>Ga0070764_10001292_pt1 | contig 10786 bp, 7 predicted proteins | sample HubBroMetageWRM4_FD_67287 | JGI IMG/M metagenome (GOLD analysis project Ga0070764, IMG submission 67287) | Warmed soil microbial communities from the Hubbard Brook experimental Forest, New Hampshire - Hubbard Brook CCASE Soil Metagenome WRM 4 | ecosystem: Environmental > Terrestrial > Soil >... | reverse complement strand
GACAATCAGGTGAGCCTGCGCTGAATGTTCAAATCAGCTTTGCTGCGCCGATCGGAATCCCGCTGCTCTGCCCACCCTCCCATCTGATAGACTCTCCCGCTAGATGTGGGTGACTGGGAGCCGGCTCTGGCTCCTGTGACGCAATCCGTCTCCGATTGCGGGCCCGCCTGTCAGGAGGATTCTTATGTCCGCTACCGCAACCGCTCCGCAAATTCACAATCGCGTACAAGAGTTCATCGGATCCGCGCGCAAGATGTTCATCGACGGCAAGTGGGTGCCGGCGGCTTCCGGCAAGACCTTTCCCGTCTACAACCCGGCCACCGGCGAAGTGATGGCGCAGGTCGCCGAAGGCGATCGCGAAGATATTGACCGCGCCGTGAAAGCCGCGCGTCGCGCATTCGAAAGCGGCCCATGGTCGACGATGACGTCTTCCCAGCGCGGCCGCTTGATTTGGAAACTGGGCGATCTCGTCGAAGAGCATCTGGAAGAGTTCGCGCAGATGGAGTCGCTCGACAACGGCAAACCGTTAGCCGTGGCGCGTGTGGCCGATGTGCCGCTGGCCATCGACCTGTTCCGCTACATGGCCGGATGGGCGACCAAGATCGAGGGCAACACGATCCCGATCTCAGCCGGCGGCGGCAAGACGAGTTTCCTGGCTTACACGCGGCGCGAGCCCATCGGCGTCGTCGGACAGATCATTCCCTGGAACTTCCCATTGCTGATGGCCGCGTGGAAACTTGGCCCGGCGCTGGCTACCGGTTGCACCGTCGTGCTGAAGCCGGCGGAGCAGACGCCGCTCAGTGCGCTGCTTCTAGCCGAACTCATCGCGGAAGCCGGCATTCCCGAGGGCGTGGTCAACGTCGTTCCCGGCTACGGCGAGACTGCGGGCGCAGCGCTTGCCTCGCATCCGGATGTCGACAAGGTTGCCTTCACCGGCTCAACCGAGGTTGGCAAGCTGATCGTCCAAGCGGCTGCCGGAAACCTGAAGAAGGTTTCGCTGGAACTCGGCGGTAAGTCCCCCAATGTGGTATTTGACGATGCCGACCTCGATGCCACAATTCCCGGCGCCGCCAATGCCATCTTCTTTAATCACGGCCAATGCTGCTGCGCGGGCTCGCGGCTGTATATCGAGAACTCGATCTTCGACAATGTCGTCGAAGGGGTCGCCGAGCGCGCGAAGAAAATCAAACTCGGTCCTGGATTCGATCCCGACACAACGATGGGGCCGCTGGTTTCCGAGGAACAGCTCAAGCGCGTGTCGAGCTATCTGGATTCCGGCCTAAGCGAAGGTGCGGAGGCGGTCGTCGGCGGCAAGAAGCGTCCGGGCAACGGCTACTTCGTCGAGCCGACCGTCATGGTGAAGACCAACCCCGACATGAAGGTCGTTCGCGAAGAGATCTTCGGCCCTGTGGTTTGCGCCATGCCCTTCAACGACATCGACAAGATCATCGCCGAAGCGAACCAGAGCGAATACGGGCTCGCTGCTGCGGTCTGGACCAAGGACATCAGCAAGGCGCATCGAATGGCCGAGAAGCTGCGCGCCGGCACGGTCTGGATCAACTGTTACAACGTCTTCGACGCAGCCATGCCCTTCGGCGGCTACAAGCAGTCAGGCTGGGGACGCGAAATGGGCCACGAGGTGTTGGAGCAGTACACCGAAGTGAAGGCCGTTTGCGTCGCTATCTGACAATGTAGGACTAAAAAAATGTCTTTATCCATCCCCGCCCGGTCACTGCTGGACGGGGATGTTTCTTTCCGAGGACGAATTATGAATATCCCATAGATGCGCTTTCGCGCGACAGTTGGCCGAAGCGTTTTGGATGCTAAACTACTCATTTCACCCATGGAATTGCTGCTCAATCTGGTCTGGATCGCGCTGGCTATCACGGCATTTGTGTGTTTTGTGCGCCGTGCCCGCAGCCGGGGCGGCAAGCGGACCGACTATGGGCGTTCCCTGTTTGCCCTGGCGTGCATTCTCCTGATTCTCTTCCCCATCATTTCAGCCAGCGACGATCTGCATCCTGCGCAGGCCGTGGTGGAAGAGCCGACGAAGCGCATCCAGCAATTGGCGTCTCCTTTTCAGATGCCGGCCAGCCACTCCTTCGTCCCCCTTCTGCCTTTGTTGTTCAGCCTATGGCTCGCCCTGCCTCTGACATTGTGGCAGTGGCGTAAACCTGTGGCCGTGCGACCTCGCGCGGTCGAAGGTTTTACCGGCAGTTTTGACGGACGCTCTCCTCCTCTCTTCCGCGGCTGACGCCGTGCGCTCCCTGAGCGTTCCGATCAGGTCCCATGCGGTTCAGAAGTTCTGAGTCCCTTTGCAGGCGATTGCGGCCACTGGAGGTACGCAGACCACCGTTTAGCGGAAGAGAGTTCGTAATGAAGAAGCCAAGCCACCGCCAGCCTTGCGTGATGCGTCTCTGCCTGGGCTGGGCCGTGCTCGCACTGGCAGTCGTAGGACTGCTGGCCGGCTGTTCCGAAAAACAGCCCGGACCCACTTCGGACAAGGTGGTCGAGACCAACGCCGACCCCAACGTCGTCACCATGCAGAATCCCGGGCAGTTCCCTCTCACCACGGCCCAGGTCCGTAAGGTGCGCGATGAAATGCACGTCAATTGTGCGGTTGCGCCCGACGTCAATCTCACCGTGCCGGTCGTCTCGCTGGGCAGCGGTCGCGTCGTCGACATCAAAGCCAAGCTGGGCGATTACGTACACAAGGGCGACGTTCTGTTGCTCATCAACAGCCCGGATTTCGCTGGAGCGTTCAGCGACTATCAGAAAGCCAAGGCCGATCAACTGCTGGCGCAGAAGCAACTCGACCGCGCCAAGCTGCTCTATGACAAGGGCGCTATCGCGCAGGCCGACCTGGAAAACGCGCAGGACACCTACGACAAAGCTGAGGTTGACCTGCACACCTCCATCGAGCACGTAAAGGTGCTGGGCGGCGACGTCGACCATCCTTCACCGCTGTTGCCGCTGCGCGCACCCATCTCCGGCACCATCATCGACCAGCAGATTACCGGCGGCACCGGCGTGCGCTCGCTCGACAATCAGCAGGCGCTGTTCACCATCGCCGATCTCTCGCGCGTGTGGGTACTGTGCGATGTCTATCAGGACATGCTGTCACGCGTGCACGTCGGCGACACGGCGTTCATCACCGTCGACGGCTACGCCCATGATCAGTTCCCCGGCAAGGTCATCAACATCAGCCAGGTGCTTGACCCAACGACGCGCTCCGCGAAGGTTCGTATCGAGCTGCCGAATCCAAACAGCGTGCTGAAGGCGGGCATGTACGTCACCGCGATGTTCGTCGGACGTGATCCCATCGAGCGGGTGATCGTTCCGACCACCGCCGTCATTCGATTGCACGACAGCAACTGGGTCTTCGTGCCGGAGGGCGATGGCAAATTCCGCCGCGTGCGCGTCGACCTGGGACCGGAAGATGAGCATGGCTTTCAGCAGATCATCGCCGGGCTGCACGCCAACCAGCAGGTCGTGAACAATGCGCTCCAATTCTCCAGCGCCTCTGAGGAGAAGTAGCGCATGATTCGTTACCTGGTCGATTTTGCGCTGCGCAACCGCCTGGCAATCCTAGCCATCGGCATCGGACTGCTGGTCTGGGGCATCATCTCGTTCCATCAACTGCCGGTCGAAGCCTATCCCGACGTCGCCGACAAGTACGCGTGGATCATCACCCAGTGGCCGGGACGCGCCGCCGAAGAGGTTGAGCAGCAGGTCACCATCCCGATCGAAATTCAGATGAACGGGGTCGGGCACCTGGTCCACTTGCGCTCGCTGTCGCTGGCGGGACTTTCCTTCATCACCCTCATCTTCGACGATCAGTCGGAAAACCTGCAGAACCGGCAGCAGGTACTGGAGAAATTGACGCTGGTGAATCTGCCGCCCGGCATCAGCCCGCAGATCGGGCCGGACTTCAGCCCGGCAGGACAGATCTACTGGTACACGCTCGCCAGCAGCGACCCGCGCTACGATCCGATGGAGCTGAAGACGCTCCAGGACTGGGTCGTCTACAAGTACCTGATGTCAGTGCCGAACGTCGCCGCAGTTTCCAGCTTCGGCGGTGAGACCAAGGAATACCAGGTCCAACTCGATCCCAACAAGCTGGTGGCCTATGGCCTCTCGCTGTCCAACGTCGAGCAGGCGCTGACGGCCAACAACTCTAACGGTGGCGGCAGTTACATCGAGAAGGGCCAGCAGGCCTTCAACATCCGCGCTCTCGGATTGATGCAGACCACGGAAGACATTGATCGGACCGTGGTGGCGGTGAAGAACGGTACGCCCGTTCGCATTCGCGATATCGCGACCGTCGTCGAAGGCGCGAAGATCAAGCTCGGCCAGATCGGCAAGACCGTTCGCCGGCCCGACGGAACGCTGCTCGATGATGACGACGTAGTCGAAGGCATCGTGCAGTCACGCAAAGGTTCGGAGACCGAGGGCGTGCTGCGCGACATTCACGCCAAGGTGCAGTTCATTAACGATCATGTGTTGCCCAAGGGCGTAAAGATGGTGCCGCACCTCGACCGCGACGACCTGGTGCACTTCACGACCCATACGGTCTTCCACAACCTGACCGAGGGCATCCTGCTCGTCGTCTTTGTGCTGTTCCTGTTTCTGGGGAATTTTCGCTCATCCCTCATTGTGGCACTCACCATCCCGTTCTCCTTGTTTTTCGCGGCGATCCTGCTGGACTTGAACCACATCCCGGCAAATCTCCTGTCGCTGGGCGCGTTGGATTTCGGCATGATCGTGGAAGGCGCGGCGGTGATGGTGGAGAACATCCAGCACCGGCTGGCAGCGCACACCGACCATCGCACCAACGACGAACTCATCCGCGCCGCCGCGCATGAGGTCCAGAGGCCGGTGTTCTACGCCGTCGCCATCATCATCATTTCGTATCTTCCCATCTTCACTTTCCAGCGCGTCGAAGGCCGCCTGTTCAAGCCGATGGCCTGGACCGTCGCGTTCGCCCTGTTGGGATCACTGTTCTTCTCAATTCTGCTGGCTCCCGTACTGACCGGGCTGGTCTTTCGTAACGGAGCGAAAGAATGGCGCAATCCGGTGCTGGAGTGGGTCAACCGCCGTTACGAGGCGACGCTAAACTGGATCATCCCTCGTCATACTTTGACCTGGGTGCTGATGGGCCTGGTGTGGGTGAGCACCCTTTATCTGGGCTTGGGCGGCGTCATTGGCTCGGAGTTTCTGCCACACCTGGACGAGGGCGCAATATGGGCACGCGGCACCCTCGATCCCAGCACCGGCCCGACGGCAGGACGGGAGATCATGGACAAGGCGCGCCTGATCTTCGCCGACTTCCCCGAGGTCAAGCAGGTGGTCTCGCAGGTGGGCCGCTCCGACGACGGCACCGACCCCACCGGCTTCTTCAATACGGAGTACTTCATCGACCTGAAGCCGCGCGAGGAGTGGCGCACGCAGTTCCACGGCCGTAAGGAGCTGCTCATCGACGCCATGAACGATGCGGCCGGCAAGATCCCCGGCGTAGACTGGGGCTTCTCTCAGCCCATCGAAGACAACATGGAAGAAGCGGTCAGCGGCGTTAAAGGCGCCCTGGCGCTGAAGGTCTTCGGTCCGGACCTGAAGGATCTCGAAGCCAAGGCGGCAGAGATCGCCACCGTGATGGCCACGGTGCCCGGCGTCGCGGATCTCGGCGTCTTCCGGGTGCTGGGCCAGCCCAACGTCAACATTTCAGTCGACCGCGAGAAAGCCGACCGCTACGGCATCAACGTCGCCGACGTGCAAGACGCCATCCAGACGGCCGTGGGCGGCAATCCGGTCAGCCAGATTCTTATCAACGAGGAGCGCTTCGATCTGGTTCCGCGCTACGATCCGCAGTTCCGCAGCACCATCGACCAGATCAAGGACATTCGCCTGCTCGCGCCAAGCGGCGAGCGAGTTTCCCTGGGTGAACTCTGTAAGATCTCGGTCGACGACGGCGCTTCCATGATCTATCGCGAGGCCAACGAGCGCTACATCGCCATCAAATACAGCGTGCGCGGCCGCGACCTGGGCAGCACGGTGGAAGAGGCAATGAAGAAGGTCGACCGCGAGGTAAAACTGCCGCAGGGCTATACCCTCGACTGGGCCGGAGAATACGAGAGCCAGAAGCGCGCCAACCATCGCCTGGCGACAGTCGTGCCGATTACGATCCTGGTGATCGTGCTGGTGCTGTACTCAATGTTCCGCTCATTTAAGTGGGCACTGCTGATCATGCTGAATCTCTCGCTGGCTCCGATCGGCGGTCTGTTGGCTCTCTGGATCACCGGCACGCACTTCAGCGTTTCGACGGGCGTAGGTTTTCTGGCATTATTCGGTGTCTCAGTGCAGACAGGCGTCATCATGGTCGAACATATCAACCAGTTGCGAGCCCGGGGCATGGGCATCGTCGAAGCCTCGGTGCTGGGCGCGCGTCGCCGTCTGCGCCCTATCATGATGACCATGCTGGTTGCCTCGCTTGGCCTCATTCCCGCAGCCCTGTCGCACGGCATCGGCTCCGATTCGCAGCGCCCATTCGCCATCGTCATCGTCGGCGGCTTGCTGACAGAGTTATTCCTCAGCCTGGTCTTGTTGCCAGTGCTCTACGCCGACCTGGCGCGCCCGAATGACGTGTTGCCGGCGGAAGAAGAGGAGATCAGCGAATGACGATCTCCCCTCGTGTTTCGTGGCTGCGGGCGTTGGCGTTCATCGTCCTGATGGGCGGCGCCACACTGGCCGCGCAGATGCAAGCGAATCCGCCCGCTCCATCTCCCGGGACGCCGCAATCTGGAACCGCGGCGCCGCCGGCCAGAGCCGCTTCGCAGGTTCCGGCGCCGGGCAAGCCGTTCAACCCGCAAGTGGTCATCACGCTCGATCAGGCGATCGAATACGCGCGCCAAAACAACCCCACGCTCCAGGCGGAGCGCACGCTCGTCTACCAGAACAAGGAGCAGGAGGTCACGGCCAATCTGCGGCCGAATCCCACCTTATCGGCGGACACCCAGTATCTGCCGATCTTCCAACCTGACCTGTTCTCGTCGAACTACATCGACAACACCGCCCAGTTCGATGTCGGCGTCGGATATCTGTTCGAGCGCGGCAAGAAACGCCAGCATCGTCTGGCCGCGGCTCAGGACATTACCACGGTGACCGAAGCCCAGGTGCAGGACCTGGAGCGGACTACCATCGCCAACACGGCGCAGCAGTTCGTTACCGCGCTGCTGGCCAAGTCCAATCTTGACTTCGCCGAGCATCTCCTCGACAGCTATCAGCACACCGTCACCATCAGCAAGGACCAAAACCAGGCCGGAGCAATGAGCAAAGCCGATCTGCTCAGAATTCAGCTCCAGGCGCTGCAATTCCAGAACGACGTGACCAGTGCCCGCATTGCCCTGGTACAGGCGCTGAATACCCTCCGCGAACAGATGGGCTTCGATTCCGTTCCCCGAGAGTACGACATTGTGGGAGAACTCGGCTATCAGCCGGTTACTCTGACATTGGAGGACTTGCAGGCAAAAGCGATGACGCTGCGGCCGGACCTGCTGGCCGCGCAACGCGGCGTAAACGCGGCGCAGAGCCAGATTGGGCTGGCCAAGGCCAACGCCAAGCAGGACTTTAATGTCACCTTCGACTACACCCACGTCAACGCATCCAATGTCGCCGCATTCTACTTCCAGATTCCCCTGCCCATTTTCAACCGCAATCAGGGCGAAGTCGCGCGCACCTATTACGTCCTCGCGCGGTCGCAGTATCTGGAGAAGGCCGCGCAGCAGCAGGTTGCGACCGATGTGAAAAACGCCTACGAGACGCTGCTCAACGGCCGCGACATCGTCCAGCTGTACGACAACGGTTACCTGAAGCAGGCGCAGGAGTCGCTGGATATCGCGCAATTCTCGTATACGCACGGCGCCGCGTCGCTGCTGGATTTTCTCGACGCCGAGCGCAGCTATCGCGCGACGGAACTGAGCTACCGCCAGGCGCTGGCGTCCTACATGGGCGCGCTGGAACAGTTAAAAGAAGCAGTGGGAACCAGAGATCTGCAGTAAATGATCCGGGTGGCCCAGGTCTCGCGGTTTTCGAGGCCTGGGAGAAATACTCTTCAGGAGATGCAATTAGGCGACCATCGCTGACGTTCTACGGCGTGATTTCCCAGATCGTCCCATACCCAGAAACGCCGCCCTTAGCCGTGGTCCCTAACAGCTTGCCATTCTGATCGAGAACCAGGGAAAACGCGAAGCCGCCGTCCAAACCGTCGCTGAAATTATGCATCGTGGTTTCAGTCCAGCCACTGCCGGACTGCGTTAATTTGAAGACGCTCCCTTGCTGATACCCGCCGCCCTCTACCGTTGTGCCGTAGAAGTTGCCGGCGCTGTCGATAACCAATCCCCACTTGGAGCTGGTGTTTTCCGCAGAAAACGAATGCAGCACGCTCTCCGACCAATTGCCATTCGAGGGCGAGAATTCCACTAACGTTCCGGCATTGTTCTGGCCTCCCAACGCCGTTGCCACATAGACATTTCCTGCCCGGTCAATCAGAGGGTTGCCAGCCGCGCCGCAACCGTCTCTTTCGGTAAAGTCGTGGATGGTAGTTTCCGTCCAGCCGGAGCCGGAGGGCGTCAACTCGTAAACTGTGCCGCACCCGTACGTCTGGCCTCCTGTAGCCACGCCGTAAAGATTGCCCGCGCCGTCCATCACCAGTCCGCTTACACCGACGGCGCCGTCGTTACCGCCGGTGAATTGATAGATCACACTCTGCGTCCATCCGCCATTCGAACGGGTCAGCTTATAAACCACGCCGCAGTTGCTGTGAGCGCAACCGCCGGTCGTGCTTCCGCCCTCGTTGGTCGTTCCATACAAATTCCCCGCGCCATCGAAGACGATGGTTCCGATTGGCGCGTCTCCGTTGCCGTTTCCAGTAAACCGATAGACAACGGTTTCATCCCACGGGCAAAGCACGGCCGCGCATTGGGTAGGGGGAGGTTGCAGCCTGAAAACGGTACCGCAGCCGTTAGGATTAACGCACCCATTGTTCCCGCCGTTATATGTTGCGCCATACAAACTGCCGTCCCTGGCAACGGTCACCACGTTGGGATACTGGCCATCGTAAGGAATAGGAAAATCAAAGAGCGGACTGTATGTCCAACCGGAACCGTTCGCCGCCAGTTTGAAAACGACGTAGGCCGCGCCATATAGATTGCCGTGGCTATCCAGAGTGATCGACTGCGCCGGAGGATAGCCTCCTTGTCCCCCTCCGGCAAAGGCATGCAGCAGGGTGAATGTCTGCGATTGAGAAGACGTCGGCATCACCCCGATGAATGCGAGTGCAATCGCGATGTAGAAAAAAGGTCGTACCGCGAACTTTACAGACGAGCGGAAATCATGATCACCGTTCATCGCAGCCTCCGTTATCAACGGGGGAAGGTTCTACGGCGTGATCTCCCACACCGTGCCGCCGTTGTACTCCCCGCCGCCCAGCGTCGTTCCGTACAAATTTCCCTGCGCGTCGAAGACCAGGTTGCCTGTCGGACTTTCGCCATCGTTGTCACCTCCGCGGAAGTCGTGCAGCGACTGGTAATTCCACGAACCATTCTGGTATGTGAGCTTGAAGATGGTGCCCAGATTGTAAATCCCGTCAGTTGAGGTCGCGCCGTAGAGGCTGCCGTCGGGACCGAGGGTCAGCGCGCCGACGCTGCCGCCGCCATCGCCATCGTGCTCCACGAACGGATAGATCACCGAAAAATTCCATCCCCCAGAGTAGGAGAATTCGAACGCCGTGCCGCCAGAGTTCACGCCGCCGATGAAGGTGGTGCCGTAAAGACTGCCGGCGCTATCCATCGTTAGCCCGGCATAGGGATAACGGCCCTGATCATCGTTGTCATGCGAGAAAGCGTGGAGCAGATTCTCGCTCCAGCCGGAGCCCGTGTTCTGGAGTTGAAAGACCGTGCCGTAATTTCGCGTCGGCCCACCGTAGATCGTCGTGCCATAAATGTTGCCCGCGTGATCCAGCAGCAGACCCTCATATGGCCCGGGATGGGCGCCATCGGGACCCGAAAATAGATACAGGAAGTTCAGGTTGTAGGTGTTGCCCGTCTTCACCAGTTCATATACGGTTCCGCATTGACTATTGTTGAGGCCACTGCAGGTGGAGTTGCCTCCGCTCTCCGTGACGCCGTAGATGTTGCCTGCGGAGTCGAAGGTCAGCGGCCCCTGATTCGGAGACGCACCGTTCTCCGCGCCGGTGAAGCTGTAAATCGTCGTATACGTCCAGTAGCACTGCACCGCTCGGCATGGCTGCAACGGTGGCTGCAAGCGGATGATCCGTGGAGTCCTGTTCACCACGAACACACTGTCATAGAGCGAGCCGTCAGACGCCATCGTCAACATACCCGGCCCCGCGCCGTGCGGATCACCATCAAAGCTGTACAAGGTACTCAACAGCCAGCTCCCATTCTTCTGGCTCAGCTTGAAGATCGTTCCGCAGCCACCCTCCGGGCAAAAGTACGTTTCCTGTCCGCCCCCTGTCGCATCCCCGTAGAGGTTGCCCCCGCGATCGATCACGACCGAAAGCGGATAAGCACCGTCGGGTCCCTTGGTGAAGTAATGAAGGACAGTGAACGTTTGCGCCTGCACTGGAAGGGTTGCAAACAATGCGCATAGGAGCGCGACGGCAATCCCAGCTTCACGAGCCATGCAACTCAACGTGTGCATGCGATAACGACGTGCCATGACCCTACTCCTTGCTTGGCATTGAACGGGTCCGCGAAACTTCTGGCCGGGC
>Ga0070764_10001290_pt1 | contig 10790 bp, 5 predicted proteins | sample HubBroMetageWRM4_FD_67287 | JGI IMG/M metagenome (GOLD analysis project Ga0070764, IMG submission 67287) | Warmed soil microbial communities from the Hubbard Brook experimental Forest, New Hampshire - Hubbard Brook CCASE Soil Metagenome WRM 4 | ecosystem: Environmental > Terrestrial > Soil >... | reverse complement strand
CACCCCGCTGTGCACCCCGGACACCAGCACCACCGGCGCCGCCACCTGCACGCTGACCGCCGCCCAGACCCTGCTAGCCGAGAACGACCACGAACCCATCCAGGCCAGCTACCCCGGAACCGCCAACTACCAGCCCTCATCGGCGACCATGACCCCGCCGTGAGGACGGCGGCACGGTACGCGCAATTAGAACAATATGAAGGACCGCGCGGGTCGGCGCGCGGCCCTTCGGCCAGGTGAGAGTCTCGCACACCGTCCGCCAACCATGGCAAGACGCCCGATTCGTGCATGTTCATGCCTATCTGGTGGTTCCGGGTGGCGGCGCGGCCGTCACCTGCAGGTCCCGGCCGGCCCGTCCCGGCCGGGACGTTGTGACAACGACCCGCATGGGACCGGGTCGTTGTCACAACGTCCTGGTCGGGGCTTGGCGGTTATGTCACCACAGGGGCAGATGGGGCTGGCGGGGAGCGACCCGGCGGCCGCGGGCCCGGATCGGCCAGCTGCCCGGATAGTCCGGTGGTCTGAGCATCTCGATATCGCACAATTGCTACGGCTATTCACGTTCCGTCTGCGGTTGGCGCCGCGTAGGGTATCGCTGTGATGGCTGCAGCGGCTGACGCGGCCACGGGTGAAACGGGTCGGCTTTCGGTATTGCGTGCCCGGCTGGCTTCGCCGCTGCCCGCTGACAAGCCGTGGGGGTGGCTCGGGCCGCTGCTGGTCACCGCGTTCGGCGGGTTCCTGCGGTTCAACCGGCTGGAGATCCCGCGCGCGTTGGTCTTCGACGAGACGTACTACGCCAAGGACGCGTGGAGCATCCTGCAGCACGGCGTCGAGTGGAACTACGTCACCAGTGTCAGCAACCCCAACCTCGCCAACCAGCTGATCATCGCGGGGCACACCACCGGCCTGTTCGCGCGCTGCAGCGGCACGGGGTGCGGGGAGTACGTGGTGCAGCCCGAGGTCGGCAAGTACATGATCGCGGTCGGGGAGTGGCTGTTCGGGCTGAACTCGTTCGGGTGGCGGTTCTCCAGCGCGGTGTTCGGCACGGCCGCGATCTTGCTGGTGTGCCGGATCGCGCGGCGGATGACCCGCTCGACGCTGCTGGGCTGCATCGCGGGGCTGCTGATGTCGCTGGACGGGCTGGAGTTCGTGCTGTCCCGGACCGGGATCCTGGACATCTTCCTGATGACGTTCATCCTGGCCGCGTTCGGCTGCGTCGTCATCGACCGGGACAAGTCCCGGGAGCGGCTCGCCGCGGCGGTCGCGCGGGGTGACGTGGCGGGGTCGCGGCCGCGGCTGGGGTTCCGGCGCTGGCAGCTGGCGGCGGGGGTGTTCCTGGGCCTGGCGGTGGGCACCAAGTGGATCGCGGTGTGGTACATCCTGGGGTTCGGGGTGCTGGGGGTGGCGTGGGATGTGGGGGCGCGGCGGGCGGCGGGGCTGCGGTCGTATTACCGCGGCGCGTTCCGCGACGCGGTGTGGCTGCCGCTGACCTACCTGCTGGTCCCGTTCGCGGTGTACCTGGCCAGCTGGAGCAACTGGCTGGCCACCAGCACCGGCTTCGACCGGGACTACGCCCAGCAGCACGGCTTCAACGTCCCGGTGCTGTCCGCCCTGTACTCCCTGTACGAGTACCACCTGCAGGCCATCGTCTTCGGCATCGGCCTGCGCACCCCCCACCCCTACCAGTCCCAGCCCTGGGACTGGCTCCTGATCACCAGGCCCGTCGCGTTCTACTACGAGTCCTACTTCGCGCCGGTAGCCGGGCCCTCGCACTTCTGCCCGTCCAGCGGGTGCACCGGCGCCTCGTGGTCGCAGGAGGTGCTCGCGATCGGGACCCCGGCGATCTGGTGGGGGTCTATTTTCGCGTTGCTGTTCTGCCTGGGCTGGTGGCTGCTGCACCGGGACTGGCGGGCCGGCGCGGTGCTGCTCGGGGTGCTGGCGGGCTGGGGGCCGTGGTTCCCGCTGGTGACCCGGACCAAGTTCTACTACTACGCGCTGGAGTTCGAGCCGTTCCTGATCTTGTCGATCGTGCTGTGCCTGGGCCTGATCCTCGGCCCCGCCACCGCCACCGTCACCCGCCGCGCGGTCGGCGCCGGCATCGTCGGCGCTTTCGTGCTGTGCGTCCTGCTGATGTTCTGGTACTTCTACCCGATCCTGGCCGCCAAGGTCATCCCGTACTCGGACTGGCTGAGCCACATGTGGTACCGGGTGGGCAAGGGCTGGATCTGAGGGGCTCCTTGCGCGTGTCTGGCTGTACCTCTAGTCACATCTGCCCCATCTGTCACTCCCGCCACTGGCATTCGCTCCCGGCTGTCCCATCTCGTCAGCCTGCGGAGTGATTTCCGCAACATGGGGTACGTTTTCGGGCCTCCCGTGCGTCTATATAAAATGAGATGACAACCACCGGAGCGAACATGAGCCAAGCCGAACACTCTAGCGAAGACCGCGCCCGCTTCGAGCGCGATGTCATTCCGCAGCTTGGCCAGTTGTACTCGGCTGCGCTCCGGATGACCAGGAATCCCACCGATGCCGAGGACCTGGTCCAGGAGACGTCGGTCAAGGCGTACGCCGCTTTCAAGCAGTTCACCCCGGGCACCAACCTGCGCGCCTGGCTGAACCGGATCCTGACCACGACGTTCATCAACGTGTACCGCAAGCGGCGCCGGGAGCCGCAGCAGGCCCTCGGCGGCGACCTGCAGGAATGGCAGATGTCCGCGGACCGGCTCGCGCCCCCCGTGCCGTCGGCCGAGGCCGAGGCGCTGGACCGCACCACCGACTCCGATCTGCTGCGGGCGCTGCGCGAGCTGCCAGGCGAGTTCCGTACCGCGGTATACCTGGCCGATATCGAGGGCTACCCCTACCGCGAGATCGCCGAGATCATGGGCACCCCGGTCGGCACCGTCATGTCCCGCCTGCACCGCGGCCGCCGCAAGATCCGGGAACAACTCCTAGCCGGCGGCCTAGGCCCCATGGGCCCCGCTGCCCAAGCCGAGGGCTAGCCCCGCTCGCGCTTGGTCTCCGCACGGACAGTCACTTGCGCAACATCGACCGCTGGGCGGCCGTTGGCCTCACCACGTAGGCCTCGCCAGCCCCATCCGTGGCAGACCGCCCGACTTGGCAGCACATGGTTGTGACAACCTACCCGCAGGGGCCATTACGTTGTCACAACCACTGACTGGCGGATTACTGGCGGACAGACGCGGCAATGAACTCAGGTCTCAGCAGTTGCAGGCGCCTCGGCAGGTGAGCCTTGAGGGCGGGTCAGTAGCCGTACAGGGTGAGCATTACTTCGCCGGCTAGCCAGCGGTGCAGGATGTGCATGCCGGCCAGCAGGGCCAGCTTTTCCTTGTCCATCGCGGTGTAGGCCACCGGGAACTTGTAGTTGCTGGCGCCGGTGACGACCCAGACCCGCTGGACGTTGGTGAAACGGCTCTTGAGCAGCGCGGGACTGGTGATCTCGGTGCCGGTCAGGGTGTTGGAGGCGATCGCCGACTGAGCCGCCGCGATGTCGCGGAGCTTGAGGAACGGGGCCGGGTAGCCGGTGCCCAGCACGCGCATGTTGATCGGGAGGTAGAAGACCACGTCGCCTGGGTGCTCGTTGGCCGCGACGATGGCCGAGGCAAGCCGCAGGTTGTCCGGGCGAGCCGAGGTCTGCCGGATCGCGCCCTGCGGCCCCACCAGCAGGACAGCCAGCCCGACCGCCACAACCGCGGCGACGGCCAGCGGCAGCCACGCCCGCCCGGACTGCCGCAGCCGCGGGCTGAACGCGAGCCTGACCAGGCCGACCAGGCCCGAGGCGACCAGGATGGCCAGAGCGGGCAGGCAGAACTCCACGTACCGCTCGTCGTAGACGGGGTGGACGAACGACACCGCTACCAGCAGGAACGGCGGCACCACCAGCCACGGCAGCGCGACCGCCGCGGGGTTCAGCGGGCGCCAGTTGTCAGCGAGACAGCACGCCGCGACACCGCCGAGGGCGAGCAGCCCGACCAGAAGGATCAGACCGTTCGAGCCCGCGAAGTCACGGAAAAGGGCGACGATCGTCTCGGAGTCGGGACGGGTCAGCCAGGAGATCTGCCCGCGCTGGCCGGACGTGATGCGTAGCACTGGAACCAGCACGATCACCGCAGCGGCCGAGGCGGCCAGCCATCCCACTGGTAGCCGGCCGATCCTGTGGCCTGGCCGCGCCGGGCCCGTTGTGGCTGTCAGCAGCAGCGTCACGCCGTGCGCGACCAGGATCAGCAGGCCGAAGACGTTGAACAGGCCGGTGAGCGCGACGGCCGCCCCGTACGCCGACCACCAGCGCCAGCCGCCGCCCGGGTAGGCCCGCAGCAGCAGGTAGCTGGCGATCGTCGCGAACATCGTGACGATCGCGTACGACCTGGCCATCTGGGCGTAGTAGGTCATAAAGGGCGCGGTCGCGAACACCATGCCGGACAGCAGGCCGGTCAGGGCCGGGATGAGCGCACGGCTGCCGCCAGCGGCTTCCAGTGCCCGGACTGGCCTCGCCGCGTCCGATGCCTGGGCGGGCCCTGCCGCGTCCGGTGCCCGGGCCAGCCTCGCCGCGTCCGGTGCCCGGGCGAACCCCGCCGTGCCCAGTGCCTGGGCGGACCCCGCCGCGTGCGGTGCCTGGGCCAGCGTCGCGGCCCGCCGGCCGATCGCGGCGGTGAAGGCGGTCGCGATCACCATGGCGCACAGCGAGGGGAACCGCAGCGCCGTCGGCGAGGTGCCGATCACGCCCGTGATGACGTGCATGAGCAGGTAGTAGGCTCCGTGCACGGCGTCCGTGTGGGCAAGCAGGGCGAAGATCTTGCCGACCGGCCGGGTGATCGCGTCCCTGGTGTAAGCCTCGTCGCGCCATAGCGAGGGGCCGCCGATCTCGTATCCCCCCACCACGAACGCCGTAATCGCGGGAACGACGATGACCAGCCGGTCAGCCCATCGTGCCAGGCCCCTGGTCTCCTTCGGGACGGCCTGCCCCGGCTCGGTCGGCCCGCGCTGCGCCAGCCCGCGCTCGGCCGTCTCCGACACCGCTGTCCCTTCCGCGCCGAGTCCGTGCCTGACGGCGCCACGGCCACCAGATTACCGAAGTGCGTGAACACCGGCCGACAAGATGACGAACGGGGGCACCGTTGCCCACGGGACCCCTTCGGGCAGCGCGGTAACGGGCACCGGAGCCCACGAAGCCCGTTCGGGCCAGCCATTAGGAGCAGCGGGGCCCACGAGACCCGTAACAACGGGCACAGGGGCCCACGCGACTCCTTCGCGGGGGCTGGGTGCGAGCGCGCCAGTTCCACGCAACCGCCGCGCCCGGTACTGAGTCACAAGGGGCGACCTTGTCTTCATCCCGGAGGAGGCACCGGTGCGATGGACGCGCGTGATGGTGATGGTGGTAGCCGTGGTCGCGTGCGTCGGAGGCTGCGGCGGCCAGGGATCCGCGCCGGGAAGCGCGCCACGCCCGTCCACGGCCGCTGCCGGCGGCAACCCGTTGCAGGGCGGCGCGGTGACGGGTGCGGGCGCAGGGTCGTCGGCGACGGCCTCGTCGAGCATCGGGCCGGGCAGCGCGGGGCCGGGCAGCCCAGGGCAGGGCAGCCCGGGGCAGGGCTTCGCGGGCACAGGTGGGACGGGGGCGATTCGGGCGCCGTGGCCGGAGCGCGGGATCCTGCCGGAGAACACCACGCTGTTGAATTCCAACCAGGTGATCGACCTGGCCACGGACGCGCTCTACGTGCTAGTGCCCACGTCGCAGGTGTCGCAGTGGGCACCCCTCGCGCTGGAGGCCATCGACCTGCGGACGGGCAAGGTGCGGCGCGGGGAGTCGTATCCGACCGACGGGCTGGCGCTGGCGTCCGGATACCTGTGGGTGTACGGGACCTCGGGTCCGCACGGGCATCCGGTACTCGATGAGGTGGATCCGGGGACGCTCGGCACGATCCGGTCGGTATCGATGGTCGGCGGGGCGGAGGCTGCCGGGGCGGACGGCGTGGCAGCGGTGGCGGCCGGGCCGGCCGGATCGGTGTGGGCAGGGGTCGGGGGGGTCGGCGGGACGCTGCTCCGGGTGTCGGCGAGCACCGGTGACGTGCTGGCCCGGGCGGTCATTCCGGCCGGCCTTTACCTGAACGATCTCGCGCTCGGCCCGGGCGGCATGAACCTGTACGCCGGGGCCCAGCTGCTGCGGACGGGCGGAGGCGTCGTGCTCGAATACGCCGCCGGTACCGGCGAGCTGCTGGCGCGCGCCGACGGCGGGCCGCTGACCTCGGCGGCTAACGGCGCCTCCGTGACCGCGGTGCCTGGGGGCATCTGGGTATCGTTCCGTACCGGGATGATGGGGGAAAGCGGGCTGCTGAACGCGCGATCCTTTGCCGTCATCAGCGGGTTCCCCGCGGTCAACACCTCGTCGAGGGGGATCGGGACCATCTACGGCTGGAGCGGCGGCGGCCCTTCCCTCTACGGCGGAGGGGCACTCTGGGCGGCGACCGAAAGCGGCATTGTGGCCTGCGTCAACCCGGCGACGGGCCGGGTGCGGGTTCAGGAGGTGGTGCCTGCCCCGCAATCCCTGGTGATCTTGGCGCTGGCCGCGGATCGTCAGGCAGATGAGCTGGTCGCGGTCGTTGCCAATACGGCCGGCTTCAGCGGCGTGGTGACCATCGGCCCGCCGCGCGGCTGCTGGGGCTGACGCGCCGGGTCCCGGGTCAAGGGGCCCGGGTCAAGGCGCTAAGGGGGCGAAGAGGCGGTCACAGACGCGGGCGGCGGCCTTGCCGTCGTCGAGCGGGCAGAACGTGGCGGCGAAGCGCTGGTATGCCTCACCGTAACGGGACGCCACCGAGTCGATGTCCCCGATGGCCTCGATCACCTCGGCCGAGGTGGCAAGCAGCGGGCCGGGGGCTTCCGCCTCGAAGTCGAAGTAGAAGCCGCGCAGGTTGTCCCGGTACTCGGCCAGGTCGTAGGTGAAGAACAGCATCGGCCTGCCGGTGACCGCGTAGTCGAACATGGCCGAGGAGTAGTCGGTGACCAGCACGTCGGACACCAGGTAGAGCTGCGTGATGTCGGGATAGGCGGTCACGTTGAGCGCGAACCCCGGCCGCATCCCGGCGGTCACGTCGTCGGCCATGTGGTGGTGGCCGCGGACCAGGATCACGTGGTCCTCGCCGAGCGCCTGCCAGGCGCGCTCCAGGTCGAGCCGCATGTCGAACCGGTACCTGCGGCCGTTGGCGTAGACCTGGTTGTCGCGCCAGGTCGGCGCGTACAGGACGACCCGCTTGGCCGGGTCAAGGCCCAGCCGCTCCCGCACCTTGGCTGCGAGTTCCGGCGCGTCGGGACGGCACATCTGGTCGTTGCGCGGGTACCCGTACTCGCAGATCTCCCCTTCGTAGCGGAAGGCGCGGCGCATCACCTCCGTGCTGAACGGGTTGGGCGACAGCAGCAGGTCCCACTGCGCGATATCCCTCGCCAGGTGGTCGAAGTAGGCCGTGCCGCTGATGAACTGCGGGTTGGCGATGTCGAACCCGATCCGCTTGAGCATCGTGCCGTGCCAGGTCTGCAGGTAGACCTGGCCATCTCGCTTACGGAACGGAAGCTGCATGTCGTCGTTGGCGATCAGGTACGCCGAGCGGGCCAGCGCCTCGTAGTACTCCTGCGTGCCGCGCAGCACGCCCGTGCCGCCCTCGGGTACCGGGACCGACCAGTCGGTGACCGCCCACAGCTGCTCGCGGTCATCGCCCCTGCGGCGCAGCTCCTCGGCGATCCCGAGCGGGTTATCGCCGCACTGCTTGCCCTTCCAGCTGACGAACATGATCTGGTCGCGGACCGGCGTCCGCCGCATCGCCGGGTAGAAGCCTCGGCGCAGCGCCCGCTGGCCGAAGTTGCCCTGCTCGGTACGGCGCAGTTGCGGCTCGGCGGTGATCAGCGGGTCGTCGTGGCCGGTGACGATCAGCCGATACCACTTGCGCCCGGCGGGTACCCGGTCGCCGGTCACCTCGGCGACCCGGTCGTGGTCGTACTTGAGCTCCGCCAGCGCCGCTCCGTCACCGCCAACCGGCCGGACGTACAGATTCCATTCGCCGTCGCGCAGCGGGACGGCCGAGCCGAAGAACGGCATCCGGTCTACGTCGACCTCGACGCTGAACCGCTCCCCTTCGACCTCGAACGGGATGACGTGCGAATCCCCGGACCCGATCCGGCGAAGCACCATCTCGTAGCGCTCTCCGCCCCCGAGCAAGCCACCGAGAAAGCCGCCGCGCAGCACCAGGCGGCCGTCCGGCTGCCAAAGGTGCTCGTCGATCACCGGGCGCGGGGTGCGTTCTGCCATCACAAGGTCACCGTAGCGGCTCCGCGCGACCACGGCCTCCCGGCCGCCGAACAGGTGCCTGCCCTCTGGCATGCCGTCCGGCCACGCCACCCGGGTCCTCGGCCTGCCCGGCGGCTTGACGTAGACGTCCCAGGCCATGCCGTCGTCGCCGACGCTCCCTGCCTGGCCCACGCGATCCGCCACGTCGCCCGCGCCCGCCAGGTCGGCCAGCGGGACACGGGCGCGCCAGCGGGCGCCAGAGACCGGCACGGCCGGGAACGAGCGGCTCGCCGCGCCCCGATTGCGGACGAGCACCAACTCGGGCTGGCCAGCTGCGGTGGTCTCCGCTGCCAGCTCGACGTCGATCTCGACTGAGGAGCCATCGGGGCTTGATGGGTCCGCGTCGTGCCAGGCGTGGCCGGCCAGGAACGCGCCGACCCGCCAGGTGGCCAGGTTGAGGCCCAGCCCGGCCCACCGGGCGCCGAACCGCAGGCCCGGCCCGGCCTGCCGGGGCTGGGGCCGTTCGGCCGGGCCAGGCACCGGGGTGTGCACGCGGGCCGGGCGCCACACGCCGTGGCCGCGGATGAGCATGTAGCACTGCCATTCCCCGGTGCCGCGCAGCCGCCCCGGCCGGACCGAGAACCGGAAACCCGACCAGTCGTAGTTGTAGCGCTCCTGCTCGGACAGGGCCGTCGCGTCCGGGTTGAGGAACGAGCGCACTGGCAGCACGACGGGCAGCCGCCGGCCCGGCGGGCGCAGCACGACGAGCTTGGAGGTGTTCCGCCGCCTGGCGACGTCGACCGAGGGGACGTTGGCCCGGCCGGTGACGACCAGCCTGCCGTCTTCCCAGCCGATGTCGTCCACCTGCATGTACGGGTCCAGGTCGCGCCAGTGCGGCCGGAAGACGCGGGCGGGCACGGGCACCGGGGAGTTCACCCTGAACGGGAGGTCGGCCCGGAGCCTGCCAAAACGGCGGACCATGGGTACCTGGCGCACCGGCTGCTCCATCATCCACGCGGCCAGCTCGGCCAGCTGCGGCGTGGCCCTGATCCGCACCAGGTAGTAGGCCAGCTTGTGGGTGGCGGGCAGGCTGCGCAGTACCCGGCGGCCGACGTTGTCCAGGTAGCCGTTCACCAGGTCGGCGAACTCGGCCCGGTACGCCTCGGTCACCTTGTGCAGGTCCTGGACGTAGAGCCACAGGTCGTTCTTGAGTGCCTTGCGCTGGTGCGCCCGCAGCAGCCTGGCCGTCGAGTTGGCGGCGATGAACGCGTCGATGTCGTCAAGGGCGGTCATCCGGTCACGCAGGTTGCCGATGTCGGTGCGGCTCTGCGTGATCGACAGCTTGCCCTGCGCGCGCTCGCGCCAGTAGTAGACGATGTCGGGGATCACGTCCACGGCCCTGGCCAGCACGTGAGCCTTCGTCATCAGCCTGATGTCTTCCCAGACCACGCCCTCCGGATAGGACAGCCCGTGCCGGTCCCAGAACGAGCGCCTGAAAAGCTTGTTCCACACCGACACGTCGTAGAGCAGCCGCGGCGTCTTGGTGATCTGCGTCCCGATCTGCCGGCCCTTGATCGCCAGCGAGTGCAGCGCCGACGGGTTCAGGCCCTTCGGGCCGACCCGCCAGACCGCCCCGCTGACGAAATCGGACCCGGACCGCTCCAGGGTGTTCAGCAGCAAATCGTAGGCGTTGGCGGGCAGCATGTCGTCGCCGTCGACGAAGGCCAGGTACTCACCGCGGGCGCGCTCAACGCCGCGGTTGCGGGCGCCGCCGGGGCCGCCGTGCTCGGCCTGGACGAGGATGAACCTCGGGTCGGCGGCGGCCTTCGCCCGCGCGATCTCGACGCTGCGGTCGGTGGACGCGTCGTCGACCATGATCACCTCGAAGTCGCCGAACGACTGGGCGGCGATCGAGTCCAGGCAGTCACCGAGATCGTCTTCGTTGTTGAAGAACGCCACGACGACGCTGATCCTGGGGGCGGTCACTGAACTCTTCCTCCGCTCTCCTGGGGGGGCGACCCCCCGGGACCCCCCCGCTCACGGGGGGACTCCCCGTCCCCCCGTACCCCCCTGGCCCAGCCGAGCGCCACCGGGTCATACACGCGCTCCACGTAGATCTGGTGCCACAGCGAGAATACGACCAGCAGCCACACGTGCCGCCAGGTGACCGCGGGATCGCCGGCCCGGAAACGCTGCAAGATATCAAGCGCGGCGGGCTTGTTCAGCCACCGGCCGGTCTGCGCCGCGCGGATGACCCCCTCGGCATAGCCGTACATGCCGCCGCCGAGCCAGTAGCCGATGGGCACCGGGAAGCCCAGCTTGGCCCGCTCCGCGGTGGCCTGGGGCAGCAGGGCGCCGACGGCCTCCCGCAGCGCGAACTTCGTGGTGCCGGCGGCGGTCTTCTCGACCCGGGCCAGCCGCGCGGCGACCGCGAGCACCTCGCGGTCAAGGAACGGGGTGCGCAGCTCGAGACCGTGCGCCATGGCCATCCGGTCCGCCTTGA
>Ga0070764_10001288_pt1 | contig 10796 bp, 9 predicted proteins | sample HubBroMetageWRM4_FD_67287 | JGI IMG/M metagenome (GOLD analysis project Ga0070764, IMG submission 67287) | Warmed soil microbial communities from the Hubbard Brook experimental Forest, New Hampshire - Hubbard Brook CCASE Soil Metagenome WRM 4 | ecosystem: Environmental > Terrestrial > Soil >... | reverse complement strand
ACGTCGCCAAGAACATCGTGGCCGCCGGCCTCGCCGACCGGGCCGAGGTGCAGGTGGCCTACGCGATCGGGGTGGCCAGGCCGCTGTCCTTGCTGATCGAGACCTTCGGCACCGCGAAGGTCTCCCAGCAAGACCTCGCCAACCTGGTCCGAGACCACTTCGACCTGCGGCCCGCCGCGCTGGTGCACAACCTGGACCTGCGCCGCCCGATCTACAGGCGTACCGCGGCCTACGGCCACTTCGGCCGCGACGAACCCGGCTTCACCTGGGAGTACACCGACAAGGCCGCGGCTCTGCGGAGCGCAGCGGGGCTCGGCTAGGCCTTGTGGTCAGGCTTAGGAATTGGCCTGGCTTATTTGGGGGCCGTGTCATTGTTCCGCTGCGCGGTCCATGGAAATCTCCGCCTAAGCGCAATTTATTGGCTGCGAGGGACCGCATGTGCTAGCCGCAGTGACCAGATCACCTGGTGAGATGGTGGTCGAGGACGTTCCCGATTCGGGACCTGCCCGTGCCGGAAACGTTATCGTCCGGCCCGAGGCGGTCGGTATCTGCGGATCGGACTTCCATCTGTTTTCCGGCGAGCTTGGCGCGATTTCCGGCGCCCGCGACTTCTATCCGCGTATTCAGGGCCACGAGGTGTCGGCCGTCGTCGAGGATCCGGGCGACGCGGCCGCCGAGGTACATGAAGGCGACCGGGTCGCGATCTGGCCGCTGCTGCCGTGCGGCCGCTGCTACCCGTGCCGGATCGGCCGTCCCAACGTGTGCCCCAGGTTCCGGCTTGTCGGCGTGCACACCGACGGCGGCCTGCAGCAACGGCTGGAGGTCCCGGCAGGCCTGGTGTTCGGGGTCGGTGACCTCGAGCCCGACGCCACGGCCTTCGTCGAGCCCGCCTCGATCGTGGTGCACGCCCTGGCCCGCGGCAGGCTGCAGCCCGGCGAGCAGGTAGTCGTGTTCGGCGCGGGCCCGATCGGCCTGGCCGCCGTGCTGGCCGCCAGCCAGAAAGGCGCGCGGGTGCTGGCCGTAGACCCCCTGGAGACCCGCCGCGACCTGGCCAAGCGCCTCGGTGCCGAGCACGCCACCTGGGCGCAGCCTGCCGAGCTCATGACAAGGGTCGGCGAGTGGACGAACGGCGAGGGCCCGCCGCTCATCGTCGAGACGAGCGGCGAGGTCGGCGTGCTGCCGCAGGCCGTCGAGATGGTGTCGCCTGCGGGCCGGGTCGTGGTCGTCGGCATGTCGTCAGGCGCCGTGCCGATGCGGCCCGGCGCCTTCCCGGAGAAGGAAATAGACGTCATCGGCACCAGCTGCGCGACGGCGGAAGATTTCAAGGCGGCGATAGAGCTGGCATCGGTAAACCGCAGCATCATAACCGCGCTTTTCTCGCACCATTTCCCGCTAGCCCGCGCGGCCGAGGCATTTGAATTCGCGATGAGCCGGCCGCCGGACGCGATAAAGGTAATAGTGACCGTTGAACAATAAGGCTCACCGCCAGAAGGGGTGGGATCGAATGAGGACATTGAACGCCCGAAGAGCGATCGTGCTTGCCGCCGCCGTGGCCATCGCCGCAGCCGGATGCAGCAGCAGTAGCAATAGCACCACCAGCAGCACAAGCCCCACCAGCACCAGCAGCGGCACGCCGAGCGCCACGTCCAGCGCGGCGGCCGGCGCGGTCGACACCTCGGTGTGCGGCACCAAGCCAGGCGTGGCGGCGACCGGCACCCCGATCGTGCTCGGCGGCATCGTCACCAACCAGCCGGGCACGTCGTTCACCGACATCGCGAACATGGCGGCCGCCTACTTCGCCTGCGTGAACGCCAACGGCGGCATCAACGGCCACCCGATCATGTACAAGATCGAGACCGAGCAGACCAACCCGGCGCAGATAGCGGCCGACGCCAAGCAGCTGGTGCAGACCGACCACGTGGTCGGCATCGTCGGCAACACCTCCATCATCGAGTGCTCGGTCGACAGCGCCTACTGGCAGAAGCTCGGCTACTACATCATCGACTCGGGCATCGCGCCCGAGTGCTACTCGACCCCGAACAGCGCCGCGGTCAACATGGGCCCGCGGTACAGCTCGGACGGCGCGGTGCAGTACGCGCTCGCCCAGGGCGCCACCAAGATCGTCTTCGACCAGTCCAACGTGCCGGGCACCGGCTACATCGCGGCCGGTCCCGCGGCGCTGGCGAAGGCCAAGGGCGTGCCGATCGTCCAGCTCACCGAGAACGTGCCGATCTCCGACGCCGACTCGGTCGCGATCAAGGAAGTCGACGACGCCGGCCCGAACGGCGCCGTGGTGCTCAACTTCACCCCGCCGGAGGCGCTGATCATCCTGCAGGCAGCGCAGAAGCTGGGCCTCGAGGACCACGTGAAGCTGTGGGGCTGCTCGACCCCGTGCAACACCGACTTCCTCGCCCAGTCGCTGGGGCCGAAGTGGAACAACAAGCTGTTCGTCAACGCGGAGCTGCTCCCGCCCGACGTCACCAACACGCCGACGATGAACCTGTACAAGGCGATTCTCAAGCAGTACGGCAAGGCGGTCTCCGGCGGCATCGGCAGCTTCAGCCAGATGGGCTTCACCGAGGCCGAGATCGCGGTGCACGCGCTGGAGTCGATCACCGGCGGGACCTACACGGTGGCCACCGTCAACGCCGCGTTCAAGGCGGTGACGGGCTTCAACACCGGCATGCTGTGCCAGCTGTGGAGCTACGGCAGCTACGCCACGCACATCCCGAACAACGATGATTCCACCGTCACGCCGGACAACGGCAAAATGGTGACGGCGCAGGGCTGCAACCTGATCTCGGCGGTTGACCCGCAGATCGCGGCGTACCGGGCTCAGGCAGGCACGGCGGCCCTAGAGCCGGCGTCGTAGGCTCGATTTATGCCGGCTTGGTCGGATTTCGAGCCGTTCATCGTGAGCGGCCTGGCCCTGGGCGGGGTCTACGCCCTGTCCGGGGTCGGGCTGGTCGTGCTGTACCGCGCCACGGGCGTGCTGTACCTGGCCTTCGGCGCGGTCGGCGCGATGGGCGCGCTGATCGCATGGTCGCTGACCCAGGCGGGCACGCCCGGCTGGGTCAGCTGGCTGGTCTGCGTCGCCTTCGCCGCGGCGGTCACGCTCGCTTACGGGACCGTCTTCGGCCCGGCGCTGGCCGGGCGGGACCCGCTGGTCAAGGCGGTGGCCACCATCGGGCTGACGCTCGTTCTCTACGGCGCGATGGACCTGCTGTGGACGACGAGCGGCGGTGAGGCCCGCTCGCTCACGCTGCCCACCGACAACAGCGGCTTCTCGGTCGGGCAGATCCTGGTCAACTGGACGCAGGTGATCGCGCTCGCGGCCGGCGTGGTGATCACGGTGGCGACGGGCGCGTTCCTGCGCTACACCAAGCTCGGCACGGCGATGCGCGCGATGGCCAACGACCGGGTGATCACCGCCACGCTCGGCGTGCCCGTCCGGCGGGTGGAGGCCGCCGCCTGGCTCGGCTGCGGCGTGCTGGCCGGCATCGCCGGGCTGCTGCTCGCCGACCTGGTCGCGCTCGACGCGACCACGCTCACCTTCCTCGTCATCTCCTCGCTCGCCGCGGTGCTGATCGCCCGGCTGCGCTCGATCGCGCTGGCGTTCGCGGCGGCGATCGCGATCGGCCTCATCCATGACCTGCTGACCCCGATCACCTCGCTGACCAACTACCGCGACATGACCCCGTTCGTGCTCGCCGCAATCGCGCTGCTTGTCCTATCCCGCCGCCGGGTGATGACCCAAAGCCGCGAGGAGGCCTAGTGCGCCGCCGGGTAGCCGTGGCGCGCCGGCCAGCGATCATCGCGGTCCTCCTCCTGTTCGCCCTGTTCGGCCTGCCCGCGCTGCTGAGCCTGTACTACATCGACGCGCTGACCCAGGTGGCCGTGTACTCGATGGTCGCGGCCGCGCTCGGGGTGCTGGCCGGCCGGGTCGGCCTGATCTCCCTCGGCCAGGTCGCGGTGCTCGCGGTCGGCGCCTGGGTGGCCGCCAGGCTGCTGTTCGCCACCACCCAGCCGTACCCGGTGATCCTGGTCGAGGCGGGCCTGATCACGATGGTGGCGGGCATGCTGATCGGGCTGCCCGCGCTCCGGCTGCGCGGCCTGTACCTGGCGCTGATCACGCTGATGCTGGCCGGCGCCATCACCGTGATACTCGCCTCGCTGAACTTCCCCAACGGCGGCCACGGCTTCAGCGGCTACAACGGCGCCCTGGTCAACATCCCGCCGATCCGCCGCCCGAGCATCGCGTCCGGCGACCCCGCGTATTACCGCTATTCGGTCATCATCGCCGCCATCATGTTCCTGCTGGTCCTGGCGCACATCCGGACCCGCCCCGGCCGGGCCTGGGCGGCGATCAGGCAGAGCGAGCCCGCCGCGCTCGCGGCCGGCATCAACACCACGCTGTACAAGCTGTGGGCGCTCGCGCTCGCCTCGTTCATCACCGGCGTGGCCGGCGGCGTGCTGGCAGGCGCGGTGCACTACCTGTACTCGATCGACTTCCCGACCCAGAACTCGATCATCCTGCTGGCCGTCGTGCTGATGGGCGGCGTCTACAGCCTGTGGGGCGCGGTGGTGGCCGCGGTGCTCTACCAGTTCCTGCCCGCGCTGCTGCAGAACTGGGGCGTCTCGGCCGACTGGCTGACGATCCTGTTCGGCATCGGCGTGCTGCAGGTGCTGACCACCGCCCCGGCCGGCCTCGCCGACCAGGTGCCCAAGGACCTGGCGAAGCTCGGCCGCCTGCTGCTCAGACTTACCCGCCGTCCGCAGCCCGCCGAGCCGGCGGCCGCCGTACCCACAGAAACCTCCGGCGTCTCCGGCGGGGGAGGCGCGGCATGATCGAGGTCTCCGGCCTGACCGTCCGCTACGGCGGCGTCACCTCCCTCGACGACATGAGCCTGACCTTCCAGGTCGGCACCTGCGGCCTGATCGGCCCGAACGGCGCGGGCAAGACCACGTTCTTCAACGTGCTCAGCGGCTTCGTCCGCCCCGCGGCCGGCACGGTCCGCGCCTTCGGCGACGACCTGCTCGCGATGGCCCACTTCCGCCGCGCCCGCTGGGGAGTGCGCCGGACGTTCCAGACCGAACAGGCCATCAGCGAGCTCTCGGTCTTCGACAACGTCGCGATGGTGCACGAGCACTCCAGGCTCGGCGGCTCCTCCCGCCGCAAGGACGTGCTCGACGCGATCTCGTTCGTCGGCCTGGACGCCGACCCGGACGTACAGGTGCGCACCCTCGGGGCCGGCCAGCGCCGCCTGGTCGAGGTCGCCCGCGCCGTCGTCGGCAGGCCCAAGCTGGTGCTGCTCGACGAGCCCGCGGCCGGCCTGCCGGACGAGGAGACAAGCCACCTCGGCGACGTGATCCGCCGCATCCCCGAGCACACGCAGGCACTGACGATCCTGGTCGACCATGACATGAGCCTGGTCTCCGCCTGCTGCGAGACCACCGCCGTGCTCGACTTCGGCAAGCTGATCGCCTCCGGGCCCACCGCCGCCGTCCTCCGCAACGACGACGTCATCCGCGCCTACCTTGGAGTGGCATGAGCACGCTCCAGCTCGCAGACCTGACCGTCGAACGCGGCGGCCGCGCCGTCGTCAGGCAAGTCTCGATCGAGATCCCGGCCGGTCAGGTCACCACCCTGCTCGGCCCGAACGGCGCAGGCAAATCCACCCTGGTCCTCGCCGTCGGCGGCGTCCTGAAGCCCCGGGCCGGCTCTGTCCTGCTCGACGGCGCCGATCTAGTGGGCCGCCGCCCGGAGCGGATCCGGCAGGCGGGCGTCTCGATCGTGCCAGAGGGCCGCCGCCTGCTGCCCGACCTGACCGTCGAGGACAACCTGCGGGTGGCCAGCTACGCGCTGTCCCGGGACGCGGCGCAGGCAGGCAGGACCCGGGTCCTCGAGCTGTTCCCCCAGCTCGGCCTCCGGCTTACCGCCATGGCCAGGACCCTGTCCGGCGGCGAGCAGCAGATGGTCGTGCTTGCCCAGGCGCTGATCTCGCAGCCCCGCTACCTGCTGATCGACGAACTGTCGCTCGGCCTGGCCCCGGTCGTGGTCAGCCGGCTGATCCCGGTCATCGCCGCCGTAGCGGAATCCGGCACCGGCGTGCTGCTGATCGAGCAGTTCGCCACCGTGGCCCTGGGCCTGGCCGGCCACGCCCACGTCATGGAGGGCGGCCGCATCCGCTTCTCCGGCCCGGCCAGCGACCTGCGCGACAACCCCGACCTGCTCAGGTCCGCCTACCTGCTCCGCGGCAGCACTGTTGTCGAAGGCAGTCCGGCCCCGCAGCCCGCCGTAGCCCCGCCGAGCACCCCACCGTAATCACCGCCCGCACCGTGACTTCTAATTTATTTATCCGGAACGGGCCGTGGTATTGTCCCCCGCCAAAGCCCTTGCCCAGCGGCGATTCACTCTCGGCTGTGACGGTGAGATGCTTGTCCGCAGGAGGCTTCCGAGGGGGAATCGTGGCGCGTGCGGTGGGAATAGACCTCGGAACGAGCCGCTGCGTGGTCGCGATCCTGGAGGGCGGCAGGCCCACGGTCATCGCGAACGCCGAGGGTTCGCGCGCAACGCCGTCGGTGGTGGCCTTCGCGCAGGACTCCGAGGTGCTCGCCGGCGCGGCCGCCGATCGGGTCACCGGCGCTGGCCGGACGATCCGTTCCGTCAAGCGGCGGCTGGGCACCGACTGGACCGTCAGCATCGACGGCACGGTATTCACCGCCGAGCAGATCAGCGCGTTCATCCTGCGGAAGCTGAAGCGTGACGCCGAGGCCTACCTCGGCGAGAAGATCAGCGACGCGGTGATAACGGTGCCCGCGTACTTCAGCGACGCGCAGCGCCAGGCCACCATCAAGGCCGGGCAGATCGCCGGGCTGAACGTGCTGCGCATCATCCCCGAGCCCCTTGCCACCGGGCTTGCGTACGGGCTCGCGAGGGAGGACAAGGAGGCCACCATCGTCGTCTTCGACCTGGGCGGCGGCAGCCTCAGCGTGTCCGTGCTCGAGGTCGGCGAGGGCGTCGTGGAGGTCAAGGCGACAAGCGGCGACAACGACCTGGGCGGGGACGACTGGGACCAGCGGATCGTGGACCGGCTGGTCGAGGGCTTCAAGAACCGGCATGGGATCGACCTGTCGCAGGACGAGGCGGCGCTGCCGCGGCTTCGCGCTGCCGCCGAGCAGGCCAAGATCGAGCTGTCCTTGTCGCATCAGGCGCAGGTAAACCTGCCAGCTATCGCCGACGGCCCGCTGCACCTGCAGGCCCTGCTGACCCGGGCGGAGTTCGAGCGGATCACCGCCGACCTGCTCGACCGGTGCAAGGGCCCGTTCCAGCAGGTGATCAAGGACGCGGGGATCAAAGTCCAGGACCTGAACAACGTGCTGCTTGTCGGCGGGTCCACCCGGATGCCCGCGGTGGTCGACCTGGTCACGTCGCTGACCGGCGGCAAGGAGCCGGACATGAGCTCTGGCCACAGCACCGTGGCCGTCGGCGCCGCCGTGCAGGCCGGCGTGATCAAGGGCGAGGTCAAGGACGTCCTGCCGCTGGACGTGACCCCGCTGTCGCTGGGCATCGAGACCACGGGCGGGGTCTTCACCGTGCTGATCGAGCGGAATACGACGATTCCGACCCGTCGGTCGGAGACCTTCAGCACCGCCGAGGATAACCAGGCGGCGCTGCGGATCGCCGTGTTCCAGGGTGAGTACGAGGTCGCAACGGCTAATCGCAGGCTCGGCGAGTTCGAGCTGTCCGGGATCGCGCCCGCGGCGCGCGGCGTGCCGCAGATCGAGGTCACCTTCGACATCGACGCTAGCGGCATGGTAAGCGTGTCCGCCAAGGACCTGAATACAGGAAATCAGCAGGAGGTGTGTATCACGGGCAGGTAGCACACCCTCCGTTCGGCAGGAATGGAGAAAAGATTACGGCTGGGTGCTGGCCTACGGCGGCGGGTGTCGCTGGCCTGCAATTCCGCTTTCGGCCCGCATTAAGCCCCTTTCCGGGCGGCACGCATGGCACTAACATCTAAAGGCACGGTGGCATGTGGGGCGGGCTCGCAAGCACCGGCAACACTAGTCCCTGGTACGGGGGGAGTGGACTATGGCCCAAGACGGCTCTTCTGCAGGTCAGACCCATAAGCTTCCGGCGGCTGGTCAGAATCCGGCGTGGTGGAATCAGGCCGGCGGCGGCGCCCCCGCTCCCAGCGGCAGCGGCGGCGGCGACCTCACCGAGGAACTGGTCAAGACCGACGTGTGGTCGGACGGCATGGTCGCGGCGGCCGGGATTCCCATCGTGGACTCCCAGTTCATCACCGTGGGCGGCGGCATGGGGAGTTTCGTCACCGTCGACTATCTGCGGATCGCCGGGGTCGGCACGGACCGGATGAAGATCCTCTCCGACATCGACCACCCGTGGCAGACGTATGAGTACCTGACCCGCGTGTCGCAGATCCCGCGGCCCGAGCGCATCCGCTCGGACTCCGCGTCGCGGCCGGACAACATCTGGGGCTTTCCGTCCTATGCGCTGTCGGAGGCCCTGCAGACCAAGAGCTGGGCGTCGCTCAAGCAGGTCCTCGTCGAGCCGATCTGGGCCGACTACTACACCCCGCGCGCGGGCATGGTCTTCGCCGGCCTCGAGCGCGAGGCCAAGCGGATCAGCTTTTTCGACATGCTGGTCAAGGGCCAGGTCCGGATGATCCGCCGCCGCAGGGAAGGCGGTTACTTCACGATCCTGACGCCGCCGGAGGCCAAGCCGGCCAAGCGGGTAGCCTTCCGCTCGCAGTTCGTCCACCTCGCGGTCGGCTACCCGGGCCTGAAGTACCTGCCCGAGCTGCAGAACTTCCGCACCGAGCACCAGGACTTCTACCACGTGGTCAGCGCCTACGAGGACCACGAGCACGTCTACGACCGGCTCCGCGCCAAGCCAAGCACGGTGCTGCTGCGCGGCGGCGGCATCGTCTCCTCCCGGGTGCTGCAGCGGCTGATGGACGACCGCGAGAACTACCACCTGAACACCCAGATCATCCACCTGTTCCGCACCTACATACGCACCTCGCACGGGCCGAACGCGTGGATGCGCCGCAAGGGCGGCAACGGCTTCGCCTACCAGGGCTTCAACTACCCCAAGTCGGTGTGGGGCGGCCAGCTGAAGGCCAAGATGCGCAAGCTCGAGGGCGAGGACAGGGCCAAGGAGTACGACCTGATGGGCGGGACCAACACGCCGTGGCGGCGGCGCTGGCAGGCCCAGATGAACGAGGGCCGGGCGCAGGGCTGGTACCACACGCTCGAGGGAACCGTCGAGCAGGGCCAGATGAAGGTGCGCGACGACGGGATGGTCGTCACCCTGGTCAAGACCCCGCAGGGCGTGGTAGAGATCGCGGCCGACTTCGTCATCGACTGCACCGGCCTGGAGGCCGACGTGTCCGAGCACCGGGTGCTCGCGGACCTGCTCGAGCACTCCGGCGCGGGCCGTAACCCGAAGAAACGCCTCGATGTCGAGCGCACCTTCGAGCTGCGCGGCACCAGGAGCGGGACGGGCGTGATGTACGCGTCGGGAGCCTCCACGCTCGGCGGCTACTTCCCCGGCGTGGACACCTTCCTCGGCCTGCAGATCGCCGCCCAGGAGATCACCGATGACCTGGCCAGGCACGGGTTCTGCCCGAGGATAGGGCCGGCCCGCTCCATGTCGCAGTGGCTGCGCTGGCTCAGGAACCAGCCACCGTGACCCCTGGCCGCAGCCCCTACTTGCCCTGACAGCACCCCATACCTCGATAGGAAAACGGTAGTGGCATGGTTCCCACCCTGAACGGCCGCATCCAGACCCGGCTGTTTCTGCTGGCCATCGTCGGCGGCCTGGTCACGCTGATAATCGTCCCCGTGCTGCCAGGCAACGCGCCGCTCGGCGACAAGTACCGCGACGGCTTCATCGTGCTCGCCGCCGTGATGGTGCTGGGCGTGGCCTGGGAGTGCCTCTACCATTTCCTGATGCAGTGGCGCTGGGAGAAGGACTGGCCTACCCTGTTTGGCCTGGCGACCGGGGTCCCTGAAGGCCTGCTGATCTGGATCCTGCTCGCCGCGGGCGCCATCCCGGGGATCGTGGGAACGGTCGGCGGGGCCGCGTTCATCATCCAGTTCGCCCTGATCTGGCTGGCGGTGTGGCTCGCGGCCAACGGCCCGATGCGGGTGCCGTTCATCAGGTGGCGGTTCGTAGGCGGGAGGCTGTGGTGAGCAAGGGCGGCGTCCTGCCGGGCCTGTGGCCGATCCACGGGGACGGAGTGCTGGCCCGCCAGGGTGACCTGGTGCTGCTGATCCATCCGGCCGGAGGCGCCTTCGCCGACCTGCTGCTTGACCTGCTGACCGACGCGGCCCCGGCCGGTCAGGACGGCCTCGGCTTCACCAGCCTGATCGCCGCGGAGTTCGACGCCGACGCGGCCGCGGCGAGCATGGCCGATCCGAGTCCCTCCGTCGTCGCCTTCGGGCCCGACGGCGCCGGCGGCACCGCCGTCGCCCTCTACGGCACCGCCTGGGTGGAAGTCACGACGGCCCACGGCATGCAGCGCTTGTCGCCCGGCCAGCCCTACGGCCGCCTCCGTGCCGTCCTGCCATCCCAGCTGATGACCGTCCGGGCAGGCGTCTTCGAGGGCGACGACAACGCCGACACCGACCCCTACCTGCGCCTGGCCGACGGCGTAGTGCGCGCGGTCGCCCTGGCCTACGCCCCGGAGCCCACCGCCCCTGGCGCGCCGCCCCGCGCCCGGCGCCCCGCCCCGCCGGTCATGACTCCGCCGATCGTCGCCCCGGTC
>Ga0070764_10001287_pt1 | contig 10797 bp, 10 predicted proteins | sample HubBroMetageWRM4_FD_67287 | JGI IMG/M metagenome (GOLD analysis project Ga0070764, IMG submission 67287) | Warmed soil microbial communities from the Hubbard Brook experimental Forest, New Hampshire - Hubbard Brook CCASE Soil Metagenome WRM 4 | ecosystem: Environmental > Terrestrial > Soil >... | reverse complement strand
GTTGATTACATTGCCGCGAAGCAGATCATCCAGCCCGCGCTGGTCGCTCTTGTTGGTAGCGCCAAGCCAAAGTTTGTTGAGGCTGCTTACGCACAGGTCCATCAAGCCGTGCGCGCTCTGGTGAAACGCGCCATCGACAACGGCGACCTCCGCCCCGACATTGACGCCGTCGATCTGCTCCGCGCACTGGTTGGCGTCTCCAGCCTGTCAAACAGCCCCGACTGGAAACAAAGCGCCATCCGCCTGGTCGATATCCTCATCGCAGGCTCCCGCCCCGAGCGTTCCTGAGATCCCGCAATCCGTTGTAATTCACTTTTTTAAAATCGTGATGTTGAGGAGTGGTCGGGGCGCCGAGATTTGAACTCGGGACCTCCTGCGCCCAAGGCAGGCGCGCTACCAGGCTGCGCTACGCCCCGACATAAAGAGAGTTCCAATTATACGCGAGTTCCGGCGCTCACACGTTTTACAACTCGCGGCACACTCAAGTTGTAAGCTGAACGGGTTCGCGGAGGGCCGCCGATGCAAATCAATCTAGCTAGCAACGACGTCGAACAGATTCGATCGCTGCTGGATCGTTGGGCGAGCGCGGTGCGAAATCAGAATTTTGATGCGATCCGCGCGCACCACGACGTGAATCTGCTCATGTTCGATGTGCCGCCCCCGTTTCATTCGCGCGGACTCGATGCGTACATGGATACTTGGCGGCTGTTTTTCGCGAACGCCGAAAAGCCCATCGCATTCAGCTTGGTAGATGTTGAAATCACTGCCGGCTCGGACGTGGCGTTCGCCACTGCAAAAGGGAAGTGCGTGAACATCGATCGCGCCGGGCGCCGCGAGCCTCTTGAATTCCGATTGACGGTTGGTCTGAGGAAAATCGGCGGGCAGTGGCGCATCCTGCATGAACACCACTCGCTTCCGGCGTCTGATTAGGCTCCGGAAGATCGCGCGTCTTGGATGCGCGTACGCCGTTTTCAAACGTTTGTCTGCCCCTGTTGACATGCCACATGAACTGCGCGCATACTCCTGTGCAGTGGCCACAGGGGCCACAGGAGGGCGCATGGCTGCCGAACGCTCCGAAATTCTGCAGGGAACTCTGGACCTGATGGTCCTGAAAACGCTCGCCGCCATGGGGTCGCTGCACGGCTACGGAATCGCGCGCCGCATCGAACAGCTCAGCCAGTCCGCGCTCGAGATCAACCAAGGCACGATTTACGCGTCGCTCGTGCGCCTCGGCCAGCGCGGCTGGATCGCAAGCGAGTGGGGAACGTCCGACAACAATCGCAAAGCCAAGTTCTACTCCATCACCAAAGCCGGCCGCAAACAGCTGCACACCGAAACCGCCGAGTGGGAGCGCATCTCAGGAATCGTGGGGCGCGTGCTTCGCGTCTCGGAGCGTGGCTGACATGTGGGCCGCACTGAAAGCCGCTTACGCGCGCATGCGCGGTGCGATTGTCGGCCGCGCAGGCAGCGGCGAGGCGGCAGACACCGACTTCGATCAGGAACTCGCATCGCATCTCACCATGCTCACGGACGAAAACGAGCGCCGCGGAATGTCGCCCGAAGAAGCGCGTCGCGCCGCGCGATTGCAGCTTGGCGGCGAGGCGCAACTCCGCGAAACGAACCGCGATCTGCGCGGCTTGCCGTTCTTCGAGACGTTCGCGCAGGATGTGCGCTACGCGCTGCGCATGCTGCGCAAAAATCCCGGTTTCACCGCCGTCGCTGTGCTCACGCTCGCGCTCGGCATCGGCGCGAACACCGCGATCTTCAGCGTGGTGTACGCCGTGCTGCTGAAGCCGCTGCCGTACCCGCGGCCGAGCGAGCTGTACAACGTCTCGCAATATCCGGCGAGCGAGAGCGGCACGAAAATCGGCGGCTGGTCCTACCTCAACCTCGAAGATCTCCGCCGCGACAGCAACATATTCACCGCCGTCGCCGGCAGCAATTCGCATCAACTCACGCTCACCGGCCGCGGCGAGCCGGCGATGATGAACACGTCGGTCGTCACCGGAGAATTTTTCCAGGTATTCGGCGAGCAGCCGCTGCTGGGGCGCGTGTTCACTCCTGACGATGCGAAAGTCGGCGGCGCGCCGGTCGTGGTGCTCAGCGAAAATCTGTGGCGCGGCATTTTTCACGCCGACCCCTCGATCATCGGCCAATCGATCCAGCTCGATAAAAAAGAATTTACCGTCGTCGGCGTGATGCCGAGCCGTTTCCGCTTTCCGCTGCTCACCGAAAGCGAGCAGCTTTGGGTTCCGTTGCCGCAGGATCCGCTCTTCGGCGGCTGGATCGATCGCCGCGGCGGCCACTGGCTCGGCGTCAACGCGCGGATGAAGCCGGGCGTCTCAATGGCACAGGCGCAAGCGGAAATGGACGCGCTCGCAGCGCGCATGGCGAAGGATTTTCCGGAGAATCGCGACTGGCTGATCTCCGTCGCGCCGCTGCAGAACGTGATGACCGGCGACGTGCGCATCGCGCTCTTCGCGCTGCTCGGCGCGGTCGGCCTCGTGCTGCTGATTGCCTGCGCCAACATTGCGAATTTGCTGCTCACGCGCGCCACTTCGCGTGCGCGGGAAATGGCCGTACGCGTCGCTCTCGGCGCAGGTCGTGCACGAATCGTGCGCCAATTGCTCAGCGAGACGGCCGTGCTCGGCCTTCTCGGTGGCGTCGCTGGCGTCGCACTCGCGTACTGGGGCGTCGTGGCGCTCAGTGCGATGCTGCCGGAATCCGTGCCGCGGGTGAACGCGATTCGCGTCGATCATTTTGTGCTGGGCTTCGCGCTTGTGTTGTCGCTCGTCGCCAGCATTGGCTTCGGCCTTGCCCCCGCGCTTTTCGCAGCGAGCGGCGATCTACAAAATAATCTGCGCGAAGGTACGGGCCGTTCCGGTGAAAGCGGCGGCCGGCGAAAGATGCGCAGCGTGCTTGCAGCCGCGGAAATTGCGCTCGCGATGGTGTTGCTCGTCACGGCAGGACTGCTCCTGCGCAGCTTTTCGAAAATGATGGCCAGCGATCCCGGGTTTCAGCCGCAGAACGTGGTGAAAGCAGACGTCTCGCTGCCGCGCTTCGAATACGCGACGCCCGAAAAGTGGAACGAGTTCGGCTCGCAGCTGATCACGCAAGTGCAATCCGAGCCCGGCATGCAGAATTCAGCGCTGGCCGTTCCGATGCCGGTCACCGACGGCTTCGTGAACCTCGGCTTCGAAATTGTGGGCGCTCCGCCGCTCGCACCGGGCGCGCTGCAAACCGGCGACTACGTGGCCGTGAGCCCCGATTATTTTCGCGTGATGGAAATTCCGCTGCTCGCCGGGCGCACTTTCAACGCGCACGACGCGATGGACTCCGCGCGCGTGACGCTGATCAGCAAGACGCTCGCCCAGCGCTATTTCCCCAACGAAGACCCAATCGGCAAGCAGCTGTCGTTCAGCTTTCCACCCGATCCCGGCACACCGCGTGAGATCGTAGGCATCGTTGGCGATGTGCGCGACGTCGCGCTCGACAAAAATCCCGGCCCCATGATGTACGTCCCGTTCGCGCAAGCGCCGCTTCCAGGCGCGGGCGTCGTGGTTCGGAGCTCGATGAGCACTTCAAACGTTACGGCAGCGCTGCAGCGCAGCGTCGCAAAGATCGATAAGGATCTTCCCGTGAACGACGTGAAGAAAATGCCGGACGAACTCGAAGAGTCCGTCGCTCAGCCGCGATTCCGCACCATGCTGATCGGCCTTTTCGCCGCCATGGCCCTCGTGCTCGCCGCGACGGGAATTTTCGGCGTGATCTCTTACTCCGTCTCGTGCCGCACGCACGACATCGGCATTCGCATGGCGCTCGGCGCGTCACGCCAGAGCGTGCTGCGCATGATTCTGCGCGAAACGCTCCTACTCGCCGTCGCCGGCCTCGTGGTGGGAATTCCGTGCGCGTTGGCCGCGTCGCACCTGATCGCGCACCTTCTCTTCAACGTTTCCGCGAACGACCCGCTTACGATAGCCGCCGTAGGCATCGCGCTGGCTACCGTAGCGCTCCTAGCAGGATACATCCCGGCACGCCGCGCCATGGCCGTCGATCCCATGCTCGCCCTCCGCCACGAATAAACGCAGCCAGGCGCATCGCGTGCAATTAAACAGTTTTGTCTTTGGCGTAGCAGAGGTGTTCGATCTTGCATTCGGCGCAGCGTGGTTTGCGGGCTACGCATAGGCGGCGGCCGTGCCAGATCAGCTGGTGCGAGAAGAGTACCCACCTGTCTTGCGGGAGGATTTTCATCAGGTCCACTTCGATCTTCTTCGGGTCTTGGTGTTTCGTCAGGTCGAGGCGGTTGGAGAGGCGGATCACATGCGTATCCACCACCACACCGGATGCGATCCCAAAGCCTGAGCCGAGCACCACATTCCCGGTTTTCCGCGCGACACCGGGCAGCGCGAGTAGCTCTTCCATCGTTTGCGGCACTTGACCGCCAAAAGTATCGACGATGGCCTTCGACGCGCCCATGATTGACTTCGTCTTGTTACGGAAAAATCCCGTTGGCCGAATGTCTTGCTCGAGTTCGCTGGGGTTCGCGTAGGCGAAATGCTTCGGCGTCGGATATTTCACATACAAAGTTTTCGCCACTTCGTTCACGCGCACGTCGGTGCATTGCGCGGACATGATCGTTGAGATCAAAAGCTGAAAAGGATTGTCGTGCTTCAACTCGCACGATGCGGCGGGGTACATCTCGTCCAGCCCTTCGAGAATCGCCTTCACGCGCAAGGGATTGGTGCCGCGCAACCGCATGCGAGCGGTCCCTGCAGCCACCGCGGGCGCACCCCTCGACACACCGCCAGGTTTCGTAGAAATTTTCTTTTTTGTAGTTTTCATCCCGCGAAGAATATCACAGCGGGATATATCTACGGCGCGACGCTCGAATGGGGTCGCGCCATGCGCCGCCGCATTATACGGCGAAGAACAAACTCTGCGCGAACGGCCACTCCTGATCGATCCACTGCGCCGCGCAGCGATAGCCCGTGCGCTCGCCCATCGCCACCACTTCCTGCGGATTGTACTTGTGCGAGCTCTCCGTCCAGATCGTCTCGCCCTCGCGCATATAAAATCTAAAACCAGCCGCAGCGATCGTCACGCGCTGCCACGCTTTGGAGCGCAGATGCATCTCCACGCGCCGCTCCACCATGTCGTAGCGCGCAACGTGCTCGAACTGGTCCAAATCGAAATCCGCGCCCAGCTCGCGATTCAGTCGCGCCAAAATATTCTTATTGAACGCCGCCGTCACGCCCGCCGGGTCCGCGTACGCCGTCACGAGCTGCGGTATCGACTTCTCAAGATCCGTCGCCAGCAGCAGCGCATCGCCCTCACCCAGGATCGATCGCACTTCGCGCAAGAACTCATCGCCCGCCGGCCGGTCGAAATTTCCGATCGTGCTGCCGAGAAACAGCACGAAAATCTTCTCGCCCTCGCGACGCCGCGCCGCTACTTCGCGCAAACCTTCAATGTAAGCGCGCTCGAAGCCGACGATACTCACCTGGTCGATCTGTCCGATCTCGCGTTCACACCGGCTCAGCGCCGTGCCGGAAATATCGATGGGGTAATAATTCACGCGCTGGCGCTTCGCGAGCGCCTCCAGAATCACGCGCGTCTTCTGCCCGCTTCCGCTGCCCAGCTCGGCAACGATTACCGGCGTCGGCAACGCCGCAACAATCTCCGGCGCATTCCGCACCAGCGACCGCATCCCCGCTCGGCTCAAGCCGTATTCCGGCAGCACGCAAATCACATCGAAGAGAGCCGAGCCGACTTCATCGTACAAATATTTCGACGGCAGCTCTTTCTGCCCCGGCTGGCTTAAGCCGAGTACAACGTCACTACAAAACTCGGCCAGTTCCGGCGGAGGAGGAACTGCCGACGGAACCATTCTCGGTGCTGAAGCCATTTCTATTCCTCCACGCAGCGGAAGCTGCTGAAGACGTAAGGGTAGTGTGGCTGGAACCAGTTGCGGAACGATCGCCGGAGCATGCACACGTCCGTGCGCGAAGACCCGCCCTTCATCACAAAGTGTTTCCCATCAAAAAAATCCGCCGAGTATCCCTTGTAGAAAGGATGCGGCCCGAATCCGGGCAGCGGCGCAAACGGCGTCGACGTCCACTCCCACCCGTTGCCGAGCAAGTCGTAAACGCCAAACGCGCTCGCGCCTTCCGGATGCGCATCCACAGCCGTGGGATCCCACCGCTGGTGATGGAAATTTCCGTGAGTCGGCTCCGGCTCGTCATCGCCCCATGGATACAAACGTTCCCGCGACTCATTCGTTCCGTACGCGGCGCGCTGCCATTGCTCTTCGGTCGGCAATTTTTTGCCGGCCCATCGCGCGTAGGCGGACGCTTCCGCGTGGCTCACATACACCGGCCACGAAAGCGGCAGCGGTATCGCGCCAAACATCACTCGCTGAGTCCAACGAAGCTCCGGCTCCGTTGCGTCCGGAGTTTCAGACGCGCTCCAGTAGTGCGGATGCGTCACATTCTGTTCCTTGCGCCACGCCCAATCTTCCGGCTTCCAGAAACGCTGTGTCTCGTAGCCGCCGTCTTCCATGAACACGAGAAAATCCGCGTTCGTTACGGGGTACGCGTCGATCGAAAATCCCGGCACGATCACTTGCTGTGCTTCGAATTCGTTGTCCCAACCAAAATTCCCGGGCGCGCGTTTTTGGCCAAGCGTCGTGAAGCCGGCCGGAATCGCCACACTGTGTGTCACCGGCGCGCGGTGCGTGTCCGCTTCGGGCGCAGGCTGCGGGACTTTACGATCCACCTGAATGTTGTGGATTAGGTACGCCAGCGTTTCCGCGTGCATTAGCCGGTGCTCGATGGCTACATTCAGCAAAGTGCCGTCCGCAAGCCCCGCATCGTGCGATGCGGAAAGATCCTGCACGCGCAACGCTTCATCGATGCGATCGCGCACCTGCCGCCGGTACTGCTCCACGCGCGCAATCGAAGGCCAGTCGCTCGGTTGGTCGCTCGGCAATCCCCCATCGACAGGGTCGATTCCGAACGCGAAAAGTTTGTCGAAATCCGCCTCTCTCGAGGTAAGTCCCAGCGGGCCGCTCAACAAATTCCAGTCAAAGGCTTCCAGATGCCCAAAATAAAAAATCAACCGGTGCCGCTCAGGAATCGGCCGGTCGTAGTACGCGTTCGGAGTCAGCACAGCGAAAATCGCGTCGGTCCGCTCGCGCGCTTCGGCGATGCGCTCCAGCAATATTTCCGATTCTTTTTTCAGCGTGGCGCTAGAGGCGGCCATATTTCACCTCTCTGCAATGTGTGGCTATTTTTAAGCACCCGCTCGGGACGCGGGGCAGGTCGTTTCGGATCGACCCTTTTTTAGATGTCCGACTTGTCAGAAGGTAGCAGTTTTTGTGGAAGAAAGGACATACATCGTTTTACGGAAGGCCTTGCCGCGGTGGCTCAGCCTGTTTTTCTCGCTGTTTGATGCTTCGGCGTACGTTTTCGCGATTTCGGGGAACAGGAACACGGGGTCGTAGCCGAAGCCGTTCGTCCCGCGCGGCGCATCAACTATATAGCCCTCGCACGCGTCCGAGACCACGGACAGCGCGCGGCCCTGCTTCGCCACCACGATTACGCACACAAATCGCGCCCGTCGCGCATCTCCTGTCATGTCTTTCATTTCGCCGAGGAGCTTGGCCACGCGATCAGCATCGCTTGCGCCCGGCCCCGCGTAGCGCGCCGAATGAACGCCGGGCGCTCCATCGAGTGCGGGTACCACCAGTCCTGAGTCGTCCGCGAGAATCGCCTCGCTGGTGAATTGGCTGTAGTGCAGCGCTTTGCCGGCGGCGTTTTCCGCAAACGTGGAAGCTGTTTCGTTGTACAACGGGAATTTCGAGAAATCCGGAAGCGAGGCGATTTCGAATCCCTGCGTGGGAGATTCAGCGGCGAGTTCGCTGAACTCGCGCAATTTTCCGGCGTTGGATGAAGCGAGGTAGAGTTTCAGGTGCGTGCCTTTTGTACGTGCTGCTGCCGCGCTTTGCGCTTATCTAAGCCGACCGCGCGACGAATTTCATTTGCAGCAGTTCGCGCTGCTTGTCGATCAGTTGCCGGATGCCGCCCGCCGCGAGGTGAAGCAAATCCTGCAGCTCGATGTCGGAATACGGCCGGCCCTCCGCGCTCGCCTGCACTTCCACGAATGAGCCCGCGCCGGTCATCACCACGTTCATGTCCACTTGCGCTGCGGAGTCTTCTTCGTAAGCGAGGTCGAGCAGCAATTCGTCGTTCACGATGCCCACGCTTGTGGCCGCCAGATAATCCATCAGCGGATTTTTGCGCATGATGCCCGCGGCGACCATGCGCTCGAGCGCGAGCGCCAGCGCTACGTAAGCGCCCGTCACAGAAGCTGTGCGCGTGCCGCCGTCCGCCTGAATCACGTCGCAGTCGAGCCACACCGTACGTTCGCCGAGCGCCTTCAAATCCGTCACGGCCCTGAGCGCGCGGCCGATCATGCGCTGAATTTCCAGCGTGCGGCCGGACTGCTTGCCGCGGCTCGATTCGCGCGGCGTGCGGCTTTCCGTGGAGCGCGGCAGCATGCCGTATTCGCCCGTCACCCAGCCTTTTCCGGTACCTTTCAAGAAGCCCGGAACGCCGTCTTCCACCGTCGCGGTGACGATCACGCGCGTGTGGCCGGCCTCGATTAGCGCGCTGCCCTCGGCGTGCGGAATAAAGTCCGGCGTAATGCGCACCGGCCGCATCTGGTCAAACGCCCGCCCGTCAATCCGCAATCCCAAATCTCCGTCGTCACTCAACGCGCCGCTCCCGTCATTTCGGCCAACAGTTTGACGACTGCCACCAAAACTGTCAACGCTTCGAAGCCGTGCACCTGTCGCCAAGAAAACGTTTCGATCGCGGCGCGCGTTCACAGCGCGGCTCAGCGATTTCGGCCGGCTATTTCGTTGCCGGCTTTTTGAGGGACGCCCACTGCGCCAGATAATCCGCCGTCGCCTGATTCGAGAGCTGCGTCCGGTCGTTGCCCGACCACGCCACATTCCAAATTAGGTAGCCGCCCGGAAGCGTCATCGTTTTCTCTTGCGCTCCAATCGCGCTGAGCACCGTCACGAACCAGGCGCGCGTTTCAAGACCCAGTAGAGTCGGCTGAGTCGCAGACACTGTTCGGATATCTGCGACATGCGTTCCGAAGTGAACGATTGCCCGGGCGAATGCGTCGCCTTTCAAGCGGTCTGAATTGAACGTGACGTCGAGGATCAAGCCGTCAGGCGAATTTCCAGAAGCTTTTGATCCGCTAGGATGCTCCTCATTTCCCACTCCAAATCCGATTTCCACGCCGTTATCGTCGCCTTGTTTTCCGTAGGCCGCCGCTGCTCGTTCCACCTGGTTCGCTGCTCCGCCCGCTCCCAAGGCGCGAGCCGCTGCGTGCGCGGACGCAACTGGATCGCCAGCCGCGTCGCGTGCGGCGTCTCCCTTCGACGCCTCGGACGCTTTCGAATAGTCGATTTCCTTAGAGGTGACATCGGAAACTGACTGCACCACGAGCCGTGCGTGGTATTCATTCAAATTTCCGAATCCGCTGACGCCGGTTACTTTCCCCGATGAGTCGCGTTCCACGCCCACGTCGCCTGAACTGTCGAGCCGGCCGACAAGCGGCGCCGTCACCTGGTAGCGCGGGCAGCCCATGCACACCGCGCTCATTTTGTACGGCGTCGCCAGAAGCGAATCGAAATCTTTAAAATCTTTATTCTTTTCCAGTTTTACCGGTGTGCGAGCCGCAGTCGTTACGTTCGCCGGGTTGTTCTTGGCAAGGCTCAATCGCAGCATCGCCGCTGGTCCGGCTTTTCCTTTCGTTCCTTCCGGGTAGTCCAGCCAGATGGCCCCAACCGCCGCGTCACAACTCGTATCCGTGATTGCAAAATCCTCGAAGCCTGCGACCACTGTGCCTTTAAGCCGGACGATCTTTCCATCGAACGACGCCGGGTTACGCAGAACGTCGCAAACCGAGGCATCAACAACTTGAGATTTTGCGGAAGGCGCGAGCGAGCAGCAGACGAACAGCAAGGCAAACAGTGCGATAGGTTTCACGATGGTCTCCCGAAAGGCGACGCGCATGATAGCTCTGGGGTACGTGACTGGCAATGAATAAGGATGCGTGCAAGGGAATATCGGCCGTGTTCTGCTCGCGACTGTCAGGGAGTTTCGTCGCCGAGCTTCAGTGAGCTGTAATCCTTGCCGAGGTGCAGGCACAAGCCCTCGACCACGGTTTCATGGTCGAGACGTTGAGGAAGCCCCGAGATCGTGACGCTGCCGATGATTCCCGCGCCGCGGACATTCAACGGAAAGCTTCCGCCCGCCTCCGCGTAATCCGCCGGCGCGAGCGCGTACTTGTCTGCGAGGCTTGTGTTCTTGCGCTTCTGTTCGAGCGTCACGCGGTACGAACTCTTGTGCAGCATCTCCACCACATTGCTTTTGCGCCGCACCCACTCGGCGTTCGTCGGCGCCGTGCCTGTGAGCGTGGTGAAAAAAAGAGGCTGCCCGCCGAAGCGACGGATATCGATCGCGATCGGAAATTTGCGCGTCACGGCAAGCGCCCGCAACTTCGAGCCGAGTTCCCACGCCACGTCGAAATCAAATGTGGGGAAAATCAGCTCCTTCTCCTGCTGCGCGATCTTGGCTATATCTTCGTTTGCGCCCACGCGGCACGCTCCTCTTTCGTCAACGGGAAATCCAGCACGCGGCCTTCCTTCGCGGATTGAATCGCAGTTTCGATCACAGCCATTACGGCCACAGCTTGCGCGGGCGGCACCGGATTCGGCCCCTT
>Ga0070764_10001285_pt1 | contig 10799 bp, 8 predicted proteins | sample HubBroMetageWRM4_FD_67287 | JGI IMG/M metagenome (GOLD analysis project Ga0070764, IMG submission 67287) | Warmed soil microbial communities from the Hubbard Brook experimental Forest, New Hampshire - Hubbard Brook CCASE Soil Metagenome WRM 4 | ecosystem: Environmental > Terrestrial > Soil >... | reverse complement strand
CTCCTTTGATTCGTACATTCTGCGTTTTCGTCTACATTCCTTAGGGACCTACCACCCGCATCAAGGGCAGTTTGAACCGGGGCGATGGCTGCAGCGCGAGATGGAGCGGATGACCATGCTGCTTCCCGCCGATATGCCGGAGCGGCGAAATCACGAAAGCGAAGGCGACTAAGGACGCGCCTTCGCAAAGCACGCGCGCTATTTCTCGAACGGCATCCCCCCAAACGGCATTTGGGACTCGCCCATCCAAAAGCGGTTGCTGGCTCGCGTCAGCATTCCGGGATCACGACCCGCCAACCGCGCGCACGCTTCTCGATACGGCCCTGAGAATCGCAGCGAGGGGGGAAGCGATCGATAGATTCGCGGCAGCCAACGCTGCGCCCTCTGGACCTGATTCTGTTCTGCGGGGCCGAAGGGAAGGCCAAACTCCGCGCGAAGCCGCTGCGGAAGCCACGCGGCCGTCAACGCTCGAGACCACTGAGGCAAACGCACCCATGAGCCGGCGCCCGACAACAGCCTCTGCGCCATGGCGCGCGAGCGCTCGTCAACGCCAAGGGAGTCCGATGAGCACATCTGGTTCACGTAGGCGCCGAACGCGCTCCAATCGCCGGGCAGCGCATCTGCCGGAATACCGAACAATGCGGCGAGGCTCTTGATCTCTCTGTAATAGGTCATCTTTTCGCCGGTTGTCAGCGCGGGCAGAGTCCATTCGTAGGCCATCAGCGCAGAGTCGATCAGCGTGGCGTATACCCAGCGCAGCGCCGGCAGGTGATTGGCTTCGTAGCGCGATCCCCCGGCATATCCCGCAACGGCTTGTGGCAACTCGCCGCCAATCCGCGTGTGCAGCGTATGCAATGACCGCGCGGCGCGCAACGCCTGCGCCTTCGATCCGAAGATCATGGTGAACACGACGCGGAATGTATTGTGGAAGCGCGCGATCGGATCGTTCATGACCGAGGAATGTTGTTCGATGGCGACGGCAACCCAAGGGTGCGCAAGCTGCAACAGAGCTGCGCGTCCGGACGCCAGAAACAGCGCCGATTCGCGATGAACCCGCCACACGATCGATTGCGGCCCGAAGATTCCCGCATTTGCATCGGTGGCGTTGGCATCCGCGAGCAGTGCCTCAAGTTCGTCATGGGTCACCAGACTCATCGGTTCGGCAAAGTCACTGCGTTTCATCGTCTTCGATGTTCTCAGAATTGGCTGTGTTCATTGGCGCAAATCTGGATTCCCATCCTTGCCGATGGTTTTGCGGCAAGGGTGAGAAAGTCAGGACCCTCCCACGGCGCACTGTCAAGTTGCATGAAAATGATCGACATAGGATGTTGCAACCGCAACATTTTCGTCGTTGAGTTGGGTCTATGATCAGGGATTGACGTGGAGGAAATGATCGTGAATATAACGTTTGAAGGCAAAGTTGCACTGGTCACGGGCGCAGCATCTGGATTGGGCTTTGCAACGGCCAAGGCTTTTGCGGAAGCAGGCGCCTCCGTGGCGCTGGCGGATTGGAACGAGAAAGAAGTAAGAGCCGCAGCCAAGGAGTTGGAAGATAAAGGCCACCATGCCCGGGCCCTCCGCTGCGATGTGTCAGACGATGCGCAGGTTGAAGCGATGGTGAAACAGACTGTGGCTGCATTCGGGCGGCTCGATGCTGCCTACAACAACGCCGGCGTTCAGAATGTTCTCGCTGAAACGGCTGACTCTCCGCGCGACGATTACGACAGGATCATGGGAATTAACCTACGCGGCGTATGGAGTTGCATGAAGTTCGAACTGCAACAGATGCGCGTGCAAGGCAGCGGCGCGATCGTCAATTGCTCTTCACTTGGAGGCCTGATCGGTGGTCCTCGGCGTGGGACCTACCATGCAGCGAAGCATGGAGTCATCGGCTTCACCAAGAGCGCCGCGCTCGAATACGCGACGCGAGGCATTCGCGTCAACGCCGTGTGCCCGGGCATGATTCAAACGCCCATGTCCGACAGAATGATCGCTGAAGGTCAGGGTGAGGAATTGGAGAACATGATGAGGACCTACGTGCCGATGCAACGACTCGGCCGGCCCGAGGAAATTGCCGATGCCGTCGTGTGGCTCTGCAGTTCCGCCGCGAGCTACGTTACCGGGCAGTCGATCTCGGTTGACGGGGGTTTCGTTATGCGCTGAGAAGCCGCGCGCAAAATGACTGCGGCTTTAGCCGCTGAGAGGCGCATTTCTTCATCGCCTCGCAGTTCGCCAGGCAGCCTGGCGCCATATCATTCGGTTGAGTTCTCCAACGGAGCATTGATGCCCTTCCAACGGATTTGCCCCCTTGTCGTCGCAGCAGCGCTTGCCTTTTCGCTCTCTTCATTTGCGCAAGCCCCAACGCGGTACGAACCGACGCTCGAATCCCTTGACCGCCATCCGCTGCCTGACTGGTACGCCGGCGCCAAGCTCGGAATCTTCATCCACTGGGGTCTTTACTCCGTGCCGGGCTGGGCGCCGATCAATCACCCGAGTCACGACTTCTCGTCGAACGACTACATCAAGTACGACCCGTATGCGGAGTGGTATCTGAACACCATGCGCGTGCCCGGCTCGCCCACCGAGGCCTATCAACGCGAACATTACGGCAACGCGAGTTACTACGACTTTGCGCCTGAGTTCAATCGCGAATCAAAGAAGTGGAATCCAGACGCGATGGCCGCCATTTTCAAGGCCGCCGGAGCACGTTATGTTGTTCTGACCAGCAAGCATCATGAAGGCTTCACGCTCTGGCCGAGCACGACGCCGAATCCGAACCCAGTTCTGAAGCCGAGCCAGTTGCACGCTGAGCGCGATATCGTCGGCGATCTGACCAACGCCGTGCGGGCGCAGGGCTTGAAGATGGGCCTCTACTACTCCGGGGGCTACGACTGGACTTTCAATTCGGGTCCGATCCTGGAGAACGCCGACTATTCGAGCGTCAAGCCTGAATCGCTGGCCTACGGCAAGTACGCCAACGCGCAGATCCATGAATTGATCGAGCGCTACCATCCGTCGGTTTTATGGAATGACATCGACTGGCCCAAGACCGGCGATGCACTGGGCGTGGAGGCCGATTATTACAACGCCGTGTCCGACGGCGTGATCGACGACCGCTTTGGCGTCAAGCACGCCGACTTTACCTCGCCTGAGTACGCCAAGCTTGACCACATCAGCGAAAAGAAGTGGGAGGAGTGCCGCGGTCTGGGGCGCTCGTTCGGCTACAACCGGGCAGAAGGCGAAAACGAAACCATTGCGCCGGCGGAGCTGATTGCTCTGCTGGTCGACATCGTCAGCAAGAACGGCAATCTGCTTCTCGATGTAGGCCCTGAAGCGAACGGCACGATTCCCCCGGTGCAGATGGAGCGGCTGAAAGCGCTCGGCGCATGGCTACAGCAAAACGGCGAAGCCATTTATGACACGACGCCATGGACGCAGGCGGAAGGGAAGTCGGCCGAGGGAGATGACCTGCGCTTTACACGCAAGGGCTACGATTTGTACGTAACTACACTGGGCAAACCGAAGGCTCAGACCATCACCATCAGCGATCTGCCGGCAAAGCCGGACGTGACGATCACTGAACTTGGCGACTCCCGTAATCTCGCTACAAACGCCCGGACAAATAACGTACAGATCGCGTTACATGGCGCGCTGAAAGGGGATTACGCATACTCGTTCAGGCTTGCCGGCTACGCGCACTAAATTGCGGGGAGCGCCGGTAAGCCGAAACATCGACCGATACTATCGTCCAATTGAAACGATGCGGCGCATCTGGCCCAATCAACCGAGCGGCGCCGCGGCCGCGGCCACGGCGCGTAGCCTCAAAGGATATACGTGTCTTCTGATCTTCGACTGACGAGGATGCCGCTCAACAACGGAAGCGGCCAGATGCCTGCGCTCGGCTTCGGCACGCTGATTCCCGACCCGGCCGTGACAATTACTGCGACCAGGGCCGCACTGGAAGCCGGATTTCGACACTTCGATTGCGCTGAGCGGTACCAAAACGAGCGCGAAGTGGGCGAGGCGTTGCATGCTGGACTTGCCGCTGGTGGGATGAGGCGCGAAGACATCTTTGTCACCACAAAAGTGTGGAACACGAATCATCGGTCCGAGCGCGTCGAGCCGGCTTTCGAGGCAAGCCTGCAAAGGCTCCGGATCGAGTATCTGGATCTGTATCTCATTCATACTCCATTTGCATTTCAGCCGGGCGACGATTATGACCCGCGGGATCAAGACGGCCGCGTCATCTACGACAGGGAAGTGACGTTGCTCGATACATGGAGAGCGATGGAAGATCTCGTGGATCGCGGCAGGTGCAGAGCTATCGGCCTGTCTGACGTTACGTTGGAACGACTCTTGCCTATTTACGAGTCGGCGAGAATCAAGCCGGCGGTTGTCCAGGTCGAAGCGCATCCATATCTGCCGGAGACGGAGCTTTTGGAGTTCTGCCATCGGAACGGCGTTGTGTTTCTGGCGTTCGCGCCGTTGGGCCACGGAACCAGACCGGGACCACTTGAAGATCCAGCCATTACAGCAATCGCCGCGCGGGCAGGAAAGACGCCCGCGCAGGTTCTGTTGGCATGGGCTGTTCAACGCGGGACGGCATTGCTCACCACGACTAAAAATGCGGCGCGCGCGCGAGAGAATTTCGACATCTCTCCTCTTCCTGAAGACGCGCTCGACGAAATCAATCGTATTCAGACCAGAGAGAGACTCAACGATGTAGTGAATACCGGCAGCCCAGGGTTTATCCCACGAGTTGCGTCATCCTGAAAGCGAGACCGTAACCCCCCAAAACTGATATCTGGAGTAGATCAAATGCCAGAGGAACAAATACTCGGAGCTTTGCATGCGCATTGGCGCGCGTCGGCAGCCGGCGATTTCGATGCGGAACACGATATCTACGACGATGACTCTATCTGTGATTATCCGCAGTCTGGCGAACGAATCGTCGGGCGGAAGAATTTGCAGGCATTGCGAAGTCATCATCCCGGCAAACCGTCGGACTTCAGCGTCAGGCGAATTGTCGGAAAAGAGAACGTCTGGATCACGGAATACACGATCACCTATCAAGGGCGACCGGCCTATACGGTGAGCATTATGGAGTTCCGCAACGGCAAGGTCGTGCACGAGACACAGTATTTCGCGGATCCCTTTGAGGCGCCGGCGTGGCGAAGCCAGTGGGTTCAGCGGATGGCGTAACGCCGCGTTTACAAGCGACGCGCCGGTGTAGCGCGCTACGAATTGGCGCCAGATACCTCTTGCCGAACCGGAGCTTACCTGTCTCCTAGTTCGCGCCGGTTCCTGACGGGGCTTCTCTTGCTCCTGTATCCGATTCAAGTCCGCCTGCGCTGGGCAGAAGCCGATAACCATCCCTGGTCCTGATGTGATATTTCTGCAGGTCCTTGCCCACGAGCTTGACTTTGATGGAGCGCCACCCGCGATTCTGATTGGGCTGGGGATAGTAACTGAGCGTGTAGAGGTGAACCAGATCTTCGCGGATGGCGGCGAAGGCCTCTTTCTCCTGCCTCCAGTTTCGCGCGAAATAGGCTTTGCCTCCCGAGGCTCTGCTGACGCGTTCGAATGCGGCGGCGCAAATCGGATCTTCCTCGGCTTGGCGCGTGCTGATGATGTAGATAATCGTACCGGTGGATTGCGCCAGTTCCGCAACATCCTCGGGAGGAACTGAACTTGCGTTATCGGGTCCGTTGGAAAACACGACGATGGCCTTGCGTCCTCTCAGGGGTGAAGCGTCTTTGACGGTAAGCAACAGGCTGTTATAGAGCGCGGCGTCATCGCCGGCCACTGTGCTTCGCACTCCGCCGATGACTCGATACGGATCTGAGCTCAATGTAGTGGCGCGCGAAAGATTTCTGCTATAGGAATAGAACGCGATCTTGGTTGCGTCATCCATCGAACGGATAAACTCCGTAATCGCGTCCTGCGCGAATACGAAGCTGCGATACATGTAGTTACTTGTGTCGAACAGAATAAAAAGATTCGACTCCGCCACCCGGGAGATCGAAATTGCCGGCGGGTCGCCGGGATTCAGCGCCACCGCCGGCGGGGCAGGCGCGCCGTCGTGCGCATCCCTTTCACGCCGGGCAGTCTCCATTGGCCCGTGCCCTACCTCCTGGCTTTCTTCAAACGAGGAGACCTTCTCCTGAATCCTGTCCTCGGATACGGAGAAGTCTTCCGGGCGAAGCCCCGTGACGTAGTTTCCTTTGTTGTCAGTTACCGCGACATTGAGTTGGACCAGCACTACGTTGACTCGGAGATTCAACGGAACATCCTGGGCCGCATGATGCGACCGAGCGCCCTGCAGAAAGAAGAGGCAGGCGAAAATTCCAATACTCGTGAACCATTTTCTTGTCATGACCTATCCCATGGGTTCCAGAATGTTATTGACGGGCAATCGCCGTCACGCCAATCACGTTAATTTTTCCGTCTCGAAACTCCGCGCCGGTTTCCTGCATTGCTCGAGATAGGGCCGGCCAATCGTCGATGTTACTGGCAAAGATATTTGTCACCATGCGGCGCGTGAGCGCAGGGGCCAGAAGATTGAGCATCACCGGGGGATATCCTCCGTCATCGGCAAGGCGGGCCCAGTAAAGGTTGTTCGATTCCCATGACTCGGCAAACAGTCCGCTGGCGAGGCCTCCGTAGAGCGGCGGCGGTTTCATGTTGAAGATCGAGCAGGAATTGGAAAGCATCAGAGTGGGATGCGGCGCGCCAAAGTCCATCGATATGCGTTCCGTATCGACGGCGGCTGGATCTCGAAGCGCGAGCTCTTCCAGCTCGTGTCCTGCTTTTCCAAACGCAGCGTCCTGTCCGGGAAATCTTTTGCGGAATTCGGTCGCGAGGAAAAACGATTCGGACGGAAGCAACAATAGACTCGATTCGTCTTTGCTCTCGGCGTCCTCTACAACGGCTTCGGTCTGCTCCAGCCGGTTGGGGTTCATTCGATCCGAGAGGATGGCAAAGACCTTCGATTGCAAGGCGCCATCGCTGGCCGACGCCTTCAGCAACTCTTCGCCCATGCGTTGGTAGAGGTTCGCGGCATGCAGTTCATCCTTGCTGACCTGCCACCAGCGCGGCAGCACGGCGCCCGCCAACAGCTGCGGCACTTCTTCTTTCCACACCAGAGCCTGTATGTTTTTCGGCGCAATAAATTCGCTCTCCGTGGAGGCGAGCGCGTAGGACAAGTCTCCCAGCGAACCCATCAAATAGGCGCCGCCGCCGGCCGTGGCGCCGACGCCAATCAACACCGGCTGACCCCAGGCCTCGCGCAGACCGAGAACCGAGATCGAAGAGAAGTCGTGCGAACGCACGAAGAGGGGGTTGTGATGAAGGACTTCGGCGCCCGGCGGCTCGTAGTAGGCATAGTTCAGGCCAACCAGCGTATCTCTCAGGAATGGCGCGAGTTGCCCGCGCGCAGCATCAAGCTGGGCCGGAGTGGCGGACGCCTGGATCACTTTGCTCAGGTCCGTTCGTATTTGCAGTTCGGCGTGGCGGGTCGTGTACACCACGGGCGCCCAGGCGCTGCGCTCGCCTCCGGTGAAAATGGGACGCGGCATTTCAAATTCCCGCAATTGCTCGGCGAGGGGCAGAAGCCTGCTGGCATCCGTCGCTCCATGGGCCTTTTCGCCCAGACCGTCGTAGAGCGCAAACAATGTATCAAGCGAAACCAGTCTCTGATCGTCGAGGACGGTGCGAATTCTCTGCACCAGTTCGCCGCGCACGCGGCCGCCTTCGGCGGAGGTCTGCGGAGGCCCGGCAAGCAGCTCCACGATCTCATCCTGCGACAGATCCGAACGATCCGCAACGGTCATCAGCATCGATTGAAGCGAATGCCGGCTGGCGTCGAAGAGCTGCGTTGACGTCTCGATCTGTTTGAACGGCTGGACCGCATTCAGCCACGAAGCGCTCTGCTTTTCCGGCGGGATCTGCCCCTGGCGGGCGAAGATCCGCCAGAGCCCGATATTTGCCTGAAAGGCGCCGAGCGCATTGGATCTTAATGCTGGAGTCTTGATCGCCTCGACCTGGTCCGCGACGGAGACAAACGCCTCAACCGAGGCATCGTCGAGGGCCGGAAATTCGGCGAAGACCGAAAACCAGCGGCCGAACTGAGAGAACTTTGCGGCGAGGAGCCGATCGGTCCCATCCCCCAGCCGCTGCCGCTCTGTTCGTCCTGCATTGATAGCGCTGAGCAGGAGAAATATCTGCAATGGTCCGCTGGTGGAGTCAGACTTCGACGCGGCGACAAGCGTCTTGAGCAGCCGCTCGGAGTTGTCACAGCAGGAGCTCGAACTTATCGAGCTTCGTAGCCCGCTACTCTTACGGGAGAGAACTTCCTGCCACAACGCGCTGCCGCCGGGTATTACGGGTTCTCCGGCAGCGTTCCATTTCAACGATGTGAGCAGGATCAGCAGATCGGCGTTCCGGGAGAACATTCCGGTGGTTGAATCGGTGTTGGCGGCTGTGGATCGATAGGCGCGATAAAGATCGACCAGTCTGGCGTTCTCTGTAAGATGAGCTCTTCCGGTCGCGTTCAGATGCGCGATTGCGTCGTAGTACGCAGCCAGCCATCCGTGGTCCTTGGCAAGCAGGCGGCTGACAAACTCTCCCGGCGAATTTGGGGAGGCGTCCGCGAGCGCTCTCCAGTCCCGCTCAGAGCCGGCGGGCACAAGCACTGTTCCTGAATGAATTCGAATCGTGCTTCCATAGAGGTCGAAAACAGGCGCGAGCGACGCAAGCCTCGCCAGGCCCGGCGCTTGTCTCAGCGCAGAACGGGTCTCCTCGTCGCATCGGGAAAACGCCCAGTACAGGCGATCCAGTATCTGATCGTTGAGCAGGGCGTCGACCAAATCAGACGGCGTCCTTCGGTTTCCCGTGCTGATGGAGGTCCAGCTTTTATCAGTGAACATGATGGGCACGCGGGTCTCAGGGAACGCGTACGTGAACGGCTCATGTTTTTGCAGCGTCTGTTCCAAGTCGGTAATGGGGAAGCCGGAGTCGATGGTAAGAAACGCTCGCTCCGCATCCGCGGTCACCAGCGCCGCATTTTTTTGCCCGCAGACTCCCGCAAATTTGTAGCCGAGAACATGAACTAACTGATCGACATCGGCGCAGCTCTTTACTTCGATCATCCCGTGCGCATCGGTCAGGCGCTGAATCTCGCGCGCCAGGCGCACATACCGGTTGAGCAACACAAGGTACTCAGTTTGCCTGCCAAGTTCGTATCCATAAAGGGAGACATTCTCGGCCAGCATGGGCATGACCCCGTCTGCAGGCAACTGCTGGCTGATTCCCGCCATGCGGAGGAAGGAGCGAAGCGGCCCCGGAATCACGACTGTCTCGACCGCACGCGATGGCGCTCGACCGCCTGAGGCGCCAGCGGAGCGAATATCGGTTGTGCGGGACTGATGATCCTCTTGAGCGAGGACTTGGCGGGGGCAGCACGCTGCAACAGACAAGGCGCTGACCACGCAGACGATCTCCAGGCGAAACGGGAGTTTCATCGGGACACCTCACCACCCTTGGCCCCCTCCCAGTCGTTTCACGCTCGAGTCCGATAGAGCGCGTGGTCCATCCACTGTGGGCTGCCAACCTATTTCCCTAAATGTGGGGCCGCCAAGCTGTTTCCGCGATTGGAAAATTGAATCAGTGGTGCGCGCGATGCATGATGTCTGCGGCTGCTCCTTGGATGGGCGCCCCAGGGGCCCGGCTTGCAAGCCGGTTCTTTATCCAGTTCCGTATCTTCCACCAGGTGAGGGAAGCCTTGCGAACCGGTGCACCATCATCGCAAAAGTTCATGCGCTCGGCAAGTCCACGGCGAAGCATTATTTTTGGCCTTCTCTGCGCGGCGCCGCTTTTGTTCGGCGCATCCCGATTTGGTTCTCCAACGGTCTGCCGCAATTGGCTCCGGCCCCGAACGATACTGGCTGGGTTGCGTTGCGGCGGGGGCTGAAGCGGTCTGCGGGACTTCTAGCCGGAGAAATAGCCGCCTGCTTCCCGAGCGGCGTTGCGCGCGGAGGTTTGTTAATGGAGGTTCTGCGAAGGGTTTAGGCGCGGCCCGAATGAGGAAGCGCATTGGTTTGAGAGCGATAGTGGGCGACCTGTTCCTGCAGCGGATCGGCAAACATGAAGCGATTGCGGCCGAATCGCTTGGCGTTATAAAGGGCTGCATCCGCAGTCGCGATGACCTTGGACAACAGGCTCTCGCCTGAAGGAGCGATCGTGGCGCCGATGCTGAGCGTGATGCGGATCTGGCTTTCTCCCACGCGAATGGATTCGCTTTCGATGGCCTTGCGCAACCGCTCCGCTAACTGGCATAGTTCCGCCTCTGCGGCATTGGGCACGACAACGAGGAACTCTTCGCCGCCGTAGCGTCCGATGGAATCGTAGGGGCGAAGGGCGTTTTTCAAACGACGGCTCGTCTCCTGCAAGACAAAATCGCCCGCCAGGTGTCCGTGCGTATCGTTCACCTTTTTGAAATGATCCAGATCAACCAGAAGCACTCCGGTAGATGCCTCCGAGCCTGAGGCCCGAGCCAGCTCGTCTTTGAGAATCTGGTTGATCGATCGCCGGTTCCAAACGCCCGTCAACGGATCTGTCGTCGCCAGGCATCTGAATTTATCGCGCGAGAGGATCAGGTTCTCCTGCCGCTTCAAAATGCGGCTGGCGACCAAGAGCCGCGCTCTCAATTCTTGCGCCTCGAAGGGCGTCGTCAGATATTCGGCAGCGCCGGACTCGAGGGCGCGCACAACTTCGCGTTGATCGCTCTGCATCGCCAACAC
>Ga0070764_10001284_pt1 | contig 10802 bp, 11 predicted proteins | sample HubBroMetageWRM4_FD_67287 | JGI IMG/M metagenome (GOLD analysis project Ga0070764, IMG submission 67287) | Warmed soil microbial communities from the Hubbard Brook experimental Forest, New Hampshire - Hubbard Brook CCASE Soil Metagenome WRM 4 | ecosystem: Environmental > Terrestrial > Soil >... | reverse complement strand
TGAATGGGGCCGGGCCGAATGATCGCGACCTGCATGACGATATCGTAAAAACATGTCGGTTTGAGGCGCGGCAGCATGGATTGTTGCGCGCGCGACTCGATTTGAAAGACGCCGATCGTATCGGCCTTCCGCATCATCGCGTACGTCGCCGGATCGTCGGCGGGGATCGTATGCAAGGCGAGATCGCAGCCTTCGGTTCCGTTTAACGCAAGCTGCGGAAGCCATGCGGCGTTGCGTTCGCGGCTGCGGTGATAGATCGTGAAGGCTTCGCGCAACAGCGAAAGCATGCCGAGGCCGAGCAGATCGATCTTGATGAGTCCCAGCTCTTGCAGATCGTCTTTATCCCACTGCACGACTGTGCGATCGCGCATCGTGGCCCATTCCACCGGCGCGACGCAGACGAGCGGATCGCGCGTGATGAGCATGCCGCCAGAATGAATGCCGAGATGGCGCGGAAAGTTCGCCAAACGGCGGCAGATCGCAAAGAGCAGCGCCGGTCCGGTTTCGTCGGGGAACCCTTCGCGTACGTCGTACTCGCGCACGATCTCGTCCACACGTTCCAGCGAGAGGCCGAGCGCCTTGCCGGCGTCGCGAATCGCCGAGCGCATGCGATAGGTGATGACCTCCGCGACCATCGCCGCGTTGGCGCGACCGTAGCGCTCGTAGACGTATTGAATGATCTTCTCGCGATCTTGATGCGCGAAGTCGATGTCGATGTCTGGAATCTCGCGACGCTCCTCGGACATGAAGCGTTCGAAGAGCAGGTTCATCGCGATAGGGTCGACGGCGGTAATGCCCAGCGCATAGCAGACCGCCGAGTTCGCCGCCGATCCGCGTCCCTGGCAGAGCACCTTGAGCTCATTGGCCGCGCGCACGATATCCCAAACGATCAAAAAGTAACCCGCGAGATCCATCTTGGCGATGAGGCCCAGCTCGTACTCGAGCTGGCGTTCGACTTTCGTTGCCAGCGGCATCGCGTAACGGTTCGCGGCGCCTTCGTAGACGAGTTTGCGCAGATGGCGTTGCGGCGTACTGCCTTCCGGAACGGGAAAGAGCGGAAACTGTTCGGTCTGCCGTTCGAGCCTGAACGAGCAGAGCCGGGCGATTGTAACGCTCGCATCGATCGCTTCGGGAAACTCGGCAAAGAGGCGCCGCATCGCCGCCGGCGATTTGAGATGAAACTCGGCGTTGGGACGCAACGCATTTTCGGCGCGTGCCGCATCGACGGTCGTGCCGTCGCGCACGCAGGCCAGTACGTCGGCGGTCAGCGCGTCGTCGGCATGCGCGTACACCACGCCGTTGGTTGCAACGTAAGGCAAGCCGGTTTTGCGCGCGATGCGTACGAGTTGCAGATTGCGCTGCGTCTCTTGCGGTGTGAGGTGCTGCTGCAGTTCGAGGTAGAAGCGCTCCCCGAAAATGGCAGCGAGCGATTGCGCTTCGCGGGCTGCCGCGCGCACGCCGTCGCGCGCTAGCGTCGTTTCGATTCGACCCCGCGGACCGCCCGATAATGCGATGAGCCCGGCGCTGCGATCGTGCAGATCCTCGATACGCAGGCGCGCATCGGCTTTGCTGCCGCGCATTTGTGCAGTCGAGATCAACTGGCAGAGATTTGCGTATCCGCGTGCGTTCTCGACGAGCAGCACGATTCGCGCTCCGTCTTCGAAGGTTAACTCGCTGCCGACGATGGCGGCTATTTCGCGTTTGCGTGCGCAGCTCGCGAAACGTACCGCGCCGTAGAGGCCGTTGCGATCGGTGAGCGCGATCGCGCTCAACCCCAACGCGATCGCGCCTTCGATCAGTTCTTCGGGGTGCGACGCGCCTTGTAAGAAGCTGAAATTAGACCATGCATGAAGTTCCGCGTACATGCGGTTCGGTCACTGGTGGAGCGACATGATGTCGCTCGCACTCGCGACCTTACTCATACAGGCCGCGCAGATACCAGCGCGAGCCTTGGCGGTAGATGCGGGCGAAGCTGCCGTCGTCGAGTGCGACGTCGTATTCGTCGCGCGCAATCGGCGCATCGGTGAAGGCGCGTTCGCTAATGCGCCACGGTCCGGCACATTGAACGACCGCTTTATAATCGACGCGCATGGGTTCGCCGCCGCACACAACAACCTCGACCTCGCGCACTTCGAGTAACCGGAGTTGCGGCGTAAGGGCGCCCGCTATACGTGCTTCGTCCTTCGACTTCACACCCTGACGGGCGTTTCGCTCAGGATGACACCCCAAGAATGGTTCGTAGGTGAAGCGCTCTTCCAGCACATGCGCTTCGCGCGATTGCGCGCGCCCGACCCGTTCGCCGAGCATTCCTTCGAGACGCGCGATCGCTACGGCGACGCGTTGCGGATCGACGTCGTCGCCGCCGAAGAGCGCTTGTTCTTCTCCACCTTCTTCGAGTTGACGGGCTTGCAGTTTCAATCCGACGATCGGCGCGTGAAACGTCGCGCCTTCGAGCTTTGCGCGCAGCATATCGAAGATCGTGCGCTCGTCGGCGGTCGGCGTGGAGAGCGGCACGTCGTAGACGCACGTTGAGGCATCGTCGAGTTCGAGCGCGAGATGCAGCGCGCCGGCGCGTTTACCGCAGCACTGCAAATCGCCGCAGATGCGCGTCAGCAGCATGCGTAACGCGAAGAACACCTGCACTTCGTCGGCGACGCGGCCTTCGCCGAGGATCGCCGCTTCGATCGCCACGGCCCGCACGCGCGGCAAGAACGGACGGCGATCGATGCCGCGCGCGAGTTCGTGCCACAGCGACGACGCTTTGCCGAAACGGCGGACGAACGGTCCGTGCGGCAGCTCTGCGAGATCGCCGAGAGAGTCGATTCCCAACAGCGTCAGGCGTTCGATAATTTCGGGTTCGAGTTGCAGCACCGTCAGCGGCAGCGGTGCGAGCATCGCGCGCTCGTCGCCGCGCGAACAGAGGGTGCCGTCGCCGGCATGCGCCGCGCCGAATGCGGCGATCTTATTGACGCCGATACCGAGGCGTGCGGCCCAGCCAAACGACGCGAGCACGTCGCGGGTCTGTTCCAGCCAGCGCGATGCATTGCCGGCGATGCCGTGCATTTCGAGAAACGCCAATCCAGGACGCGCGTCGTCGACTAGCGGCGTCACCGCATCGAACGCATCGAGTACGTCCTGCCATCCTTCGACAACCCTTCGACATTGCTCGGGGTGACAAGGACGACAAGTGGCGTCAACGCACAACAGCATCGAGATGCGCGCGATCGCCGGACGGCGCAAAGCGATGCTTGCGCAAGTCGACCGAGAGTTTGAAACCGGCAAAACATCCCCACACGCCGTGCGTGCCGTACATGAGCGCGCGCTCGAGCGCACAATGCACGCGCATCTCCGCAACCGCGCTCAAGGCCGCACCGGCACGCGTTGCCATGACGAGCACCACCGCACCGCTGCGTTGCGCGAGCGTCGCCAGTCGCGTCCAGACCGCATCGCGCAAGGCGACCGCCGGCATGAGCACCAGACGACAGATGCGCGCCCGCAATAAAATATCTACCGCACGAGCGATCTGCAGCGCTTTCTTTGCCGGAACCACGATGACGCGCTCGAGCGCAACGCCGGCTTTGACTAAACCCGGCGGATAGAGGCTGCCGTCGTCGACGATCGCCACAAGCCCGCGACGCGTCGTCGTTGCGGCGAGGGCGGCGGCCACGCTCCAACGGCCCGTCGCCCCCTCCAGCGTCGCGATCGCTCCTTCCGGAAAACCGCCGCAAAGCAACCGGTCGAGCTCCGGGATCGCGCTCGCGAGAGTCGGCTTGGTCGACTCCCGCCGCCGGTTTTGTGCGCTTAGCTCCGCCTTAAGGGCCGCGAAGGCGGTCCTTTTTTCGCTCTGCGTCGCGTGGGCTACGGCCGGCATGGGAGATTCATGCTAATCGAACATATGTTCGATGTCAAGATGATGCTTTAGCCGAACCTCTCAAAGGGTTACATCATCTCGCGGCCGTGCGGCGCGTGGAGATCCATGATTGGGCCGATCGGGACGATGCCGGCCGGGTTGATCTCATCTTGCGTAATGTAATAGTGACGTTTGATGTGATCGAAGTTCACCGTAGCGGCGATGCCGTCGATTTGGTAGAGGTCGCGCAAGTACCCATAGAGGTTCGGATAGTCGACGATGCGGCGCAGATTGCATTTGAAATGCCCGAAGTAGACCGGATCGAACCGCACGAGGGTCACGAACAATCGCCAGTCCGTTTCGAGCGGTTGCGCGGCGAAGAGGTAGCGGCGATACGCTAGTCGCTCTTCCATCGCGTCGATCGCGGTGAATACGCCGTATGCGGCGCGTTCGTACGCGGTTTGCGAGGTTGCAAAGCCGGCCCGATAGACTCCGTTATTGAACGTTTCGTAGATGAACTCGTTGAGTTCGTCGATCTCCGTCTGACGCTCGTGCGGATAGAGATCGAGTTGCGGGTTGTCCGCAACCGCGTCGAACTGCGTTTCGAACATCCGCATGATATCGTCATCTGAGTTGCTGACGATGCGACGCTCTTGCGTATCCCACAAGACCGGCACGGTCACGCGCGCATCGTATTGCGGATCGCTTGCGACATACGCTTCGCGCAAATACGTCCAGCCATTGAGGGGGTCGGGATCGTCGGCGGTAAAACGCCAGCCGCGTTCGTCGCGAATCGGATCGACGACCGTCATGCCGATGGCGTCTTCGAGCCCTTTGAGTCTGCGCGTGATGATGGTGCGGTGCGCCCAGGGACAGGCCAGTGAAACGTAGAGATGATACCGCCCCGCAACCGCCGGATATCCGGAGCTGCCGTCGGCGGTGACCCACTCGCGAAACGCGTCGGCTTGGCGTTTGAAAGTGCCGTCGGAGGCTTGTTCTTTGGGAAACTGCGCCTTGTTCACTGCGTTTATTTTCCCTGTGGAAGATAATCGAGACCGGCGCGCTCCAAAATTTCCCGGCCGGGGCCGGTAAGGATGAAATCGGCAAAGGCTTTGGCTTCGCTCGGATGCTTGGCGCCTTTCATAATGGCCAGAACGTACGTGATGCCGTTCGAGAAGCGCGTTTCGCCGGGGAGCTGTATGAAATGGTAGCCGCGTGCGACGGCTTCGGTGCGGTAGAAAAATCCCACGTCGGCCTGTCCGGTATCCACGCGCGCTAGAAGATCTTGTTCGGGAAAAATCTGCTCCGGATTATTGTCGGCTCCGAGAATGGTGCGTTCGCGTTGCGCGCCGAGCCATGCCGTCGTTGCCGCAACGGTGAAGAATCCTTTGGGGTCGAGTTGCGGATCGGTGCGTCCGATGCGCAAACCCGGCGTCGCCAGCGCGCGCTCTAGCGGAACGCTTCCCGCGGCAACGCGCTCGAAGAGTGCGTCCTGCCGCGATCCGGGTGCCCACGCAATGCCCAGCGTCGTGCTGGCAAACGGCACCGCCGTTGCAACTTTATCTCGGAACCCTATGACGAGTTTGGGATCGACGTAGACAAAAACGTCCGGCGAACGAACGCCGGCGGCGATGAGATTAGCTAGCGCCTTGCTTCCGCCCGGCTCGCCTTGCAAATCGATGCCGCGATCGTGCAACGCATTCTTTACCGGCCCTTCCATCGGCGTGACGAGCGATCCGGCGTACAAAACGCTCACTACGGCCGGCGACGTGGCCGCCGCCGCGCCGCCGCCTGACACGATGACGGCTAGTGCGAGGGCGAGGGGTGAAAGTCGAGCGAGCGTGAGTTGATGCAATACCGTGTTCCTTCCGGCCCTGGGCCGTCGTCGAAGACGTGGCCGAGATGAGAATCGCAGCGTTGACAACGCACTTCTGTGCGGTGCATCCCGTGGCTGGAATCGTCGAGAAGACGTACGTTCTCTTGTTGCTCGGGGTGGGTGAAGCTCGGCCATCCACAATGTGATTCGAACTTCTCCGATGAGGCAAACAGCGGCGCGCCGCAGGCGCCGCAACGGTACGTCCCGTTTTCGTCGACGTTTAGGAGCGAGCCGCTAAACGGCGCTTCGGTGCCGGCTTCGCGCAAAATGTGGTAGCGTTCCGGATCGAGTTGGGCGCGCCACTCCGCGTCGGTCTTGGAAACTTCGGGTGTTACATCGTGTTTCATCACACTCACATAAACGGCCGAAGGCCACAAAGCGATGCAAACGGGAAAGAGCAGCCCATGAAGCTGCTCTTTGAAATACTCGTCTCGATTATCTTGCACCCACTGGCCATGATCTTGATGTGGGTGAACCTCATCGGCCGCGGCGATCTGTCGGGCCTTCAGAAGACGATTTGGTTTATCGTCAGCATCATCTGGGGCCTCGGACCGATCCTCTACGTCCTGGTAGCAGAAGGCTCGCTATGGTAGCGAGCCTTCAATCGACTACGTAGGTGCGTTAGCGCGGCCGTCCGCCGTGGATCGTTCCACCACCGCCCGGACGTCCGGCTCCACGAGAGCCAGCTGCCGGAGCGCCGTGTAGTGTTCCGTGTCCGTAATAGCCGCCACGATAACCGCCGTACGGACCGCGATAGCCGGCGGGGTAGCGGTATCCATATCCGCGGTTGTAGCCGTACGGGCCGCGATAGCCCCAGCCGTAGCCACGGTAACCGCCCCAGTAACCCCACGGACGGCCCCAGCCCCAGCCCCAGGGGCGATAGGCACCCCAACCCCAGGGACCGCCCCAGCCCCAGCCCCAACCGAGGCCGATGCCGATGCTGACGGGAGCATACGGATAACCGTATCCGTAGCCGTAGCCGTAACCGTTATATGGATAGCCGTAGTAACCGGCATAGTATGGGCCGCCGCCGGCGACTTCGATCTGATAGGCATCGAAGGTCGGGCCGTCGGCATAACCCCAGATTGAAACGCGCATGCCTTCGACGAGACGAATCCCGGTCGGATTGATGATCGTCCCTTGGTGCATGGTGACGTTGTCGTTGTAGCCGCGTTCGTCGCGCATGTAGACGACGTAGGCGCCGTTGAATCCGGTCACCGTACCGCGAACCATTTCTTGGCGCGCAGCGGGCGCTCCGTAACTCGGAACGTTCTGCGCGAGAGCTGTGCCGGGGATGGTCGAAACCAGCATGCCGCCGAGCGCAGCGCTAAGGATTGTGAGAGTAGCTAACTTTGGAGTACGCATATCACGGCTATTATAACGCCGAGGGAGGCTGCCGGTGGTTAGAAATCGCTGCAAAATGTTGGGCTTGACCCCGACCCTAGGGCGGAGTGTACGGTAGGCGCGATGCCATTGGAGCGCGAGGATTTACGCCAAGTAGCGGCCTTCGGCCGGGAAGCCGGTGTGAGCGTTTGCACGCTGCACCTCTACGACCGAATGGGACTGCTGCGGCCTGCCGCGGTGACCGGCGCGGGCTACCGTCTCTACGGAGCCGCCGAGCTGGAGCGATTGGAGCAGATCTTAGCGTTGCGCTTCATCGGCTTGCCTCTCGAGCAGATCAAGGCGCTGCTGACCAAAACGACGCCGCTAGAAGATGCCCTCGCATTACAACGCGAGGCGATCGTTGGGCAACGCAAGCGGCTCGACACCGCGCTTGCGGCAATCGAACGCGCGCAAGCACGGCTCAAAACAAGTTCGCATGAAGAGCGCTGGAGCATCGTATGCAACGTCATTGAGGGATTGAAGATGGAAAACGATTGGAAGTGGACTGAAGAGTACTACTCACCCGAAGCAGCTCGAAGCGATCAAAGAGCGCCGGGCGAACATGCACGATGAAGAGGTCGAGCAGGGTCAGCGCGATTGGACGTCGCTCATCGCCGATGTCGAAGCCGCTGCAACCGGAGGCGTCGATCCCAAAGGCCCGCAGGGACAAACGCTCGCCCAACGCTGGCGCAATCTCATCGCAGCCTTCACCGGCGGCAACGCCGTCGTGCACGACGGCGTCTCATCGTTATGGTCGGATCAGACGCACTGGCCGCAAGGCTTTGCGCGGCCCTGGAGCGACGATGCCCAGGCGTTCCTTGCGGCGGCAATGGGCGGCAGCTAAGTTCGAATTTCTGGAGCCGTCGATGGGGATTGAACCCATGGCCTCGTCCTTACCAAGGACGTGCTCTACCACTGAGCTACGACGGCCCGAAACTAAAGGATACTACTTACGCGTTTTATCGGAAATTGCGTAGGCGGCCCCCATCAGTCCGTCGCGGAAGTACACGTTCTGAACGACGGTCCACTTATTCGATTTGAGGTTCCCGACGTCGAGCCATCCTTTATCGTCGCCGACGGCGATCTTGCTATCGTCTGCACTGAAGCCGCCCGAGATCGGATCGCCGAGACGGCCGATCGGGCCAAGCTTGCCCGTCTGACTCCCGGTCGTCGTAAACTGATAGACGAGACGGCTGCACGAGTCGATAACGTTGATCGTCGTGCTCTTCGCGCTGGCGTAAACACCGCCGCCGCACTGTAAGAATCCGGGTGATTCAACCGATACGAAGGCGGCCTTGCTTGTCGTCGGCGCGGTGATTTCGCCGATGCCGTAGCCGCAGTTACTTCCCGACGTGCATCCATAGTAGTCGAACCAGATATCGCCGGAGCTATCGAGATCCATAAACGCAACGCCGTAGACGGGATTCCCGTAGGGAAGCGAGATGAGTGTCGGCGTACTCGACGATCCGCCCGCCGGCCAGTATTCGAACCCGCTGCCAAATGAATAGGTACAGTCCGGATTGCAGTCGAGCCCGGCGTAGTAGTATGCCAGCGCGTCGAAAACGTAGTTCGCGTTCGATGCGCCGTCCGATGAATAACTGTAAAACTCGCCGCAGCTGCTCACCGGCGCCGGACATCCATCGGTATACGTAGCGGCGAGCGTGCCGCTCTTGGTGTACTCCTGATAGACGCCGTTCTCGTCGTTGTTATCGTACTCGCACCCGGCCCAAACGTTTTGCCCAGCGTCCACCTTCACGGTAATCGGATAGACGCACCCGTTCGCTTGCGTATCGACCACTGCAACCGTCTTGGAGAGTTTCTTCGACTGGCCGAGCAGATCGCTATCTTGCGTGAGCGTCGTCCAGAGTACTACGGCATTGGAGGCGTGCGGCACGACGATCCGCGGCCGCGGCTTCGAGGCGGCGCGCAGCATCTGCACAACGCGTTCGTGGGAGAGCGGCGTGAAAAGGCGTCCGGATGCTTGCAGCTGCAGTAACTGCGTGGCGTCGATTCGGCCGTTTGGAACGAATGGCGCAGGGGTCGAGACCGGCGGCGTACCGGCCGATCCGCACGCGCTCAGTATGAAGGCGAAGCTTGCAAGCGCCGTAGCGAAGCGGGTTGACACGGCGGCATATTTCGTCGGCACCGCCGTCCACTACTTGTCGAGACCCAGACGAAAAAGAAACGGGGCTCCGTAGAGCCCCGTTTCGGGTTGTTCGATTGGGATCGGAGTGAACTATTTATCGGATGGGCTGAATGCCGCTCCGCTCGATCCGTAGGGCAGGTTGATGTTGGCGAGGGCTTTGCACTTGTTGGCCGAGATCGTGCAACGATCGAGCCATCCGCCTTCGTCGCCGAAGATCATCTGCGTGTCGGTGGCGTTCATGCCGCCGCCGATCGGATCGCCTTGGCCTTGAACGTTCGTCGCAGTCGGGCCGAAGCTCGCAAACGCTGACGACGAGGACGTCACCGGCAGGTGGTACTGATACGTCATGCGGCTGTCTTGGTCGGTGACGTTGAGCACCGTTCCGCTGTTGCTGACATACACGCTGCCAGGGAAACCATACGTACCGCTCCCGAAGATGACGTTGTACGTGCCGCCCTCGGTGAGTTCGCCAAGACCGGCGCCGTCGGACCCGCTGAAGTCGAACCAGACGTTCCCAGAGTTGTCGACGTCCATGTAGTAGACTTCGTCGCACTGGTAGTCGTAGGCCGAGTAGACGGTGCAGTTATAGTCGTCGTTTTTATCACTGAACGCGTAATACGTGGATCCAGCCGACGGGTCGCCGTTGGTGAACTTGAAGATGCCGCTGCCGGTGTCAAAGCCGTATTCGGTATCGGTGTAGAAATACGGCATGCCGGCGAACACGTTGCTCGAGTTCTCGGCCGAATCTAACCCGTAGCCGTAGCAATAGTAGACATAGCCAGTACCGCAGTCCGGATTGAACGAGTAGGTGTTCATGTACGAACCGCTGCTGCCGTACTCTTGAACGGCGCCACCTTCGTACGACGAGTTCTCTTCATTCGCGACCCAGACGTTCTTGCTGTGATCGACCTTAACGGTGATCGGATCGTACGCACCGTAATCGCCGGTGTCCGAGTACGTGAGAACTTTCTTGGTGCTCTTATTCATGCCGATGAGATAGCTGTACTCCGGATTGGTCGCCCAGATGGCGACACCGGCGCCCGTGCGGTGTGCGCGGAACTGTTGGTGCGGATGCCCCTGGTAGTATTTGAGCATTCTTTCCATGGCTTTGCGGGGCGCGAAGCCCGGCATTTTGCCCGCCGCTTGAAGCTCGAGGAGCTTCATCGGCGTAATCTTTCCATGAACTGCGTTTGCACCGGCGCCTTGTTGCGCCTGCGCGCCAATTCCGGATGAAGGCAACGTCGCAGAGTTTTGCGACGAAGAGCATCCTGCGAGCAGCGCCAATGCAACGGCGCAACTCATCGTAGCTAACGAGAATCGCATTATTTGGAGGTCTCCTATTCTTTGCGACAGATTCAGGCCGTCGATAGCGTAACGCTACGGCCCTGGGGTTGACCTCGCGGTCGTTCGAGTGGGGCCCCCGACTACCTCTCCCTCGCTTCCCTTAACGAGAGAAGCAAAAACCGAGGTTGGAGCGGGCGGCGGGAATCGGACCCGCGACTCCTGCTTGGAAGGCAGGGGCATTACCACTATGCAACGCCCGCGAA
>Ga0070764_10001282_pt1 | contig 10806 bp, 9 predicted proteins | sample HubBroMetageWRM4_FD_67287 | JGI IMG/M metagenome (GOLD analysis project Ga0070764, IMG submission 67287) | Warmed soil microbial communities from the Hubbard Brook experimental Forest, New Hampshire - Hubbard Brook CCASE Soil Metagenome WRM 4 | ecosystem: Environmental > Terrestrial > Soil >... | reverse complement strand
AAGTAATTACGGTGCCGGGCCGGTGCGGCCGCCGGCTACGACGGCCAGCTGGCGGGCAGCGGGGGCACGGCGTTGGCGCGCGCCACGTCGGAGTAGAAGCCGGCGCTCGACTTGGGGATTCTGCGCTGGGTGCCGAAATCGACGAAGACGATGCCGAACCGCTTCTGGTAGCCCCACCCCCACTCGAAGTTGTCCAGCAGCGACCAGGCGAAATAGCCGGCCAGGCTGGCGCCGTCCCTGATGGCCCTCGCGGCGGCCTCCAGGTGCGTGTGCAGGTACCTGACACGCTCCAGATCGTCGACGGCCCCCTGCGGGTTCACGTAATCCTCGGCCGCGCGCCCGTTCTCCGTGACGTACAGCGGAAGGCCCGGGGCCTGCTTGGACAGGTCCATCAGCAGCTGATGCAGGCCGTCGGGGTCGACGAGCCAGCCCATCGAGGTCCGCTCCAGCTGCTCGGGCAGGTACTCGACGACGCCGGGGACCGCGCAGCGGGCGGGCTCCTCGTTCCGCCTCAGGTCAGCGGGGTCGCCGGCGCGCAGGAAGACCGGGGAGTAGTAGTTGACGCCGAGGAAGTCGATCGGCTGACTGATCGTGTCCATGTCGCCGTCGGCGATTAGCCCGGCGGGGGGCAGCAGCTGGGCCGGGGCGTCGGCCGGGTAGCGGCCGTACAGCACGGGCTCGAGGTAGAGGCCGTTGGCCGCGGCGTCGGTGATGAGCCTGGCCTGCTCGAGGCCGTCTAGGAGGGCGTTCGGCAGTACGCGGACGGGATGCATGTCCAGGGTGATGCCCACCTGCGCCGCGCCGAGGTCGCGCAGTACCCGGGTGGCAAGCCCGTGCGCGAGCAGCACGTGGTGGGTGGCGGCGGCGGCGGCTTCCGGGTCCCGCAGGCCGGGGGCATGGCTGCCGTAGCGGTGGCCGTTCGAGACGATCACCTGCGGCTCGTTGATCGTGATCCAGCGGGCAACCCGGTCGCCGAGCGCCTCGGCGGCGATCGCGGCGTACTCGGCGAACCGCTCGGCGGTGCCGCGCACCGCCCAGCCGCCCTCGTCCTGGAGTTCCTGCGGCAGGTCCCAGTGGTAGAGCGTGACCGTGGCCTCGATGCCGTGCCCGGCGAGTTCGTCGAGCAGCGCCCGGTAGTAGTCCAGGCCCCGCTGGTTGGCCGGGCCGCGGCCGCCGGGCTGCACCCGCGGCCAGGAGATCGAGAACCGGTAGGAGGTCAGGCCGAGCCCGGCCACCAGCGCGACGTCCTCGCGGTAGCGGTGGTAGGAGTCGCAGGCGATGTCGCCGCTGTCGCCGCCCCGGACCTTGCCTGGGGTGTGGCTGAAGGTATCCCAGATCGACGGGCCCTTGCCGTCGGTGTCCGCCGCGCCCTCGATCTGGTAGGCGGCCGTCGCCGCGCCCCAGGCGAATCCGGCGGGGAAGTACAGGGCGCCGTCGGCTCCCGTCATCAGGCTCTCCTTCGCGTTTTCCGCGCGACCACGGACCTTGACCGGTCCGATGCTGAGGGTTAGTGTAAGCGCTTAGATTTCCGATGTAAACGTTTACATTTCGTTTATGCGAGTCGTTATGCGAGGGACTGGCGGCAATGGCGCTGATCGGGAAGACGTGGTAACTCTCTTCGACGTCGCGCGCCTGGCGGGCGTCTCGACGGCGACGGTCTCCCGGGTCGTGCACGGCCAGGACCGGGTCCGCGAGACGACGAGGATCCGGGTCAGGCAGGCCATCGAGACGCTCGGTTACGTGCCGGACGGCGCGGCCCAGAGCCTGTCCCGCCGCCGCAAGGAAGTCATCGGCATGGCGTGCATGGAGCGCGAGGAGCTCGAGGACGACATCGAGAACGTGGGCCTGCTCTACAACGACGAGGTGCTGCGCGGGGTGGAGCGGCGCATCCGCGCGCAGGAGTGGCTGCTGCTGCTCACCTTCATGCAGGCCGGCGGCAAGCCGGATTTCCCCAGGCTGGATTCGCTGTCCGGGAAGGTCGACGGGATCCTTCTCGCCGAGGGGTTCATCGCCTCCGACTACGTCGAGCGGCTTGCGGCCCGGGTCCCTGTGGTCGTCATCGCCGGCTTCCCGTCCCAGCAGTCGGCCGACGTGGTGGCGGCCGATAACTTCTCCGGCTCGGTCGCCATCATCACCCACCTGATCGCCGAGCACGGCCGGCGGCGCCTGTTCCACGTCGCCGGGCCGCAGAACTCACCCGACGCGGTCGAGCGACGGCTCGCCCTCGAGCACGTCCTGCGCGGCAACCCGCACTGCCAGCTGGTCGGCTCGGCGCAGGGGATCTTCAGCGTCCGCAGCGGCGAGCGAGCCGGAGAGGACCTGCTCGCCAGGCACCGGGGGGCGCTGCCGGACGCGGTGGTGTGCGGCAACGACCAGATGGCGATGGGGGTGCTGCGGGTCTTCGCGGCGGCCGGCGTGCGCGTCCCCGAGGAGGTGGCCGTGGTCGGCTTCGACGACATCTATCCGAGCAGCCTGTACGATCCCCCGCTCACCACCGTTCACCAGCCGATGCGCATGCTCGGCGAGCGGGCCTGCGCCCGGGTGCTCGAGCGCATCGCCGACCCGAGCCTGCTCCCCGCCGTGGAACTGCTGCCGACCGAGCTGGTGCTGCGCTCCAGCTGCGGGTGCCCGCCGGGCACCGTGACCCGCAGGCCCGTCGAGTCGGCCCGGGCCTGCCACCCGGCGCCGGCCGCCGCGAAGCCGGGCCACCGTACTGCCCGCGTGGCTAGCCCGTCCGCCCGCAAGCCAGCCAGGACCTAGGAGCCGCCCATGTACTTCATCCTTCGCCGCCTGGTCTTCTACGCGATCGCGGCCTGGGTCGCGCTCACGATCAACTTCTTCATCCCGCGCGCCATGCCGGGCAACGCGGTCGAGGCGATCCTGGGGAAGTTCCCGGCACTGCAGCCCTCGGCCTACCGCGCGCTTGAGGCGATGCTCGGGGTGGGGCACCCCGGCTCGATCTGGCATCAGTACGGCGCCTACCTCGTCGATGTCTCCCACTTCAACTTCGGCACCGACGTCTCCCAGTACCCGGCCCAGGTCTCCACCCTGCTCGGCCAGACGATCCCCTGGACGCTCACCCTGGTCGGCTCGGCGACCGTCATCGCTTTCCTGGCGGGGACCGCGCTCGGCATCGTGGCCGGCTGGCGGAACGGCGGCAGGCTCGACCGGGTGCTGCCCGGGCTGATGTTCCTGCAGGCGATCCCCTACTTCTTCCTGGCGCTCGTCCTGGTCGAGCTGCTGGCCATCAAGTTCCACCTCTTCCCCATCGGCCAGGGGTACGCGGGGGGCCTGGTACCTGGGTGGCACTGGGCGTTCATCGGCAGCGCCATTTACCATTCGCTGCTGCCGGCGCTCACCATCGTGCTCACCTCGATAGCCGGCTGGATGCTGCAGATGCGCAACGTGATGATCACGACGATCGGCGACGATTACGTGATCGCGGGCCAGGCGAAGGGCCTGCCTAACCACCGGGTCATCTTCACTTACGCGGCGCGAAACGCGCTGCTGCCCCAGCTGCAGGGCTTCGGCCTGGCCCTCGGCTTCGTGGTGTCAGGCGCCTTGATCATGGAGATCGTGTTCTCCTACCCCGGCATCGGCCTGCTGCTGCTTGGCGCGGTCAGCTCGAACGACTACCCGCTGATGCAGGCGATCTTCCTGGTGATCACCTTCGCCGTGCTGGTCGCCAACCTGATCGTCGACCTGATCATCGTGTTCGCCGATCCCCGCGCCCGGGCACGGGAGGCGACGCGATGACCGTCACGCTGCCGATCAGCGCCGACCCGGCCGCGCTGGCCACCGAAGCCGTCGTCCCCGGCCGCTGGCGCCGGATGCCGACCAAGGCGAAGGTGGGCGCCGTCCTTCTCGGCGTTTTCGTCCTCGCGGCCATCATCGGGCCGCTGGTCACGCCCTACGATCCCTCGTACCAGAATCCCAACCCGGCGCTGTCGCTGCAGGCGCCGAGCGCGGCGCACCTGCTCGGCACCACCCAGAGCGGCCAGGACGTGCTGTCGCAGCTTCTGGTCGGGATCCGGCTCACCCTGGAGCTTGCGTTCGTCGTCGGCGTGGTGGCAACGGCGCTGTCGGTGATCGTCGGGGTGACGGCCGCCTTCCTCGGCGGGGTATGGGACGAGCTGCTCTCGCTCATCTCCAACGTGTTCCTCGTGATCCCAGCGCTGCCGCTGCTCATCATCCTGCTCGGCTACCTGCCGCAGAAGGGGCAGCTGGCGACCATCGCGGTGCTGGCCGTGCTCGGCTGGCCGTGGGGTGCCAGGCTGGTCCGGGCGCAGACCCTGGCCATCCGCAACCGCGACTTCATCTCGGCCGCACGTGAGACCGGGGAGAGCACGTGGCGCATCCTCGCCTTCGAGATCGTCCCGAACGAGGTGAGCCTGATCGCGGCGAGCTTCGTGAATACGGTGCTGTACGCGATCGGGGCCTCGGTCGCGCTCGCCTTCATCGGCCTCGCCGACCTGAACAGCTGGAGCCTGGGCACGATGCTGTACTGGGCGGAAAGCCAGGAGTCCCTGCAGCTCGGCGCCTGGTGGTGGTTCGTGCCGCCGGGGCTGGCCGTGGCGCTGATAGGCACCGGCCTTGTGCTGCTGAACACCGGCATCGACGAGCTCGGCAACCCGCGCCTGCGCGACGCGAGCAGCGCGAGCAGGATCGCCGGGCGCTGGATCAGGCCCACCGGCCCGACGCCCGTCCTGGCGGAGGTCTCGCAGCGCCGCACGGGGCTCGCCGGGTTCCTGCACTCGTTCTCCCGCAGTTCGCTGCTCGACGAGACCGAGGCGGGTGACGTGCGATGAGCGCCGGCCCTGACCCTTACCCGGCCCTCGGCTCGCAGCCGGTGCTCCAGATCCGGGATTTCTCGGTCGTTTACCGTACGCCGGGGGGCGACGTACGCGCCGTCGACCGGGTGAACCTTTCGCTGGCCGCCGGCGAGGTCGTCGGCCTGGCTGGCGAGAGCGGCTCGGGCAAGTCCACCCTCGCCTACGGCATCTGCCGCCTGCTGCGGGTCCCGGCGCTGATCACCAGCGGCAGCGTCCGCTACCAGGGCCGGCGGGTGTCCCAGCCTGCCGAGGTCCTGACGATGCGCCCGGAGGAGCTGCAACGGCTGCGCTGGCGCGAGATCGCCATCGTCTTCCAGAGCGCCATGAACGCGCTGAACCCCGTGCTTAACGTGCGTGACCAGCTCCTTGACGCCATGCGCGCGCACCTGAAGATCTCGAGGGAGGAGGCCAGGGACAAGGCGCAATCGCTGCTGGACCTCGTCGGCATCCCGCGCTCGCGCCTGCGCAGCTACCCCCATGAGCTGTCCGGCGGCATGCGCCAGCGGGTGATGATCGCGATGGCCCTGGCCACCGAGCCGGAAGTCGTCATCATGGACGAGCCGACCACCGCGCTCGACGTCGTGGTGCAGCGCGACATCCTGGCCCAGATCGTCGAGCTCAAGGAGCGTCTCGGCTTCTCGATCTTGTTCATCACGCACGACCTGTCCCTGCTGCTCGAGCTGGCCGACCGGATCGCGGTGATGTACGCGGGCCAGCTGCTCGAGCTGGCCACGGCGGGTGAGATCCACCACGAAGCGGCTCACCCCTACACCAAGGGCCTGCTCAACTCGTTTCCCTCGCTGCGCGGCCCGCGACGCGAGCTGTCCGGCATCCCGGGCTCACCGCCCGATCTGCGCCATCCGCCCCCCGGCTGCCCGTTCCTGCCGCGGTGCCCCTACGGCACGGCGGCATGCACCGAAGTCGACATGCGGCTGCTGCCCGTCGCCACGTCTGCAGATCCCGAGCACGTGACGGCGTGCCCGTTCGTGCTCCCCGAGACGCCGGTGCCTGAGGTCCTCTCGGCGGCCGGCGACGGTGAGACGCCTGACCTGGAAATAGCCGCTGAGCAGCCGGCGGCCGGGCAACTGTGGACGGCCGGGGAGCCTGGATCATGAGCGAGCAGACGCTGAGGTCCGCAGCCGCCGAGCGCGGACCGCTCGCCATGGAGGCGATCTCGGTCAGCAAGGACTTCAAGATCCGCCGCAGCCAGCCGCTGCACGCCGTGCGCGATGTCTCCTTCAACCTGTACCGCGGCGCCGTCGTCGCGCTGGTCGGGGAGAGCGGATCGGGCAAGTCCACGGCCGCCAGGCTGCTAGCCGGACAGGAACGGCTCACCTCCGGTGAGATCCGGCTGGACGGCAAGCAGGTTGAGGTGTCCAGCCGCAGGGCGTTCCGGCGCTACAAGAGCGAAGTCCAGTACGTCTTCCAGGACCCGTTCGCCTCGCTGAACCCGGTGCACACCGTGCGTTACCACCTCGAGCGCCCGCTGAAGCTGCATCAGCCGGCCGCGAACGCGAAGCACGAAGTCCTCGCCCTGCTGGAGCAGGTGCGGCTGACGCCCGCCGAGCAGTTCCTTGACAAGTACCCGCACGAGCTGTCGGGCGGCCAGCGGCAGAGAGTCGCCTTCGCCCGCGCCCTCGCGGCACGCCCGACCGTGCTGCTCGCCGACGAGCCGGTTTCCATGCTGGACGTCTCGATCAGGCTCGAGATGCTGAACCTGCTCGATGACCTCCGGCGGCGATTCAGCCTCGCCATGCTCTACATCACCCACGACATCGCCTCGGCCCGCTATTTCGCGGACGAGGTGCTTGTCATGTACGCCGGGGAGATCGTGGAGCGAGGCCCGGGCGAGGAACTCACGCAGCGCCCGGCGCACCCGTACACGCAGCTGCTCGTCGCCTCCGCGCCGGATCCGGACAACCTCGGCAGCGCTCTCCGCGGTAACGCGCGCCGCCAGCTACCTCAGGGATCTCAGGGGACCCAGGCGTCTCAGGCCCGGGAGCAGGCGACGGTAGACGGCTGCCCGTTCAACCCCAGGTGCCCGTTCGCCGACGACCGCTGCCGCCGGGAGGACCCGGCGCTGGTACAGATCTCCGCCACGCGGGCCGCGGCCTGCTGGCATCTGGACGTGGCCGCGCCCGAGCTCGTCCCCGGGCCACGGGAGGTGGAGACACGACGAGCTAGTTCATAACCGCAGAAATCCGAGAGAAAGACGAGACTGATGAGGAGATTGCACAGCCAAAGACGGCTCTTCGCGATAGCGACGGCCGGCTTGCTCGCGGCCGGGCTGGCCGCGTGCTCATCGAGCACCAGCTCGAGCGCGGGCTCGGGCTCGACAGGCGCGGCTAGCGCCATGGGGAAGACCCTGGTGATGGAGAGCTCCCCCGAGACCTCCATCACGCAGGCGTTCAACCCGTACGTCACCACCCAGGCCATCTACGGCATGGGTGCCGACGGGCTCATCTACGAGCCGCTGATCCAGTTCGACGTGGCCGCGCCGCCGAAGTATTACCCCTGGCTCGCCACGTCTTACACGTGGTCCAACGGCGGCAAGACGATCACCTTCGCGATCCGGACGGGCGTGAAGTGGAGTAACGGCACGGCGTTCACGCCGGCCGACGTCGCCTTTACCTTCAACCTGCTCAAGACGCACACGGCGATCAACCTGGACGGCCTGAGCATCTCCAGCGTGAGCACATCCGGCAACAACGTCACGCTCACGTTCCCGACCCCCCAGTACACCAACCTGCAGTCGATCGCCGGCACCGCGATCGTGCCGAAGTCGATCTGGAGCACCGTCGGCAACCCGGCGACCTACACGGACGCGAACCCGGTCGGAACCGGGCCCTTCGTGCTCAGCAGCTTCACGCCGCAGGGCTTCACGCTGAAGAAGAATCCCGATTACTGGCAGGCTTCCAGCGTCCACGTGCCGACCGTCTACTTCCCGGTCTACACCTCCAACACCGTCATATCCAGCGCGCTGGACACCGGGGCGGTCCAGTGGACCGGGAACTTCCTCCCCGGCCTGCAGAAGACCTTCGTGGACCCCGACCCGGCCGACCACCATTTCTGGGAGGCGCCAGGAGGCACCAACAGCCTGATGCCGAACCTGAACAAGTGGCCGACCAACCAGCTCCCCGTGCGGCAGGCGATCAGCGCGGCGATCAACCGCTCCCTGATCGCAACCGAGGGCGAGGCAGGCCTGGAGGACCCGGTGCTCAACGCGACCGGCCTCACGCTGCCGACCTTCAGCGCCTTCAGCGGGCCGGTCGCGTCGCTGACGAACTCGGCCACCGGTAGCGCGGCCGCGGCCGAGCAGATCCTGACCAAGGCCGGCTACACCAAGGGGAGCAACGGCTTCTTCGCCAAGGGCGGCCAGACCGTCGCGCTCACCATCATCGACCCGGCGGCCTACACCGACTACGCGGAGGACGACGCCCTCGTCGCGGGCGAGCTGCGCGCGGCCGGCATCGACGCCACGTTCGATGGCATAGCCGTCACCACCTGGGATACTGATGTCGCCGATGGCGACTTCCAGCTGACCTCGCACTGGTCGAACGGCGGCCTCACCCCGTACAACATGTACGACGGCTGGCTTGACAGCGCACTGGCCACCGGCTCGACCGCGACCGGTGACTTCGAGCGGCTGAACGACCCCGCCATCAACGCCGACCTGGCCACGCTGGCCGGGGCGTCGACGACCGCCGAGCAGACCACCGACCTCGTCCCGATCGAGACGTACGTGGCCGACAACCTGCCGATCATCCCGACCACGACGGCGTCGGACTGGTTCGAGTACAACTCGCAGAACTACACCGGCTGGCCGACCCAGGCCAACCCGTACGAGAGCGGCCAGCCCTCAGGGGCGAACAACGGCAACAGCACCGGCACCGACGAGGTGGTCATCCTGCACCTGATCCCGACGAGCTAAGCCTCCCTCTGCGGACAACAACAAGCGGGCCCGCTCCAGGTCCTTCCGGATCTGGAGCGGGCCACACCCCAACCGTCACATTAGCCCAGCTAGCGCCTAGGAGCCGTGAAGGAAACCAGCTGTTCATGAGCATCGCAGGGGCGGCCGGGGCCGGGCGCCGGTTTCGTTTTGCCTTCAGCACGCTCGCGTTCCCCGATGCCACCCTCGCCATGGCGCTATCGCTCGGCCGGGGCTGGGGCTACGAGGGCGTGGAGCTCCGCCTCATCGACGGGGAGCTCATCGACCCGTCGATGCCCGCCGGGGAGCGCGCCCGGGTCAGGCGCACCCTGGCCCGGTCGGGCCTGCCCGCCGTGGCGGTGGACAGCTCGATCCGCCTGACCGACGACGACCCGGGTCCCGGGCTGCGCCGCTTCCTCGAGCTCGCCAGTGACTGGTCCTCGCCCCTGGTGCGCGTCTTCGGCGGCGCGCTGGCGGCCGACGGCCCGGACCGCCGGCGGCAGCTGCGGGCCGCGGCGCGGGCGCTCGAGTCGTGTCTCGCGCTGGCCGAGCGGCTCGGCGTGGCAATCGGCGTGGAAACGCACGACGCCTTCTCCGCCTCGTCGGTCGTGGCCGAGCTGCTGGGCCTTGTCGACTCGGCCTGGGCCGGCGCGGTGTGGGACAGCCACCACCCGCACCGGATGGGAGAGAGCCCCGCCGAGGTCTATCAGAACCTCGGCGGGCGTATCCTGCTCGCGCAGGTAAAGGACGCCCGCCGGGTACCTCGCCCGGCACCTCCCGACGACTGGCAGCTGGTGCTGCTCGGCGAGGGCGAGGTGCCGGTCAGGGAGATGCTCGGCCTGCTCGTGGCCGGCGGTTACCCGCACTGGATCTCGGTCGAGTGGGAGAAGCGCTGGCATCCGGAGATCGAGCCGCCCGAGGCCGCTCTGCCCCAGCACCTGGGGCTCCTTGCGGAGTGGTTGTCTGTGTCATCGGATGGCTGAGGAGGGCACGGTGACCCGGGGTTTCGGGATCATCGGCACCGGGGTGATCGCGGCGATCCACGCCGACGCTCTGGCCCTGCTGCCGGACGTCAGGCTGGTGGCGGTCACCGACGTCGCGGGGTCCAGGGCCGAGTCCTTCGCCGCGGCGCGCGGCTGCGCGGCCGAGCCCGACCTGGACGCGCTGCTCGCCCGCCGCGACGTCGAGGTGGTGTCGGTGTGCGTGCCGAGCGGCCTGCATGCGGAGGTCGGCGTCCGGGCCGCGGATGCGGGCAAGCACCTGGTCGTCGAGAAACCGATCGATGTCACGCTGGCGGCCGCCGACCGGCTCATCGAGGCGGCGCGGTCGGCTCGTGTCGCCCTGACCGTGATCTCGCAGCACCGCTTCGATGCCGGCCTCATCGCGGCCAGGCGCCTACTCGACGACGGTGCCCTTGGCCGGCTCGTCCTCGGCGAGGCCAGCACCAAGTGGTACCGCCGCCAGGAGTATTACGACAGCGCGCCGTGGCGCGGAACCTACGCGATGGACGGCGGGTCGCTGATGAACCAGGGCATTCACTACGTCGACCTGCTCCGCTGGTGCATGGGACCGGTCCGGGAGGTCACCGCGTCCTGCTCGACCCAGACCCACCAGGTCGAGGTAGAGGACACCTCGCTGGCGATCGTCAGGTTCAGCTCGGGCGCCGTGGGCACGATCCTGTCGAGCACGGCCGCCTTCCCCGGCTTCCCGCAGCGGCTGGAGATCACCGGGACTGAGGGCACGATGACGATCGAGGACGGCCGGATGGTGCGCTGCGCCCTCCGGGACCCCGGCGAGATCACGCCGGCGGGCGGCGCCGGGGCCCCCGGGGGCGCTGCGGCCGACCCTGCCGCGGTGGACGTGGCCAGCCATGCGGCGCAGATCGCCGACCTGCTGGCCGCCGTAGACGAGGGCCGCGAGCCCGCGGTAAGCGGGGCAGCCGGCCGCGCCGCCCTTGAGATCGTCCTGGCCGTCTACGAGTCGGCGCGCTCCGGCCGCAGCGTGCCGGTGGGCCAATGACGGGGCCACGCCGATGACGGTCACGCT
>Ga0070764_10001278_pt1 | contig 10820 bp, 7 predicted proteins | sample HubBroMetageWRM4_FD_67287 | JGI IMG/M metagenome (GOLD analysis project Ga0070764, IMG submission 67287) | Warmed soil microbial communities from the Hubbard Brook experimental Forest, New Hampshire - Hubbard Brook CCASE Soil Metagenome WRM 4 | ecosystem: Environmental > Terrestrial > Soil >... | reverse complement strand
TCGGCAGTGGTGCCGTTTGACCGCTGCGTGATTGGGTTCTTCGATCGCGGAAAATTCGTACTCGGCGCGGTGTCCGGTGAGACCGAGGTACCCAAATCGCGCGAGATGGACGATTTGAAGAGCCGCCTGGAATGGGTGGCGCAGCAGGATGGCCCGGTTTCGGCGGACCTTTACGATGACGGCTGGCACACGACGCCGGAAGACGCGCGGGCGCAGATCAGTCCGTTTTTAGAAGCGCACGAAGAAAACGGTTTTTACGCTTTACCCTTGCGCGACGATCAGGGGAGGCTGGGGGTGCTGGCGTTGCTGAGCGGCGACGCGGATTTTCTCACCGACAACAATCGCGAGACCGTGGCGATCCTGGCAAACCAGACGACGGTGGCGATCCGCAATGCGCAACTGTACCAGCAGGTGCCGCTGGCCAATTTACTGCAGCCGTTTTCGCAAAGAAAAAAGAAATTTATCGCAGCGATGCCGCAGAGCCGCTGGATCCAATACGCGCGGCGCGCGGCCGTTGTGCTGGCGTGCCTGATTCTGGTCCCCTGGCCGATGAGAGTGAGCACCGACGCGACGGTGGTTCCGGCCCAGCGACGGGTGGTGAGTTCGATCGATGGGGGCGTGGTACAGCGGGTGCTGGTGCATGAAGGAGACCTGGTGCAGGCGGGGCAGGTGCTGGCGCAGCTGGATGCGTCGGACGATCAACTGAAGTTGGCGGAAGCGGACGCGGCGTTGGCGCAATCGCGGCGGGAAGTGGCCGAGGCTGAATTTCACAACGACCCATCGGCGGCGGGCCAGGCGAAAATTCGCAGCGAGATGCATCAAGCGCAAGTGGAGCTCGAGCAGCAACGCCTGGGCGAATCACAGTTGCGCTCGCCGATCGCCGGCATGGTCATCACCGCGAAAGTTCAAGATAAAGCCGGCTCGATGCTGAAGCCGGGAGATCCGTTCTGCGAGATTGTCGAAGCGGACCGCATGGCGGTGGAAATGAGCGTGCCGGAAAATGATCTGGCGCTGGTGCAACCCGGCAAAAAAGTGGTTATCAAGCTGAATGCATATCCCACGACGACGTTTGACGGCGAAGTGGATCGCATCGGAGCACAGACCCAAGTCGAGGCGGGAGATCAATATTTTCTGGTGCGCGCGGTTTTCGCCAACCGCAACCAATTGGCGCGATCGGGGATGGTCGGGCGGGCGCGAATCCGCGCGGGCGGAGGCTGGTTTCAGAGTGGCTGGTATCCGGTGGGATACACGCTGCTGCGTTCGCCGTTTCAATGGGCCTGGCAGAAAGCGTGGGCCCTGATGCCATGAAAAATGCGATGCGATGTGAAGGAAGAAAAATGATTCGAGGCGGACTATTGATCGTCTTTTTGTCGGGGGCGATGATTGCGGCGGGTTGCGGAGGTTCGTCGGGAGAATCAACGGGCGGCAATATTTCACGGCCGGTGCCGAACACTTCGGCTCCGGTGACGGCAAATCCGCCGGCGAGTTCCCTGCCGGAACGCGGAAAAACCGGAGACATTCTCAGCGTGCTGACGGTGGAGCATCAGGTGGACGTGGTCGCGCAGCGCGACGGAGTGGTGACGGCGATTTCGAAAGACGAAGGCGGGGCGGTGAAGACGGGCGAGGTGCTGGCGCAACTTGACGACCGCAGCCTGCAGATGGAATTGATCAAGGCGAATGCCGACCTGCAAGTGGAAGACAACAACCGGAAGTATAAGGAAGCCGAACTGAAGGCCAAGACCGCCGCGTTTCACCGGCAGCAACAACTGCGCGCGCTGGGACTATCGAGTGACGCGGACTTGGAGGCTGCAGAATTTCAAGAGAAGGCGGCCGAGTATGACCTGCGCGGCTACGAGGCGCTGGTGGAGAGCGGCCACGCGGAAATAAACCGGCTCGAGTTGGAAGTGGATCAAACGCGAATCCATGCGCCGTTTTCGGGAGTGGTGGTGAGGCGTTATGTGCGCGAAGGGCAGGCCATTTCGAAGGGCGACAAATGTTTCCGGGTCAGCCAGCTGGCGCCGCTGCAGGTGCAGTTTCAGGTGCCGGAGTCGTCTGGCGGGAAGCGGCCGACGAGCGGCGCAGTGGTGGAATTGTCACTCGTCGAGGAGCCGGCGCGCAGATTGAGCGCGCATATCGTGAAGGTGAGTCCGACCATTGACGCCGCCAGCGATAGTTATGACGTGCTGGCGCAATTGAGCGGGGCGAACATTGCAGATTTGCGGCCAGGGATGGCCGTAAAAGTTATCTGGCCCGGAAGTTCAGCCGCGAACAGCAGTCCGAAACCGTAACGCCGCCGCTATGCGATTCGGCCCTACCAGCCTGCAAGTCTCCAGCGTCCTGGCTAAAGGATTGCGGCGTCCCAAGCTGCGCGACGATCTGCGGATCAGCGAGCAGACGGTGGCGGGCGAGACCAGCTACGTCATCAAGAACCAGGAAACAAATTCCTACAATCGATATGGCAGCACGGAATACGAGTTGCTGCAGCTGTGCGATGGCACCCGCACCTACACCGAAATCGCCGAGGAGATGACCGCGCGCCATCCGGAATCGCCGCTGGATGAGACCGAGGCGCTGGAATTCATCGACAGCATCGAGCCGGCGATGTGGGAAAGATCGATCGGCGAAAAAAATCTGGCGGTGCTGGAACGGATCCGCGACGAGCGTAAAGGGCGCGTGGACCAATCGAGCATGCTTTATATCAGCTTCAAAGCCTGGGATCCGAATAAGACATTGGAGAAAATCGATCCGTATCTGAGCTGGATGTTCACCTGGGGATTCGTTTATTTCTCGTTATTCATTTTTGCGGTTTCTTTCTACTTGCTGGCTGGAGATTGGACGCGAGTGCAGCAGGACACGAGTGAGCTTTACAATTTCGCAAATAAGAGCGCGTACGACATCTGGATTTTCTGGATTCTGCTGTTGGTCCTGGGGGCCATCCACGAATTTGGTCATGGGCTGACCTGCAAACATTTCGGCGGCGACGTGCACCAGATGGGGTTTCTGCTGATTTACTTCACGCCGGCTTTTTACACCGATACCACCGACATTTTGCTGTTCACCAAGGGGTCCGAGCGGCAATGGGTGATCTTCGCGGGAATCTGGATCGAGATGGTGCTGTGCGGAATTTCGGCGCTGGTCTGGCACTTCAGTCCGCCGGGTTCGGTGACGAACGACATCGCTTACAAAATGATGCTACTGAGCGGGATTCAAGGGGCGGTGCTGAATCTGAACCCGCTGATCAAGGCCGACGGTTATTACGCGCTGTCGCAATTCCTGGATATCGATAATCTGCGGGAGGATTCTTTCGAATTTTTGCGGGCCTGGACGCGAAAGTATCTGTTGTTTCAAGATGTGGAACTGCCCCAGGCGACCAAGCGGCAGCGGCGAATTTTCTTCTTGTTCGGGGTGGCCGCGGTGATTTACAGCACGTCGCTGCTGATCCTGGTGCTGGTTTTCGTGAAGAACATTCTGGTGGCGCGGCTGGGTGATTGGGGATACCTGGCGACGTTGGGAGTGATTTATTTTTTCGCGCGCAAAGGCATTCGCGAGTCGATTCCGCTGGTGCGCGGATGGTTCCGGCAGAAGAAGGAGGATTATATGGCGTGGAAAGTGACGCGGTGGCAGCAGGCCGGGGCGGCGGGGCTCGCGCTGCTGCTGCTGGTGCCGCCGATGGCGACGCGAGTCTCGACGGCATTGGTGCTGGAGCCAGGAAAGAGCGCGCCGATCCGCGCGCAGGTTTCCGGCCAGGTGCAGGCGGTGTATGCGCGTGCTGGAGAAACGGTGAAAGCGGGGCAGGTGCTCGCCGTGCTGCGCAATCCTGAACTTGAAAGTGAATCACGCGGGCTCCGCGACGAAATGTCGCTGGCAAATAGCGAGCTGCGGAATGGGCAAGAGCGGTCGGACTACGACAAAGCGGCTATCGGCGTGAGAGAACGCAGCCGGTTGAGTCAGGAGCTGGCGGTGACCGAAAGGAACGTCGATTTACTGCAAGTGCGGGCTCCGATTGACGGAGTTATTGTCGCTGACGATCTGGATCAGAAGGCCGGATCGTTCATTCAAGCGGGCGATAGCCTGGGAAAAGTGGTGGATCGCAGCAACATGAAGGCCCGCATCCTGGTGCGGGACTGGGAACTGGAGGACGTCAAGGATGGAGCGGCCGTGAGAATCAAGGTGGCGCCGTTGCCCTTCCGCACCTACACCGGCAGCGTAGAGAAAATCCTGCCGGCGGCGGCGCTGGACCATCCAGTCGCTCAGACCCAGGACCTGGAGCGGCTGGGACAGAAGCTGACTAACTATTTTGCGGTGGAGATGGAATTTCCGAATGCCGACGGTTCGCTTCGCGAAGGAATGACCGGGACGGCGAGAATCGCGGGCAAGAGTTCGCCGCTGGCGTGGCAGTTCTGCCGGGGTGCATGGCGATGGGCCAAGTCTCAGATTTGGTGAAGTGAATTCGAAGCGCTAGAAAAAAAGAAGGCCGCCGTTCCTGGGACGGCGGCCTTCGAGGTACTACTTCGATCGCAGTCAGGTTTTGGGGCCTGGTGCGACGAACTTTGGTACGGAAGCGAGCGCGATTAGTTAAGGCGCGTCAGCGGGTTGATCTTCATCAACGCGTTTACTTTCATCAACGGCTTTACGGCTCCGAGCTTCTTGCCCTTCTTAACCGGTTTCGCCTTCGTCATGATCTTGATCTCCGTGTCTCAGTTTTTTTAGGATCTCGTTCTTGCGGACGCACTGCTACTAGTGCAATCCGTGCGCCAAACGCAGGCTGGCAAAATAGAATTGCTATCTACCCTAAAATCAATGCTTAGGTGGCTAGGGCTTTTACGCCGACAGGGTCGCAGGTGTTGAAATTTAGAGTGCCATGTTGAAATTTTCAACGAAGGTCTTTGCCCGGGATCGCTACAGATTATATTTCCGGCAAAGGTAGTTCATGCGGTTGCGGTCGACTCCCAACAGGTGGGACGCTTCGGTCTTGTTTTGCTTGGCGTGCTCCAAAGCCTCCTGGAGCCAACGCTTTTCGAACGCCTCGATTTCCTTATCCAGATGAATACCGGAGGCCGGAAGGCGAAAGCCGTTGCGGGAGTGCCTGGGGCTGGATTGCGACATATCGGCGGGCAAGTCTTTTAGGGTAATGACGTCGCCGTCGGTCATGATGACCAGGCGCTGCAGAGCGTTCTCGAGTTCACGGACGTTGCCGGGCCAGGCGTAGCGTTTCAGCGCCGACATCGCTTCGTCATCGATTTGTTTCAAAGGGAAGCCGTTCGCCGCGCAATAAACGCTGGCGAAGTATTGGGCGAGTACCGGTATATCTTCGACGCGTTCACGTAAGCTGGGGACGAAAATGGGGACCACGTGAATGCGATAGTAGAGGTCTTCCCGGAACGTGCCCTGGCGCACCATTTCTTCCAGGTCTTCATTGGTAGCGCTGACCAGCCGGAAGTCCACCTTCATCGATTTCTTGCCGCCGAGGCGGGTCAGCGACCGGTCTTCCAGTACGCGTAGCAATTTGCTCTGCAGGGGCGGGGTGAGGGTGGCGATTTCATCCAGGAACAAAGTGCCCTGATGGGCGAGCTCGATGCGGCCTTCCTTGGTGGCAACAGCGCCAGTGAAGGCGCCGCGCTCGTAGCCGAATAGTTCGGCTTCGATCAAGCCTTCCGGCAAGGCCGCGCAGTTGACGCTGATGAAGGAACGGTTGCGGCGCGGGCTTTCTTCATGCAGGGCGCGAGCGACCAATTCCTTTCCGACGCCACTCTCACCGCGGATGATGACGTTGGTGCTGGCGCGGGCCATGCGCTTGATGGAGTCGAATACGTGGCGCATGGCGTCGGTGGCGCCGATGAGGTCGCCTAGGGAATTCTTACGGGTAATCTCTTCGCGCAGGATGCGGTTTTCGCGTTGGATGTGGAGTTTTTCGACGGCACGCTCGAGCAGGTGGCGGAGCACGTCGGTGTCGATGGGCTTGATGAAATAATCGTAGGAGCCGGCGTCGATCACTTTAAGGGCGGTGGATTTGGTTTCGTCGGAACTGAGAACAATAACGAGGGTGTCGATATTGCCGCTGGTCAGGCGATCGAGCAGATGGACGCATTCTTTGACGCCGCCCGAATCGATGGGCATGGCCAGCAGGAGTACGTCGAGTTCCGATTCCTGCAGCAGCTTGTAGGCGTCTTCGTAGTTTTTACCTTCGAGCACTTCAAAATGCGAACGAAGGGCTGAGGCGATTTTCGAGCGCAGACTGACGTCATCGTCGACGATGGCGATCTTCGGTTTAGAGGAAACAGCGGAGATAGGAGCCCCCCGGGAAGAGCAACTGGACCCAGGACCAGGGGCCGGCAATGGCTTTCCCGCGTGCCGAGATTCTAGGGGGCGCAGCCAATTGTGTCAACGCTAAGGACGCGGGAAAGCTGGTGGACGGCTAGCTGGCGTCGGTATTGGAGAGCGACGAAATGAGATTGTCAGCTTCCTGGATGGAGCTATCGATGCTTTTGATCAGGGCGGTCACATCGGTATTGATGCTGGCGGAGGTGCCCTTCAGCGAGCCGATGGCCCGGGCATTGAGGTTGTGCTTCAGAAATAAAACCTGGTCATGAAAGGAAGTGAGGACGGGCGTCATCTGGGCCTCGGTGCGGTTCATGGCCTTCATGTAGGTGGCCTGGCGCGCCTTGGCATCCTGCAACAGGGCGGCACTCCTCGATTTCAGCTTAGCGTTCTGCATGCCGTTGATTTCGGTCTGCCACTCGGCGAAGAGGTCATTGCTGACCTGGTCGATGGATTTGATGCGGTCATGGAGTTTGCTGGCCTGGTCCGCGGAACGCTCGTATTCGGTATTTAGTTTTTTATAAGCTTTCTCGAGCGAGCCGCCCTGAAAACCGGTCAATTCCTGGAAAGATTCCATGGTGGTTTTCAGCTGCTCTTTGGTTTGTTCCTGATCCTTCTTGGAGTCCTTGACGCGCTGGACCAGGATGTCGCGCTTTTCCTTGCCGAGTTTGGCCATCAATTGATAGTAGGTGGAGGAGCACCCGCTCGATAACAGGGCGACGACGAGTAAAATTCCCCAAGATCTGCGCGACATATGCCCTCTCAATAACACAAATGATGATGGAAAATTGTACGTCGGAAATGGCCTTTCCAGGTAGATGCGGCGCTACGGACAGTCTTCGATTTCGATTGCAGCCCGGCCGCGCGCCTACCAGGGTTTTGCCCTATACTCGCGGAGCAATTCAGCCCGGAGGATCATTCGAACGTGAAGGCACATTCCCATCGACGCCAACGAACGCCAGCCCGGCGACAGACGGCGCGAAACCTGGTGCTGGCAGTCGATATTGGCGGAACCAAGGTCGAGGCCGCTCTGGTGAGCGCGGGAGGTAGAATAATTTTCAGCGAACGAACGGCCATGGTGGCCGACGGCCGCGCGAGCGACGGACTGGCAGCGGTACGACAGGCCATCGATGCGGTGCTTCGCCACCCCCACTCACGGGACGTTCGGTCGATGGGAGTAGCGGTGCCAGGCTGGCTGGATGTACCGGCTGGAAAAATTCTAAAGGCGGCGAATTTGCCTTGTTGGAGCAACTATCCGCTGGCGCAGAAACTTCACGAGGCGTATGGTCTGCCCGTTCGAATGGAAAACGATGCCAGTGCGGCAGCCGCCGCGGAAGGAAGGTGGGGCAGCGCGGGCAGATTCCATAATTTCTTTTATGTGAGCCTCGGTACCGGGATCGGAACTGGAATCGTCCATCGAGACGAACGCGGGAAGCTGCAGATCATCTCGAGCGAAGGCGGGCACATGAGCATTGATTATCGCGGCCCGCTTTGCCCCTGCGGGAAGCGAGGGTGCGTGGAGATGTACGCGTCGGGCAAGGCATTGGCGCGAGGCGCGAAATCGTTGCTGGCACAGCGGCGGCTGAAAAATTCGCCGCTGGCCAAGCTGGCGAGAAGGACATCCGGCGGATTAAATGCAGAGCTGATCGGTAGAGCGGCGGCAGGAGGAGAGCGCGTCGCAGTTCAGGTCGTGGACGAAGCGGTGGAGCGGCTCACGGTGTGGCTGGGCAACGTCATCGATCTGTTGGAACCCGAAGCGATTGTATTTGGCGGCGGCCTGGGACGGCTGATGTTTTCGTATGCGCCACAGATGCGACGGAGATTGCAGACGCTGGCGAGCCATCCCGGCGGAAGCCAGGTTCGGATCATTCAGGCCCGGTTTGGGTCGCAGTCGGCGCTGCTGGGCGCGGCGGCACTTTGGTGACGAAACGGGTCACAGCATGGATCATGAAACGGTTCACAGGATGGGCAAAAATGAGCGAGAGCCGCACCACGAGTTGAATGCAATTGAAACCAAATCTGCTCGGGGCTCGTCGGAATATAAGGGTGATAATTCATCCGCGAGGAATGCCTACAGATCCGAAGCAGCCGAATTACGTCCATTCGACGACCTGCCGTTGCCGGATTGAGCCCAAGAAGAGTTGCTAGCCAATTCGCAGTAAAACGCCCGATAATTCAACCAGGCCATCGGCCGCGCTCAGCGGCATGGCCGATTTATCGGAACATTACCTAAGGTGACCGCTGCGCAAGCGGTTCTTATAAAAGAGGACTATACGTGGCCGAGAATTTTCCCAACCCAGCAAAACAAGACAGCGCAACTACGACTACGAGCGGTGTGCCGAACACCCCGCATTCGGCTTCGAAAAAGCCAGCCGAACGGCTGCCCCACAAGCGAAGCTTCTGGTGGGTCTGGATCATCCTTTTATTGCTGATTGGCTTGGTCGGCTTCCGCATGTACCAGAACAAGCAGTCTGCCGCACAAGCGGCCAAGCAGAAGGCGGCGCTGGCCCAACGCGGGGTTCCGATCACGACCACCACGGCAACAAAAGGGCCGATCGGGATCTACATCAACGCGTTGGGCACGGTCACGCCGGTCTATACCGCAACGATTACCAGCCGCGTGGATGGCCAAATTAACAGCGTGAACTATCGCGAAGGGCAGATGGTGCACAAGGGCGATCTATTACTGCAGATCGACCCGCGCCCTTATCAAGCGGCGCTGACGCAAGCGGAAGGCACGCTGGCCCATGACGAAGCATTGTTGGCAGAAGGCCGCATCGATTTGAATCGGTACCAGGAAGCCTTCAATCGGAATGCGATCGCGAAGCAGCAGCTGGACGATCAGGTGCAGACGGTGAAGCAGGTCGAGGGATCGGTAAAAAACGATCAAGGTACGGTGGCGGCGGCGACAACCAACGTGGACTACACGACGATTCGCGCGCCGATTGAAGGCCGAGTTGGTCTGCGTTTGCTCGACCCCGGGAACATTGTTACGTCGGGAGGGACGACTCCGCTGGTCGTTGTCACGCAATTGCAGCCGATTACCGTGATCTTCAGCGTGGCGGAAGACTATTTGCCGCAAATTCAGAAACAGATGAAAGCAGGGCACAAGATGTCGGTGGACGCGCTGGATCGCGACCAATTGACCAAGCTGGCGTCGGGGTCGTTGTTGACGCTGGACAATCAAATCGACACGTCGACTGGGACGGTGAAGCTGAAGGCCATTTTTCAGAACGGCGACCTGACGCTATTTCCGAATCAGTTTGTGAACGCGCGGCTGCTGGTGGATACGCAGCAGGACGCCACGCTGGTTCCGGCGGCGGCGATTCAGCGAAATGCGCAGAATGCGTACGTCTACCTTATTAAGCCGGATCAGACGGCGGCGGTGCAGAACGTAACGGTGGGAACCACCGACGGCAACACTGCCGCGGTGCAAGGAATTCAGCCGGGCGATGTGATTGCGATGACTGGGTTCGACAAGCTGTCGGATGGCGTGAAAGTCACCGTACGAAACGGGAATGGCTCAGGACCGGGTGCAGGTTCGGGGTCTGGATCAGGTTCGGGGCAGGGTTCGCCGGGCGCTTCGCGAACGGGAGGCTTGGGCAGCGGTACCGGATCCGGTTCGAATCCTAGCGGGAATTCAGGGGGAGCGAGTAAACAGTGAATCCGTCTCGCGCATTTATCCTGCGGCCGGTCGCCACCTCGCTGTTGATGGCGGCGATTCTGCTCGCAGGGTTCGTGGGCTTCACGCAGTTGCCGATTTCGGCGCTGCCCGAGGTGGATTACCCGACGATTCAGGTCGTGACGTTTTACCCCGGCGCTAATCCCGATGTAATGGCCTCGGCAGTAACCGCTCCCCTGGAAAGACAGTTTGGCCAGGTGCCGGGCCTGAACCAGATGACGTCCACCAGTTCGGACGGGAGTTCGATTATCGTTTTGCAATTTTCGTTGCAATTGAACATCGACGTAGCGGAACAGGAAGTGCAGGCTGCGATTAACGCTTCGCAGTCCTATCTGCCGGTCGACTTGCCGACGCCTCCGATTTACAGCAAGACCAATCCCGCGGACACGCCGATTTTGACGCTGGCGCTTACTTCCAAAACCATTCCGTTGTCGCAAGTGGAAGACTTGGCGGATACCAGGCTCGCGCAGAAAATTTCACAGTTGCCGGGCATCGGATTGGTCAGCATCAGCGGCGGACAGAAGCCGGCGATCCGAGTGCAGGTGAATCCCACCGCGCTTTCGTCTTACGGAATCAACCTGGAAGATGTGCGGACGGCCCTGCAGCAAACCAGCCTGAATTTGGCGAAGGGAAATTTCGACGGGGCGCAGCAGGACTACCAGATTGACGCGAACGATCAGTTGCTGACCAGCAAAGATTTTCAGAAGGTGGTGGTCGCCTATCACAACGGTTCACCGGTGGTACTTTCCGAAGTGGCGAATGTAATTGACGACGTGGAGAACGTCAAGCAGGCCGCCTGGATGAATTTAACGCCAGCGGT
>Ga0070764_10001274_pt1 | contig 10832 bp, 10 predicted proteins | sample HubBroMetageWRM4_FD_67287 | JGI IMG/M metagenome (GOLD analysis project Ga0070764, IMG submission 67287) | Warmed soil microbial communities from the Hubbard Brook experimental Forest, New Hampshire - Hubbard Brook CCASE Soil Metagenome WRM 4 | ecosystem: Environmental > Terrestrial > Soil >... | reverse complement strand
GGTACTTGCGGATGCCGAGAGCTACGGCGAGCGCGAGTACCGGTGGGTGCTTGGCCGCGGATCGCGGCTGACCGCCGACGAGCGGGCCGCGGCGGCGGCCAGGATCGCCGAGCTCACCGGCCTGTCCGCGGATTACGTCGACCGGGTCGACCTGCGGCCCGAGCACATCAGGTTCCTCACCGAGCTGCTGCGCGAGCGGCGGCAGGTGGTCGGCCGGATCGACGGCCGGTTCACCGGCTGGGACACCGACTACGGCCGGGAGATGTGGTCGTCGGATCCGTCGATCGACGCGATCGTCGGCCCGTATACCGCCGCGCTGAATCACTACGTCCGGGCCGAGCTCGGCTACTCCAGCGACCTGCCCTACGAGTCCCTGACCGAGCGGGTCCACCCCTGGTCGTTCAAGGAGTTCGAGAACAGCTACGTCTTCGTGCAGGACAAGCTGGCCGCGGCCATGCGGACCAACCCGCACATGCGCGTGCACGTCGACTGCGGCTATCACGACCTGGCGACCCCTTACTACGCGGCCGAGCACTCGTTCGCGCACCTGCAGATACCGGCCGAGCTGACGGCCAATATCGACTACAGCTACTACGAGGCCGGGCACATGATGTATCTGCACGAACCGAGCCGCATCGCGCAGTCGGACCAGCTGGCCAGATTCGTCCAGCAGGCCGACCGCGGCTGAGGCCAGGACCCGCCAGGCCCCATAGACTCGCGTCCGTGAACACCGCGCCGGCCGTCGAGATCGACGGCCTGGTCAAGCGTTACCGCGGCACGACCGCGGTCGCCGGCCTGTCGCTGCGCGCCGAGCGCGGCGAGGTGACCGCGATCCTGGGCCCGAACGGCGCGGGCAAGACCACCACGATCGAGACCTGCGAGGGCTACCGGCGCGCGGACGCGGGCACGGTCCGCGTGCTGGGCCTTGATCCGGTCGCCGATGCCCGCGCCCTGCGGCCGCGGGTCGGGGTGATGCTGCAGTCCGGCGGGGTCCCCACCACGGTCAGGGCCGCCGAGTACCTGCGGGTCATGGCGAGCTTCTACGCCCATCCGCTTGACCCGGCCATGCTCATCGGCAAGCTCGGCCTTGGCGAGTCCGCGCGGACGCCGTACAAGCACCTGTCCGGCGGCCAGCAGCAGCGGCTGGCGCTCGCCGCCGCCATCGTCGGCCGGCCCGAGCTGGTGTTCCTGGACGAGCCGACCGCGGGCCTCGATCCGCAGGCCCGGCACGCGACCTGGGACCTCATCGAGAGCCTGCGGGCCGCGGGCACGGCGGTGATACTCGCCACGCACTACATGGAAGAGGCCGAACGGCTGGCCGACCGGGTGACCATTGTCGACCACGGCCTGGTGGTAGCCAGCGGCTCACCGGCCGAGCTCACCGGGTCGGCCGGGCAGCTCAGGTTCCGCGCCAAGCCCGGCCTGGACACCGACGGCCTGCTGGCTGCGCTCCCGGCCGGATCCGCCGCGAAGGAGTCGCCGTCCGGGCACTATCTGGTAGAGCGGCTGGACGGAATCGACCCGCAGCTGATCGCCGCGGTCACCGCATGGTGCGCGGAGCACGGCGTGCTGGCGGCCGGCCTGCAGATCGAGTGCCGGACGCTGGAGGACGTGTTCCTGGAGCTGACCGGACGGGACCTGCGATCATGACGCTGCTGACCGAGGACTGGCCCGCGCCCGCGCCGGGCGCCGCGCCGATGAGCCGGATGATCGTCGCCCAGGCCGCGCTCGAGCTGCGCACCCTGGCTCGTAACGGCGAGCAGCTGCTGCTCACCCTCATCATCCCGGTACTGCTGCTGGTCGCGTTCGGGCATGAGGCACTGGTCAGCATCGGCACCGGCAGCCGGATCGACTTCGTCGTGCCCGGCATCCTGGCCCTCACGGTCATGTCCACCGCCTTTACCAGCCTGGCCATCGGCACCGGGTTCGAGCGCAGGTACGGGGTGCTCAAGCGGCTCGGCGCATCGCCGCTATCCAGGACGGGGCTGATCGGGGCCAAGACGCTCACCGTGCTCACCGTGGAAGTGGTGCAGGCCGTCATCGTGGTCGCGGTGGGCGCGCTGCTTGGCTGGTCACCGCAGGCGACTGCCGCCGCGGTCGTCTGGGTTCCTGTCCTGCTGCTGGCCGGCACCGCGGCCTTCAGCGGGCTCGCCCTGCTCATGGCCGGGACGCTGCGGGCCGAGGCCACCCTCGCCGGGGCGAACCTGCTCTACCTGGTGATGCTGGGCATCGGCGGCGTGCTGTTCCCGCTGACCAAGTTCCCCGCCGCGGTCCAGCCGGTGCTGAAGCTGCTGCCCGCCGGAGCGCTGTCGGATGGCCTGCGCTCAGTCCTCGCGCACTCCGGCGGACTGCCGGCTGCCGACCTGCTCGTCTTGTGCGTGTGGGCCGCGGCCGCGATCGGCCTGGCGGCCCGTACGTTCCGCTGGGAGTAACAGTTCCCCGATCGCGCTCGCGGCTCAGTGCCCCGCTGGCCGCTACTCCCCCGTCGGTGCTGGTGTTCTCCGGCATCATCAGCGTGCAGATCGGGGCCGGCCTGGCGGCGCGGATGTTCAGTCAGGTCGGGCCGGCCGGAGTGACCGGCCTGCGGCTGTGGTGGGCCGCGCTGATCATCACGGCCCTCGGGGGGCGCGCGCTCGGCCGCATCCTGCGGGAGCTGGTAACGGACCGCGCCTGGCGCGACCTGGCCATCGCCGTCGCCTTCGGGGTCGTGCTCGGGGTGATGAACTACACGATCTATCAGTCCTTCGCCAGGGTCCCGCTGGGCGTCGCGGTCACGATCGAGTTCCTGGGCCCGCTGGCCGTCGCCGTGGCCTCGTCCCGACGGCTGCTCGACATCCTGTGGGTCATGCTGGCCGCAGGCGGGGTGGTCCTGCTCACCCAGGGCGGAGCCATGCTGGCCAGCGGAGCGCACCCGGCCGGCGGCGGGCATGCGGCAGGCGGGCTGCACTCGGCCGGCGGGCTGCTCGGGCTGAGCGCGGAGGCGACCGGCATCGGCTTCGGCCTGATCGCGGCTGCCTGCTGGGCCGGCTACATCCTGCTCAGCAGGGCGACGGGAAAGCGGTTCAGCGGATCGTCCGGCCTGGTCATCGCGATGATCGTGGCCGCACTGGTGGTCACGGGCCCCGCCATCGCGCAGTCCGGTGCCGCGCTGGTGCACCCGGCGGTGATCGCCGAGGGCCTGGCTGTCGGCATGCTGTCCTCGGTCATCCCCTACCGGGCCGAGCTGGAGGCCTTGCGGCGCGTGCCCGCGGGTACCTTCGGGATCTGGATGAGCCTGGAGCCGGCGGTGGCGGCCCTGGTCGGGCTCGTACTGCTGGGCGAGGCCCTGATCGCCCGGCAGTGGCTGGCGATCGGAGCGGTGATCGTTGCCTGCGCCGGGGCGTCGAGCTCGCCCGGCAGCCGGGCTAACCCGCCTGAGCCGATGCCGCCCCCGCCGGCCGGCTAGCGCGCAGGCTGGCGCCGGCTTCCTCGCGCCCGCGGGCCCGCCCGCCGGGCCGGCCTCCTACCATGGAGTGCGTGTCAGCACCCCCCGTCTCCCCGGACACCTCCGCCAGCGGGCTCAGCCAGTCCTACTGGCGGGCCTGGTCCGGCGCCCTGCTGGCACCATCGCAGACGGCCCTGCGCCGGTGGGCGCTGGCCGGCGTGGTCACCTCCGCGCTGATCATCATGACCGGCGCAGCGGTGCGGCTCAGCCAGTCGGGCCTTGGCTGCCCGGACTGGCCGGCCTGCACGGCGCACAGCATCGCCGCTAGCGGCGCCACCGGCGACTCGCTGATTCATCGCTGGGTGGAGTTCGGCAACCGGCTGGTGACCGCCGCGATCTTCATAGTCGCGATCGGAGTCTTCATCGCCGCCTGGCGATTCCGGGCGGCCGGCGGCCAGCGCCGCCGCGACCTGCTCTGGCTGGCCGCGGCCCAGCCGGGCGCGATCGTGCTGCAGGCGCTGCTGGGCGGGCTGGTGGTGCTCACCAAGCTGAATCCGGCCCTGGTCTCTGTGCACTTCCTGGCGTCGGTAGCGCTCGTCGCGGCGACGGTGGCGCTCTATGTGCGCTGCCAGGAGGGCAGCGGCCCGGCCCGGCCGCTGGTCCCCCGGCTCGTGCAGGCGTGCGCCGTCGGCGTGATCGGCTGCATCGCGCTGATGATGACCGCCGGCACTGTGGTGACCGGCACGGGACCGCTGGCAGGCGCAGCTGACGTGGCCAGGTACCACCTGCCGCTCGAGGGAGTGACGCAGCTGCACGCCGACATCGGCTGGCTGCTCGGCGGCCTGATGGCCGGCCTGCTCGTCGGGCTCAGGCTCGGGCACGCCCCGGCCAGGCCGACCCGGCTTGGCTGGCTGCTGCTCGGGCTCATCCTGCTCCAGGGCGTGGTCGGCTACACGCAGTACTTCACCGGCCTGCCCGCCGGGCTCGTGTGGGTGCACGTGACCGGCTCGGTGGCGATCTGGATCACTGCCCTGCTGCTCGCCTTCTCGCTGCGCGATCGCAGCGCCGTGCCGCTGAGCCAGCTCCCGGCCGCGAGTGGATCGTCCGGCTCTTTCCGGACATGATCCGCACGCGATAACTTGTCGGCCATGGCGACTGCATCGGTTAACGGCATCACGATCTCCTACTCCGACAGCGGCGGCGACGGCCCGGCTGTTGTGCTCAGTCACGGCTACCTGATGGATTCCTCGATGTTCGACCCGCAGGTCGCCGTGCTGGCGCCCGAGTACCGGGTCATTGCCTGGGACGAGCGCGGCTTCGGCGGCACCAGGGCCACCGGCCCCTTCAGCTACTGGGACTCGGCCCGTGATGTCCTGGCCCTGCTTGACCATCTCGGCATCGAGCGGGCCGTGCTCGGCGGCATGTCCCAGGGCGGATTCCTGAGCCTGCGGGCCGCGCTGCTGGCACCGGACCGGGTCCGCGCGCTCGTGCTCATCGACAGCCAGTCCGGGCTGGAGAACCCGGAGGCCGCGCCCGCCTACGAGCAGATGGAGCAGATCTGGCTCGCCCAGGGACCGGGCCCGGTCCAGGACGTTGTCGCGGGGATCATCCTCGGCGAGCCCGGCGGCCCGGTCGATTACGCGCCGTGGTTCGCCAAGTGGGCCGAACTGGACCGAGGCGAGACCGAGCTCGCCTTCCGCTGCCTGATGGACCGCGATGACATCACCGGCAGGCTCGGCGAGATCTCCTGCCCTGCGCTGATCCTGCACGGCACCGCCGATGCCGCGATCCCGATGGCGGACGCGGAGGTAGTGCGCGACGGCCTGGCCGGCCCGGCCACGCTCGTGCCGATCGAGGGCGGCTCGCACGCGGCGAACCTGAGCCACCCTGACGAGGTCAATACCGCGATCCTCGCCTTCCTCGGTTCGCTCGGCGCCTAGCCAGCCACCGGCCGCACCGCACGCATCAGCGCGGCACGCATGACTACCGCACGCATCATTACGGAGCACGTTATGAGCATCGAGACGCCGGGCGCGAGCGATCAGGAGCCAGCCGACCACGCTCGCCTCGCCCAGGGCCGCCAGGCCACCAGGCTGATGACCTACGCCGGCGCGGCCCTGGCGGTCCTCGGGGTGGCGATCATGTTTCTCCCCTCCAAGGGGAGCCCCCATTTCATGCAGATCATCGGCGCGCTCGTGATCGTCGGCGGCGCGTTCACGCTGGGCTGGGCCGGTTACATGCGACGGCGGTTTCGGTAACTCGACCGGCGCAGTACCGGGGGTGCGGCGGAATTCGGGGCGGGCTGCACAGCCTGAGTCACAGGCTCCGCCGATGGCTGGCCCGCGGCGGCTGCCGCCGGCTGAACGAGGCCTGGGCCGGCGTCATGGCAGGCACGCCTCGACGAGTTCGCGGATCGCGGCGGTGGTCTGGACCAGGCCGAGTCCGAGCTCGCGGCGCAGCAGGCGCCAGGTCCCGAGATCGGTGACGGCGGTGAGCTGGGCGAGCTTCCGCCGCCGGGTTACCGGGGAGAGCTTGGCCAGGGCTGGCCCGTAGGCCCGGGCGACCCAGTCGCGGTGATAGCGGCGGCCTGAGTCGGTGATGGCCCGGATCGCTGCCACCCTGGTCTCTTGGGCCAGGAGGTATGCCTGCTCATCGCCCCATCGCTCGTAGTGGGCGACGAGGTGAGTGAGGTCTCCGGGCGGGGCGGCCTCGCGATCGGCACGGATCTGGCCCGAACGGTGTTCGCGGCGGTGGCGAACAGCTCCTCCTTAGAGCCGTATCGGCGCAGCACGGTCTGGACGGTCACTCCGGCGCGGTCTGCGATGACCGGGAGGGACACCTCGTCGTATGGCCGCTCAGCGAACAAGGCGCGGGCGGCGGCGGTGATTGCCTGGGCCGTGGCCTCGGCGGCCCGCGCCCGGGCGCTCATGCGATAGGGCCGCTGCCGCTCAGCCCTACTGCGCCGGGCGCTGCCAGGCCCTCGCGGTCGGCCACGTTGTCTGGCCAGCCGAGCGCAAGGCCGGGGTCATCCGCGCCGCTGTGCGCACGGTGCTGGACGATCCCGCCTACCGCGAGCACGCCCGGCAGATGCGATACGAAGTCTGTGCGCTCCCGCCGGTCGCCGCCGCCGTTACGGCACTGGAGCGGGTCGTGGATGAGCACGCCAGGCAGGGGAAGCCCGATGAGACTGTGCTGCGTGTCAGCGCATCGCGGAAGGCCTCGCGGCATTACCACGAAAGTCGAGCGGTCCGGCACGCGAAGGAATACGCACCGCTGACGGAAACGCATTGTTAACCCGGATGGGGCAGGGTAGAGCAGAGGGCCCGGGGATAGGGTCGTGACGTAGCGACGTCCGCGGCGAAAGGGGCCTGAGGCAGCGGTGAATGGCGATCTGCAGGAGACACTGGACTGGTCAGCAACGGATGCGCGGGCAGTGGACCTGGTCCGCGTCCTGGCCATGGATGCGGTCGAGAAGGCGGGGTCTGGTCACCCTGGCACGGCGATGAGCCTTGCCCCCGCGGCGTACCTGCTTTATCAGAAGGTCATGCGGCACGACCCTGCTGACCCGCACTGGCCCGGCCGTGACCGCTTCGTCCTGTCTTGCGGACATAGCAGCCTGACTCTCTATATTCAGCTGTACCTGTCCGGGTACGGACTGACCCTGGATGACCTGGAGCACTATCGGGTCTGGGGCAGCAAGACACCCGGCCACCCCGAGCACGGGCTGACGGCCGGCGTGGAGACGACCACCGGACCGCTGGGCCAGGGCATCGGGAACGCTGTTGGCATGGCGATGGCGGCCCGCAGGGAACGCGGCCTGCTCGACCCGGATGCCGCGGCCGGCAGCAGCCCGTTCGACCACTTCATCTACGCCTTCGTATCCGATGGCGACATGGAAGAGGGCATCAGCCACGAGGCAGCCGCGATCGCCGGGCACCAGCAGCTCGGCAACCTGGTCGTGCTCTACGACGACAACGACATCTCCATCGAGGACGACACCAACATCGCCAAGTCCGAGGACATCGCGATGCGCTACGAAGCGTACGGCTGGCATGTGCAGCGGCTGAGCTTCCGGCAGGCCGAGGGTTATCAGGAGAACGTGCAGAGCCTCTACGACGCGCTGCGCACGGCCCGGCAGACCACGACCCAGCCGTCCTTCATCGCGCTGCGCACCATCATCGCCTGGCCGGCACCGGACGCGCAGAACACCGGGGCCGCGCACGGCGCGGCGCTCGGCGACGAGGAGATCGCCAAGACCAAGAAGATCCTCGGCTTCGACCCGGACGTATCGTTCCCGCCGGCCGAGGACCTGGTCGAGCACGCGCGCCAGGTCGCGGTGCGCGGCCAGCAGGCGCATGCGAGCTGGGACGAGCTGTTCGCGGCCTGGTCGGCCGCGCACCCGGACCGGCGCGAGCTGTTCGACCGGCTCTCCGCCCGGCGGCTGCCGGACGGCTGGGCGAAATCACTGCCCGATTTCCCGCCGGACGAGAAGGGCATGGCCACCAGGAAGGCGTCGGGAGCAGTACTGAATGCCCTGGCGCCAGTCCTGCCGGAGCTGTGGGGCGGCTCAGCCGACCTGGCCGGCAGCAACGACACCACGATGAAGGGCGAGCCGTCGTTCATCCCGGCGATCCACCAGACCAAGATGTTCCCCGGTGACATCTACGGCCGGACGCTGCACTTCGGCATCCGGGAGCACGGCATGGGCGCGATACTCAACGGCATCGCGCTGCACGGCCTGACCCGCCCCTATGGCGGCACGTTCCTGCAGTTCAGCGATTACATGCGCGGCTCGGTCCGGCTCGCGGCCATGATGGGCCTGCCGGTCACCTACGTGTGGACGCACGACTCGATCGGCCTGGGCGAGGACGGCCCGACGCACCAGCCGGTCGAGCATTTGTGGGCGCTGCGCGCCATCCCCGGCCTGGACGTAGTGCGGCCCGCGGACGCCAACGAGACCACGGTGGCCTGGCGCACCATCCTGGAGCGCACCGACCATCCGGTCGGCCTGTGCCTCAGCCGGCAGAACCTGCCCGTGGTCGACCGCAGCAGCGGCCTGGCCGGTGCCGACGGCGTGGCCAGGGGCGGCTACGTACTGGCCGAGGCCGAAGGCGGCCAGGCCGACGTCATCCTGATCTCCACCGGCAGCGAAGTGCAGATCGCGCTCGCGGCCAGGGACCAGCTCGCGGCCGAGGGCGTCCGGGCGCGGGTCGTGTCCATGCCGTGCGTCGAGTGGTTCGAGGAGCAGGACGCCGCCTATCGCGATGAGGTCCTGCCGCCGCACACCCGGGCCAGGGTCAGCATCGAGGCAGGCATCGGACTGGGCTGGCGGCAGTTCGTCGGCGACGCGGGCCGCATCGTCAGCCTGGAGCACTTCGGTGCGTCGGCCGCCTACCAGAAGCTGTACGAGGAATTCGGCCTGACGGCCGAGCACGTCGTCAGCGCAGCGAAGGAGAGTATCGCCGCCGCTGCGCCGGCGAAATAAAACGGCAACACTGCGCGGTAAGACTAGGTACCGGCCGCGATGCGAGGAGCGGAATAGACATGACGGCACAGCACGACACGCTGGCTCAGCTCACCGAGATGGGCGTTTCCATCTGGCTCGACGACATCAGCAGGGAGCGGCTGTCCACCGGAAACCTGGCCGCGCTGATCAGGGACGACCAGGTCCGCGGCGTGACGTCGAATCCGACGATCTTCGCCAAGGCGCTGACCGACGGCTCGGCCTACGCCAAGCAGGTCAAGGACCTGGCCGTGCGCGGCGTCACCGTGGACGAGGCGGCCAGGGACATCACCACCTATGACATCCGCTGGGCCGCCGACGTGCTCCGGCCGGTCTACGACGCCAGCGAGGGCGTGGACGGCCGGGTCTCGATCGAGGTCGACCCGCGGCTGGCCAGGGACACCGCCAAGACCATCGCCGAAGCGCGGGCGCTGTGGTGGATGGTGGACAGGCCGAACCTGTTCATCAAGATCCCGGCCACCAGGGAAGGCCTGCCCGCCATCACCCAGGCGCTATCCGAGGGCATCAGCGTGAACGTGACGCTGATCTTCTCGCTGGAGCGGTACGGCGAGGTCATCGACGCCTTCATGGCCGGCCTGGAAGGCGCGGCCGGCCGTGACGTGGCCGGCATCGCATCAGTCGCCTCGTTCTTCGTCAGCCGGGTCGACACCGAGGTAGACGACCGGCTGGACAAGATCGGCACCGCCGAGGCGCACGCACTGCGCGGCAAGGCGGCGCTGGCCAACGCCCGGCTGGCCTACGAGCTGTTCGAGCAGCGGTCGGCGACGCCGCGCTGGGAAGCACTGAAGGCGCGCGGCGCCCGCCCGCAGCGACCACTGTGGGCGTCCACCAGCGTGAAGGATCCCTCCTTCGCGGACACCATGTACGTAACCGAGCTGGCCGCGCCGGGCACCGTCAACACCATGCCCGAGGGCACGATCCACGCCACCGCCGACCACGGTCAGCTGCACGGGGACGCCATCGACGGCACCTACGACGAATCCCGCCAGGTGTTCGCCGAGCTGGAGGCTCTGGGCGTGCACTACGACGACGTGGTGCAGGTGCTGGAGGACCAGGGCGTGGAGAAGTTCGCGACCTCGTGGAAGGAACTGCTCGACAGCATCAGCACGGAGATGGCAGCCGGCGGTTCCACCGCATGATGACGAATCCACTACGGGATCCGCGGGACCGGCGGATCCCGAGACTGGCCGGTCCGTGCGTGCTCGTGCTGTTCGGTGTCACTGGTGACCTGGCCAGCAAGAAGCTGCTGCCCGCTATCTATGACCTGGCCAACCGGGGCCTGCTGCCCCCTGGCTTCTCACTGGTCGGGTTCGCCCGGCGGGACTGGGCCGACGCGGACTTCGCGCAGATCACGCACGACGCCGTCAAGGCACACGCGCGCACGCCGTTTCGCGAGGAAGTCTGGCAGCAGCTGTCGGAGGGCATCAGGTTCGTGCCCGGCGAGTTCCACGACGACGAGGCCTTCAGCAGGCTCGCGCAGACAGTCGCTGAGCTGGACGCCGAACGCGGCACCGGCGGGAACTACGCCTTCTACCTGTCCGTGCCGCCGAACGCCTTCCCGGTCGTGGTACAGCAGCTGAAGACCTCCGGGCTGTCCAGTCCGCCCGAGGCGCCGCCGGGCACGCGGCAGTCCTGGCGCCGGGTCGTGATCGAGAAGCCGTTCGGCCATGACCTGGCCAGCGCACAGGAGCTGAACGCGATGCTGGACGCGGTGTTCCCCGCGCACGCCGTGTTCAGGATCGACCACTACCTGGGCAAGGAGACCGTCCAGAATCTGCTGGCGATGCGCTTCTCCAACACGCTGTTCGAGCCGATCTGGAACCGCAGCTACGTCGACCACGTGCAGATCACCATGGCCGAGGACATCGGCATCGGCGGCCGGGC
>Ga0070764_10001272_pt1 | contig 10840 bp, 11 predicted proteins | sample HubBroMetageWRM4_FD_67287 | JGI IMG/M metagenome (GOLD analysis project Ga0070764, IMG submission 67287) | Warmed soil microbial communities from the Hubbard Brook experimental Forest, New Hampshire - Hubbard Brook CCASE Soil Metagenome WRM 4 | ecosystem: Environmental > Terrestrial > Soil >... | reverse complement strand
TAATTCGACGGCTTCACGAAAAGCGCGGGATCGACTTTCGCATTGACGGTCACGTTGTCGATCGACGAATCGAAAAATTTCACGCCATTGCGAAAGGTGACCGTGGTGTAACCAAACTGGCCGCCTGCCAGCGGGCGATAGTCGCTCCAGCGCTGCTCGTTGTGATTCACGCCCTGGTCGGCGCTGGAATCGTAACGTGCGGCGATGAGCATATGCGTTGTGGCGTCGAAATAAAGCTTCAGCGCGCCGAAATCTCCATCGATCGTGACGCCCTGCGTTTTATGCCCGTCGAAATCTTCGCCATCGATGGCTGGGCCATTCACCTTGCCGGCGAGAACCTGCTGGTAAAGGTCCCAGCCGCCGCCGAAAAGCAAAATGCCGCGCTTGAATTCGGAGATCACGTCGGTGGTGTCTCGCATCGAATCTGGAAATTTGATCCACGACGACGTGCCGTCGCAAACCTGCTGCACGTTCATGCCGCCAACGTCCACCTGACCAAACGACTTGTCGGGATAGACGACTTGCCAATCGACTTTCAGCAGCCGCTCGCCGTTCGGCGCGTGGATTACGCCCTTTTCTGAGATCGCGAGCGTCTTCACGGAATTCAGCGCGTCACCTCCGGCTGCTTGCGCGGCTGCGAGCAGGATTTGCTTTCCGGCGGCGAGTTGTTCGGGCGTCGCCGCGGCCTTGGCCTGTTTCGCGACGCGAAGATCGTCGGCCAGCGGATCGAGCTGGTCGGCGGGAATTTCAGTGAACACGGCGTTCGGATACTGAGTCTTCAGCGCGTCGCGAAACGCGCCGACGTTGCCAGCGAGCACGATGGCGATATTTTGCGTGTCGAAGTATTTTTTTGCCTGCGCCTGCACTTCTTCGAGCGAAGTCGAACGGATTTTCTCCGTGAACGTACGATTGTAGTCCGCGGGCAGCCCGAAGAGCGCAACCATCAACACGCGGCCTGCGACTTGCTCGGCCGTCTCCGATTGGATCGGATACACGCCCGACATGTAGTCGCGCGCAAAGTCGAGATTCTTCTGCGTCAACTCGCCACGCGACATTTTTCCGAGCATGTCCATCACGAGTTTCACGGCGGGGATGGTCTGTTCGGTACGCGTGTAGGTTTCGACCGAGAGCGATCCGGCTGCCACGTGCGCGGAAAACGACGAATTCGCGCCGTAGGTGAGGCCGCTCTTGATGCGGACTTCGGTGTTCAACAGGCTGTTGTAGCTGCCGCCGAAAATGTGATTCGTCACGTCGAGCGGGATGTAATCGGAATCGGCGCGGCGTATCGCGAGGCGGCCCACGCGAATCTGCGTTTGCACTGCGTCGGGCTTATCGATCAGCCAAATGTGCTGGCCCACGATCGGCGCAGGAGCCTTCATGGTGCCGGCGGCGACGGTCACCTGCGGCCACGCGCCAAAATATTTCTCCGCTTTCGCGAAGGCTTCTTCGGGCGTGATGTCGCCAGCGAACCCGATCAGGGTCTGATTCGGCGCGTAGTTCGCGTCATGAAATTTCACGAAGTAGTCGCGGGAAAATTTCTGAACGGTGGCGGGCGTTCCCTCGCTCGGCATTCCGTAAGGCGAGCCGGCGTACACCACGCGCGCGAGCACCATCGACGCGAGATATTCCGGATCGGAATACTGGACCTGCAGATTCGAAAGAAGCTGCTGGCGCTGGCGGTCGATTTCGTCCTGGCGGAAGGCGGGATGCAGCACTTCGTCGGACATCACGTCGAGGCCGGTATCCAAATCCTTTTTTACGACCTGCAAAGAAACTTCGGTCACATCTTTGCTGGCCGATGCGTTCAGCACGCCACCGACAGAATCAATCGCTTCGGCGAGTTGTTGCGCGGAGCGCTTTTCGGTGCCCTGCGAAAGCAATGAGGCCGTCATCTGCGCGATGCCGGGCATTCCTGCGGGATCTTTTGTGGAGCCGGCCGTAGTGATCAGCATCTGTACGGCGACGGCGGGTTCGGCGTGGTCGGTGACAACGAAAACTTTGATTCCGTTCGAGAGCGTCTTCGTCGCGGCGTTGGGGAATTCGAATTTGCCCGGCTTCCCGGCCGGCGGCATATCGGGCGAGAGCTTCACGCCCGGCGGCACAATGCCAGACGCTTTTTGCGGCTCGGCGGATTGCGAGCCGGGCTCTTCAGCCCGCTGTTGCGATTGCTGCGCGCGCAGCGGGGGCGCAACCACTACGGCCAACATGCAGGCGCTCAGTGCGATTCCAAAAATTCGGCGCGTCGTCACGCTCGATCCTCGCTTTCGTACCGCAGCCACTGCCTCTGTGAAGTTCGTTGGAGCGATCATTGTACGGGCCCCGCAGGCAGCACGCTCAGCGCGGTGGCAGCCTTCAAATCGAAATACTGCTTCGCCACACGCTGAATGCTGTCCTGGCCTACGCTCAAGTAACGCTCAAGCTCGGTGTTCGCGAGGTCCGGATTTTTCCCGATCACAGCGGCTTCTGCCAACGCGACAGCTTTTTCTTCGTTGGTATCGCGGCCGAGAATAAAACCGGATATTTCCTGATTCTTGGCTTTCGCGAGTTCCGTGGCATCGACAGGCTTGTCCTTCAATTCGTCCAGCACGCCGATAATCGATTTCTTTCCCTCCGCCGCAGTGTGTCCCTGATTCATGATCGCGTAGGCCCAGAAGAGATTCGGATCTTCGGTGAAATTGCCGAAGCCCGCGGCCTGCACGGCGATCTGCTGCTTGTACACCAGCTCCTGGTAGAGCCGGCTGCTCTCGCCGCCGGCCAGAATATTTGAGGCGAGGTCGAGCGGGTAGGAATCCGGCGCGTACTTCGCGGGAACTTTGTAGCCAATCACGACGGCCGGAAGCGGCGTGTTCGAATACGTCTTGGTCACGTCGCGCTCGGCGGTTTGCGCCGGCTCGGGATTGTTCAGGCGCGGGATCGGCTTAGCCGACGCTGGAATGCCGTCGAAATATTTTTTCGCCCACACCAGCGCCTGCGCGGAATTGAAATCGCCGGCGATCACCATCGTCGCGTTATTCGGCTTGTAGTAGGTGTTGAAGAAATCGCGCACGTCCTGAATCGTGGCTTTGTTCAGATCGTCCATGCTGCCGATCGGCGTGTGGTGGTAGCCGTGAACGGTGAACGCTTCGGCGCGCAAATCTTCCTGGATGTAACCGTACGGCTGATTCTCGATGCGCAGCCGGCGTTCCTCTTTCACCACTTCGCGCTCGGAAAGAAAATTCGCCTCGCTCACATTGAGGCTGCCCATGCGGTCGGCTTCGAGCCAGAGCACGCGCTCGAGATAGTTGCTCGGAAACGTTTCGAAGAAATCGGTGGAGTCGTCGTTGGTCTCGGCGTTGTCAAAGCCGCCCACGGCTTCGATGATGCGCGAATGCTCTTCCGCGGGCACATGCGCGGAACCCTTGAACATCAGGTGCTCGAACAAGTGCGCAAAGCCGGTGCGGCCGGGGCGCTCGTCTTTTGAGCCGACGTGATACCAGATCTGCAGATTGATCGCGGGCACGGAGTGATTTTCGAGAAAGATCACCTCGAGACCGTTCTCGAGCGTGTGCTTGGTGTAGTTCAATTTCGGCGGGCGCGCTTCGCTCGCGGTTTGCGCGTTTTGTGCCTGCGGCGCCGCGGCTTGAGCAAAGATTGTGAACGGCGCGGCGGCGGTTGCGGCGGCGGCCAGCAGCGTCACGGCGGCCATTCGAATTCGATTCATGGTCATTCTCGCTCCCAATCTGGGATTCGTTTCCTGGCCCTCACGCGGCGCGCAGAAATCAACGGGCGCGTTGCGCTTCGCGGCCTGCGCCGCTAACGCGGCGATCCTGCAGCTCGATTCTCTCTCAAGGGTTTCGCGTGCTTCGGATGCGGGACCCGGCCTTTCCGGGCAAACATGCGGTTCGCCACTTTCCAAAAACGCCCAATCAGTATCCTTGCGGCCGTCTGCCCGTGTCAAACCCAAGCCCCGCTGGCGCTTGTGCGCAGGCGGACGCGGTCGGTCCGTCGGTACAGGTTCCTAGTTAGACGCACCGGGGCACAAAACGATTACAGGGCCGCTGCAGCGGGACTAAGCTCAGTTTTAGGGCAGATATTCTGCGGTTTTTCGAGGTGAACGATGCGCGGAGTCTCATTTCTCGGCGTGCTGGTCGCGGGCTTGATCGTCGGCTACATCTATAAGACGCAATATGCCGGCACGGGGACGTCGCCCGTCGAACCGGTGCGGCAAACCATCGACGTAGTAGGCGTGAAAAACGATTTGATCGGTATCGCACACGCCGAGCGCGACTATCAGGCGCTGAACAGCAAATACGCTTCGATGGACGAACTGGTTTCGTCCGGCACGCTGCGGATGCTAAAGCCCGGGCGCGACGGCTACACCTACGACGTGGAAAGCACCGACCAGAATTTCCGCGTGGTCGCGCACTGCCCGAAATCGACACTGCCCGGCTGCACCGACTATTCGGTGGATTCCACGATGGAACTGCAAGCCGCGCAGTGACGCGCGACTTCAGTTTTTCTTGCGCTGGTCTTCTACGGTGACGCCGGCCTCGGCGTAATCCGACGGCGGCAAATCTACAAACGTGACGTGCACGTTTTCTTTCTTCGCGCGGCCGTCTTCCACCACAGCGGCGGTAATGCGCTCCACGATTTTGCGCTTCTGGTCCGGCGTGCGTCCGGCAACCCAGGTGACCTGAATGTAAGGCATCTAGCACCCCCGAAAGCCCACCGTATTCTACCGAAGTCTGCGATGTAAGGTAGAATCGCGCGAATTTCAGAAAGCGAGGTGCGCCAATGATCGTAAGAGCGATGGTGTTGATGGCATTTTGTGCGGCGAGCTTTTTGGCAGTCGCGGCCGCAGCGCAGGCACAGGATAAAGGGCCCGCACCCGATCCGTGCGCGTCGCTCACGGCGTACCAGAAGTCGCAGCTCGATCTCACGCTGCACGATTGGGGAAACCTCGCGCACTACAAAGCCGCAAACGCCGCGCTCGCCGCGCCTGCTGTGGGCGAGAGCCGCGTCGTGTTTATGGGCGATTCGATCACCGAAGGCTGGGGCGCGAAAGATCGGCCCAACGGCGACTTTTTTCCCGGTAAGCCGTACCTCTATCGTGGCATCAGCGGCCAGACCACGCCGCAAATGCTGGTGCGTTTTCGCGACGACGTGATCGCGCTGAAGCCGAAGGTCGTGGTTATTCTCGCCGGCATCAACGACATCGCGGAAAACACCGGCCCGACGACACTGGAAGAAATCGAAGGCAACTTCGCATCGATGGCTGAACTCGCGCGCGCCGCAGGCATTCGCGTCGTGATCTGCTCGACGTTGCCCGCGATCGATTTCCCGTGGCATCACGGCCTCGAGCCCGCGCCGAAAGTGCGCGCGCTGAATGCGTGGCTCAAAGACTACGCCGCAAAGAATAATTTCGTTTACGTGGATTACTACAGCGCGATGGCCACTCCCGACGGCGGAATGAAGCCGGAGCTGGCGTCCGACGGCGTGCACCCGAACAAAGCCGGCTACGACATCATGAGCCCAATCGCAGAAAAAGGAATCGCGCAGGCGCTCACGAATTGACGCGCGCGCCGTCCTTTAACACGCGCGAGGTGCGCGACGAATGAAACGAGTACTCGCATTCGTGCTGGGTGGACTTAGCCTCGTTGCCTGCGTGTATGCGGGCGGCGGGACACTGCTACTGGCGCACGATTACATGCGTGACGGCGGCCCGATCTGGCAATTATTCGTGACCGCTGTCCCGGCAGCCATGTGCCTCGCCGCTGGATGGCTGGGCTCGCGGCTCGTCCAGTTTGGCGTGACTGGCAATTTTGCGCTGATGGGAATGTTCGGCGACGTTTTTGTGGGCCTCTGCTGCTTCTTCCCGGGTTTCATTTTCTCGTTTATTCCAATCGCCATCCTGGCGGCGCGCCTGCGGTCTGGAAACGGCGATCGCGCCCTAATCGTCGCGCTCTGCTTAAGCGCTGGGATCGGCGTCGTGTGCTCGGTGCTTGGCGTTCGGCATTTCGTAAAAAAGCACCGGGCCGGTGTAAGAAATCCGCCACCTCCTGCGAATTCCCTGCCCGGCCCGGAAACCAACCTCACCTCACAAAACTAGACCGCTTCGTCACCGTCACGCCGTCTGCGAACCAATCGGCGGCGGAACCGGAGTGACGCCGTGTACGCCCGTGAGTGACGCGCCGCACGCTGCACAATTCTTCCACCCCGGCTCAACGGCGCGGCGGCAATTCGGGCACGCCGGCGCGAGGTTGAAGCCGCAGTGCGGGCAGAACGCATACCCCGCCTTCATCGTCTGGCCGCAATTTGCGCACGGCTTCATCACCGGTTCGCGCAGGATGAAGTAAACGATGATCCCGATCGCGTTCGGAATGAACAGCGCGAGAAGCGTCCACATCACGTAGCGCATCCCGCGCCGCTTCGCGTCCGCGTTCACGTAGCCAATCAGCAGCGCGTAAATCGAGAGCGGAATTCCCGCCAGAAAGATCAGCGCACCGATACCCACGAGCGGCATAGCCCTCATGCCCGCGTCGTTGCCAAACGTGTAGATCGCCCAGAACCCCACCGCCGTCAGCAGATAGATCAGCGCTGCGATCACGCGTGCGGGCGTCGGGATAATGCTCAGTTCTTTCGACAAGCGGCTCATGCCAGTCTCCTTTCGCGGCGGCTGTACAAGCTCAGAAGAGCCGCAGCCGCACCGCCGGCAACCCACACGGTCGCCGTAAAGCCTACGAACAAAAACCATCCGTGGTGGAACTGCTGGTCGAACAATCCAGCCACGCCGCCCGTGACGAGCTTGAACACCGGCCAGCTCATCACCGTAAGCACCCAGGCGAACGCGACCAGGCACGCGATCACCGTGGTGTTCCATCGCTGCTCAAACTTTTCGGCGAGGCGGATCTGCGCAGCCGCGCGCGCCCGTTCCACAACGTTTGCGCGAGGCTGCGGAGTCGGCAGGCGGCGCAGCGCCGAGCCGATCATCGACCAGGTTTCCTGCTCCGCGGAGCAAGCCGCGCACTCTCGCAGGTGGCGCGCAACGAGCTGCTCTTCTTGTTCGTCGAGCGCTCCTGCTGCGGCGAGCGCGAGCAGCTCTCGAATTTTGTCGTGTTCGCTCATTGCCACGTCTCTCCCGGAAAGCGCACTTCCATGGTCACGCGCAGGCGGTCCAGCGCCCGGCGCAGCCGCGTCTTCACCGTCGAGAGCGGCACGTTCAGCACCTCGGCGATTTCTTCGAGTTTCATCTCTTCCTCAAAGCGCAGCGTGAGTACTTCGCGCTGTACTACGGGCAGTGCGTCGAGCGACTCGCCGATTCGACTCGAGCGCTCTTGCGAAGCAACACGCTCGTACGCGCCGGGCTCGCTCGATCGCAAACGCGACGCGCCGGTCTCGCCGCCACTTTCAGAATCGCCGAACGGCTCATCGAGACTCTCGGGCCGGATGCGGCGCAGATGATCGATCGCCAGATTGCGCGCCAACGTGAACAGCCACGCCTCAAAGCTGCGATTCGGATCGTACTGTCCGATGCGCTCGGCGACGCGAATCCAGGTGGTCTGAAAGAGGTCTTCGGCTTCCGCAGGCTGCCGCACCACGCGCAGCAGATAGCGATAGAGCCGGTTCTGGTAACGCGTCACCAGCGCCGAAAGCGCGTCCAGGTCGCCACGCCGAAGCTGTGCTACGTCACTGTCCACAGTGAATCCGCTCTCCCAGGACATTGTCGCTCCGCCGAACATACAAGCTATACGGGCGAGACGGAGCAAAAGACTCACCCTCGCGTGCGGGCGCAACCCCTGTGCTATAAATGAGTTCGAGACAAAAAGCGAGCGATTACCCTGCCTGCCGACATTTCTTCCCCTGCGCGACTGCTGATTGATCCGCCGGAACCGTTCATTGATGACGATGTACTGGTGCGTCTCGCGGGCGCGCCTGCGGGCCCTGAGATTTCGCTGCGCGCTTTCACACGCGACGATGCGGGGCGCGACTGGCGCTCTGAGGCGACCTTTCTCGTCGATGCTCGAGGGACTGTCGATCTTAGTGTCGCGGCGGCGGTAAGCGGGAGCTACAGCGGCGTCTCGCCGATGGGAATTTTCTGGTCGATGGCTCTCGCGCCGGAACAGGCAAACGGGCGCACGATTTTCGTGAAGGAGAATGTCGAGCCAAACATCGTGACGTTCGAAGCTGTGTCGCGTGGCGAGGTGATCGCGCGGGCTGAAATTGTGCGCAGGTTTTGCGCGGTGGATACGACGACGCGTGAACTGAAAATTCCGAATCCCGAAGCAAACGCTGACACGGTCGTAGGAAAGCTTTTCATTCCTGCAGGGCCCGGGCCGCATCCGGCGGTGATTGTGTTGAGTGGCTCTGGTGGCGGGTTCGATATCGACAAAGCCGCCGGGCTTTCGCGGCACGGATTCGCGACGCTCGCGCTTTCGTATTTTGGCGTGCCGCCGCTGCCATCGTGGCTGCATCGGATTCCGCTCGAATATTTCGAAGCGGCGCTCGATTGGCTGGTGGCGCAGCCGGAAATCGATTCGAACCGCATCGGCATGTTTGGAATTTCGCGTGGCGCGGAAGCGGCGATTCTCGCCGCAGTGCAGTTCCCGCGCGTTCGCGCAGTGGTTGGGTGGGCGCCGAGCAGCACGGTGTGGGCCGCTGGCGGCGAAGATAAAACGACGCGCGAAATAATTCCGTGCTGGACTTGGCGCGGCGAACCGCTGGCCTTCGCGCCGCTGCCGCTGAAGCGTTTCATGTGGCAGTCGGCGTTTCCTGTCGCGGTGATGAAGCGGCCGGTGATGTTCGTGAATTTATTTCGCGCGGCACTTCGCAATCGCGCGGCCGTCGAGCGGGCGGCGATTCCGATCGAGAAAATCGGCGGTCCAGTGCTTCTTGTCTCGGGCGGCGACGACCACTTGTGGCCTGCGGGCGAAATGGCGGAAGCGCTCGTCTCTCGCGCAAAACACTACAAATTCCCGCACGCGATCGAGCATCTCCACTTCCCGCGCGCGGGACACATGCTTCGCTATCCGTACCTGCCGACCACGTCGCGCTACTCGCAGAACAAGCACCTGCGCGGCGCGCGCTTTTCGTTTGGTGGCGAAGCAGCCGCCGACGCCGAAGCTCAGCTCGCCGGTTGGCGGCGCTCAATCGAGTTTCTGCGCGCGAATTTGTAGAAGCGGCGCGCTGCTGACCCAGTACCACGGCCCCGCCGGGCACGGTCCAGCCGGTGTGCTATGATGTGCGAATCGTGCTCCAACTATTAGAAAACCTGATGGAGCTGCAAAGCGTGGATAACCGGCTGAACGCCGTGCGCGCCCGTATTGCTACGTTCCCCAAGAAATCCGCCGAGATCGAAGGCCGCGTGGCCAGCGCGAAGGGCGAACTCGACGCCGCCAAAGCCGCGCAGCTCGCGACGATAAAAGATCGCAAAAAGTACGAGCTCGACGTCGAGCAGCACAAAGAGCGCGTCCGCAAATATCGCGACCAGACTTCGCAAGTGAAAACCAACGAAGCCTACAAGGCGCTGCAGCACGAAGTGGAGATGGCCGAGGCCGAGATCGCCAAAGCCGAAGATCGCCTACTTGAGCAGATGGTGAACGGTGAAGAATACGACCGCCGCATTAAGGCCTCCGACAAACTGTTGAAGGAAGTCGAGCAGGTCGCCGTCGGGCTGCGCGCGACGTTCGATGCGGAAAAAGCCGAAGCCGATAAAGAACTGAAGCAACTCACCGAAGAGCGTGCTCGCGTAGCCGCAGAAGTTCCGGAGAATACGCTGCACCACTACGACCGGATCATGCGCAAGCACAACAACATGGCCGTCGCTGAAGTGCGCGATGAGAATTGCGCCGGGTGCGGAGTGCGCATCCGTCCGCACGTGATCCAGGAAATGCGCCGCGGCGACAGGCAGGAACTTTTTGAGTGCGAAACGTGCACGCGCATCCTCCATTACACTCCGCCCAACGCCGCCGATTCCATCGCTGCGGCAACGCCCAGAACGACTGCCGCAGGCCATGATTCGTAAATTTCCTCCGCCCCCACCCAGCCAACGCCTTTTCCCCGATGCTAGTTCAAGCGCACCGCCCGCCGGCGTCCACATCGCGAATATCGACGGGGCGTCGCGCGGCAATCCCGGTCCTGCTTCGTACGCCGTAGTGGTACGCAACGCCGACGGAGAAATTGTCGAAAAGCTGGCGAAAAATATCGGCAGCCAGACGAACAACGTGGCCGAGTATTACGGCCTGATCGCCGCGCTCGACTACGCCACGTCGCGCAATATTTCCGCGCTTCGCATCCGCAGCGACTCCGAATTGCTGGTCCGCCAGATGCAGGGCCGCTACAAAGTGAAAAGCCCCGAACTGAAGCCGCTCTACGAACGCGCCGCAAAAATGGCGAAGCAGATTCCGTACTTCACCATCGAGCACGTCCGCCGCGAATACAACACGGACGCCGACGCGCTGGCGAACGTGGCGCTCGATAGCGCCGGTGTGCCGAAATTTGAACGCGGCGCCGAGAAAACTGCCGCTGCCCGACCTGCAGCTTCCGCGCCCGCCCCCGAAAAACCGCGCATTTTCCGCGGCCGTGTGACCAACGGTACGCTTGAACTTTCCGGCCATATCGATCTTCCCGAAGGTTCGGAAATTGAAGTGGCTATCCGCATCATCAACAAAAAATAGCACTTACCCGCCACGCGGCGACTTTCGCCCACTTTCGCTTTCTGGTACCAAGGCACCATTGTTGGGTCCCGCCACGGCTCCTACTCTTTGTATCCGCAGTTTCCGAAGGGGCTTTGTGGCAGCACTGCTCGATAAATTGCCGACGATTCTGGTTCTCGCCGTTTTGGTCGGTATCTTTCTATCTTTAC
>Ga0070764_10001271_pt1 | contig 10841 bp, 9 predicted proteins | sample HubBroMetageWRM4_FD_67287 | JGI IMG/M metagenome (GOLD analysis project Ga0070764, IMG submission 67287) | Warmed soil microbial communities from the Hubbard Brook experimental Forest, New Hampshire - Hubbard Brook CCASE Soil Metagenome WRM 4 | ecosystem: Environmental > Terrestrial > Soil >... | reverse complement strand
ATGGGGAGGGGGAATGGGTGGGGGTGGCGGAGGAGGAGGTGCCTTGGGCGGGGCCTACTAGGTTGGGGGGCTGGACGGCGTGGTTGCCGGTGAAGAGGAGGGCCATGGCGGCTATCGCTACGCCCAGGACGGCGACGGCTCCGCCGGTCGCGACGCCGGCGGCGAAGGAGTGGCGGTCACGGCGGTACTCGGTGCGGCGGCGTTCACGCAGGTCCGCGGGCAGGGCGGCACGGCGGGCGGCCCAGCTGTTGACGGGGGCGGCGGCCATGCCGAGCGTGGGGAACAGCAGCAGGACGGCCAGCAGTGGACCGCTGAGCTGGTTGTACTTGGTCAGGGCGCCGGCGATGCCGAGGAAGCCGAACAGCGCCAGGGTGGACTCGGCCCAGTTGGAGCGTAGCGCCTCCCACCAGCGGGTCCGCTCGCTGGTCTTGGGCGTGCGCAGGAACGCGGCCTTCTTGGCGAACAAGGCGAGCACCGACGCGCGCGCCACCACGAGAGAGGTGGACTGCCAGATGAAGAACGCGCCGAGGGCATCCCGCCAGGACGCGCCGGTGCCGCGGCGCAGCAGGGCGACCGCGCGCACGAGGCCGAGCAACACAAGGACCGGCACTGCCGCCACGAGGAACACCGTGAGCTTGCGGAACAGCTGGCCGCCGCCGGTGTCCAGGTTAACCGCGCCGGCCAGCAGGAAGATGAGGAACAGCAGGCCGAGCAGGTCGCCGTACCACTGCAGTGCGCCTGCCAGGTAGGCCCATCGCTGACCGGCGGAGAGGTGGTTCTCGCGGCCTTGGCGGCCGGGCATTATCGAGCGCCAGTGCATGCGCAGGATCTGGATGCCGCCGAAGCACCAGCGGTACCGCTGGCCCTTGAGCGCCTCGAACGTCAGCGGCATGATGCCGTGACCCCACGACTGGTCCACGTGCAGGCCCGACCAGCCCGCCCGCAGCAGGCGGATGGACAGCTCTGCGTCCTCGGTGATGCACCACTCGTCCCAGCCGCCGAGTTCGTCCAGGGTGACCCGGCGGATCAGGCCCATCGTGCCGGCGAAGATCGCGCCGTCGTGCTCGTTGCGTGATGGCTGGGAGACAGAGAAGAAGTATTTGTAGGAGTAATACAGGCGCCGGTAGTAGCGCGATTCGGTCCAGCCGCGGTAGTCCTGCGGCGCCTGGACGAAGCCGATCCACGGGTCGGCGAACGCGGGCGCGCAGCGGCGCAGGAAGCCTGGCTCGATCTGGTAGTCGGAGTCGATGACCCCGATGAGTTCGGCCTCCGGCGAGGTGAGCCTGCGCAGCGCGTAGTTCAGCGCGCCTGACTTGTAGCCGGGCCAGTTCTCCAGGTGCGCGAACTTGACACCGTGGCGTTCGCACCAGGCCTCGACGGGGCGCCAGAGCTCCTCGTCGTCGGTGTTGTCGTCGATCAGGATGATCTCGTACCTGGGGTAGTCCAGCCGGAGCAGCGAGCGCAGCGTGTCGATGACCATGTCCGGCGGCTCGTTGTGTGCCGGGACGTGCAGGCTGATCATGGGCAGCTCGCTGTCCGGGACTTCCAGCCTGGTGGTGGGCGTGATCCGGCGCCGCCAGTGCTCGGTGCCGAGCGCGTCGCAGATCTCCCACAGGTACGCGCAGCACAGCCCGGCGGCGAAGACCTCGAGGACCCAGAGCAGCAGCCCGCCCGCGGTGCTGGCCGGGCCGAGGTGGCTGCCGAACGTCCACTCAAGCGCGTAGGTCAGGTACACCACGAACAGGAACGTGCTGGAGGCCCAGCACAGGTGAGCCCTGGCGGACCAGCGCCTCGTCACGGGCAGCCAGATCACGCTGGCGAACACCAGGCCCGCGACGCCTGCCACCAGGTTGTGCTCGGAGGCGTGGAGCAGCCTCAGCACGGCCGCCACCGCCGCGGCCAGCACAACTGTTCCGATAACGGCCAGCACGAACCGCCGGACGGCCGACAAGGTGCTCGCGCGGCGGGCATGCTGCCGCGCGGGCAGGAACAGGGCAGCAGAACCGAGCGGCGCGGCAATGATCCCGGCCAGCAGTATTGCCTGAAGCATGAAGCCCTTCACCGCCGCGCCGTGTGCGCGGTCGTTTCGGCTTCACCGGCTACCCGGCAGAAAGCGTGCCAATCATGACGAATCGAGGAAGCCGGCCAGGGCGGCCGCGAACTGAGCAGGGGCGTCGAGCCAGGACATGTGCGCGGCGCCAGGCAGGACGGCTAGCTCGCCGGCCGGGAACAGGTCCGCGGCCTCGGCGGCCCGCTGCGGCGTGGGACCCAGGTCCAGGTCCCCGGTCAGCACGAGGACCGGGGCGATTACCTTGGCGAGCAATGCCCTGGTCTGCGGCGGATCGAAGGCTCCCGCGGCGTAATACCCGTCCATCACGGCGGGCACCCGGTCGCTCTCCCCCGCCGCGTGCGCGCGGGCCGCCTCATCCCACCGGCCGTAAAAGAACGGGAGGAAACCACGGCGGTTCTCCTCCGGCTCATCGCCGCCGAACGCCGCCTCAGCGGCGGCCCTGGCGCCGGGGTACCACGGCTCGGCGGACCGCACCTGCATGTTCGCGAGCAGTTCGTCGATGGTGACGGCAAGACCGACCGAGTGCAGCGCTGGGTTCAGCAGGATCAGGCGGCCGATCCGGTCCGGGTAACGGACGGCGTACAGCAGCGCCAGGTCGCCGCCGGCCGAGTGGCCGAGCAGGTCCATCTGGTCGAGGCCGAGGTGCGCCCGCAGCGCCTCGACGTCCTCCGTCATCCGGTCGCAGCGGTACGTCGCCGGGTCGGCAGGAACGGCCGAGGCGCCGGTCCCGCGCAGCTCGAGGAAGACAAGCTCGCGGTCCGCGAGCTTGCCGACGCCGCCCAGGTCCCCGAAGTATGCAGCATTCCGCCCTGGGCCGCCGGGCAGGCATACCAGCGGGCTGCCGGAACCCCGAACCTGATATGCCAGCCGGGTGCCGTCGTAGGAGGAGAAGAATTCCGTCATGTCTCCATGGTGACCCGGTCGCCGGACGACCCAGGGGCCGTTTCACGGCGGGCGGACAGGAACCATGGTCCGTTCGGGCAAACTAATGGTGACCCGCTCGCCGGATAACCCTCGGGTCGTTTCACGGCGCGCAGACGGGAACCACGGCCCGTTCGGGCAAACTAATGGTGACGCGCTCGCCGGATAGCCGTCGGGTCGTTTCACGGCGCGCAGACGGGAACCATGGTCCGTTCGGGCAAACTAATGGTGACGCGCTCGCCGGATAGCCGTCGGGTCGTTTCACTGCGGGCAGACGGGGAACCACGGTCCGTTCGGGCCAAATTAAGAGACGGACATGGGTACGGTCGGTCGGCTTTCAGCCGGCGGGCTGCAGGACGATGTCGAAGTTGGCCAGGTGGAACGGGGTGGTGAGGCCGTACCTGGCGGCCTCGGCCGGGTCGTCGACGGGGTTGAAGTCGACGATGAGGCTCCGCTTCACGGCGAACACGGCGTCGGATTCGATGTACTCGCTGCCGGCCACGAAGATGTGCGTGGTGAGGGGGACATGGCCGGGCGCGGTCACGATGAAGTGGATGTGGGCCGGCCGGTAGGGGTGCCGTTTGGTCGCGGTGAGCAGCGTGCCGACCGGGCCGTCGGTCGGGATCGGATAATAGCTTGGCACCACGGTGCGGAACCAGAAGGCGCCGTTCGCGTCGGCGGTAAACAGGCCGCGGCCGTTGCCCTGCGGCTGCACGCCTGGCTGCTGCACGTCGTAGAAGCCCTGGTCGCTGGCCTGCCAGACGTCTAGCTCGGCGGCGGGCAGCGGCGTGCCGTCGGCCGAGAGCACCCGGCCCGTCACCACGCACGGAGGGCCGGTCTCGATCAGGTCGATGGTGTCGCCCAGTTCCCGGCGCGGGGAGATCGTCATGTGGAAGGGGCCGAGTACTGTGGCCTCGGTCGCGCCCGCGGTCTTGCGGTGGTTGATCGTTTCTACCAGCATGGACACGCCGAGTACGTCGGAGAACAGGATGAATTCCTGCCGCGTGTCATCGCATTTCTGGCCGGTCGCGGTGAGGAACTCGATCGCCTGCTCCCACTCCCCGATCGTCGGCTCGGCCTCCCTGACGAAGGCGTGCAGGTGCTTGGCCAGGCAGCCCAGCAGCTCGCGCAGCCGGGGGTCCGGGGTGTTCGCGAAGCTCTCGACGACCGCGGCGGTGGCGGTCTGCTCGGTGAAATCGGTGGCCATGACCGACAGGGTAAGTCCTGTCGCGGCGCCAATGCCAGGTCCGAGACCGGGCCCAGATGCCCGAGCTTGTCGGGGTTGACCACGGACCTGACCGCCTGGACCAGGCCGTCGGCGATGTCCAGCGCGATTACGCTGAGCACGCGGCCCTCCGCGTCGTAGGCGACCGCACCCGGCTGGCCGTTGACCTGGGCCAGCTCGCCGTGCGCGCCCAGCTGCTGGCCGCGGCGGCTCAGCCCGAGCAGGAACCGGGCGACCCGTTCCGGCCCGACCAGCGGGGTGAGCAGCGCCTGGCCCTTACCGCCGCCGTCGCCGACCATGATCACGTCGGGCGCCAGCAGCTCAATCAGCCCGGCCAGGTCGCCGCCGCCAGCGGCGGCGAAGAACCGGCGGGCCACCTCGTCGCGCTGCGCGGTTGAGGCCTCGAAGCGGGGCTGGCCAGCGCCGGTGCGGCCCTCGTCGACGTGCCGCCTTGCCCGGGCGAGGATCTGGCGGCAGTTCGGCTCGGACTTGCCGGTGATCTCTGCGATCTCCCTGTAGTCGTAGGCGAACACCTCGTGCAGCAGGAACACCGCGCGCTCGGTCGGCGACAGGCTCTCGAGGAGGACGAGGAACGCCATCGACAGTGAATCGGACATCTCGGCCCGCTCCGCGGGGCCGGGTTCATCGTCCACGATGAGCGGCTCGGGCAGCCAGGCGCCGACGTAGGCCTCGCGGCGAACCCGCGCGGACCGCAGGTGGCTGATCGCCAGCCGGGTGGTGACCGTGGCCAGGAACGCCTTGGGCGAGGCGATGGTGGTGCCGTCGCGGAGGGCGCGGGTCAGCCGAAGGAAGGCGTCCTGCACGATGTCCTCCGCGTCGCTGACGCCCCCGGTCATCCGGTAGGCGATCGAGAACATCAGCGGGCGGTACTCGGTGAAGTCGTTCGCGTCCACGCTTGCTCCCCTCGGCATCCTTGGCCCCTAAGACGAGGGACTGCCCGCGGTTGTGACATCTACCGGCGGCCTGAGGCTGGCCGGCAGCGCCTCCTCGATGCCGTTCGCGAGCAGCGGGATCCGCCACAGCGCGGGCACAGCCGCTGGCACCCCGGCGAGTCCAAGCACGGTGCCGACGGTGACCCGGACCAGTCGCCTTGCCGTGGCGAACATGACGAAGGCCAGCGGGAGTTCGGCAAACACCGCGGACAGGATGCTCGTGATGAAGTCCTTCGAGCCGTAGTCGAGCGCCACGTCGAACCAGGCGTCGCAGAGCAGCAGGGTACCGGTGATGATCATGAGGAAGATGACGATCTGCCGCTGGTGCCAGGCCGCCCAGCCGGTCGCGGCGAACCCGGCCAGCTCGGCGATGTCCAGCCCGACCCAGACGGTCCGCCAGTCGTCCGAGGTGTAGTGACCGGGCAGGGTCAGGATGAGGATCGCGATCCAGCCGGCCAGCCCGATGCAGCATGCCAGCAGGAACAGCAGGGCGAACTGCCTGCGCCTCCTGAGAGCGGGATCAAGCAGCGAATGCGGCGGGTCGATGGCGGCCAGGGTGCGGGCCAGATGGCGTCGCTCGTCCTGGGTCATACGGCGCAGTTCAGCCTCGTCGATCACATATTCATTCTGCGCCGGGGGTCTGGGGCGGGTTAAGGCCGGTCGGTCCTGGTCCGGGGCGGCCTGTGGCCGGGCAGGTGGCTGGTCTGGGCGCGTAGGGTGGAAATGTGAGTGATCTTGTCTACGTCGGCTTTGGCGCCTCTGCTGTGGACTACCGCGAGGGCTGGGAGCTGCAGCGGCGCGTTCATGCCAGGCGGGTGGCCGGCGAGGTCCCTGACAGCTGCCTGCTGCTTGAGCACGATCCCGTGTACACGGCAGGCAAGCGGACGGCCGTGTCCGACCGGCCGTTCGGCGATCCCGGCGCGCCGGTCATCGACGTGGACCGCGGCGGCAAGATCACCTGGCACGGGCCAGGGCAGCTGACCGGCTACCCGATCATCAAGCTGCGCGATCCGGTGGATGTGGTGGCCTACGTGCGGGCGCTCGAGGAGGCCATGATCCGGGTCTGCGCCGAGTTCGGGGTCATCGCGGGACGGGTTGCGGGGCGCAGCGGCGCGTGGATCACCGGGAGCCCGGCGGAGGGGCCGGACGGCGGCCGGGACGGCGGACTGGACGGCGGTCCGGGCGGCGAGGGGTGGGCCGAGCGGAAGGTGGGCGCGATCGGGGCCCGGGTCGCCAAGGGTGTCACCATGCACGGGTTCGCGCTGAACTGCGACTGTGACCTGTCGTGGTACGACCGCATCGTGCCGTGCGGGATCCGCGACGCAGGGGTGAGCACGCTGTCCATCGAGGCCGGACGGCGCATCACCGTGGCCGAGGTCACGCCGGTCGTGCAGCGCCAGCTGGCAGAGGTTCTCGGCTACGACGGCTGGCGCGTGGTGGAGGACGCCGAGGCCCTGACCGAGCGCCCGGCGACCCTGGCGGGCATGGGGACCGGGTTATCAGGCGCGGGTCAGTCGGCGCGGGTCAGTCGGCGCGGCGGATCTTGACGGCGGTGCCGTAGGCGCAGATCTCCTGGCCGATGTTCTGCAGCTCGTTCACGTCGAACCGCATCGCCAGGATCGCGTCCGCGCCTTTCTCCGTTGCGGCCTCGATCAGCCGGTCCTGCGCCTCGGTACGGCTGGCCGCCAGCAGCTTGGTCATCCCCCGCAGTTCGCCGCCCGCCAGCGCCTTGAACGCGGCTCCTAGCTGCGAGCCGACGTTCCGCGCGCGGACCGTGATGCCGAATACCTCGCCGATGACTTCGGTGACCTCGTACCCGGGCAGGTCGTTCATGGTGCTCAAGATCATGCGACTTCCCTTATCAGCTAGACCGGGCAGCAACATACCCTGAAGCTGTGGTACTCGCACCTGAGGGCCGGCGGATGCTCCGCGTCGAGGCCCGCAACAGCCAGGTCCCGATCGAGCGGAAGCCGCCGTGGATCAAGACCCGGCTCCGGACGGGGCCCGCGTATACCGAGCTCAAGAACCTCGTCCGCAGCGAGGGCCTGCACACGGTGTGCGAGGAGGCAGGCTGCCCGAACATCTTCGAGTGCTGGGAGGACCGCGAGGCCACCTTCCTGATCGGCGGCGACCAGTGCACCCGGCGGTGCGACTTCTGCCAGATCGACACCGGCAAGCCGCTGCCGCTGGATGAAACCGAGCCGCGGCGGGTCGCGGAGTCGGTCGCCGCCATGGGCCTGCGGTACGCGACCGTGACCGGCGTCGCGCGCGATGACCTGGCCGACGGCGGGGCCTGGCTGTACGCGCAGGTCTGCCGCGAGATCCATGCCGCCGTGCCCGGCTGCGGCGTGGAGCTGCTCATCCCCGATTTCAACGCTGACCCAGGGCGGCTGGCCGAGGTCTTCGGGTCTGCGCCGGAGGTTCTCGCCCACAACATCGAGACCGTGCCGCGGATCTTCCGGCGCATCAGGCCGGGATTCAGGTACGCCCGGTCGCTTGAGGTGCTGCAAGCGGCACGGGACGAGCGGCTGGTCACGAAGTCCAACCTGATCCTGGGCCTGGGCGAGGAGCGGCAGGAGATAACGCAGGCCATGGCGGACCTGCGGGCCGTCGGCTGTGACCTGCTGACCATCACCCAGTACCTGCGGCCGACGCCCCGGCACCACCCGGTGGAGCGCTGGGTGAAGCCGGAGGAGTTCGTGGAACTGCGGGATGAGGCACTCGAGCTCGGTTTCGCCGGCGTCATGTCCGGGCCGCTCGTGCGCTCCTCCTACCGGGCCGGCCGGCTATACGCCCAGGCCATCGAGCAGCGCGCCGGCTCTGCTGCGGTGTAGGCGGCCGGCATAGCGGCGTCTTTCGCACGGGCTGCGGTTCCTGTGGGGCCGGCGGAACCGTATGCTGCGGAGCATGGCACGCATGTCGAGAAAGTCGGGGTCCGCCGACACTGGGATTGATAAGGATGCCGCCTCGGAGCTGGCTAACGCCGGGCGGCTGAAGCAGATACGCATGGTGGCCGGCCTGGTCCACAAGTCGAACCCGAGGGCGATATTCATCATCCTCGGGAGCGGGCTTGGCACGCTGGCCGTCCTTGTGGTGGTCGGGCTGCTGACCCACTTGCCGGCCTTGCTCATCCCGCTCGGCGTCCTGCTCGGCGTGCTGGTTACGGTGGTCCTGTTCGGCAGGTTCGCGCAGGCGGCGCAATATAAGGCGATTGAGGGGCAGCCGGGCGCGGCAGCCGCGGTACTGGAGAACATGCGCGGCAACTGGACGGTCACCCCGGCGGTCGCCGCCAACAGGAACATGGACGTGGTGCACCGGACGGTCGGCAGGCCCGGGGTCATCCTGGTCGGCGAGGGTGCCCCCAAGGGGCTGGCCAGCCTGCTCGCCGCGGAGAAGAAGAAGGTTGCCAGGGTGGCTTACGAGGTCCCCATCTTCGAGTTCCAGATCGGCGACGGCGAGGGCCAGATCCCGATCAGCAAGCTGCAGCGGAAGATCATGCGGCTGCCGCGTAACCTCAAGCCGACCGCGATCAGCGACATCAACCATCGGCTCAAGGCCATGCAGCCGACCCTGCAGATGCCCAAGGGACCGATCCCGAGGAACATCAGGCAGCCCAAGATGCCCCGGCCGAAGGCCCGCTGAACCGGAGCTGGTTAGGTGCGGATGACGATGGTGTCCGCGGCACGGTCGTGCAGGCCGCGCAGGTCACGGTCGCTCAGCAGCGGCGGGATCACGGTCAGCAGCAGCGCCGTCCTGACCAGCGCCCAGCGGAACCCGACCAGGCCGCCGTTCGTCCGGATTACCCGGATTCCGAGCAGCCGCTTCCCTACCGTCGCCCCGGTCAGCGCGGTCAGCACGTAGACCTCGACCGCGAAGACGGCGATCGTCCAGTACTGCGAGCGGGTGATCCAGTACGCGATGGCCATGCTGAGCAGCCAGTCGATGAGCAGTGCCAGCACGCGCCTGCCCATGCTGGCCACCGACCCCGGGCCCTTCTCGGGCAGCCCGAACCGCTGGCCCGGATAGGCCGACGACTGGTTCACCTCGGTTAGCTGGGCCACGACACCACGGTATCCGCTTCGGACCGTGGCCATGGCGGCGGGCTAGAGTGTTCCCTCGGGGTTACGGGCACCGGGGGTGAGCCGTAACATCAGCGAAACATACCAGACACGGTGCGGAAATTGCCGACGGCTAGCGTCCCAATCGCGTGCCCGAGAACCGATATGCGTGTCCTGTACACGGGAGGGTTGATGTTCAGCAGTGGCGAGGAAGTCCTCCGCTTCATCGCGGAGGAGAACGTGGATTTCATCGACGTCAGGTTCGTTGACCTGCCCGGGACGATGCAGCACTTCACAGTGCCGTCCGCGTCGTTCGGCGAGGGGATCTTCACCGATGGCCTCATGTTCGACGGCTCATCGATCCGCGGGTTCCAGCAGATCCACGAATCCGACATGCAGCTACTGCCCGACCCGGCCACCGCGTACCTCGACCCGTTCCGCACGCACAAGACCCTGAACCTCACGTTCTTCGTGCACGACCCGCTGACCGGCGCGCCTTACAGCAGGGACCCACGCAACGTCGCGCGCAAGGCGCAGGACTACCTGCGCGGCACCGGGATCGGTGACACGGCCTTCTTCGGCCCGGAGGCGGAGTTCTACATCTTCGACTCGGTACGCTTCTTGACGTCGGCCAACGAGGGCTACTACTACATTGACTCGCTGGAAGGCGCGTGGAACACAGGCAAGGACGAGGACGGCGGTAACCTCGGCAACAAGCCCCGGTACAAGGGCGGCTACTTCCCGGTGCCGCCGATGGACCACTACACCGACCTGCGCTCGGAGATGGTGGCCAACCTGATCAAGTGCGGCATCGAGGTCGAGATGCAGCACCACGAGGTCGGCACGGCCGGCCAGGCAGAGATCGACATCCGGTTCGGCCCGCTGCTGGCTCAGGCCGACAAGCTGATGACGTACAAGTACGTGATCAAGAACACCGCCCTGGCCGCGGGCCGGACCGTCACCTTCATGCCCAAGCCGCTGTTCGGCGACAACGGCAACGGGATGCACTGCCACCAGTCCCTGTGGAAGGACGGCGCGCCGCTGTTCTACGACGAGGTCGGCTACGCGGGCCTGTCGGACCTAGGCCGCTACTACATCGGCGGCCTGCTCAAGCACGCGCCCTCACTGCTGGCCTTCACCAACCCGACGGCGAACTCTTACCATCGGCTGGTGCCCGGCTTCGAGGCCCCGGTCAACCTGGTCTACTCGCAGCGCAACCGCTCGGCCTGCGTCCGTATCCCGATCACGGGCACGAACCCGAAGGCCAAGCGCGCCGAGTTCCGCGTTCCCGACCCGTCCTGCAACCCGTACCTCGCGTTCGCCGCGATGCTGATGGCCGGCCTTGACGGGATCAAGAACAAGATCGAGCCGCCGGAGCCGGTGGACAAGGACCTGTATGAGCTGCCGCCGGACGAGGCGGCCGCGATCCCGCAGGTGCCCGGCTCGCTCGAGGTGGTGCTCGACACCCTGGAGGGCGACCACGCCTTCCTCACCGAGGGCGGCGTGTTCACCGACGACCTGATCGAGACCTGGCTGGACTACAAGCGGACGGCCGAGCTCGACCAGCTCCGGCTGCGCCCGCACCCGCACGAGTTCGAGCTCTACTACGACGT
>Ga0070764_10001270_pt1 | contig 10849 bp, 7 predicted proteins | sample HubBroMetageWRM4_FD_67287 | JGI IMG/M metagenome (GOLD analysis project Ga0070764, IMG submission 67287) | Warmed soil microbial communities from the Hubbard Brook experimental Forest, New Hampshire - Hubbard Brook CCASE Soil Metagenome WRM 4 | ecosystem: Environmental > Terrestrial > Soil >... | reverse complement strand
GGCCGTGAGCGCTTCGAGCAGGAACGGGTTGCCGCCCGTACTTTCCTGGCAGGTCCGGCACAGTTCGGCGCCCGCATCCGCGCCGAGGCGCTGCCGCACGAAGGTGGCGCTGGCCTCAGCCCCGAACGGCTGCAGCGGCATCGGCTGGCATGCCGGGCACGCGCGCAGATCATCGAGCAACGGCGGGCCGCCGGGCTCACTGCGGACCGTCAGTACCAGCGCGGCCGGCAGGCTGTCGATCCTGGCGGCCAGGTGTGCCAGCCAGCGCAGTGAGGCCGTGTCGGCCCAGTGCGCGTCATCCACCGCGATCACCAGCGGCTGGCGCGCGGCGAGGTTCGCGATCAGCCAGTACAGGCCGTGCATCGTCGCATAGCTGACGTTGTCCTCGATGGACGCGGCCTCGACCGACTCGAATACGCGCGCGGCCAGTCCGGCCGCCCCATCCAGCAGCGAGCTCCAGTCACCATCCGCGGCCGTCAGCCGGACCGGCTCGATCAGCTGACGGACGATGCCGTAGGGAAAGTCGCGTTCCAGTGCGAGCCCGCGGGCAGTCAGCGTACGGAAGCCAGGCTCATCCGGGCGGCCCGCGCAGGCGGCCCGCAGCAGAGTTGTCTTGCCGATCCCGGCCGGGCCCTCGACGAGCACGAAGGTCCCTCGTCCGGCGCACGCATCCGCGACGGCGGCCGACAGCGTCGCAAGCTCTGCCTCGCGATCAAGCATTGCCGCGCGCAGGTTCTGCACTTGCCGTGCCCCCACGGGTTGGAGCCAGTACGGGGCATCCACGCTACGTTCGGCTCACCCGGTGCGCCCAATCCCTCCTTGCTGCGTTGCGCCCGCCCCAGTCCCTTCTTCCTGCCTGGCGGTACGCCTGATCCGTCCTGCCTGCGTGGCCGAAACCCGGTGTGCCCAGTCCCTGCGTGCTCCCGGCCCGAAACCTCATGGTGGCGGCCCGGATGTGACCGCACTCGCGCTCCAATCTCATGGTGGCGGCCCGGATGTAACGGCATCCGCCCTCCAACCTCATGGTGGCGCCCCGGATGTGGCGACAGCCCCGCTCCGGCACTGTGGCAAGTGCAAGCAGCTGCCGGGCCACGGCGGCCGCGTCCGGCCACCAGGGCTGAAGGGAACGGGTTACCCATGGCTCAGCTGCCGCTGACGACATCTCACTGGCCAGCCGACACCTCATTGCCGATCAGGGAAACCACCGTAGGCGGCGTGCTGCGCGCGGCCGCCGAGCAGGCACCGCGCCGGATCGCGCTCGTCGACGGTGGTCCCGACCCGGCGGGCCGGCGCGAGTGGCGTTACGCGGAACTGCTCGCCGGGGCCGAGCGCATCGCCCGCGGGCTGGCCGCCCGTTACGAGCCCGGCGAGCACCTTGCCGTATGGGCCGGCAACTGCCCCGAGTGGGTCCTGCTGGAATACGCAGCCGGACTGGCCGGCCTGGTCCTGGTGACTGTCAATCCCGCCTATCAGGCGGCTGAACTGCTGCACGTCCTCAGGCACTCGAAGGCCCGCGGGATCTTCCTGGCCGCCAGCCATCAGGGCCGCGCGCTGCCGGCAGTTCTGGCCGCCGTCAGGGACCAGCTGCCGGAGCTGCGCGAGGTCGTTCTGCTCAGCGATCTGGATCAGGGCGGCCAGCCGGAAGATCTCCGGCCGCTGCCCGCGGTTAATCCGCACCAGCCGGCCCAGATTCTTTATACCTCTGGCACCACCAGCCGGCCGAAGGCCGCCGTGCTCACCCACCACGGGCTCACCAACAACGCACGGCTAGCGGCGGCGGCGGCCGGACTGCGCGCCGGGGAGACCGCGATCAACTCCATGCCGCTTTTCCACGTCGCCGGGTCGGGGCTGCTCACCCTGGGCGTTGCCCAGAGCCTGGCCACGCAGGTGCTCATGCCCTATTTCTGTCCCGTGCTCGAGCTCGAGCTGATCGAGACTTACCGCGCCGCGCTGATCGGCGGCGTGCCGACCATGCTGTCGGCCCTCATCGGGCACCGTGGCGCCGCTCACCGCGACCTGTCTTCGCTCCGCGTCGGGATCGGCGGCGGCGCCCCGTTCAGCGCCGGGCTGGTCCGAGCGGCGGAGGCCGCCTTCGGCATTCCCTTCCTTATTTCCTTCGGGCAGACCGAGGCAAGCTGCTCGGTCACGTCCGCCCGGCGGTCCGACTCGGCCGCCGACCGAAGGCAGACCGTCGGCAGGCCCTTGCCGCAGACCGAGGTGAAGATCGTCGACCCGCGCACCGGCCAGACGGTGCCGCCGGGAACTACCGGGGAGATCTGCGCTCGCGGCTACGGGGTCATGTCGGGTTACCTGGCCGACGAGGCGGCTACCAGCGCGGCGATTGACTCTGACGGCTGGCTGCACTCGGGTGACCTGGGTGCCATGGATGAGCGCGGCTACTGCCGGATCCTGGGCCGGATCAAGGAACTGATCATCCAGGGCGGCGAGAACATCTATCCGAGCGAGATCGAGGACGTGCTGCTGCGCCACCCCGGAGTCGCCGAGGTCGCCGTGGTCGGCGTGCCCGACCGATTCTGGGGCGAGGTGGTCGGGGCGGTCATCCGGACCGCGACGGCCGAGCCGCCTGCCGTGGCTGAGCTCGCCCGGCTGTGCGGAGGCCAGCTGGCCGACTACAAGACTCCGAGCCACTGGCTGTTCACGGACACATTCCCGCTGACCGCATCGGGCAAGATCCGCAAGGACGCGCTCAGGGCGCGCCTGGCCGCCGCCGTGTAGCGCCTGCTGAGCATCGAAGCCAAGCGGCGCCGCCTCAGGAGGCGTCCGGCACCATCCACTGGATGGTGAAGGCCGAGTTCGTGCCCGCGCCGTGATCGTTGACGCAGTTGATGTAGATGTCCGGCGTGATCTGCTGATCCCATTCGTCGACGTAGCAGCTGGTGTTCGCCGTGCCGACCGCGGTCACCTCGACGTCCCCGCCACTGACGGTGTAAGGCCCCGCGGAACCAGCGGGGACGACCAGGTACCTGCCCTTGCCCTGGCGGACAGCGAATACCTCCGCGCCGCGGGTCGAGCTGTACTGAGACGACGGCTGGTAGGCCACGGCCGTCGGGCGGCTCGCATAGGCGTAGGCGCTGGTGACCCGGTCGTTAACGGATGGTCCGTCCAGGCCCATGAGATTGTTCGACCGTACGTAGCTCACCCCGAAGGGCTCGTTCTCCCGCTTACCGCCAAAGGAAAAGCAGTCCACGTCCACGATCTCACCGGTCCTGGTGCCGTGCCAGCCCGCCAGCTCGCAGCGTCCGGGAGCGGCGCTCTTGTCGATGTCGGTGACCTGGACGGTGCCGGACGGGCCCGCCGAGGCCGGGCCGGGCAGGGTGAGCTGATACTTGCCGGCGGACAGGCGCCTGACGCTGTTGGTCTTGCCCGAGGAGTTGTACTGCCCGGCGCCCCTCAGCTTCTGCGACTTGCCGCCGGTGACCGAGTCGTAATCGAAGACTCCGCTGGGAGCCCGGCTCGGCTGGGTCACCACGACATCGAACTGGCCGTTCGCCAGCGCGTTCGTCGCTGAGGCATTGCACTGGATGGCGATGAACAGGTTGGAGCCGAGTCCCTGCGTGTTCACCAGGCCGCAGGTGGAGCCGGACCCATAACTGGAGACGTCGACGTGTTCTCGCGTCAGCTTCTCCAGGTCGGGGAAGATCACGAAATAAGATCCGGTCCCGTCGCCTTCGAGGGTGACCGCGTTGTCGATGCTGTCGTAGCTGTAGTTACTTCCGCCCGACCAGGCGAAGCCCGCGATCGCGGACGGGCCGACTATGGCGGGCGCCTGGCCCGCGGCCCAGGCTGCCGGCGCGCTCGCGATGACCAGCGCGCTAGCGGCTAACCCGGTTGCGAAGAGTGAACGGTGTCGTGCCATACCCGGCTCCCGGCGGTAGCAGCAGGGGTGACCGCTTCGGTTCCCGATGACACGGTATCGCCCTAACAAGCTCCTTTCAGTGAATCTTCAGCTCATCGTCGGACTGTTAATTTGCCGGCTCCCTGCAACATCCGGGCGGGCCGGCGGGTCCAGGTAAGCAGAGGGAAGGAGGCCGGTGCCCAGACCTGAGCCTGACCGCGACAGCTTCGGTGACTTCGTCGCCGCGGCGCTGCCCGCGCTCTTGCGATTCGGGCATGTCCTGACCGGCCGCCCGGACGAGGCCGAGGACCTGGTCCAGGAGGCCCTGGCCAAGTCGATGCGCCGCTGGCATCGCGGCCGGCCGCAGGATCCGCTGGCGTACGTCCGCAAGGTAATGGTGAATACCCACATCACCAGGTGGCAGCGCTGGGGATCGCGGGTGCGCCTCGGCGACGTGCCCGACGCGGCGGCCGACGACGCCGGCCTGCAGCGCAGCCACGATCGAGACGTGCTGCGCCGCGCTCTGGCAACCCTGCCCGCCAGGCAGCGAGCCGTCCTGGTGCTCAGGTATCTCGAGGACATGCCCGACGAGGCGATCGCGGACCTGCTCGGATGCCAGCCTGCGACGGTCCGGAGCCTGGCGTCTCGGGGCCTGGCCGCCGTGCGGCCACTGCTCGCGGCCGGGCTTGCCGACCTGGGCACACCGGACTTCAGACCGGGAACGGGCAGCGTCCGCGGAACTCTCGCACGTCAGGCCGCGGTCGGCGTGGCTTCTGGAGGCGCGGTCCATGGCGCATGACATCGAAGCGGAGGACCGGATCCGTGAGCTGATGGGCGACCCTGGCTGGTCCCTGCCCGCGTGGCCGGATCCCTGCGCGCGGATACGCAAGACCGCTCGTCGCCAGCGGCTGCGGATCACGACCGCCACTGCGGGCGCGTCCGCGGTCACCGCGGCCGTTGTCGTCGCGACGCTGGCCGCGTTTCAGCCGGGGCCGGCTGCGAGGCCGGTCGCGTACGGGCTGCCGGCGGTCGGCGCGGCCGGCTTCCCTGCCTCCCTGTACCCGGCTGCCAATCTTCAGCCGGTCATCCGCCCGGCAGGCCGGTGCCCGAGTCCGGCGGGCGTCGAGCTGCCCACGGCGGCCATCAGGACCGCGACGGTGGCTGTCGTCACTTCGCTCGGCAGCAGCTTCCGGTCTGACTTGCGCAGTAGCGACCGGGCGTACTGGCCGCAGGTCCAGTCGCGCTGGCGGTCAGCCCCGGCCCCGGCCAGCGTGCCCGCCCGGGTGACCTTCGCCGGGCCGCTCAGCCAGGCGCACGCGGCGTCCGGTGTCACCAGCCTGGCTCGCGCGGTCCGCATCAGCTGCGGCACCCTCATCGCGCGGGACAGCTGGCTCGTCGTTACCCGGCAGGCCGCCGCTGACGGCAAGCCTGGCACCCAGACCGCCTATCTGCTGCTGGACCGAGACGGCCGCGTACTGGTCTGGCACGCCAGATAGCCCGGCACCTCGCCGTCAGCGCCCCAGCCCCGACACGCCGCCAGCCAGTTCACAGCAGGATCCGGTACCGCTGCTCAGGTTTCCCTGTCCGGCGGTGCGGCGTCGGCGCACCCGACCGTCGCCAGCCCATCCGCTCGTAGAGCGCGGTGGCCCGGACGTTGGCCACGTAGACCGAAAGCTCCCCGCGGACGAAGCCCTCGGCCGTCAGCCGCGCCCGCAGCTCGCGCAGCAGACTCGCGCCGACGCCCTGTCCCCAGTCGCCAGGATTAACGCCGAAGTAGCTCAGCTGGGCTGTGGCTGGCGCAGCGCCCGGCGCGGGCTCCGCCGCTGCGAATCCGGCGGCCCGCCCGTCGGCCCCGCGCGCGATGAGCAGCATGGATTGCGCGGAGCGGTCCAGCACGCCCTGAATGACCGGCCGAGCGTCCGCGAGCTCAGCGACTTCGGAGTCTCCGTCGCGCGCAGCGGTGGAGACGGCCCAGATCATGGCGGCATCATCGACAGCCCGGCTGGCCCGGCTCACCTCGAACGTGATCACAGCGGAAGTGTCGTGGCCAGGACACGCAGACTCAAGTGAATTCCGGCGCCACGGCCAGGCCTGCCAGTCCCAGCCGCTGATCTGGCCGGATATCTCTCATTTCCGGAGGAGCGGACACGCGCGGCATAGTTGACACACCGCAGTACTGCGCGATGAGCTAGACGCACTCTGCCCAATCCCCCCAGATTGGCTTCCTTTCCTTGACCCTTATCCTCGTCCTCATCGGCGGCTACCTGGTGTGGCATGCCACCCGTGCCAATCAGGCCCGGCTGGGCATCAGGTCTCGCCGTGGCCAGATCAAGGGCATGGCGCGCGAGATACGGAAGTTCCTGTTCCGGGGCATCATCGTGCTGATCATCTTCATCCTGCTGATCATCGCGGCCGTGAAGCACTGATCTCGTGGCTGCCGCTACTGCGAGCGCGCCTGGCGCCGTTGAGGCGGGAGAATTACTGGATGTTCGAGGGGTTCACAGCAGAACGGATTGAGCTAGCCGAGTCCTCTATTTTCGTCCGGCATGGCGGAACCGGGCCTGCCGTTCTGCTGCTGCACGGTCATCCGCGCACATCGTCAACGTGGTACCTGGTGGCACCGCGCCTGATCGCGGCCGGCTTCACCGTCATCTGCCCTGACCTTCGCGGCTACGGCCAGTCGCAAGGTCCGCAGCCGGCCGCCGATCACTCCAGTCATTCCAAGCGGGCCAGCGCATCCGACATGGCGGCGGTCATGAGCGCGCTCGGTCACGACCACTTCGCCGTGGCGGGGCACGATCGCGGCGGCCCGGTCGCCTTCCGGCTGACACTCGACGCGCCGGAGCGAATTACCCATCTTGCGGCGCTGGACTGCATCCCGATCAGCGACCACCTGCGACGCTGCGACGCCCGATTCGCGGCCGCCTACTGGCACTGGTTCTTCTTTGCCCGCCCCCGTACACCCGAGCGCGTCATCAACGCGGACCCTGACCGCTGGTACACCGGTGACCCCGGGGAAATGGGCAGCGAGAACTACGACGAGTTCCGTCAGGCGACCCGTAATCCCGATGTCGTGCGGGGCATGCTCGAGGATTACCGGGCCGGGCTCACCATCGACCGTGCCGCCGAGGAGGCCGATCGGGCCCGCGGCACGCGGATCACCTGCCCGGTGCTGGTGCTGTGGTCACTGCGCGATGATCTGGAGGAGCTGCACGGTGATCCGCGGCTCATCTGGCGCGAATGGGCCGAGCAGGTCGACGGCCACGGCATCGACTCCGGTCACCACATGGCCGAGCAGGCGCCAGGGGAACTGGCTAGTGCACTCGCGTCCTTCCTTGCGGCCGGAAGTCACCCGGCCTCGAGCTGACCCGGTCAGGACCCCGACTCAGGCTCCCGGGCCTCGGTCGAGAGCGCCGATAATCTTCGGCCGCAGCTGCGCCACGCTGATGATCTCGTCCACGGAGCCGACGCTGACCGCCCGCTCGATGGAATGGATGCGGTCGAACTCGGCTGCGACCTCGCCCACCTTCTCAGCCCGTACCGACGCCTGCAGGTCGGCCAGCTCCGCGGTCAGCGCGGCCCGCTCGGCGGCGGTCGCCTGCGCAGCCAGGGCCTGCAGGCTCAGCACTCGCGGGTCGGTCGCCGTGCGGTCACGGACGTCGCCTGCGAACACCACGGCGGCGGCCGGCGCGCCGCCGAGCACCGACGCGAACGACCCTTCCAGGGCCAGCACGGTCATGTTCGGGTTGAGCGCCTTGGAGAACACTACGAAGGCCCCGCCGTGATACCGGGAGATGACGCAGAACACGATCGGCCCGGCAAAGTTCACGATGGCCCGGCCGATCTCGGCGCCGTACTCCAGCTGCAGCTTCCGCATCGACTCAGGCGAGCCGTCGAACCCGGACAGGTTGGCCAGCACCACCACCGGCCGGTTGCCGGACGCCGCGTTGATGGCCCGCGCGGTCTTCTTCGACGACCGCGGGAATAGCGTGCCTGCCGCGTAGCTGTCCGGCCCGTCGGCCGGCGGGAACCCCCGCCGCGGTACCGGCTGCGACTCGATGCCGATCAGGCAGACCGGCCACCCGCCAATATGGGCGTCCTGCACCACCGAGGTGTCCGCGTCGGCCATGCCGGCCCACCGCTCGAGCACGGGGTAATCCTGGTCCGACAGTGCCCGCATGACGGCACGGATATCGAATGGCTTCTTGCGGTCCGGGTTGCTCCCGGCCGAGAAGATCTCCCCGACGGTCGCGAAGTCGCTGCCGGCCACGGTATGCGGATAGCTCGATACATCCCGGTCGGCCGGGTCAGTCGTGGCCGCCCGCCGCGGCGCGGTCTCGCCGGGCGCGACGTACGCATGGTCGTAGTGCGCCATGAGGATGCTGCTCGCCGCGGCCAGGCTGGGCGCCCAGTACTGGGCCTGGCCATTGGGCCCCATCACCCGGTCGTAGCCGCCGATGCCGAAGTTGTCCTCGGCCGAGACCCCGCCAGAGAAGTCCAGGGACTGCTTGCCCGTCAGCACCATGGCCGAGTCCGGCGTCATGATCAGGATGCCCTTGGTGTGCATGAGCATCGTGGCCTCGGCGTTCCAGTACGGCTGGGCGCCAACGGTGATCCCGGCCACCACGATGTTGATCTCGCCGCCGGCCTGGGTGAACTCGACGATCCGCTTCAGCGCGGCGGCGACCCAGTCCATGTTCTCGGTGCCGGACGTCATGGAGATGCGGGCGCCCGATGACAGCGCGAACCATTCCAGCGGCACGGCCATCCGCTCGGCCAGATCGAGCGCGGCGATCACGCGCAGGGATTCCGGCTCCGACAGCGCGCCGAGCGACTTAGTCGGATCGCCGAGCAGCACCACCCGGGTGATGCCCTCCGGATACCGCGGTGTCGGCGTACTGACCACCCCGGCGACGATCGCCGCGGTGTTCTTGCCCCGGGGCCGGCTGACCGGGACCAGCGCGCCGTTTTCGCCGAGGTCGTATTCGGTGAAGCTGCCATCAGGGCCGGCCAGCAATCCGGTCAGCTCGTACGGGTAGACGTTGCCGCGCCGCGTGGCCCGGAGGACCTTCTGGCGGTAGTCGTCATGCGGCGGCACCGGCTCGGTTTCCGGCGGGCCGGCGGCCAGCCAGACGCTGCCGCTCGCGTCCCCGGTCACCCGCACGGCCATCTCGGTCACTTCGCCGGCCGGCCCGCGCAGACGGGCGATGAACTGGACTTCCTCCAGGCCGGCGCCCGACACCGAAGGCCGGATCCGCTGCGCGAGGACCTCAAGCTCGCCGACGCCGAAGTCGCTCTCCGGCCACACGTACATCATGATCCGGTTGGTATCGAAGCGCTGGTGCTGGGGCCGCTGGGCCTGGACGATCCGGATCGCGTCCAGGCACCCGGCCAGCACGTTCTCGAGCTCGGGCAGCGCGGCCAGCCTGCCGTCGGCCTCGCGCAGCGGGGTCAGGTCCCGCACCTGGCCCATCGCCACCAGGCGCTCGTCGGCCGGGTTACCCTTCGCCACCGCCTTGAACAGGTAGATGTCCTCGTCGGCCGACGGCAGCCGGGTCAGGTCGAACTCGCGCAGCCGGTCCAGCTGCAGGCGCTCCGCGATCTGCGGATGCAGGCCGCGGATCAGCCGGTCCTCGGTCAGGGTCGCCCCGTCCGGCCGGAAGGTGAAGTGGTGCTGCATGGCCGCGCCACTCAGCCCGGCCACGGTGACGGTGATCCGCCCGCTCGAACCGGTCACCGTGGCGATCCGGCTCGCGGCCAGCAGCTCGCCGATCTCGGCGGCCAGCGTGTCCGCGTCCGGCTGCCCGGTCCAGGTCACGTAGATGTCGGCGGCCAGGCCCCGATCCGGCGCCTGCGCGGCCAGCCCGGCGATCGCCGCTATCGCATCCGGCAGGCCAGCCCGGTCGGTTGCCGTGGCGGCGACCAGCGTCGCGCCGTCAGGGCCGTCGTAGTCGGCGGTGACGATACGGTGGCCCGCCACGTCATGGCTGGCGATGCGGACCAGCCGCCGGTAACCGTAATAGCGCCGGGTAAGTACCTCCAGCAGCGGCGCATGGTCGACCTCCCGGCCGATCCGCTGCCCCATCAGCCGCACCAGCGGCTCCGAGCTGGCCACCATGGCCTGAATCCGGGCCGCCCGGTCCGGCGCATCCGGATGACTGTCCAGGTAGCGCAGGTCATTGCGCACCGCCGCGTACACCCTGGCCCGGTTGCGGCGCAGCAGCGGCTGGGCGAACCAGCGGAACACGACGCCGCGGGCGAGGTCGGACACGGCCGGGAACCGGACCTGCGTCGCGGCGATGAGATGCTCAAGCGCCAGGCCGGCCCGCTCGCGCAGCGGCTCGGCCGGCGGCGCGCTGGCGAGCCACTGGCGCAGCAGGTCGACGACGATCCCGGCGCTGGCGGCCATCCGCTGCTGGGCCAGGAAGATCCGGAACACCGCGGTCTCGAGTTCCGGTGAGCGATCCAGGCTGGTCACGCTGTAATGGGCCAGCATGCGCCGCAACCGCGACTCGAAGCCCGCCGACACACCCGCGCGCTCGATGTCGAGACTCTGCAGGTAACTGTGGAAGTACTCGCGCGGACTGTGCACCGACTCGCCGGACTCTGCGTCCAGGTCGCGGCCGGGCCGGTTCCGGCTGAGTTCCGACAGGTCGGCAAAGACGGAGAGCAGCCCCGGCTCACCCGGCATGACCTGGCCACCCAGCTCGTCCCTGGTGGACTGGCAGCTGGCCAGCAGGCGGCGTGAGCTGGCCTGGTCGGCGTCGAAGCCGAGCAGCAGTCCGCTGAGGTCGGACAGGATCTGATCGGCGTGCGCGGCCGCGGTCGGCACGGCCGGGTCCGGCAGGTCGATCTCGACCGCGCGGGCTTCCGGCACGGCATCCTGCTCGGCGGCCGGCTCGATCCGCAGCAGCGGGGCGCCGGCATCGACCTGACTTCCGACCGCTACCAGGCATTCCCGGATCCGGCCGCGAGACGGGGCCCGCAGGACCA
>Ga0070764_10001269_pt1 | contig 10854 bp, 6 predicted proteins | sample HubBroMetageWRM4_FD_67287 | JGI IMG/M metagenome (GOLD analysis project Ga0070764, IMG submission 67287) | Warmed soil microbial communities from the Hubbard Brook experimental Forest, New Hampshire - Hubbard Brook CCASE Soil Metagenome WRM 4 | ecosystem: Environmental > Terrestrial > Soil >... | reverse complement strand
GCGAACAATCCGGTGACACTCACCGTCGGTTCTTACACGACGCAGATGAGCCAGGCGTTGTCGACGTTTGTTTCGGATTACAATTCTGCGCTGTCGCAGGTTAATTCGCAGTTCACCTATAGTGCCTCCAGCGGATCGCAAGGCGTGTTGGGTTCCGATAGCACTATCCGCTCATTGCAGAGCGCGCTGGAAAGCGTCGTGTCCTACAGCTCCCCTAATTCTTCAGCTGGCTCCGGGACCATTCAGTCACTGAGCGATCTTGGTATCACGATGAATGACGATGGTTCGCTCTCATTGGATTCTTCAAAATTAGCGAGCGCAATGGCGAACCCCACAGCAGTTCAGAACTTTTTCCAGGGAAGTGCGCTGAACGGGTTTGCCCAGCAGTTCAGCTCTGACCTTGACCAGTTCAATAACCCTGCAACTGGCGCAATCACCACGGAGGTCCAAAACCTGAACCAGCAGTACAACGATTTGCAATCTCAGGTAAATGACTACGAGTCGGGATATATAGCGTCACAGCAAACAGTCCTCACAGCGATGTATAGCAAGGCTGAGATCGCGTTACAGCAGCTTCCGGCAGAGATGCAGCAGATCCAGTCGCAGCTCGGAAACAACAATAATTCCAACTAATTTGAGCGAGCGATCGACGTCAAAGCGTCGCGAACTCTGAAGCGAGAGGGAAAACTCGATGACCACAAGTGTGCGCGCCTATCGTAACTCCGCAACTGAGGGAGCCACTCATGTTGACATTCTCATGGCATGCTACGACGCGGTGGCTGAGAATATTCGGTTTGCTGGGAAGTTCGCAGCGATGGGGCACATACCCGCGAGGTGTCGGCACTCCGAGCGCGCACTCCTGTTGATCGGTCATTTGGAAAGCTGGGTATCGCTGGTTGATGACGTCGGCCTTGCGGCGAGCCTGCAGGATTTTTATAAATATTTGCGTGCCGAGATTCTTCGACTGCAGCTCTGCGCTGAGCTTGATAGATTCATGGACCTAGCGCTTGTCGTGTGTGAGACCAGGGCAGCATGGCAAAAGAGACAGAGTGTCGAATCACTTCAGGCAGCAGCAGCTTCAGAGCAGCCATACTCGATCGCGGCGCCCGATGGAACCACGTCGAGTTTCCAAATCTCAGCTTAGGATCGAAGCTCGGAGCCCCAACCTCCTCCGCCTGGAGTCTCGACCCGAAGCGTTGTGCCGGCCAGAAGATATTGACTCGACTTTGCCGCGATTGGGCTAAATACAGATGCTCCGGGTTGACTCACAGTTACCCTGCCGGGTGCTCCATCACTTCCACCTTGAAGGCCGTATGGAGGAACCTCCTGTCGATCCGCGAGCAAAGTGACTTGCGAGTCGTTGAGAAGTTCAAACTCGCGGATCAATCCGTTACCTCCTCGAAACATGCCATTCCCACCAGACATCCGCCGATAGCCGTAGTACTTCATCCGGAGAGGATATGTGAATTCCATCGCCTCAATGGGCGTGTTCAGTGAGTTGGTCATATGCGTGTGCACTCCGGAGGGGCCATCACGGAACGGGCCGCCGCCCATTCCCCCGGCGATCGTTTCGTAATATGTAAATGGCAGTCGCGTGCGAGGGTCGACGCCTCCGATTGTCAGATTCGACATCGTGCCAGCACTTGCGGCGGGGATTTTATCCGGTGCGGCTTGCGCCAGGGCGCGCAAGATTGTGTCAACGATGCGTTGAGATGTCTCCACATTGCCACCTGCGACAGCGGCGGGAGGCTCGGCATCCACGACCGAGCCCGGCTGCGTTATGAGCTTAAGAGGACGTAGAATGCCTGCGGTAGTAGGTGATCCCTTCGGCAGAAGACAACGCAGAACATATAAGCAAGCGGAAAGTGCAATTGCTCGAACTGCATTTATGCTGCCGCCCACTTGGCTGGATGTTCCAGTAAAGTCTAGTTCCATGGTCTCTGCTGCCGGATCTATCCTGAGGGTGACAGCAATCCTGACTCGATCCGACGACACGCCATCGTTATCAAGAAAATCCTCCGCCAGATACTCCCCGGCCGGCAGCGATCGAAGCTCTGCGCGAACGAAATGTTCGGAATAGTCGAGCAGTTGTTCGCATAGATCGCGACGCTGTTGTGGCGCAAGTAGTTCGCACATTTGTAGCAGCCGCTGTTCTCCAATGCGGCACGCTCCCATCTGTGCAGCGAGATCGCCCTCACGCTCAACAGGTGTCCTTACGTTAAGAAGGATAAGTCGGAGAACCTCCGTTTGAATCGCTCCGGATCGGACGATGTGCGTGGGGGGAATGCGGATCCCCTCCTGGAAGATCTCCCGCGCTGGGCCCATTGAACCGGCAAACATGCCCCCCACGTCCGAGTGATGAGCCCGCGCCGCTACATAAAAGGCTGCTTTGTTCTTTGTCGATGCGAAGACCGGCATAACCATCGTGATGTCGGGCAAGTGGGATCCGCCGGCGTACGGGTCGTTGAGGATCGCGATGTCCCCGGGATCCAGTGTTAAGGAGTGAATCGCGGATGCCACCGACATTGGCATCGAACCGAGATGAACGGGCATGTGATCGCCCATCGCGATCACGCGTGCTTGACCGTCGAAGATCGCACAGGAATAGTCGCGACGTTCCTTGATATTGGGCGAAATGGACGAGCGGCGGAGTACCGCACCCATTTCCTCAGCAATTGACGTCATTGCATTCTGAAAAACCGCAAGTGCAACGGGATCTATTGCGTCGCTCATGAGTGTGGTCTCGCTTGGTCATCGTTATCACTAACGCAGATCAGCAAGTTACCTCGCGGATCAACCTCGAGCGAACAGCCCGGGGGAAGCACAGTCGTCGACGTATATTCGCCAATAAGTGCTGGACCTTGGATACTATCGCCGGAGCGCAGCAGGTCGCGGTTGTATATTGATGCCGACAACCACGCGCCATTGAAGTAAATCTGGTTCGTGACACAGAACGCTTGGGAACCGTCTCCAGGTACTGGGGCTGCCTCAGCAAACGTGTAGGGCTCGGTCGGAAGGCGCACTCGCACACGGACATTCACTATCTCAAGTCGACCGTTGCGATTAGAAAAGCCGAAGTGCTGCTCGTGTTGAAGATGAAATGCCTCTGCCGCCTCTGAACTGTATGACACGTTCAGCTCATAGCCTTGACCTTTGTAACGCAAGTCGACGCTGCGCTCCGCGATAGTGGTCCATTCAGGCGCGAATTCCGCGCGAGCCTCCGCTTCCAACGAGTCGAAGTGCTTGTCTAGGCTTTCCAGCAGTTCGCCCGGCAGCATGACCGTGCGGGATCGCTCGCGAGTCGAATCAGCTAATAGAATGCCGATCGCTGAGAGAGCGCCGGGGGCAGCTGGAATGAGCACCTTCGGAATCTGGAGGGAACGGGCGAGCGCGCAAGCGTGAACTGGCCCTCCTCCTCCAAATGCCAGCAATGTAAATTCGCGAGGATCGTGACCGCGCTCCACGGAAACATATCGGATCGCACGCTCCATGTTCGATTCCACCACCCGTAGAACACCGGCTGCAAACTCCTCAACTGTAGGGAGCGAACCTTTCAGCTCCGAAAATGCTTGGCACGCACGCTCGGCATGCAACTCCACCGTGCCTCCGAGGAAGCGCTCATTGTCCAACCGCCCCAAGAGAAGATTTGCGTCAGTGACGGTTGGCTGATCTCCTCCCCGTCCAAAACAAATTGGGCCTGGCTCTGAACCTGCCGACTCCGGGCCCACTCGAAGAAGGCCTCCTCGATCAAAGCTTGCAAGCGAACCGCCGCCGGCTCCAACCGTATGGATGTCGAGCATTGAAACACTCACTGGAACGCCCGCGGCATAGGATTCGCTTCGAAGACGGGCGCCGCTTTTTGCTGCGTCAAGCAAAAAGACGTCAGTCGAAGTCCCTCCCATGTCGAGACCAATAATTCGACTCACGCCTACGGCTTCTGCCACCTTCGAGGCGCCGATTACGCCCCCCGCAGGCCCGGACAATATCGTTCGAACAGGTTCCTCTGCAGCAGTGCGAGCCGAGATAATTCCACCGGACGACTGCATGACGTGGACGCGACTGTTGTCGTATTTTGCTGCAATTTGATTCTCAAGCGATAGGAGGTATTTCTGCATAACCGGGACCAGATAGGCATTCACGACCACTGTTGAAGCCCGTTCATATTCGCGAAACTCTGGAAGAATGCGATGCGATGCTGAAATCGGCAAACCAAGGGCGCCCAGAGCCGCTTCAATGCGAAGTTCGTTTTGAGGGAGCAGAAAACTGAATAGCGTAGAGAGGGCGATCGATTCGGCCTTGCTTTCCCGGACTCGTTCTGCCAGCGTTTTCAGTTCGCCCGCTTCGGGCTCGCGGATGACATCCCCTTCAGCGGTCACCCGTTCTTCAACGCCAAATCGAAGTTCCTCGGGAACAAGGCAAGCCGGCCCCGGGCTAGATAGGTTATATAGTTCAGGGCGCGCCTGGCGTCCGATCGCGATCGTATCTTCAAATCCGGCGGTTGTGACGAAGGCGACGCGGGCACCCTTCCGTTCGAGCATCGCATTGGTCCCCACAGTAGTGCCGTGACGTAGCTCAAGCCGCCTGATTTCGCCGATTCTCCGCAGACACTCCAGAACAGCTTCGGCCGGATTGCCAGGCGTTGATACCAGTTTGACGACGTGGAGCTTACCCGCGTCGAGATAGGCGCAGTCGGTGAAGGTTCCTCCGGTATCAATCGCTATGCGCAAAACAAATGACTCTTTGGCAACTGTAATCCCAACAGTATGCCCTGTGTGCCGGTGAATTCGTTCAGATGCACTGAGTTGTATTCGGCGGCGTGATTCCTACTTGCAAGTGCGGCGGTACAGTCCATATAGTGAATTGGGGCTACGTTAGCGGTAACGTAGAGCTATTTCCGCTTGATGGAGGAGATCTATCATGTCCGCCCAAACTGCTCCGACACCCGGTCCGCTCAAGGATATGGACGAGTGGGATGATTTTTTGACTGGCCGCTATCAACAAGGGAAGAGCAAGGAGCAGTTTCGCCAATACGACGAAAAAGCATCACCCGGTGTTGCAGAGTTCTACCGGCTAAATCACCAATACCAGACCTACGACTACGTAATGGCCAAGGAGAAGGAGTACTTCGGCCTCAATAAAGGGGCGAAAAGCATTTGGGAGGCCGCAGAGTTTCTCAATACTTTGGTTGATGACAGCGACCCAGATACTGACCTCACGCAAATTGAACACCTGCTGCAGACTTCGGAGGCCATTCGAAAGGATGGGCACCCGCGGTGGTTTGTGCTGACCGGGTTTATCCATGATCTAGGCAAGGTTCTATGCCTGTGGGGTGAACCGCAATGGGGAGTAGTCGGCGATACCTTCCCCGTCGGATGCGCGTATTCGGAAGATATCGTGTTTCCTGAATACTTTGCGACGAACCCTGACATGAAGAATCCGCTCTTCCAAACGAAGTACGGTATCTATCAGCCGAAATGCGGTCTCAACAATGTTCATCTCTCCTTTGGGCACGATGGCTACATCTACGAGGTGATGAAGAACTACCTGCCGGAAGAGTCACTCTACATGCTCCGCTATCACTCATTCTACGCAGCCCATCGGCATGGCGCGTACGGCTATCTGATGAACGATCGTGATGTGAAGATGTTGGACTGGGTGAACAAATTCAACGTCTATGATCTGTACTCCAAGGGGCATTCCAAGCCGAATCTGAACGAACTGAAACCATACTATGACGATTTGTTCGCGGAGTTCTTTCCCGAGAAGATCGCCTGGTGATCGATCGGGTCGCCGACAGCTATTGCCCTTTTAGTGAACGCAGGTAGGACGCCAACTCTTCATATTGATCGGTTGCGATGTAATCCACCCCGGCCTCATACGCGGCTCGCCATCGGGCTCTTACGGCCGCATCTGATCCGAAGTTGTAGTTCGCGAACCAGCCATTGCGGCTCATCTCTTCGGTCGGCGCTCCATCCAGTGTATAAAAGCGAATCCACAGACCATGTTCGTGTGCATGATCCACCAGCGATCTAAGGCGACGCATATCTTCTGATGTCCATGCTCCAGCCTGCGCCTGACCACCGGCTTCTACGACGCTCCAAGGGTTATTCCACCACCTCCTATAGTTGTTCGCTGGTTCTGGTTCAAGAATCCCGGGGGGTGCCATCGGATCCTCATTGAAGGTGTGTACCGCACCAAAGAGGAGTACTCGGTCGCCCATCTTCAACTCGTCATAAAAGACTCGCTGCTGCGCGTCGGACTGACCAGTAAGTACGAGGATTGGGCGAACTCTGAGCGGGGATCGGCTCCGAATGTCGACTGTACGGGTTGCTGTTGTGATCCAGCTCTCGTGAGCCTCGAGCACCTGCAAGATGGCTCTCAGGTGCGCTGTCTCTTCAGTTTTTACATCCAGATTTAGCGTGATAATCGGCCAATTCCCGGGATTCCCATGGCGTAATGCTTCTTCCACGATTGGTCGCACACGATCGAAGAAATACGAGGTGAGTGTCGACTCTTTGCCGCTCAGCGGCTGTTGGTGTGCAACAACCGACCAGGATTTATGTGTGACAGGGTCGGTGTACCAATAGAGGTCTTGCTCGATAGCGACGGGAATTCCGCCGGACAAGGCGCGATCGATGCGGTCATTCCACTGTCCTTCGTAGGGATAACAGTTGTGTGCATCCATCAGGGCTCGAACTCCCGGCCGCGCAGCATCATTTTGCGCACGGAGGTCAACCATGGCAAGGAGAAGGACGGCCGTGACCGAAAGACATCGACGCGTCATTTGGCATGATCCGCCGGTTCGTCCCAATTGACGTAGATAGGATTACCGATCATCCACAGTTTCCCGTCCGGGCCATTGACCTGAGGTCGAAACCAGTGGCGATGCCCGTCAGACGTCCATCGAGTGTGCAAGACTCCTGTCATCGGGCTCGTCGGAGCCGGAATGTTCAGCACGTGGCCATCTTCAATCAGAGATATCTTCCCTTCATCGGCGCCATCTTCGTGCACTTCGAAATCGATTGAGGTATGTTGCCCTGCCTCCAGTGAATCGCCCATCAAAACTGTCGCGGGTCCTATCTTTGCGGTCATTGTCAGGACTCGACTCGGAGAAGCCGTTGCATCCACGAAGACGTGGCCTGAACGAATGCCAGCCAGAATCGCGGGTGTTGATAACTCCGGTGCAAAGACCACGGTCGTAGGGTTCCCGACCGAGCTGGGCCGAGTGGGGTCGCTGAGAGGATTGTGATTGTCGCTTCCACCAATGCCAGTGAGTCGGTGGCCGTCGTTCAGTTGTTTATCCCAAAACGATATGCCATAGGTGCCATTGAGTTCGCTGCCACCATTCACCACCTCGACAGCAGTAACCAATCCCAAGTCCACCGCAGCCTTGGGCGTCCACCCGCAACCCATGCACAGCTCACCTGTGGGTGCCTCGGGATGATTGATGGATATCAAGCCCCCCGACCTCTGAATGTTGTGAAGCAGCGTGTCTGTATCCGGGATGTTCGTGCTGCCGAGACGAAAGTCAATAAAGCTGGTCGTTCCGAGCACATTTATATGTCCCTGGAACGTGGTGATCTCGCGTCCCGGGATCAGAAGTGTCTTGTCGAAGTAAGGTTGAAGTTCGCGCATCGCATCATATTGCGAGGTGGCATTGTGATCCGTGATTGCAATGAAGTCGAGACCACGCCGCGCCGCCGCCTCGACTGTGAGAAATACCGGACACGGAACCTTTTCGCCCGCCTGACTTGCGCATTGGCCATCACTGTGAGCTGTATGCATGTGCAGGTCTCCGCGATACCACGTCGGCCCTCGGCGGAGTGGCTTGCGAAGTACCTCGGGTTCCTCCGAGACTAATCCGCTACGCGTGAAGTAAATCTCTGCAATGTAGTGCGAAGTCACACCCGCACGAATATTCGGTACGCCGATAAGGATGTTCCAAATCCCGGCCGGCAACGGGCCGGGCAGGCAAGATGGAGTTGCGTCTGAGAACCCCACCGTCAACACGGTCTTGTTTCCTCCACTCCAGCAACGCAGGCCCGCAGGATCCATCAACCCAAGGTCAAGCGCGGTGTGTTTCTCCTTCTCGCTGTAGTGGAAGGTGATCGTAACCCTCTGTATTCCCTCGGGCACTCGAAAGGGCACCTCGACGTAGGTGTTGTTCTGGCCACTACGTACGTCGCCTTCTAAAACGATCTTCGTAGAAATTGAACTATCGGGTTCCTTCTGTGTCGCAGCGGCAGGCAAGGCAATCAACAGAAAGCAGATGCATAACGCCTCAGCCAAAATATTCCCAGTCTTCATCTTGACCATTCCCACAGGATAAAGCCGGCAAATGAAGAAGCGTGGGGTAGAGGTAGTCACCCCACGCCTTCTTTAAAGGGCAGATGCTAGAAGGACAACTTCAATGCGACCTGCAAGCGTCGCGATGCCTGCGATGGGAAGCGCGTCGCCGTGATCTGGCCGAAGTTGCTGCTGGTCAGATTCGTGTTCGAGGGATTTGCAAACTGAGGTGTGTTGGTTGTGTTGAAGGCCTCAGCTCGAAACTGCAGGCGAACCGTTTCGGTAAAGGTGAAATTTTTGAAGATAGACGAATCGAGATTGTTGAAGCCGGGGCCACGCGCCTGCTGGCCTTCGCCACCCAGCGGGGCGTAGTTCGTCTGGCCGACCTGCGTTGCTGCGGGCGGGTTCGCAAACGCAGCCAGGTTGAGCCACCTGTTGTAGTTATGAGGAGCTCCGTAGATATTCTGTCCTTGGACTACGTTCGCGAAGCAACCAAAAGCCGATGTGGACGGGGTGCAGTTTATCGTGAACGGCTGACCGCTCTGATAGGTGTAGATGAAGTTAAAGTTCCATCCGCCCAGCACCGCGTCTTCCAGTTTGTTTGCGCTGGCGCCGTACATCCGCCCTCTACCGTACGGTACGGCCCAGGACCCTGAGAGGTGCACCAGGTTAGCTGCATCTGTGTCGCAGAGTGCATAGTCTGCGGAGATCCCGAAGCCTGGCAGCCACTCTGCGCGGTACTGCTGATTCTGTGAAGCCTGCGTGTGCTGATCGCTCATGCACTTAGACCACGTGTAGTTTCCGAGGACGGTCAGGCCATAGGCTAGCTGGTGTTCGTAGGTCAACTGCATCGAGTTGTAGCTGCTCGTTGCATTGGTGGTCTCATAGGTGGCGTTTCGCGCAAAGCTCGGATACGGAACGTAGTTCTGCGCATTCGCACTTGTTGGAAGGATCTGTGTTGGAGAGTTGTTGTATCCCAGATTGTCTAAGTGCCTACCCATCGTCCCCACGTATCCGAGCTGGACGGAATCGTGCGCTGTGAACTGGTCCTGCACCGTCAGGTTGACCATCTGGACATAAGGCGTCTGGAAGTTGTACTGACGCCCGTACATGTTCAAGCCCTGTCCGCTGTTAATCGTCGGATCGGAGAGGTTGATCGTGCTGAATGTTTCCTCCATCGTTGCTGTGTTTCCGTTGTTGAGCAGCAACGGGTGCACAGAGTCGGGGCTGTTGAAGGTCGAGGTATACACAAACGGATAGTTCGTCCCCAGTGTGCCGCCATAACCAAGATTGCCCAGCGCCCCGTACGCGATTGCGTATCCGGCACGAACGACAAATGTCGGAAGTACCCGGAAAGCAAATCCGAGTCGTGGTGCGAAGTTCGTCTTTTGAGCGTTGCCCAACGAGAGACTCGATACGCAATCAAGAGTGATATTGCTGCTCGCGAGCAAAGCGTTGAAGGACGTTGAGCGCGGAACAGCACATCCCTTGTTGGACATGTAATAGACGCCGGGAGTCCCGTTACCTCCCGTCGGAATGAAGTTCGCCTGTCTCCCGTTAACCTCGGAGTACGGAGTGAAATACTCCCAGCGAAGTCCCAGGTTTAGCGTCAATTGCGGGGTCACCTTCCAATCGTCCTGGAAGTAGGCCCCTTCGTACCAGCGCTGGTCGACCGTGGCGGCAATATTTGAGCCGGAGTAACTACTCAAGCCACCAACGTTGTTGATGCCGCCAGTGACCTTGGACGTGATCGGTACAAGCAACATGTCGGCGAGACCGTTGGTGCTCGCGTTGTTGTTCGGTATGTCGCTGTACTGTCCGTTGAAGTTGATGTCACCGCGCCCCTGAGGTGGCTGTGAGATGTTTCCGACGATATCGACGACCTGAACACCCATCTTGAAGTTGTGGTTGCGATAAACCTTGGTGACGTTGTCCTCGCCCTCGATGCTGTACACGTACTGCAGAGTTGGTGTGAAGTTGCCAACTCCGATATGAGTCAACACGTTTCCGCCCGATGTTGATGCAAACGTGATGGGCGGAAGGCCACCGTTATTGGGAACCTGTGGGATTCCCTGGATTCCATACTGAGCCGGAATTCCAAATGTGTTTCCGTAGATGGACTGCTGCAGCTTATCGGCATGAACCATACCGACGTGCATCTCGTTCGTAAAGGTCGGCGTAAAGACGTGGGTATATCCAACGGCGAAAGCATAGGCTGGGAAGCTGTCATTCCTCCCGCCAGTTTCGCCTACAGCCACCAGAGGAAGACTCGACGGAACGCTGTAGGAGATCAGGCTTCGATCAAAGACACCGAACAGAATGTTGTTGGCATTGAAGTTCTGATCGATGCGAATGTCGTAGCTGTTCGTGGTCTGTGGCTCTTTCGGGGTCCATGAAAAGTTGTTGTTGAAGTTTGCCGTGTTTATGTTCTGCGCGGGAAAGACCCCGAGCAGCTTAATCGCATTCGGGTCAATCCGGTTGACCGGAATCATGTTCATGTATGCCGTCTGGCTCGTGAAGTCACTAATTCCAACCACGCTGGTATTTCCGCCGTTGTTGTAGAAGGGA
>Ga0070764_10001268_pt1 | contig 10868 bp, 6 predicted proteins | sample HubBroMetageWRM4_FD_67287 | JGI IMG/M metagenome (GOLD analysis project Ga0070764, IMG submission 67287) | Warmed soil microbial communities from the Hubbard Brook experimental Forest, New Hampshire - Hubbard Brook CCASE Soil Metagenome WRM 4 | ecosystem: Environmental > Terrestrial > Soil >... | reverse complement strand
TCCTGCAGCCGCGTCTTGCAGTCGAAGATCCAGACGGATCCGCCTCTTGTTTCCGTCTTCCAGAATGGTGTAGGAACCCAGCGCAACGTAATCGGTTCCCAGGTTCGATCGCAGACGGAGCAGAGAGTCTTTGGCAAGGGTGTCAGCTTCTCCCCAGGGCACGTCGCTGCTGGCACGGGCGACTTGCTCACCCGGGATAATGCGCAGGTGTTCTCCTGCCGCCAGTTCGGTGTTCAACATCTCGACTAGCGCCACGGAAAGCCACTTCGTATCCTCGCGTCCGCTAAGATTTCGGAAACCAAGCACCGCGACCGCGGGCCGCATCTTCACGGCCGGGAGACCCACCACGGGTCCCGTTCGCTCCGCGAGCCGCCCAACCCGGGATCGATAGACCAGAACACCGACCCCTATCAGCGCCGCAATTGCGACCGCTATTCCGGTCCGTACTCCGATCGGGCCCCTTCGTGGAGCAACTTGTTCAACTACCACCCGCGCTCGAGAGCGGCTCTCCAACCGAAGAGTTTCCTCCACTTCCTGCATTGTCCCAAGTTGCGCTCCGAGTTGCACTTGCTCGACCTCACGAACAGTTTCAGCGAACTGATAGCCCCGCCCCGGTACGTTGACGATGTATCGCCTCTCTTGGGAGGAGTCACCCAGCGCTTTCCTGAGCACGAAGACGTTTTGACTGAGATTGGACTCTTCGACGAAGCTGTCGGGCCACAAGATCTTCATCAAATCATCTTTTGAAACGACTCGATCCCGATTCTCAATCAGCACTACCAGCGTTTCAATCACTTTTGGAGTCAGGGAGACGGGGTCCGTGCCGCGCGTTAAGAGCCTTTTTTGAGGATCCAGACGAAAGGGTCCGAACTCGTACAAGTGCTTGATCCGGCTGGGTTTCGTTTCCATTAAAAACCTTTGAGAAATTTTGAGCCGCCCTTTGAAGACTCTTGCATGCGCCCTCATGCATTCTGCACTGCGTTCGGCGGGATGAAGCGGCGCAATACCCCCAGTTGGCAAGCAATCTACCACTGAATACGCCGCCGGGCAACGAGGAAGACTGGTGAGCCTACGCAAGGTGGTCACGGAAATCACGATCGAGACCAACCAGGTTCTGGTGATCAAGAGAAAGCAAGTTACCCGATCCATGTCCTGTAAATGTGCGAGTGAGGTGGAGTTGGTGCGACCCGAGTTCGTGCAGCCCGACACGGTGAAAGTCCTGGTCAATGAAGCAGGGAATCAGCAAGGCGCCGAGGAACCATCCAATACCCGTCTCTTGACCGACGCCGCGCACGGCTCTCATGCGATTTATCTGCAGTCCTTGCTGGGCGCAACCAGGCTTGCTAAACGATTCCTCAACTGTCTCGGACCTGGTAGCAAACCGGAAGACGAGCCCCCGAGAGCGAAAGACCAGAAATCCAAAGATGTAGATAGGGCATGAGTTTGTCGTCAGCCTGTGGGCGAATCACAAATCGATGAAGGAGAGTTAAGTATGTCTGACAAGTTTCGTGCTGTTTCGTTCTGGCAAAGTGTGCGTCAGCACCTTCATGCTGCTGTTTGCGGCAGACTGCGCATCGTGACCTGTATTGTTGGCCTAGTCGTCTTCGCCGCAAGCTCCGCGATTGCCGACGTTTATCTTCGCAATTTGTTTCCATTTCTCGATTTCACCGGTTTTTCCGGGACATACAGCAATACCGGGAGCGTCGATCTGAGTGGTCCATTCTTTCAGAGTCTCGGCACGAACGGAAGAACCTGCGGCACCTGCCACCAACCCAACAACGCATTCGGATTGAGTGCCGTGGATGCCCAATTCCGATACTTCACAAGCCGCGGGAAAGATCCGCTGTTTGCGCAGATCGATGGTTCGACCTGTCCCACCGGCCCCATAAACAACAGTCTGGTTCTGAACAACGGACTGATTCGCATCGGACTGACCGTTCCGCCAAACAGCACCGACGCTTCCGCACCGCAATACACGATCACGGCTGTGCAGGATCCGTATGGTTGTGCTCTCACCACCGATTCCCAGGGAGTACAGACCGTTTCCGTTTATCGCCGGCCGTTGCCGACGACAAATTTAGGCTTCCTGAGCGCCGTCATGTTTGATGGACGCGAATCGCTCACGCTCCCTCTCAACAATGCGCAAACCTTCCCCGCCAACCTGAACGCCGACTTGACGCAACAGGCAATTGACGCGACCGTGACCCATGCTCAGGCCGGGCAGGCTCCTACAACCGCGCAACTCAGCGACATCGTGAACTTCGAACTCGCTCTCAACTCAGCGCAATTGTTTGATTTCGCCGCCGGAGATCTCTCAGAAAACGCGCAGGGAGGAGCCCAATTCCTGTCTACCCAACCGTACTATCCCGGAATCAACGATTCTCTCGGGGCCGACCCTCAGGGAAAACCGTTCACGCCCGATGTGTTTACGATCTACACGTCCTTCCAGAACTCCCGGAATCCGCAGCAAGCCTCGATTGCTCGCGGCGAGCAGATCTTCAACACCCAACCCCTGACGATCAGCAATGTCGCTGGACTCACTACCGGCAATCAGCAGATTACGGGCACCTGTACGACCTGTCACGATAACTTCAACGTGGGAAATCACTCGCTCCCCTTGCCGCTGGATATTGGAACCAGCCGCTCGCCCCAGTATGAAACCGACCCGAACATCCTGGCTGGGCTCAAGGAACTGCAAATGCCGGTCTTGCCGGTGTTCGAGCTGGTCTGCACTCAAGGTCCGCTCGCCGGCAATACCTATTACACATCCGATCCCGGCAAAGCGCTGATCACCGGACAATGCAGCGACATCGGTCGAGGGAAGGGTCTTATTCTGCGAGGGTTGGCCGCACGAGCGCCTTACTTCCATGACGGAGTAGCTGCCAACCTGCAGCAAGTTGTGAATTTCTATAACCAACGCTTCCAGATAGGCCTCACGCGGCAGCAGGTACAGGATTTGGTCAACTTCCTGCAAACGCTTTAGCCTCTGCCACTCGCGCGAACTGGCCCCGGCTGCGGTGGTTCGGGACGGTCACGTGGCCGCACCCAGGAGACAGGAGCCACGTTCCGGCATCCTTTACGCCCATTCGGTCAAAGCAATATGGGCACAAGATCACGTCTCCGATGGGATTAAGCATCCCCGGCACTCTGACACCCAGGCAGGACGAGCTGTGACACAGATCACCAAATGCAAGAAACAGTTGCCTCTAAACACATTTGCTGTCTGATTGTTGGCGTAAACATCCGCATTACACTCATTGACCTTTAACCAAGGGGCCGAGCTGCATTCTCAATGAGTGTGATCGCCTGTTCTCGACAGTTAGATACCCGTTCAGTGATAATGCGCTCATCGCAACCGCGAACTCTAAAGGTGATCGAAGTGAGAACGTTCTTAAGATGTGTCGTAATTTTCGGAGCTTTATTTACCATCATAGGGATCAGTACACTTCATGGGAAGGATGCAGAGTCCGCGTTCGTTCTTCAGATCACTCCGTCGCAAAATGCAGTACAGCCGGGGACCGCAAGTTGGAAAAAAGCGGAACCAGTTTTCTTTATTTTGACGATGAAGAACAACTCAGGGCATACGCTTCATTTTGCGCTGACGAATCCCGCACTCGATTACCGGGCAACGGTACTCGACTCGCAAGGCAAGCCAGTACCCGAAACGGAGGTTTTCCGCAAGATGAGAGAAGGGCGCAAAAACAGAATCGAGTCCGGTCGGAATATTTTGGTAGTGCTCAAGTCCGGTGAGACCCAGCAGGACACGATTGAGTTGAGCTCCGTGTACGAATTAGCCAACTCAGGCAAGTATACGGTACAGATCGAACGAGACATGCCGCCCGAACTTGGCTCGGGCGTTGTAGAGTCGAACCTCGTCAAGATCACGGTGGTCGAATAGTGCCTCTTTGCCGCTAACCTTCAAGGGCATCTACGAAGATGGCGACCGGAAGCTGAACTGATGACTGGCGATAATCTCTATTACACTCATTGACCTCCATTGACCTCGATCGGCCATTCTCCTCAATGAATGCAATCGCCTGGTTACGACAACCAGAGCGGGATCACTTCTTGGTGGTGCTGTTCGTTATCGCTCGTTAGGTGGAGTTTTCGTTCTCGAAGGTGTTTATGCCCAGAGATGATCAAATGGTTAATCGGGAATCTACCGTATTTGCGGGCGAGCCGCATTGTTCTTATATGTAGCCGTCGTCGTCGCCACGAATGCATCCCCATGATGGTTGTCGAGTAGGAATCTGCGGATCTGCGCAGGATCACTGGCAGTTGTTTTCCATTTTCAGTACGGCGCGGTACAAGTTTGGGCGGAGCGGGACTCTCGCCGTCTGTTTGGACGTGAGCTTGGTTCTTTGGTTTTTATGGCTCTTGATCCTGGGAGCCCTGCCTTGCCGAGCCCTTGCGCCCTCGGACTATTACAACCATATAGTGTTCGACAACAGCATCACGCCTGACTACTACTATTACAGCAGTGGGCGATCGGTGTTTCCCAGCACGGTACAGCTGATATCGGGAGGGCTGCCCGTCGACACCAAGACTTTTTTTACCCCTCCTAACGCACTGCGCCTGCAATGGCGTTCGGTAAAAGGTGGAAGCTGGGAGACGGAAGTACGCGCGGTCAGTATGCGCAACCGGTCTCCCGATTTCCGCGGTGACACGCTTTACATGTGGTGCTACTCGCCTGAACCGATCCCTGCCTCCGACCTGCCGGTAATTCAGTTGGAGGATGAAGAACACGATTTCACAGCGCCGCTGAAGCTAGACGGCATGACCGGCGACTTGGCGGCCAAACGCTGGGTGCAGCTTCGCCTTGCACTCGACAAGTTTGCGACTGCTTCCATTCATCCTTTTCAACCGCGCAAACTGCACAGCGTGCACTTCGGCCAGAACACATCAGATGACACGCCGCGGACCTTAATCATCGACGAGATCAAAATCGACGACAGGAGCGCGGCTTCGCCGGTCTCGCCCGAGATAAGGAATCCCCTGCCGCCGCCGCAAAACGTGCAGGCTAAAGGCTACGACCGGCACATAGACGTGAGATGGGACCCAGTTGAGGACAACGATCTGCAAAGCTATGCGATCTACCGCTCCATGGGAGGGCACAACTTTCAGCCCGTCGGTATTCAGACCGCTGGCATCAATCGCTACACCGATTTTCTGGGGCGGTCAGGGGTGACGGCCGCTTACCGGATCAGGGCCGTCGACCGCGCTTACCGCCAATCCGCCTTTTCCAGCGTGGCAAGCTCTTCGACCAGAGAGTTATCCGACGACGAACTGCTCACCATGTTGCAGGAAGCCTGTTTTCGCTATTACTGGGAGGGGGCTCATCCCATCGCCGGAGCAACGATGGAAAACATTCCCGGAGATGACCGAATCGTCCCGACGGGCGCCACCGGATTTGGCATCATGGCACTCGTTGTAGGAGTTGATCGCGGTTTCATCACTCGCGAGCAAGGCATCCAACGCCTCACGCAAATCTTGGACTTCCTCGAAAAGGTGCCACGCTACCACGGTGCTTGGCCCCACTTCTTGAACGGATACACGGCACAAAGCATGTTGGTTTTTGGCATGTTTGATAACGGCGGAGATCTGGTGGAGACATCATTTCTGATGGAAGGGTTGTTGACCGCCCGCCAATACTTCAAGGGAGCCAGTGCAGATGAGCAGGGTCTCTATCGGAGAATTACCCAACTCTGGGAGGCCGTGGAGTGGGACTGGTACCGGCGCTCCCCGCAAGATGACGCCCTGCTATGGCATTGGTCTCCGCAGTGGTCCTGGTATATCGATCACCGGCTCACCGGATTCAACGAAACCATGATCACTTATCTGCTGGCGATTGCGTCGCCTACGCACGCCGTTCCGGCCGATCTTTACTACACGGGATGGGCGGGCCAGTCACGGGCCGCGATTGCCTATCGCAGCGGATGGTCTGGCTCAACCGAAGGAGATCAGTATCGAAACGGCCATACTTACTACGGCATCAAGCTCGACGTGGGCGTGGGCACCGGCGGGCCGCTGTTCTTCACGCAATACTCGTTCATGGGCTTCGATTCCCGCGGCATCCACGACCGGTACACGGATTACTTTGAGAACAATCGCAATATAGCGCTCATTAATCTAGCGTATTGTGAGGCAAACCCTGGACACTTCCAAGGCTACGGGCCGCAGGATTGGGGACTGACGGCAAGCGATGACCAGTTGGGCTATCTCGCCCACGCTCCCAATCTGGCGAGCGACGACGGCACGATTACTCCAACGGGCGCGCTCTCTTCGTTTCCCTATACACCCGAAGCCTCGATGGCTGCCCTCAAGTTCTTTTATCGGGAACTAGGCGACCGGCTCTGGGGTGTATACGGTCCGCGCGATGCTTTCAATCTCGGTCGAAATTGGTTCTCTCCCACCTATATGGGCCTCGACCAGGCTCCGATTGTGGTCATGGTGGAGAACCACCGCACTGGCCTCATCTGGAAAATGTTTATGTCCAATCCGGAAATTCAGCCTATGTTAGATAAGATTGGGTTCCAGCACGATAAAGCTGCAAACACTGCCGGCACGACGCGCTAGCCGAACATTTCTTTCCTGTCCCTCGCTCTAACGGGCAGAATCTCCGGTCATTTTCCCGACAACCTTTGCTTCGATCATGTCATCTGAACCGCCGCCTCAACAAGGCGGGATTTCTTCGGCTAGAGGGCCAAATGGCTGGGATTCGCTCGCCTCCGCCTTTGTAAGGGTCATCGACTTAGTGAGTGCGCCGTTACCAATCGAAGGAGCCTCTATGCCGCATCGAACCTTGCCCGTAATCCTAGTGTTGGCAATCACATTCTTTGTTGGAGCTGCACAGGCTCAGTTTCGCGGTTCCCTCCGCGGAACGGTTACTGATCCCCAGGGCGAAGCGGTTTCTGGCGCGACCGTGACTCTAACGGACACCGCAACAAACAAAACCCTAGGGGCTACGTCCGACGCCAACGGCATTTACGAATTCAACGCGCTCGCGCCTGACCCCTACCAGCTTACCGTGGAGCACGAAGGGTTCACCAAGAAGGTGCTGGAGCAAGTGCAGATCATCCCCGAGCAGCCCAATTCACTGAACTTGCAGTTGGAGGTGGGCAAAGTCCAAATGACTGTAACCGTTTCAGGGACAACCCAGGCGCTGGACACCGAGACGGCCACACTGAGTGGCACGATCAACAGTAACCAGATCCAGAATATGCCGTCGTTCGGACGGGACGTTAGCAAGCTAACGGTGCTGGCTCCCGGTGTGTTCGGTGATAATGCGCAGGGAAGTGGCGGCGGCTCCGAAAGCATTCCCGGCACTGGGTCCCAGCCAGTGGCGTCGGCGGGTAACACCGGAATCTTTGCCACCGAAAACCTTTCGCCGATCCTTAGCAGCGGCAACCAGGCTCAGAACAACGGCATTTCGATTGACGGTATCAGCACCACCAGCGCCGTCTGGGGCGGATCCACCGTCGTTACGCCATCTGAAGATTCCGTCGATAGCGTAAAAATCGTCTCCAATAGCTATGACGCCGAGAATAGCCGCTTTAGTGGCGCTCAGATACAAATCATTTCCAAGAGCGGCGCCAACCAGGTCCATGGCAGTCTTTTCTTCGCCATGCACCGTCCCAATTTGAACGCTACTCAGCGATACAACGGCCATAACCAGAAGGACCTTAGAGATCCATACTTTTTTGATCAGTTCGGCGGCAGCGTTGGCGGCCCCATCTTGAAAAATAAGGTCTTTGCTTTCTTCAACTATGAGACAGTTCGCACTCCCGCTAGCGTACCCGTGCAAGCAAATGGATGGTATGATACGGCGGCCTTTGACGCTCTGGCATCTGCAGCCGGACCCATCGCCAATACCTACCTCACCTTTCCTGGTTCCGGCGTTATTGCAACCGGCATCAATCCTTCTACATGCACCGATGCCGGCCTCGCCGAAGGGGTAAACTGCGTAACGATTCCGGGCCAAGGGCTGAATATCGGAACGCCCCTGACCGCGGGGGTAGGCACCCAAGACCTCGGCTGGACCCAACCCACGAACCCCGGCTGCGGTGGGGCGGGCACCGGCTGCGGAACGACTGGGAGCCCCCTAGGCACTACGGCCGACATTGCGAACTTCCAAACCGTTTCCAGCTCCAGCTCAACCCACGTGCAGTACAACGGGCGCCTCGACGCCAATATCACGCCTAAAGATAGCCTCGCCTTTGCGATCTATTGGGTGCCACAGTCATTCAGCTACCTCAACGGCCCGGCCCGCGCGTATAACCTCTTTCATTACACTCAAATCAATGACGCGTTCTCCGTAGTCTGGAACCACACCATCTCCTCGAGCTTCCTCAACGAAGCTCGGGTGAACGCAGCCGGATGGCGCTGGAATCAGATCGCATCCAACCCTCAGTCGCCGGTTGGACTTCCTACGGATTCCATTCAGACAATCGGCAGCATTACTCCAAAATCCTTTGGACCTAATGTTGGCAGCATCTACGACCAGTGGACGTATACCTACAAAGATGTGGCCACCAAGATTATCGGCCGCCACACCATTAAATTTGGCGGCGACCTCACGCGGCTCTCCTACCTGCAGAATTGTGCCGGCTGCGGCATTCCAAGTTACAGTTTCTTCAACCTGTGGGACTTCCTCAACGATGCGCCGGCCACCGAATTCGAGCAGGTCAACCCCACTAACGGAGCCCCGTCGACGCTTCGCCAGGACGACCGCGAGAATCTGTGGGGCCTTTTTGTTCAGGATGACTACAAACTACGAAGGAACCTGACCGTAAATCTCGGCGTGCGCTACTCTTACTTTAGTCCGCTCTCCTCCAAAGAGGGCAACATGTTTGTGGCTACGCCGGGCGCGGGGTCGGCTTACTTGACCGGCCTCACGATACATAAGGGAAATTCCTGGAACTCGCAGAAGACTAACTTCGGGCCCGAGATAGGCTTTGCCTGGAGTCCGGGTCAATTCCACGACAGGATCGTAATCCGCGGCGGTTACGGTCTGAACTACAACCAGGAAGAAATTGCCATTTCGAGCAGCATCGTCAACAATCCTGGGTTGGTCGTCACTCCCTTCTTGAGCAGCGCCTCACCGTCATCAATAAATCCTGACATAATTTATGGCATTTCGACCAACGTGCACTCACTGTTCGGGTATCCGGCAAACCCGCACCTGATTACAACTTTAGGCCCGAATGGATTGCCTCCTGCGGGCTCGGCGGCGGTTGGCGTGCAAATCTTTCCCAACACTCTTCCCACGATGTACGTTGAACACTACTCGCTAGACATCCAGAACGATCTGGGACACAACTGGATCATGTCGTTGGGATATCTCGGGACCTTATCGCATCACTTCTTTTTCAACGAGAACCCGAACGCTGCCCCCGTGGCCGACGGCTTCGCCCTGAACCAGCAGATCAATGGCGGGAACTACTGGGCCGTTAATGACAAGGCCAACTACAACGCCTTGCTGGCTGAAGTGAAGCATCAGTTCTCGCACGGTTTTATGTCCGATGCTCAATTCACCTGGTCCAAGAGCCTGGACGACAGTTCCGGGCCGTACGCCGAACAAGACTATCCCTATAACCCAAGCCTGAATTACGGACCCTCGGATTACAACGTCGGCAAGGCGTTCAAGCTTTATAGCATGTGGCAGCCGGTCCTCTTCCGCGCGAGCAGGAGTTGGATGGAAAAAGTCGCTGGGGGCTGGACGCTCAGCGGCATCTTCTATTGGCACTCCGGGTTTCCCTGGACTCCTACGGCGAGTGTGCCGAGCGGAGACCTCTATTGCGGCAGTTGCGGGTATAATTCACTGCCTGCCCTCTATCTGGGCGGCGCGGGCAACAGCACCAGCAACAATACCTTCAAGGGCCCCGCCGCTGGCGGACCCAATTTGAACTATCCGCTGGGCGGCACGGCGTATTTCGCGGCGCCAGCCTTTCCGCCCCCATACACATGTAGCCCTACTACCCCTAGCATCTGCCAGTTCGGAAGCGCGCTGCCGCAGGTCGCGCGTCGCAACTTCCTCACCGGTCCTGGATACAGGGACGTGGATATGACGCTGGCCAAGAGTTTTGGCCTGCCTCACGGTCCTGTACTCGGCGAAAACGCCAAACTTGAGTTGCGAATGGATGTCTTCAACGTGTTCAACAATTTGAACTTCAACCCCGGCAGCATCTCGAACAACATCAACAACTCGAACTTCGGCGTGGCTCAGTCAGCTCTTGCTGCCCGTGTGCTCGCATTGACGGCGCGATTCAGCTTCTAACGGCGCTCTTCTGAGCTCGCGCCAGTATGGCGTGCTCCTCTTGCGCGTTAGAGGGAGCGAGCGCGCGATTGTTCGTTCCGGGCAATCCCACCGTACTGATAGCGCCGTCTGCGACAAACCCTGAAATGACTTTCAGCATCTTTTATGGGGATTGTCGGGTTGGAATGATAATGTTACGAGACTGCGACATTCTCCGGCACTTCGTCCATCTGGCATTGGAAGGTCTTCGAAAGGGGCAGCACCCAAGCGCAGCTCAACGGAATTTACCAGTTTCACTCCGGCTTCCCTTGGACCCCGGTGGCTACCAATATTTGCGCTGTACTCGGAGCGAGTACCCGTTTTAATCCGATTAGGCCAATCGCCTACAACGGCGGCGCCGGAGACAACCACGACACGTCCGCCTTTCTCCCTCCCACCTCCAGTAATTTCCCTGCCCTGGCCAATATTACCGCCGCCAATCCACTCAACCCTTACTTCACGCTGCAGACAACAGGCACCCCCGGTCGCGAAGGAATTTGGGTTGCCTGAGACGAGGGTCTTCGAAAAGGGGAAAATTCACGCTGCCTCGGCCCCAATTTTTCTTAGACGGGGC
>Ga0070764_10001266_pt1 | contig 10873 bp, 8 predicted proteins | sample HubBroMetageWRM4_FD_67287 | JGI IMG/M metagenome (GOLD analysis project Ga0070764, IMG submission 67287) | Warmed soil microbial communities from the Hubbard Brook experimental Forest, New Hampshire - Hubbard Brook CCASE Soil Metagenome WRM 4 | ecosystem: Environmental > Terrestrial > Soil >... | reverse complement strand
TGAGATGTGGATTTTGCCGAATTGCGCGATCGCCGCCGCCCGTCCAATCGTGGCCAGCGATCCTTTGTCGAAGTAGTGGAAAGCTTCGCGGGGTTTGCCGTTCAAGTCAGCCTTGATTTGCCGCGCCGCAAACGTGCCCTGCTGCATCGCAACCGGAGCCACTCCCGGTAGCGGCTTTCCATCTTTGTCGTTCAGTGTCGCCAGGTCGCCGATGACAAAGACCTCGCGATGTCCGGGTAGGCTGAGGTCCGGCTCGACCAACACGCGGCCGGCTTTGTCGACAGGCGCGCCAAGCGCTGGTCCGAGCGATGAGGCGGAAACTCCTGCGGCCCATAGCACTACCTCGGCCGGAACCGACTCTTCTCCAATGCGCACTTGTCCTGAACGAACCTCGGTGACGGGAGAGTCGGTGATCACCTCGACCCCGAGATGCTGCAACTGGCTGACGGCGCTGCGTTGCAGGTCTTCTGGATAGCTGTTGAGGATCGACGGGCCGGCCTCGACTAGCAGAATCCGCGTCTTTGTTGGATCGATGTGGCGGAAGTTTTTGGGTAGAGACTTGCGCGCAATCTCCGCCAGGGTTCCGGCGAGTTCGACGCCAGTTGGTCCAGCGCCGACCACAACAAAGTTCAGTGGGCGATGCATGCCAGTCAGGGCGGCCTCACGCTCAGCCAATTCGTACGCCAGCAAAATGCGGCGCCGGATCTCCAGTGCGTCTTCAATGGTCTTGAGTCCCGGCGCAAGCGGCTCCCAATCGTCATGGCCAAAGTAGGCGTGCGTAGCGCCGGCGGCGACGATCAGGTAGTCGTATGAAATTTCATGACCATGCAACCGCACCACGCGCCGTTGCAGATCGAATTCCTGCACCTCGCCCAGCAGCACTTCCACGTTCTTGTACCGGTGCAAAATCTCGCGGATGGGCGCGGCAATTTCCGCCGGCGACAGCCCCGCGGTTGCCACCTGGTAGAGCAGCGGCTGGAACGTGTGGTGGTTCTTGCGGTCGATGACGGTGATTTGAACAGACAGCCGGACCAGCGCTTCAGCAGCTTTCAGACCGCCGAATCCGGCGCCCACGATGACGACCTTCGGAATGGCGTGTTCGTTCATGGCCGTACACCATGTGATGCTCCAGAGCGAGCCACGATACATCAATTCGCTGCGGACTTGCCGGAGCCTGAGAGCGCCAGAGCGCGGGATTGAGCGGAGTCGGCAGCGGCGGAACGTCCTTGCGCCCGATAGATTTGAGCCAGATCGAGCCATGCTTGAGGAACGTCGGGCGCAATCTGGATGGCCTTTTCCTGCGCCGCAGCGGCGCGCTTGGTGTCGCCGCTCTGTTGCCAAGCCTTTGCCCGTCCGCTGGCCACCTTGTAGGAGATCGAATCATCCCCTCGTTGTGTGTTCTCCGCGACGGTCGCCGTGCGCTCTGCTTCGCTAAATGCCTCGAGCGCATCGTCAGGATGGCCGGCCTGCAAAGCGTAATCGCCAAGCTGCGCATATGTGCTTGCCGGGCTGGCTTGCAGCTCAGCCGCTTTTTTGATCGCGGCTATGGCGTCGCTGCTGCGGCCCTGTTTCACGTAAAGGTCCGCCAGCGCCAGCCAGGTGAACTCGTTGGGCGACAAGGCGACCGCACGCAGAAACTCTTGCTCCGCTTCAGAGCCGCGATCCATGGCGGAGAGAGCATTGCCACGCATCAGGTGTGCGTTGACGCTTGCGGGAAAAACCGAAAGCGCCTCTTCGCTCGCGTCCAGTGCCGCCGCATTGCGACCGAGCACCATGTAGACCGTGGCCGCGTTCAGAGCGCCAATGAATCGCTCAGGGGAATTGGTCTGATCCGCGATGTCGAGCGTCTCGGTCGCGCAATTGATTTGAAGCCGCTGGATCAGAGAGGCGGTCTCCGGTGTACGACGCACAAACACTGCCGAGACTCCATCGAGGTAAACCGGAGCCCAGGCCTTGCTGTCGCACAGATCCTTGACGCGCGCGTGTTCGATTCCGTTACTGCGCGACAACAGAATCGTATTGATGTGGTATCGGTCTGCCTCTTGCTGCCAATCTGCCGAGCCTGGGTCGCTCTGCAGCAGCAGACGCTCGCGGTTCACGCGAGGCAAGCCGAAGAGCGTGTCGCGGCCATCAAGATAATCCAATCGCCCCGGTCCCAGCGCCCAGCTGACGTATCCGCCTTCGTCATAGGTGTTGAAGAGTTCGCCTGGCAAATTCTCGCGCTCGATGAACTCGGCCGCACCACGTGGAAACCACCAGCTTAGTCCCGCGCCGAAGGTCGAAATTTGCGGCGTGCTGCCAAAATAATAGCGATTGCTGATGAGGTCGCGTCCGCGAATCCAGACGAGCATTGCCAGGCAGGCGGCTGCGCCCCATGCAAGGGCGTGACGTATCCGCGGCGACCGAACCCACGAAGTCGCGGGCCGAAGTGCTTGCGCGAGCACCGGGCCGCCAACGACGACAACGACACAAGCAAACACCGCTCCCATCCGTATGTGCTTCACCGGCGGATAGCATGCTAAGGCCAGTAAAATTGCCGCTCCTAATTGCTTCTGCAATAACGCCACGACGGCGGCGACGACGGCGATGGCAAGCAACAGGTAAAGAGCCTCGCGCGTTCCGCCGCTGGTGAACGCGGCGCTGGCAGCGGGCCAGTTCAGCCGGATGCCGCGCCACTCGATGATCCACAGCTCCTGATTCGCGTTCGCGCGTTCCTGCAGCATCAGAGAGCGATAGAGGTTCCACCCCCAGGGATTCAGTAAAGTAGCTGCAAACGTGAAGGCCAGCCACGGGTAGACGCGGCGCAGTCGCTCGATCGCGGCGGCCCGCCGGTTTGGCCCACACACGAACTCGAGAACCTCTGCGCCCGCGTAGGCAAAGACCAGCAACAAGCCTGCTGCAAAGCCGAAGTGCACGTTGACCCATACCGCCATCAACGCCGGCAGCAGCCACAGCGGAGCGTCGCCGCTGCGATGGTTCTGCCACAGCAGCGACAGGAATGCTGCAAATAGCACCACGGTGAACATGTCCGCGCGCGGCGGCGTGCGATCGGCAATCAGAGGCACAGCCAGTACCGCGAGTGCTGCTCCCACAGCGGAGTTGCGGCGAAGCAAGAGTACGACCGTTCCCACACACGCGGCTGCGCTGATCCACGACAACAATTTGAATCCGCCAATCAGGAACGCCAGATAGAAGAAGACACCGGCTCCGACGGGATAGATCCACCGTTCGCCGGCTGCGGTGTACGAGAGCACGTCGACCGAGGGGATGTGATGATGCTGAACCGCCCAGCGACCGGTCGCCATATGCCAGAAGATGTCGAAATCGGAGACTGTGCGCAGGCCGGCCAGGAAAGCGTAGATCAGCGCGAGGCAGCCGACGAGAACAAACAGCCGGCGCTCAAACTCGAGCGGATTTGGTGCAGCAGAATTCGTGGAGCTGGGAACCACGGCATCCAGAAGTATAGCCACTCCGCCGCTCCGACTACGACTTTGCCGCGAGGAGAAACCCCGCACCGCTGTGGTAGATTAAAGGCAGTGTGGGCCCGTAGCTCAGTTGGTAGAGCAACGCACTTTTAATGCGTGGGTCGCAGGTTCGATTCCTGCCGGGCTCACCAAAGACAGCAACTAGCCATCAGCAACTAGCTTTCTCTTTCTGCTGTCGACCTTCTATCGCCATCTACCATCATCTACCACGTATAACCGTAAGGGGACCCGTTTGCGGCGTTGTTTTTTCACGCGCAGGCCAAATGTCTGAAGACGATCTCGGCTAGTCGCTCATGGCTAGCTGCTAGTTACCGTCTTTCTGCACGTACACCGCCGTCCCGTACGCCAGCACTTCCGTAACGCCCTGCATAACTTCGGTCGCGTCATAGCGCATGCCGATGACGGCGTTGGCGCCGAGTTCCAGAGCATGTTGCAGCATCAGGTCGAAGGCGTGCTGACGCGTCTCTTCACACAAGTTGGTCAAGAGCGTGATGTTGCCGCCGACCAGCGTCTGCAAACTTGCTCCGATGGTTCCGACGATAGAGCGCGAACGGACGATGATGCCGCGCACCAGGCCGTAATTTCTGACGACCTTGTAACCATCGAGCGTGAACGCAGTGGTCACCATGTTATGTGGAATGAAGCCTGCAGACGACGTGCCTTGTGTGGCGCTGCTGGTGTTCATACGGTCTTCCTCCAATGGGCGCAGCATAACATGGAGCCGCTGCCAGGTCTGTGCGTTATTCCGGTGGGCGCACTACACTGGTAAAGGAGATCACCAAGCAAGTGCCCCAGCCGACTCCTCCGAAGGAAAATTATCTACTCACCGTATTGTCTCTGGCCTTTGTGCTAGGTATGGCAGTTGCCATTGGCATTTATCTCGCGTGGAGCAAAGGTATTTTGCCGCCGGCATTTCACGGCTTTGCTTCGATGCTCGCGCTGTCAGTCTGTCCACCGTTTATCCTGTCGATCGCGGTAGGGCCGACGGCCGAAGCTGAAGTGATGGCGGTCGTCACGGCTGGAACGATTGTCTTTGCGAATGGGATCCTTTACGCAGGCGTGGGCGCGGGCGCGTTTTATGTCTTCGGCCTGTTGCGGAAGCGCCGATAATTTTATGGCGCCGGCTGCTGCTGGGTCATGCAGTGCAGCGCGCCCAGTCCCCAGATGAAGTCACGGCAGTAGATGCCAATCACTTCGCGATCCGGAAACAACTCAGCCAGCGTATTCAGCGCGACGCGATCGTTGGCGTCGCCGAACACCGGCACCAGCACGAGTTTGTTGGCGATGTAGAAGTTTGCGTAGCTGGCCGGCAGGCGCTGATCTTCGAAATAGACGGGCTTCGGCATCGGCAGCTTGACGATCTTCAGTGGCCGTCCGTCCTGGTCCGTGCTCTTCTTCAGCCAGCGGAAGTTGTCGCTGAGTGGCTCGTGGTTGGGATCATCGGGGTCGGGCTCATACGCGGTGACCACGGTGCGTGGCCCGACAAAACGTGTGATGTCGTCGACGTGTCCGTGAGTATCGTCGCCGGCGATACCACGCTCCAGCCAGATGACCTTCTCGATGCCGAGATAGTCGGCGAAGATTTCTTCCAGGTGCTCGCGTGAGAGCCCGGGATTGCGCTGCTGCACGTCGCTGAGCAGGCACTCTTCCGTCGTGATCAATGTACCGCGGCCGTTGACGTCGATGCTGCCGCCCTCCAGCACGACGCGATAGCTCTCTGTATTGATCTTCAGGTGCGCCTGCCACGACGGAACGCGTAACCGCTGCGCTATCTCAGTTCCAGCGGGTGCATCGAGCTTCCAGTCGCTGTACTTGGCCCATGCATTGAATCGCCACGTCGTCGCGGCGACGGAAGGCAAGTCGCTTTTGCGCGATTCGCGGCGTACGAAGATCGGACCGTAATCGCGCGTCCAGACACGATTGGTAGGAATCTGAAAGAAGCGGACGTTGCCGGCTTTTTTGCCCGGCTCGCTTGCCTTCTCGGGGATCACCTTCGAGCGGGCGAGGACTTGCCGCGCTTTCGCCTCAGCCGCTTCGTCATTGACCAGGATGTTGACCTGCTCGACACCGGCGAGGTAACGAACGATCTCGGCGTAGATCCACGGAATGGCTTCGAACTTTCCCGGCCAGTCGGTGCGATTGTGCGGCCACGCGATCCATGTGGCCTCGTGCGGCTCCCACTCGGCCGGCATGCGATAGCCGAGTGCAGCAGGAGTGTCGGGAAGTGTGAGAGCTTTCTTGGGCAATTGCTGAATCTTTCTTTCTGATTGAGCAGACCTCTGGTCTGCGTCTCTGCGGTTTAGTTCTGAGAGTGACGCACGCCTTCAGGCCGTACATACTCACAGAGCTTGCCTCAACTCCTAAAGGCAGATTCTTGCTGCTAGGCGTTAGGCGTGCTCCACCGTCGCTTTCCTACACCATGAACCGCTGGGTGATCGGCGCGTACGCATCCACACGACGGTCGCGCCAGAAGGGCCAGTTGCGCCGCACGTCTTCCATGCGATGCAGGTCGACTTCCGCTACCAGTATCTCTTCCTTGTCGTGCGAAGCCTGCGCAATCACCTGTCCAAACGGGTCGGCGATGAACGAGCCGCCCCAGAACTCCAGGCCTTTGCCCGGCGCTTCTTTGCCGCGAATATTACCGGTCTCGAAACCGACGCGATTCGGCACCGCGACATAGACACCGTTAGCGATGGCGTGCGCGCGCTGAATCGTGCGCCACGCATCATACTGGGCTTCCCCATACTGCGCCTTCTCGTCGGGATGCCAGCCGATCGCCGTGGGATAGAACAACACGTTCGCGCCTTGCAGCGCCGTTAGCCGCGCACCCTCGGGATACCACTGGTCCCAGCAGACCAGCGTGCCGAACTTGGCAAAGTCGGTTTCGAAGGCTTTGAACCCGAGATCCCCCGGAGTGAAATAGAACTTCTCGTAATAGAGCGGGTCGTCGGGGATGTGCATCTTGCGATAGATACCGGCGACCTTGCCGCCTTCGTCGAGAATTGCGGCGGTGTTGTGATAGATGCCGGCTGCGCGGCGCTCAAACAGTGACGCGATGATCGTGATCTTCAACTCGCGCGCGACGTCGCCCAGGCGCTTGGTCGCCGGGCCGGGAATCGGCTCGGCCAGGTCGAACAGTGCGGTGTCTTCGCGTTGGCAGAAATACTGGGTCTGAAAAAGCTCTGGTAGGCAGACGATCTCAGCGCCTCTGCCGGCAGCGGTACGCACATGTTCTACTGCGCGCTCCAGATTCTGCTCCGGCTCAGGCGTACATGACATCTGCACAATGCCAATAGTGAAATTGCGTTCGAGCAAACTCATCTCCGCGTAAAAAGCATTGTTAGCATAGCACTCCGCACGCGCAAGTCTTGCGCGGCGTCGATTGCTAGCCGATTGTTAATAGATGATGAAACTCGCTGAACGATTGACGCAGGCTGCATGAAACCTGTAGTTTCGTTTGTTCAGCGTCTGCAATTCATAACTTCTGTTCGTTGCGCGCGCGTCGCGCGCGTCGCAAATCTCCCGAGGTGAACTTTGAGTAATATGCACGACAAAAGTCATGGTGAAGGTATCGACCGTGTCCTTCACGATCCCGTCTCCGACAAGCTGGAACCGCTGGCGCCACTCGATCTCACGAAGATTCACAGCGTCGACGACCTGGTCCGTGCGATGGGGCGGACCGCTTTCACCGGTCGCCAGGTGGGCGAAGGCGCCGACGTTCTGGAAGCCATGGCTCGCGACAAAGACTGCTTCGTCGTGATGACTCTGGCCGGCGCGATGACGGTCGCCAAGCAGGGTCTGATCGTGACTGAGTTGATCGATCGCGGCATCGTAAAGGCGATCATCTCCACGGGCGCGCTGATGGCACACGGATTGGTCGAAGCCGCCGGCCGCTCGCATTTCAAGTACGACCCGAAGATGGACGACCTCGAGCTGTACGAGGCCGGGTACAACCGTGTGTACGACACGCTGGAGCCCGAGACCAATCTCGATTACGTGGAAACGATTGTCGCCAAGATTCTGAATGAGTGGGATCACAGCGAGACGATTTGCTCGTACAAGATCAATCGCGAGATCGGGCGCTTCCTCAGCAAGGATGTGAAAGATCGCGGCATTCTCAAATCGGCATTCGAAAAGGACGTACCGGTCTTTGTGCCGGCCTTCAGCGACTCGGAGATCGGTCTCGACGTGGCGCTGCACAATCGCGCGCGCCGCAAAGCCGGCAAGGAGCCTCTGCACTTTGATCCGTTTGTCGATCTCGAACATTACGCCGACACGCTGCTCAAGCAGGAGCGGCTGGGAATCTTCACCATCGGCGGAGGCGTACCGCGCAACTGGGCGCAGCAGTTTGGACCTTTCATCGAGTTGCGTCATCGCCGCGGCGGCGAAGATCTGCCGCTCAAGCGCTTCCACTACGGCGTGCGCATCTGTCCCGAACCGGTGAACTGGGGCGGTCTTTCCGGCTGCACTTACAGCGAAGCCGTGTCGTGGGGCAAGTTCGTTCCGCCGGAAGAGGGCGGACGCTTCGCCGAAGTTCTGCTGGATGCGACTGTCGGATTGCCATTGATTGCCGGGGCGGTGATGGAGAGAGTCAAGAAGTAGGGATCAGGGGCTAGGAGCCTGGGATCAGGGCCAAAGCTTGGCTCACGTAAAGGAAGAGTTTCGATTGTCTCCACTAACTCAATCCGAGGAAGGGCCTGACGATCCGTTGGGACCAATCGAGAGATGGAGAGTCAAGCTGACTATCCCCCAGGAGTTCCTTGGATACATGATTGGCGAAGTTAGTTCTCGCGGTGGTTGCGTCGAAGCGATGACGGGGCCACAAGAACAACTGGTGATTCAAGCTACGTTGCCGGCGCGAGAGTTCAAAGCAATGGCAACAGTAGTTGAAGGACTTCGCGGTAAAACTTCTGGCAGGATTGAGCGCCAGAGCTAGCTCTACTGAGCATCCATCAGCATTATTGTTTTCGCCGTTCCGGCTCCGGTTCAGGCCCGGCATGGTCTAAACTCCGGAGCCGGTGCAGGCTTCCGCGGAATCTTCAGCGAGTGCGGGAGCGCGACTGGCGTTGGCTGAATGGGCCTCGCCGGCTGCTCGACTGCGCGCTCTTCTTGGCGGCCCTCATGCATTCACCGCACTCGCGGAATGTCATGTTGTTTGCCTCACATCTCGTTTTACGTTTCCATTCCAGAAAAAGTTCACCGTAAGATTTCGTGATGTAGTCTTTCGAATTCACGTTCAACGCGCCAGCGGTGCGATCAATCCAGCGCGACTTACCTTCGATCTCGGCGAGATCGCCAATGGGCGTGTGGTCGAGTACAACCTGGCCCTCACCATCGCTCCACTCAGAGCGAAACTTCTCGTAGACGAACGCCGGTGAATATCCCAGCGCGCGCAGAATGCCGTCCATCTGTTTGCCATCGGACAAGCCGGTCTCGGCTTCTGCCCGCGACTTGTGACGTCCTGCCTTGCCCTTGGTTTTGTGGGTGAGCTTCCATTTGTCACCATAATCACGCAGGCGCAGGATTTCGCCTTTGCGTCGCAGCTTCTCGCCGGGCAAGTCGTACAGCGTGTTGATCTCATGCGTGGACGGAGTCTCGCATCTGAAGCCGAGTTCGCTGAGCTTCTTCTCCAGCGATTTCAGATTGGGGACGAGGAATTTGATTTCGATTTCCTGCGGTGTGGCCATGCAGAGAGTTTAAAGCAGGGAGAAGGACATCGCTCGAGCCGCGAACGTCTGTCGTCCCTGGAGGGACTCGAATCTAGTCGGGAGCTTACCCAGCTCTGAAGCGCTGGGCAATCACCTTCCGTCTCGCTTCGCAAGACTTGATTCAATGGTATCGAATCTTCGTGTCACTTCGCGAGACTTGTCCAAAGGAATTGGAGATGATCAGCAAAAGCAAGCTTCGCGAGCACGACCCTGAGCGGAGAACTGCGGAATACTCGACCACAATGAGAAGAAAATCAAACTGGCCACTGACTACTGACCACTAGCCACTGCCATTAGCTCTCTCGCTCTACCACGAACTCAGGTACCCACAGCAGAACGCGCTTGATTTCGGAATCAGGGAACGTGCAGATCGATTCGCGGGCCTTGTTGGAGAAGTCGACCGCGAGGGCGTAGGCAGCGTCGATGGAGCCGTGGCGATTCAGGATGGCAACGATGTCGGAAGGCTTGATGCCGTTGAAGCCGCCATTGCTCAGCACGGCCTCGATGATCTCGCGCTCCGAGGCATCACAGCGCTCCAGCGCGTGCAGCACAGCCATCGTAGCTTTGCCTTCGCGCAGATCGCTCGCCACCGGCTTGCCCAGAACTTCTTCGGAAGCGGTCAGGTCAAGCACGTCATCGACAATCTGGAAGGCCATGCCGAGATTGCGTCCGTACTCGGCCAGACGATGCTGATCGGCTTCGCTTGCTCCCGCCAGAATTCCGCCCAACTTCATGCACACGGAAAACAGGCAGGCAGTCTTGCGGTGAATCAGCTCGAAGTGTTCGTCGAGCGAGATGGCTTTGCCCAGTCGCTCGATCTGCAAGAGTTCGCCCTCGACCATGGCTTGCGTGAGGTCGATGAGCGCGTCCAGCACCCGGAAGTTGCGCTCTTGGACGGCGATCTTGAAGGCCTGCATGTAGAGCCAATCGCCAGCCAGTACGCACTTGGCATTGCCCCACTGCGTGTTGGCGGCGGGACGGCCGCGGCGCGTTTGCGCCTCGTCGATGATGTCGTCGTGGACCAGGGTCGCCGTGTGAATGATCTCGACCACCGCGCCCAGCTTGATGGCGCCCTGGCCGTGATAGTTCATCAGCTTGCAGGAAAGCAGCAGCAGGGCAGGGCGCAGGCGCTTGCCGCCGCCGGCACGCAAATATTCCCCGATTTCGGTGATGGCCCGAACGTCAGACACCGTGTCGCGTCCGAACTCGCGCTCGATGGCGGCGAGGTCGTCGTGCAACAAGTCAAAAACTTCCTTAGCGTTACGGGTTACGGTGTTCAATCGTTCGCTGCCCCGTCAGTTGGATCGATAGTTCGTGAACTGCATATCGATGCCGAAATCTTGTTGCTTGAGTAGTGCAATGATTTCCTGCAGTGTATCGCGGTCCTTGCCGCTGACGCGAACCAAATCACCCTGGATCGCCGCCTGCGCTTTCTTCTTCGCGTTCTTGATGACCTTGACGATCTCGCGCGCTTTCTCGATCGGGATACCTTGCTGCATCGTCACGCGCTGGCGCACGGTCGATCCGGCTGCGGGTTCGATGGTGCCGTAATCCAGGGCTTTCAGCGGCACGCCGCGCTTCACCAGCTTGCCCTGCAACACGTCGTTGACGGCCTTAAGCTTGAATTCGTCAGCCGACGTTAGCACCAGGGCTTCTTTGCCCTCCAGCTGAATGTCGGAT
>Ga0070764_10001263_pt1 | contig 10881 bp, 4 predicted proteins | sample HubBroMetageWRM4_FD_67287 | JGI IMG/M metagenome (GOLD analysis project Ga0070764, IMG submission 67287) | Warmed soil microbial communities from the Hubbard Brook experimental Forest, New Hampshire - Hubbard Brook CCASE Soil Metagenome WRM 4 | ecosystem: Environmental > Terrestrial > Soil >... | reverse complement strand
GCGAATGTCGTCGGCTATAACTTCGTGTTCAATTCCACCGCCGGAAACGCGGCCCTGCTGCCGGAATCGGCCGACCAGTTGGATCTGTCGTTCGAACGGTACTTCGGGCGAACCAGTTCGGTGTCGCTCGGACTGTTCTGGAAGAAGCTGTCGAACACCCTGTCGGAAGCCCAATTCACCCGCCCCCTCACGAATGGCGGCGTCACGGAGACCGTGCAGATCCTGGGCCCGATCAATGTAAAGGATGGCGGTAAGGTCGAAGGTGCTGAGTTCGCCTATCAGACTTTCTTTGACTTTCTGCCCGGGCTCCTGAGCGGCCTAGGTATGCAGGCCAACTACACCTATGTCAATCAGATCGACATACACAATTCCAATCTCGTTGACGTCGGCGGACTGACTGCCGGGGGCTTGGGTGCGTATGGTGCGGGGAACGAGGCCGTCGGGGGTGTCGTGATCGACTCGCACAGACTGGAGGGGGTTTCCACCAATACCTTCAATCTCGTCGGGCTGTATGAGAAGGGACCGGTCGGAGTCCGCCTCGCTTACAACTGGCGCTCCATGTATCTCACTTCCAACCTGGACTGCTGCATCGGCTTGCCGGTTTTCCAGAAGGCGGCGGGGTTCCTGGACGGTTCGGTCCGCTACTCCATCGGCTCCCATGTCGAGTTGTCTTTCGATGTGGTCAACATCCTGAATACCAAGACCCAGTACGAGCAGGAGGTCTTTGGCGATTCCTCGGCGACGCCGGGAGCCAAACCGGTGTACATGGATTCGGGTTGGTCCGCTGTCGATCGGCGGTACCAGTTCGGTGTCCGCGCTAAGTTTTGATTCGCACAGTCTGATTCGCACAGTTTGATTCGCCCAGTCTGATTCACACAGTCTGATTCGCGCAGGATGAAGGATGACACTCCATCACGGCCGTTCCGCGTCGTCATTGTAGGCGGCGGTACGGCCGGCTGGATGAGTGCGGCCGGCATCAGGCGTCAACTCGGGACGGAAGACTATACCGTTACGCTCATTGAATCCGACGAGATTGGAACTGTCGGGGTCGGCGAAGCGACGCTGCCGCACATCAAGAGCTTCAACGACATGCTCGGCCTGGATGAAGCGCAGTTCATGCGTGAGACCCGGGCAACGTTCAAACTCGGGATCCAGTTTCGCGACTGGGACCGGCCGGGTGATGGCTACATTCACCCGTTCGGGGCCTTTGGTGAGCCCTGGGGCGGAGTGGAATTCCAGCATCATTGGCTCAGGGCGCTGCAAGCCGGACGCCTGCACTATTCGCTCCAGGACTATTCATACGCCGTGGTCGCAGCGCGTGACAACGCCTTCGAGTTTCCCAACGAAGACAGAAAATCCATCCGCGCGACTTATGCCTATGCCTACCACTTCGACGCGGGACTGTACGCGGCGTACTTGCGCTCCTGGGCAACGCAGCGGGGCGTGCACCGTATCGAAGGGCGGGTGTGCGACGTCAGTCGCGATCCAACTACCGGTGATCTGCTCGCTGTGACGCTCCAATCAGGCGAGCGCATCGCCGGTGACCTGTTCATCGATTGTTCCGGCTTCAGAAGTCTTCTGCTCGGAGGTGTCCTTGGCGTTGCGTGGCAAGATTGGACTCACTGGCTCCCGTGCGACCGGGCGTTGGCTGTTCCATGCAGGAGCGTGGGTGCGCTGACACCCTATACGCGCGCCACGGCTCGGCCGGCAGGATGGACCTGGCGAATCCCGCTACAGCATCGGACGGGCAATGGTTACGTCTTCTCCAGTCAATTCATCAGCGATACGGCGGCACGAGACGCTCTTCTGGCCGTGCTGGATGGCGCCCCACAAGGGGAGCCACGTCTGCTACGTTTTTCCCCTGGGCGACGCGAACGAGCCTGGTGTGGCAACTGCGTCGCTATCGGTCTCGCGAGCGGCTTTCTCGAACCCCTCGAGTCCACCAGCATCTACCTGGTCCAGGCCGCAATTGCCGATCTCGTCAAACTCATGCCGAGGCCGGGAGCGAAGGGTACCGACCCCCGGCTCGCCGCTGAATTCAACCGGCTGAATGAAATGCAGTATGAGCGTATCCGCGATTTTCTCGTTCTTCATTACGTGGCGAACCGGCGGCACGGCGAACCTCTTTGGGACTATGTCCGATCGATGCCCTTGCCGGACAGTCTCGCTCACAAGCTGCAGCTATTTCGCTCCCGCGCCACGGTCCCGAACTACCAGTACGGTCTGTTCTCCCGCGACAGTTGGTTGTCGGTTCTGATCGGGCAGGGAATCATTCCGGAAGGCTACGATCGGCTCGCGGATGCTTGCACCCTACCCTCGCTCGAAGATCTATTGAACGGATTCAGGACGCGGATCCAGACCAATGTCGCGAGTATGTCATCGCATGGAGCATTCATCGCGACCTATTGCGCGGCGGCGGGGGTCGTCGTTGCCGAGGAGGCCGCAGCGTGAACGGCGATCGATCCTTGTCGCGCGTGGTGGTCGTCGGACGTGACGTAGACCTGTGGCTTGGTGTAAACGCCTTGTGTGCGGCGCTGGGGCCGGTGGGCGTGCAAGTGGTTGCGATCGAGCTCCCGACCGGATTGAAGCCGTCCGATGTCAGCACGACCCTGCCGCCGCTGGAAGCCTTGCACACCAAACTCAACATCCAGGAGTCGGCCCTGCTCCGCCTCACCGGCGGCAGCTTCTCCCTCGGCCACAATATCGTCGCCGTTTCCGGTCGACGTGGGGCACGGAGCTTCTTCCACGCCTGGGGGGCCTATGGTGCGCCTATCGATGGGCATGCGTTTTTTCCTTGTTGGCTGAAGGCCGCGCGTAATGGCTTCAACCTCTCGCTGCAGGATTTCTGCCTCACTGCCGTGGCGGCACGCAATGGGCGCATGCTGCTCCCGGACGAGGCCACCGCTGCGTTTGGTCGAACTGACTACGGCTATCACCTGCCGACCATCGCCTATGTCAGCTACCTCAAGTCCAACGCGATCAAACTCGGCTGCAAGCTCCACGAAGTGCAAGACGTCAGCGTCGAATGCGACGCAGGTGGCTCGATTGCGACACTGATTGTCGATGGGTCGCTGCGGGTCGAGGGCCAGCTTTTCGTCGACGCGAGCGGCGCCGATGCACTGCTCATCGGCCGGTCGCTCGGCGTTCCGGAAAACTCCTGGCGAGCTCACTTCAGCGTCGATCGCGTTCTCAGCGCACGAACACCGGCGTTTACGGCAATTCCCCCTTTCGCGGAAATCCGCCCGACAGGTGCAGGTTGGACCGCGCTTCATCCCAATCGGGTCGCTACCGGAGTCGTGCATGCCTATTGCGGTAATCTTCTGAGCGACGCAGCCGCTCTCGAGTTAGCGACCACGGCATCAGGAGCAAAACTCGCTGACGTCGCCTGCCGCCCGGCGAGTCCGCACGTTCGAGCGAGAGTATGGGAAGGAAATTGTGTCGCTGTCGGCGGATCAGCGTGCAGCTTCGATCCCATCCACAATGTGGACCTGCACGCGCTGCAACTCGGGATTGTCCACTTACTGGCGTTGTTTCCGGTCGTCAGCGGGCAGTTCATGGCCGAACGAGCGGAGTACAACCGTATCATGCACTCTCATTACGAGCGCATTCGTGACTTCCAGTGCGCATTCTATGCACTCGCTCCCTTCAGCGGCGAGTTCTGGCAACAGGCGCGCAACCAACCCGTGCCGCAACCGCTTGCGCAGAAGATCGCCCTCTTCCGCGCGCGTGGGGAAGTTGCGCCCATGGAGGATGAAACGTTCTCTGCGGAGAGCTGGCAGGCGCTGCTCGTCGGCCTTGGCATAACGCCGGAAAGCGGGTCGCCCGCAATCGACCGGATCTCCCTGGGCCGGCTCAACGATGAGTTCCGCCGGATACTCGAGTTCATCAAGAGCAAGGTTCTCGAGCAGCCCCCGCACGATCGATATCTCGACAGCCTGTGCCGGAGTTGAACGGCATGACGGCCACAATTGCCTATTCTTCGGCAGCGGAGCCCGAAGACCCTCTGAGCGCCCTCCCCCGAATACCGACTGCCTCGATCCACACGGCGGCGGCACTGGATCTGGCCATCGAAGCATCGCGGCCCCTGATTCTCAAAGGGCTCTTCGAGCATTGGCCGGCACTGGCCGCCGGCAGAAACTCACCCGCGACGCTCAATCATTACCTCAAATCGATGGATTGCGGCATCCCGGCTCCCGTCATGGAGGCACCCGCGAGCACGCAGGGGCGCTTCGGATACAATACCGATCTGCGGGAATTCACGTTCACCACCCGTCAGCGCGGCATCACAGAGACGCTCGATCGCATAGAACGTCAGATCGATCTTCCGAACGCGCCGATCCTCGCGATCCAGATGTTGCCGCTTGCGACTCACCTGCCGGAATTCGTGAAGCAAAATCCTCTGCCGCTTTTGCCGCGGATTGCGCCACTATTGTGGCTCGGCGGTCGCGTCCGGACCCAGATTCACAATGATAAGGACCATAACCTGGCGTGCGTGATCGCAGGTCGGCGCAGGTTCGTGCTTTTCCCGCCCGAGCAGGTGGCACACCTTTACATCGGTCCGATAGACAATCCCCCGCCGCTGTCTATCGTCGATCTCGAAGCGCCCGACTTGACGCGGTTCCCGCATTTTGCAAAGGCACTGGCCGCCGCCCAGATCGCCGAGTTAGGTCCTGGAGATGCGCTGTTCATACCGCGGCACTGGTGGCATCACGTGACCTCGCGTGACTCATACAATGCGATGATCAATTTCTGGTGGGGTACGCGGCTGCAGGGCTTGGAGAATCCCCACGACTGTTTTCTCGCAGCGTTGCTGTCAATCAAAGACCTTCCCAGACCCGAGCGGAGTTACTGGCAAGCCATGTTCAATACGTACATCTTCCAATCCGAAGGCACTGCCGTCGAGCATATTCCGCCTGAGCTTCGCGGCATCCTCGGCACGATTCGTTCCGGAACCCGGGATGCGCTGAAAGCCAAGCTCAAAGCGGCTTGTCTGAAAACGCCATGACGGGCGGCCGACGTTGCCTGTTGGGAGCCCTCCTCGGCTGTTGCCTCCTGTCCGCGGCAGCCGCGGCCGAGCGTGAGCGAGCGGCGACCGAACCGCCAGCGAGGGAACCCCCAGCGGGGGCCAGCGACGGCGTAGACATTCACAGTGATCGCTGGCTCATGCGAGTAACGGCCTTGGCCGATGACATTCTGCGGGTGCGGGCAGTAATGGGCACTGACTTGCCGGAGGACGCCTCGTGGGCAGTGCCGGAGGCAATGCGCGGCCACTCCGTGAACGTCAGCGTCAAAAGCGATGCTGACGTGGTCTCCTTTCAGACCAAGTCGCTGTCGGTACGCATCGAACGCTCGCCGCTGCGGTTGATCGTTTCAGATCTGGCGGGCCATGTGATCTCGGCCGATGCTCCGACTCGAGCAGTCGATGCGGTAGGCAGCGGCTTTACGTTGCGCAAAACACTCCCGCAGACCGAACATTTTTTTGGTTTGGGCGACAAGACGGGGCCGCTCGATCGTCGCGGGCAGGCCTTTACCCTCTGGAACACCGATGCGTACCACTTCCAGGAGTCGACGGATCCCATCTACAAGAGCATCCCGTTCTTCATCGCCGCGGGTGGCCCGGGCGGCAGTTACGGAATCCTTCTGGATAACACCTGGCGTAGTTGGTTCGATTTCGGCAAGCAGGATCCGCAAACGCTCGCCTTCGGTTCCGCTGGCGGACCGATCGATTATTACCTGATCTACGGGCCGAGCGTTCACCACGTCGTCGAACGCTATACGGATCTGACTGGAAAGCCGCCCCTGACGCCGGTATGGGCCCTGGGCTTCCAGCAATCCAGGTATAGCTATATGTCCGCCGCCGATGTGCATCGTATCGCCGATCGGCTGCGCGCCGAACGCATACCCGCCGATGTCATCTGGTTGGACATCGACTATCAGGACCGCAATCGACCGTTCACTACGAATCCAACGACTTTTCCGGATCTGCCCGGGCTGGCGCGGGGGCTGAGGCAACAAGGACTGCGGTTGGTGGCCATTACCGACCTGCATGTCGCGGCGGCACCGGACCAGGGATATGTCCCGTATGACAGCGGGGTTGCCGGCGATCATTTCCTGAAGCGGCCTGATGGGTCGCTCTATATCGGCCGGGTCTGGCCCGGTCCGTCGGTGTTTCCGGATTTCACCCGCCGGGACACGCGTGCGTGGTGGGGAACGCTGTACCGGGACTTCGTGGCGGCGGGCATTGCGGGTTTCTGGAACGACATGAACGAGCCGTCCGTGTTCGATACACCGACGAAGACGCTGCCTCTGGATACTCAACACCGTATCGCGGAGCCGGGTTTCCTGGCGCGCTCGGCCACGCACGCCGAGATTCACAATGTCTATGGAATGTTGAATTCGCGGGCCACCTACGAGGGCTTGAGCCTGCTCCAACCCAACGAAAGACCCTTTGTCATGACCCGCGCCAGCTATGCGGGGGGCCAACGCTATGCGGCCACGTGGACGGGGGATAACAGCTCGACGTGGAACCATCTCAAACTGTCGATTCCGATGCTGCTCAATCTGGGTATGAGCGGTTTCGCCTACAGCGGCGCCGATGTCGGCGGCTTTATCGGTGCTCCCAGTCCGGAGTTGATGACCCGATGGATCGAGATTGCTGCCTTTATGCCGATCTTTCGTGCACACTCCGAGAAGGGAACTCCGCCTAAGGAGCCCTGGATGGACGGTCCGCAGCACACTCGCATTCGGCGGCAGTTCATTGAGCGGCGCTATCGGTTGATGCCGTATCTGTATGCCCTTGCCGACGAGAACGCGCGCACGGGAGCTCCGCTCATGCGGCCGCTGTTTTACGAGTTTCCGGAAGTGCTCGCTTCGCCGTGCGAGCAACCGACAGCCTTTCTGCTGGGCGACCGGCTGCTCATCGCGCCGCCTCCGGACTTGGAGTCACCGCAGCCCTACAAGATCTGCCTGCCCGCGGGCCGTTGGTATGACTATTGGACCGAAGCACCGGTGGCACAAGCCATCACTGTGACGCCGGCGCTCGACCGTTTGCCGGTTTTTGTGCGCGCCGGTGCGATACTGCCAACTCAGCCCCTGGTGCAAAGTACCTCCCAGACGCCGCAAGGAGCGTTGTCATTGGATGTCTATCCGGGGGATGACTGCCGCGGCACAATTTATGCCGACGATGGGCACAGCATGGCGTATACCCAACAGGACTATCTTCGACAGAATGTGCGTTGCGTGGAGAGTGACGCCGGGATAGATCTCGAGTTCGATGCGCCCCAGGGCCGGTTCCAACCCTGGTGGCACCAGGTTTTGGTGCGGGTGCATCACTGGAGGGGTGGCGCGCAAGCGCTCCTCGACGGCGTCCGCATCGCGGGTCCCGTAGTCAGATCAGGAGTATTGTTCGTGACAATCGACGCTCCACGCGGCGAGTCGCGACTATCGCTCAAAGCGACGCCGGGTCGATGACGCCTGCTTCGGTCAGAACTTCGCCCGTACACCAAACTGGTAACGCCGGTCGACCACGGACCAGCCCGAGTCCCGGTAAACGGGTGCGGCTCCCGGAGTCGCCGACGAGTCACCGAAGATCTGCTGCTGGTACACCAGCCTGGTGTTCAACAAGTTGGCGGCATCCAGAGACAACTCGATGTGCGAGCCGATGGAGTAGCGGATGGAGCCGTCCAGGAAGCCCGCTGCCTTCTGGAAAACCGGCAATCCGATACAGCAATCCAGGTTGTCCGTGAGGTAACGCGAGCGCCAGTTATAGGCGAGCCGCAGTCCGATGGGTCCCTTCTCATAAAGCCCCACCAGGTTGTAGGTATCTCTCGAGACTCCCGCCAGTTGGTGTGAGTCGATCACGACGCCCGTGACGGCCTGCAGGCCCGCGCCCACGGCGCCTACGCCACCGCCCGAAGTCGCATCGATGAGGTTGGAGTTATTGATGCCGTTCGTGACGACGTGGGTGTAGTTGGCCTGCAACCCCAGGCCGCTCCACAACCCGGGGAGGAAGTCGAAAAAGGTCTGCCACGCCGCTTCCAGTCCCTTGATCCGGCCGCCGTCCTTCTCATTGATGGGTCCCAGGATCTGGGCGGTCTCGGTGGCCCCATTGTTGGTGAAGGTGCGGTCAAAATTGGCATAGGACAGGCTGTTGCTCAACCGCTTGAAGAACAGCCCCAGCGTCAAGGCACTGCTCGGCCCATAGTAACGCTCGAAAGACAGGTCGAACTGATCGGCCATTTCGGGTAACAGCCCGGCATTACCCGCCGTGGAATTGAATACAAAGTTATAGCCGACGACGTTCGCCGCCGTGTGGGCCGCGGTCGGTGAGTTGTAAACCACGTAAGGCGAATCCGGGGCCGTATTGATGAGCGGCGTAGTCATCTGTACATAATTGCGCAGCAGGCCCATGTCGGGCCGGGAAATGGCGCGCGAATAGGCAAAGCGCACGAAGTCCTTCTGGTCCAGGCCAAAGCGCACGTTGAAGCTCGGCAACACGTTGGTATGCGAGGAGGTATAGGTATTGGGGGTTCCACCGCCATTGGCAAAGGCAAGGATCTGCGGAGTCAGGTAGCAGGCTGGATTGACCACACTTCCGGCGTACAGCGGCGTCGCGCAGGACGGGAGTTCCTGGAGAAGGGTCGACGTGGGATAGCCGACGCTACCGACGCTGATCTCGCCCGTCTCGACGACACGCACGCCGACATTTCCGAGGACGTTGATGTGACCGAAAATGTTGGCCTCGGGGCCGCCGAAGTTGAGCATCAGGTATCCAGCCTTGGTCTTCTCATCCACCTGCATCACTTCCGACGGGAGGAAGCATCCATCGATGACTCCCGGGCGAGCACAGATGGGCACATAGCCCGGTGAGATGGGCGAGTTGGTGGTGACGCCGCTCAAGGACTGTACCAACTTCGGGTAATTGGTGATCGTGGCGCTGTTCAGAAATACCAGGTTACCGTTCGGATAGACCCTGCCGTTATAAAACGAGTTGAAATTGGTGGTGCCCCAGATTCCCGCACCGTAGCCCAGGAATTCGCCCCGCGGGCCACAGGCCGATGACGTCGAAGTCGCGGTCGGATACGGGGCCGGTGAGGTACTGGTGAGGCTGAAGCCGGGACCATTGCAGGCTTCGTTTGCCGCAATGGGGGTCCAGTTGAAGGTCGAGTAACGGACTGTCTGATCGCGATCCGCGTAGCGAGCGCCTGCCTTGACGGAGTTCAGCCAGCCGCCGGCGTCGATGTCGTACTTGAAATCCACCCGGAAGGCCGATTCATGACCATCGTCATCCTCGACGTGGCCCTGGATGAACGGGATCCAGTAGTTGGTCGGGTTGGACAGCCCGCCCGGAGCGTAGTTGACGTTCGAGCCCGGCAGCAATGTGACCTGTGGCGTACCGTTTCCATTCAAGCTGTACTGATCGTTGGCCATGGAGCCGGTGGCCACCAGGATGTCGTTGTTATTGACGGTTGCCCTGACATACTGCGCGTCGAAATCCGAGTGCAGCCGGTCAGTGATGTCCCAGTGAATAGCGGTCGAGAGGTCCTTGGTATCCTCCCGGTGATCGAAATCCCGCGCCTCGTCCTGGAAGTACAGACCGTCCTGCAGGGTCGAACAGGCAAAGCCAGGGCCGCAGTCGTTGACGAACGGAACACCCGGGACCGCCGCTCCCGTATTGATGGCGTCCTGGACGTTGGGCGACATACTGCCCGCCCAACTGCCGTGTGTCTGGGTCAACACTCCCGACTGCAGCATGCCGTTCGAGCCGAACACCAGGGGGCCGGTGCCGGTGGCGGGCCCCAGGATTGTGGTAGCGCGCGGGTCGAAAGCAGGCGTACCGAAGTAGGTCCCTTCGAGAATGGCGTGGCTGGCATTCTCCAGCCACGCATTGTGGTAGTTCGAGTCCTCATACTGCACCGTGGCGAGCAGGCTCTCGGCGTTGTTCTCGTATTGGCCCGCCAGGGTGGTGCCGATACGGGTGCGATCGTAGTCGACCTGCGAATAGCGGATACCGTCGGGGACGTATGCCCAGCCGGTGCCGCCGAACGGATTGGACGTACAGGGAATGCTGCCGTCAGGATTCACGATCGCGTGCGCGGCCGTACCATAGCCTGAGGAACAGTAGGTATCGATCTTGTCGTCGATCACGCTCTGCGTGCGCGTAATGACGTGGGAGCGCGCGTAGTCCGCCAGCACGCCAAACCGGCCCACATCGGTCCATAGGGAGTCGCTGCCTAACACCGAGAAGCCCGGCGTGGCTTGCTTGGCGCGGTCGCCGTAATTGCCCTGGGCCTGCCCGACCAGCACATGTCCGTCCTGGTCGAACGGCAGGCGCGTGCGCAGATTCACCGTACCGGCGATGCCGCCCTCGATCATGTCGGCGGTTTGATTTTTGTAAGTATCCACCCGGCTCAACAACTCGGGTGAGACGTCGTTGAAATTGAGTCCCCGGCCGGAATCGGCGGAGAAAGTATCCCGGCCGTTGAATTGGGTCAGTACCTGGGTGAGGCCACGGATCAGAATGTTGGTCGGCTCACCGGAAGGATGCGTGCTGTCGTCGTTCGACTGCAACCGGTTGACGGTGATTCCCGGCATGCGCTGTAAGGCATCCGAGGCGGACTGGTCAGGAAAAGCCCCGAGGTCGGTCGCGGTGATCGAATCCACGACCGTGGCGGCGTCTTTTTTGACGTCCTGGGAAGTGGCGAGGGCTTGTTTCACGCCTGTGATGATGACCTCAGGGAGGGCCGCCTGATCCACTGCGCTGCCGGGAGCGCTATTCGGCGCGGTCTGCAGGCCTTTGTCAGCTTGCGCCAGACGAACGTATTGTGACTTATCCGCGGTAGTCGCCCCTGTTGGCGGTGTAGCCGGGGTGTTTGGCTTTTC
>Ga0070764_10001262_pt1 | contig 10886 bp, 7 predicted proteins | sample HubBroMetageWRM4_FD_67287 | JGI IMG/M metagenome (GOLD analysis project Ga0070764, IMG submission 67287) | Warmed soil microbial communities from the Hubbard Brook experimental Forest, New Hampshire - Hubbard Brook CCASE Soil Metagenome WRM 4 | ecosystem: Environmental > Terrestrial > Soil >... | reverse complement strand
TGCGCGGCCCGCTGCTTCAGCACTTTTTCAAACAGCACGCGCTCGTGGGCGACGTGCTGATCCACGATCCACAGGCCTTCACGATTCACCGCGAGGATGAACGATTCGCGAATCTGTCCCAGCGGTTTGAGCGAGGCGAGTGATGGCGCCAGATCGTTCGTAATTTCGGAGTCGTCGGGCAGCGGCGGTGCGCAGTTGTCGTTTTCGATCACCTCGGAAACTATTTGCGGCGCCCTAACTAGAGATAAAGCGGCGTTGCCGTCAACCGCGATTCCATCGACGCCAAAGTGAAATCGCTCCGTGATCGGCGGAGCTACAGGCGCTTGCAGTGCGAACGCCTGCGGCCCTACGGAAGCAGAAAGGGTGGGCCACGCACCAGACTCCGCGGGGCCCGAGCGAGGTCCATCAGTCCGAAACCCCGAAGTCAGCGAGGGACTGGCCGTCGGGTGCGCGCTGATCTCGGCCATGAACTGCGGCACTGGGCGCGCTTTCATCAGGGCCGCGCGGACGGAGTCGCGGACAAAATCGTGCATGACCGATTGCTGACGGAAACGCACTTCAGTTTTCGACGGATGCACATTCACGTCTACCTCGCCGTTGGGCAATTCGAGGAACAGCAGCACTACGGGAAATACGGTTGGCGGCAGGATGTTGCGGTATGCCTCGATAAGCGCATGCTGCACCAGCCGGTCGCGGATGAGGCGTCCATTCACGAAAACGTAAATCGAATTGCGATTGAGCTTCTGAATCTCGGGTTTCGAAATAAAGCCATGCATGCGCATCTCGCCGGGTTCGACCGGAACCCGATCTTCATCATCCTCCGGCGTTTCCCGACGCCATGGCGGCGGCTTTGGCAGGCCAATGTGCACAAGAGGCTGCACTGCGGCCACGGGAATGAGTTGGTCGAGAACGTCTCTACCAAACACCTGATACACGCGCTCGCTCGATCCCGCGACCGGCGGCGCAACCAGGACGGCGTTGGTGGCGGAGTGCAGCTCGAAATGCTTGTCGGGATGCGCCAGCGCGTAATGCGTGACCAGCGATGCGATGTGTGAAAGCTCGGTGGACTCGGCCTTCAGAAATTTCTTTCGCGCCGGCGTGTTGAAAAACAAATCGCGGATGGTGATCGAAGTCCCCGCAGGCAGCCCCGCTTCTTCCACTTTGAAAATCTTGCCGCCGTTGATTTCAATCACCGTTCCAGATTCTTCGTCTGGCGCTCGTGTTTCGAGATGCAGCCGCGAGACCGAAGCGATCGAAGGCAACGCCTCGCCGCGAAATCCAAGAGTAGACACGCTGAGCAGGTCCTCGGCGTTCTTTATCTTCGAAGTCGCGTGGCGTTCGAAGGCGAGCAAAGCATCGTCACGAACCATGCCACATCCGTTGTCGGTAATCTGGATGAGCTTCTTGCCGCCGGCTTCGATCTGAATCTTGATTCGGGTGGAACCAGCGTCTAGCGAATTTTCCAGAAGTTCCTTGACCACGGACGCTGGGCGCTCGACGACTTCCCCTGCCGCGATTTTGTTGGCAACGGATTCGGAAAGAATGTGGATGCGTCCCATGGTCGCTTCAATCGCAAGTGTCGCAGATGCCGGAGGACAAAGCAAAGGCGGCCGGATGGCACGGATCGAACCCGCTGCGTCTCAACCCGCGCCCGTGTTATGTTTAATTTCCTCTTTCTTAACGTAAAAGGACATTTTGAAAGATGATCCGTTCTTATAAGGGCATCACGCCGACCATTCCGGCCTCGTGTTATGTGGACGATTCGGCGCAGATCATTGGCGACGTGGTTCTCGGCGAACACGCCAGCGTCTGGATGAACGCTGTGGTCCGCGGCGACGTACATTCCATCCGCGTGGGTGCGCACTCGAATGTGCAGGACTGTAGCGTGCTGCACGGCATGAAAGAGCAATACGGAGTTTTCCTCGGCGAATACGTTACTGTGGGACATTCGGTGACGCTGCACGGCTGCGTCGTCGAAGATCGCTGCCTGATTGGAATGGGCTCGGTCATTTTGAATGGGGTGCGCATTGGCGCGGGCTCGATTATCGCGGCGGGCACACTGATTCCGGAGAAAACCATTGTCGAGCCGGGGTCGCTGTGGATGGGCTCTCCGGGTAAGTTTCGCCGCAAGCTGGAAGAGAAGGATCAGGCGAGCATCATGCGTTACGCGAATAATTATTTGGGATACAAAGAATCGTATCTGCGGGAGCGTTGACCGACCACACCTCCCAGTGATGTCACCCTGAGCGAAGCGAAGGATCTGTGCATTTCGCCGGCCCGAGCAGGCTGCAGAGATTTTTCACTTCGCTAAGGATGAGAAAGTTTTTAGCGAGCCTGAGCAGCCAGAAGCAAAAAAGCTCATGATCAGAGCGGTTCGAGGAACGCGCGATCTTCTGCCGCCGGAAACGGCGTTGTGGAACTTCGTGGAAACCACGGTGCGCGATGTCTTTCGCGTCTACGACTTCCACGAGATTCGCACGCCGATTTTCGAGGAGACGCAGTTGTTCGCCCGCAGCGTGGGCGAAGAGACTGACATCGTCGCGAAGGAAATGTTTACCTGGGAAGACCGCGCCCGCGCGGAAAGCGAAAAGGGCCAGTCGCTGACTCTGCGGCCCGAAGCCACCGCCGGCATCGTCCGCGCCTACATTGAGAACAATCTCGAAGCGCGCGGGCTGAACAAGCTCTATCTGATCGGCCCGATGTTCCGCCGGGAACGGCCACAAAAAGGACGCTACCGGCAGTTCTATCAGATCGACGCGGAGATCATCGGTCCGGCCACGGCGGGCAGCGAGTCTCCGGCGCGCGACGCCGAGATTCTGGAACTGCTGGCCACTCTGCTAGACCGGCTCGGCATTGAAAACTGGAAGCTTGAACTAAATTCAGTGGGCTGTCCCAACGATCGTGCGGCCTACAACGAGGCTCTGCGCAAAGCGCTCGAACCGGTCGTCGGACAAATGTGCGCCGACTGCCAGCGGCGTGCCGTCACCAATCCGTTGCGTGTGTTTGATTGCAAAGTTCCCGCGGACCAGCTCATCATCGAGAAGCTGCCGCGCATCAGTCAGTATCTCGACGAGCCTTGCCGCCGGCATTTCGACCAAGTGCAAGAAATCTTGAAGTCGGTCGGAGTCGAGTTTCAGCTCAACGACCGTCTGGTCCGCGGTTTGGACTACTACAGTCGCACTGCGTTTGAATTTACGCACGGAGCCTTGGGGGCACAGAACGCGATTCTCGGCGGCGGCCGCTACGACGGACTTTCCGAATCGCTCGGCGGCCCGAGCGCTCCCGGGATTGGCTTTGCCATTGGCGAAGACCGGCTGGTCCTTGCGCTGAAAGAATCGGCGGAGACGGTGCAGCGTAAGCCTGATGTTTACGTTGCGCCACTTGGCGCGGGCATGGACCGCGAGGCCGCTCGCCTGGCGCGCGAGTTGCGACGACGCGATATCGTCGCCGATCTCGGCGATGAAACATTTCGCCTGAAGAAATCGTTTGAGACGGCGAGCAAGTTAGGAGCGCGCTTCATCCTGATTGTGGGGGAGAACGAGGTCAAGGCCGACGCTTTCGCGCTGAAGAATCTGGAGAGCGGCGAGCAAGTGTCTGTCCCGCGCACCGAGCTGGCGCAGAAGATTCAATCGGCAAGCTAAGCAGCGTCTCCGATCTCATCAGACTCAAAGATTTCTCCGCGCACTCTACGGCCGTTCTCAGCGGTCTCTGCGTTTTAAGGTTTTGGTCGTGCGCGACAAACGAAAGTCTTGAATCGCGGAGTGCGCGGAGAGCTGCCGCAGAGTGCGCGGAGAAATCCGATAGAAACCGATTGAACCACCGGCTTTAGCAAGGCAATCCGGCACATTCCAACCGGCTCCGTTTATAATTTGGAATTCTCTTTACTGAAAGGTATAACTTGCTCGATTTCTTAGGCGACCTGCAACGCACTCACCGCTGTGGCGCTCTGCGCGCTTCCGACTCCGGCCAACGGGCTGTGCTTATGGGATGGGTGAATCGCCGCCGCGATCTGGGCAACCTCATTTTTGTTGACGTCCGCGACCGCACCGGCATTACCCAAGTCGTGTTCAACAAAGAGCGCGATCCGGCGGCGCACGAGAAAGCCAGCCAGTTGCGCAACGAGTACGTGATTGCTGTGATTGGTAAGGTCAAACAGCGTACTGCGGACACTTTCAATAAAAATATTCCAACTGGTGAAGTGGAGTTGATTGCGGAAGAGCTGCGCATTCTCAACGAATCCAAGCAGCCGCCGTTTCTTCCCGGCGACGCCATTCTGCCCAACGAGGAAATGCGGCTCAAGTACCGCTATATCGATTTGCGGCGCGATGCTATGCAACAGAACATTGAGCTGCGGCACAAAGTTGCAATCGCCATTCGCAGTTATCTTTCCGGACAGGGATTCTTCGAAATTGAAACGCCGTTCATGACGCGTTCCACGCCCGAGGGCGCGCGCGACTATTTGGTTCCAAGCCGGGTGCAGCCAGGATCTTTTTATGCACTGCCCCAGTCGCCGCAGTTGTTCAAGCAGATTCTGATGATCTCGGGCTTTGATCGATACTTCCAGATCGTGCGCTGTTTCCGTGATGAAGACTTGCGCGCCGACCGCCAGCCGGAGTTCACGCAAATCGATTTGGAAATGTCGTATCCGCAACCGGAGCGCGTGTGGGAAGTGGTCGAAGGATTTCTGACTGCGGCTTTCAAGGCCGCCGGACAAGAAATCAAGACGCCCTTCCCGCGCATGAGCTATGACCAGGCGATTCGGCTGTACGGCAGCGACAAACCCGACATGCGTTTGCCGGCGATGACTGATGTGCGAGAAGTGTTTACTGCGGAAGAGTTGGAAGATTTCGCTTCAAAGTTCAGGGTGCGGAAAGAACTTCCCATTCAACTTCTTCGCATCCCCAAGGCGGGGGAAATCTCAGGTACGGAGCGACGCACCATTGGAACCTATGGCGCGTTCGAACATGCGCGTGCAGACGCGTTCGTTCAGTTGATCTCCGATCCCAAACGCATTGCCAAGGACTATCCGGCGCTTTTGGAGCGCGTTGTGCAGTTCGCGAAAGTTGAACCAGATGATTTGTGGCTGCTTGCTGGAGCGCTCAGCAAACCAGAGGCAGCAGCGGTCGCGGATCAAAGTCTCCGTCATTTCTGCGAGAGGTGCGGTCTGTTGCGACTCGATCTTGCCCAGAAGTATGCCGCGAAGCACAGCGCTTTCGTCAAGACGGGTGACCCGGCAAGAGATTTTAAGTTTCTTTGGGTGACCGATTTTCCTATGTTCGAGTGGGACAACGCAGAAAAGCGCTGGAATCCGGCGCACCATCCGTTTACGTCGCTTCACGACGAGGATATGGCCAAGCTCGAAGCCAACATCGATTCGGCGCACGATCCCAAATCTCCGTTGGGCGAAATCCGCGCGCTGGCCTATGACGTCGTGCTCAACGGAACCGAGTTGGGATCGGGCTCGATTCGTATTCATCGCCAGGATATTCAGAGCAAAATCTTTCGTGCGCTCGGCATGACCGATGACGAAGCACGCGCCCGCTTTGGATTTTTTCTCGAAGCGCTCGAATATGGCACGCCTCCGCACGGCGGAATTGCTTTGGGATTGGATCGCATTGTGATGATCCTGGCTGGAGCGGACAGTTTGCGCGAGGTGATTCCGTTCCCCAAGACTGCGCGCGCCGTGGATCTGATGGTGGATGCACCGACACCGGTCAGCGAGGCCCAGCTCAGGGAGTTGGGGATACAGGTCAAGAAGTAGCCATGGCGCCCACGCCAGCTTGGAGGATCAGTTCTCGGTGACTTGTGGAGTTTTCGGGGCGGCTGGCGCGTGAGGTGCTTTTGGTGCCTTCGGCGGCGCGGATTCCTCTGAGTGTTCTTCTGCTGCAGAGGCTTTGCGAATCTCGATGGTTCCGTGTTCGTTGTTAACTATTAAGCGTGGCCCACCCCCACCGACAGTTCCTGTGGCGACCGCCTGGTCGTTCGAGTCATCGACTTTCAATTGATCGAAATCAGTCTGGATTTCTCCATTGCGCGCCCGCGCGTCCACCTGGAAGCCTGCCTTGTCGGGAAGGTAAATTTGGACGTCACCTTTGCGGTTGTCGATCTGCGTGCTGCCAAGTTTGTTCACGCGCAATTCGATTGATCCATTTTCATCCTGCAGGCGCACGTCGCCGGAGATGCCGGTTAAGCGAATATCCTTCGATCGCGTATTGAGGCGCAGTGGGCCGATCACATCCGAGGCTTGCAAATCGCCGGAGTCCAGATCGAGATCGCCATCGAGGCGTGAAAAATCCATATCGGTGCGCGATGATTTAAAAATGACCGGCTGACTGATCTTCGATAGTTTCACGCTCTCCATGAACTCGCCGTCGAGGTGCAATGCGCCTTTGACCTCCTCGATGGAAACGTCATTGGCGCGGCCCGTGATCGAGACGTCGGAAGATACTTGTGAAACTCGCGCTGCGCTGTGATCGAGATTCAAACTGACCTTGCCGTTAATGTCAGTGCTGCTGACGTCGCCATGTTGATCGGTAATGTCGATGTTGCCCTCGCGGCCGATGACGCTGACATCACCATAGCGCGTGGAAACTGCAACCGCAGCTTTGCGGGGAAGGGAAATGTCGAGATCCTCCGCGACCCAATGATCTCCCGCGCCTTGATTGTTCGCGTTCAAAGTGACCACGCTTCCGCTGACGCTAATTTGCGGCTTGGTGCTGGCGTTCCACTTGTTGGCTTCGTTCTCGTTCTCGGCGCTGATGCGCTTATGCACAACCACGCGAATCAGGTCATCCTCGGAGGCGCTGACGTTCACCGCGCCGCGCGTATCGGTAACGCGCAGGCTGGCTCCGGCAGGGAAGGTTTGAGTAAGCTGGTCGTCAAAGTTAAATTTCGATCCGAACATGGGGAAATCGTCACCGTCGTCAATGTTGATTTGATTTCCGAGTTCTCCCCAGTTGACGTGGGAAGCCTGAGTCGCAATCAGCCCACAAACAATGATGCCAATGATCAGGAAAATTCCGCCTGCGCTGAGACCGGGAGCCCGAATGCCTTCCCTTTGCGCCTGCTGATATTCAATCAGCTTGATCACGCCCGCGATGATCAGCAGCAGTGGCCAATAGTGAGCAAACCAGTGACCGAGGTTGTGCCAGTTGAGCACTCCCATCGTTCCCAGCAAAAAGACAATGCCGACGGCAATCAGAATGATTGGCCCTGACATCGATCGTCGATGGCGAGGCGGGGGCACTTGTACCGGGCTAACCATTGCGGACCTCGCTCGAAGGCATCTGCACGTCGGTGCTCATGGTGCTCATTGGCCCTGATGTCGGGATGGATGGCGGCTGTGGTGGAGTCTTGCTCTCGAGCAGCTTAGTTATGCCGATCGCAAGAAGCAGCACGGGCCAAGTGCGATGCCAGCCCGGACCACCCATGCTCTCGAGAAGCGAGAGAACTCCTACCGTAACTAACACAACCGGGGGGGCGAAGCTGTTTCCGCGGCCGGTTCGGTAATAAGAACTGCGCCGCGAACTCACCCAGCCCAGGCGGACGGCGAACATCCAAAATCCCAAACCAATCAGAAAGAACGGCCAGACTCGGTTCCATCCGAACGTAAAGACGCCTGCGGTCTGCAATAGGAACAGCACACCTAGACCGATCAGAACCACGGCGGCCGTGGGAATCCTGGCGGGCTGCGTTCCTTCCAGCGCTTGCGTGGGCTGCATCGTCGATCCAGGCTGCACTGGGTCGGCTCCAAAAGCCTGCGCGAGTCCGAACGGATCAGGCGCTGGCTGCCCCAGCTGGATCGCTTTTGCGGTACGGATCGAGTCGATGATCTGCCACACGTAAAAGAAAGCGATCCCCAGGCCAAGAATCGTATTCACGCCGGCGTTCTCAGTGACCGACTCTCCCCATACCAACAGCGTGAAGATCACGAGGTGCGCCAGTCCCTTGGCATACTGGCCGCAATAGACCGCACCGACGCCAAAAGGAAAGAAACCGGCAAGAATGCCGGCCACAGCCGGATTCGGGCCAGAGCTTGGCGCGATGGGCGCCGCTGTCGGAACGAATCCCGCTGGCGGCACGGCTGTGGGCTGCACGCCGTGCAACCGCTCGGCCAGGCAGTTCTCGCAATAGATCACGCCTTTTACGTCTCGGGTGCAGTTGGCGCACAGCGGCTTACCGCAAGTACGGCAGTATGCCACGGGCGCAATATCGGGATGGTTGGCGCAGTTCATGAAAACCTCCTGTGTGTGGCCAGTATCACTACAGGTGGGTCGTCAGCGAGGGAGGCAAGCACGACTTGACCCCCTTCTTGACTGTAGTTGCGATCCTGTTTGGGTTCGGGCTGTCCACTGGTATTGTCGTTCCGGCGATGCTTGTCCTTTTCTTCTTCTTGCTCTTGCGGTGCGGGCTCAGCGGGCATGGTGGCTCGCTTGAATTCACGCACGCGCGATTCCAGTTCGTAGACGAAGCGGATATTTTCGTAGTACTTCACGAGTCTGCCGGAAGTCTCGTAGTAGTTGCGCTTGATGGCACTCGGCCGCAGATCGGCATGGCGTAGATCGCCTAACTTGACCCCGGCCATGCTCATGGTAATCGAGAGAGAAAAGAATGCCATGCCAAACGACATGGCAAAGCGTGGCTGCTTGGCGACGCCGAGGATTGGGCTGGCCAAGGCGCTCGCCCAGGCTTGCATGCGCTCGAACCACGAAATCCGAGTCTGAGCCGCTGTGGTCCCATGCATGCGGGCAGTGTCGAGGCCGGTGGTCGCAGCCAGGATGTTATCCATCAAGTTAACTGGAGGATCGACCTCCACCAGTTCGTGCAGCCAGCGCAGGCCGGCATCGGCCTCCGCCAGCAGCGGCCCGCAGGTCGCACAGACCCGGGCGTGAGCCTGGAAGCGTTCCAGTTGCTCTCCGGTTAAGCGCTGGTCGAGGGCTTCGCTCAGAAGAGCGTCGAACTCGCCGCACTGCATCCCGTTCTTGTGATCAGCCGCCATTACATCACCTGTTTATATGTACGTTGTAGCAGGCGCGCAAGTTCCGCTCGCCCACGGTTTATTCTCGATTTCACGGTCCCTTCCGGAACCTTGAGGACGGTGGCAATTTCCTTGTAATCCATATCTTGCAGATCTCTCAGGATGACGGCCTCGCGTAGATCGGGAGACAGTTTCTGCAGTGCTTTCTGCACTGTCTCCTTCACCTCGCGGCTCTGGGCGCGCGCGTCCGGTGTTTGCGCACTATCGTGAATTTGTTCACTCAGCGGCATGGCATCTTCGTGCTCCGAGCCCGGCGTATCCAGTGAATCGGTCATGCGATCCTGCTTGCTCTTGCGGAAGTGATCGACCAGCAGGTTTCGCGTGATAGTGGTTACCCAAGTCATGAATGCCCCGCGTTCGACATCGTAGGACTGAAGGGTACGATACATTTTAATGAAAACTTCCTGGGTGAGATCCTGAGCATCGTCGCCCGAGCCGGCAAAGCGGTAGCAGATGTTGTAAATGCGCCGGTTGTAGCGCTGCACGATCTCCTCCCACGCAGAGGCGTCGCCCGCAAGACAGCGGCGTACCAGCATGGCGGCGACTTGCGCGTCTTCCAAAGCCTTGCACCCCTGGAACTCCCGGCATCCCAAGTTGAGGCGAATCCGGCGTTCACGCGCCCTTGCGCCTCAACCCTAACACTACCTGACAGATACGTGTTTATGATTCCAAAAGTTCTTGCATTCGATGAGACTAGGCATTGTAACAGCGCTGTAAAGTAGGCGAATGAAGAGCGAATCAGTACGAGGAGGCAAAGTCACATCTTTAAGGAGATGGCCGGACGTTCGCTGCTTTCTGTCTCTTTGTGGTTTGGGGATTTGGATTGCGGAAATTCCATCGCGATCAGGTCCCTTCGCCGCCAGCCCCGGTAGCTCTGCAGAAGCATCAGGGGTGCGCAGCAGAACGCAACTTGCCGAAATTCGTCGAAGACGCGCAGAACGCGATACGCGAGCTTATCGCCAATTCGCTGCCATAGCTGGGGTGGTTCCACCTCGCCAGCATCAGCCGGAGCAGACTGGGGCCAAACGCCACCATGTCGGCGTTTCCAGAGATTTACATAGCTCGCGATTTTCCGCTGAGTTGCCCGATCAAGAACGAGCTCGCGGGGTGCGTCGACAATCTTGTCTCCGCGCACCAGAGCATGATGTTCCCCGTTGGAGATGGCCGAACGATCCGCATTGCGTAAGTTCGTCAGTTCGTCACTGTAGGGAATGTCCAGGAAGCGGCAGATCTCCTGCATAACTTTCCCCGTATCGCTGGTCAAGGCTTCATACGTTATTTGACAGATTGGCTGTCCGATGGCGAGAAGATGGTCGACCTCGCTCTTGAGAACCTGACTCCCGATTAATCCTCGCAGTTGGCCGCCGCGCCGTCGGTGGAAGCGGCTGCCCAGCTTAGCGCCACGCGCCACGGCATTCGCATTTGCCACTGGATCTCGCCACACCACGATGAACCGCGCTTTCGGAAATACTCCGGCAAGTGCACGCAGAGAATCATAGTAGTTCGGAGATTTGTCTCCCCAAACCGATGCACCTTTGCGCAACGCGTACGCTTTGTGAAACGCGGTAAAGGCCGCGCGATAGTCTCGTATTCCGCCAGGCACATCGTCCGCGCTCATTCCATGCCGGCTGAACGCACGATTCCAGAACTCCCAACGCTCCGCCCAATCGCGGTATTCCTTTGGTTTGCGGAACACCGACCGCAATAGCCACAGATCGGCTTCAAAAGTAAGTGCCACCTGCGGATGTTTGTTCAGGAGAGCATAAAGCAGCGAAGAGCCGCCCCGCCACATGCTCACGATGAAGAGCGGCCCGGGCGCAGAAGTCGCGTCCATGCCTGGTTCTGACGG
>Ga0070764_10001261_pt1 | contig 10887 bp, 8 predicted proteins | sample HubBroMetageWRM4_FD_67287 | JGI IMG/M metagenome (GOLD analysis project Ga0070764, IMG submission 67287) | Warmed soil microbial communities from the Hubbard Brook experimental Forest, New Hampshire - Hubbard Brook CCASE Soil Metagenome WRM 4 | ecosystem: Environmental > Terrestrial > Soil >... | reverse complement strand
AGATCCTGCTTTTCGTCCTTGGAAAACCACTGCAGATCGACATCGTTAACACGGACAACTTTGCGCCCATGCACGTCGGTAATCTGCCGATCCAAAAGATCCTGTTTCAGCAGAATGAAATTCTCGTCTCCTCGCAGCGGCCTGACAGCCTCAACGGAACGCAATTCGAGCAAACCGCTCGGTGTACCCAGCACCTCGGTAGCCGGAACAAGTTCCAATCCTCTTTTTGTTTTCAGCACCAGCCCGGCAATCTGTCCCGCCTCCGCGCCCGTTGCCACCGCAATGTCTTTCAGCCGCCCAAACAGGGTTCCGTGCGCCTCCGTCACCGGAGTGCCGAGCAGCAGGGTCAGGCTGGGGCCATTGCGTTTTTCGTTCATATGTTTCGTGTCCCGGGTGCAGTCTAACAGGCATAAATTCTTCGCGGAACTTCTTGTGAATGATTCCTCGATTTTGATGTACTACAACGGTGCCATCCTCATGGCAGACAACCTCTACCACCATGAAAGGTTTCTCATGAAGTGCAATGGCCAAACGCTCGCCATCGCTACGGGGCCCGATCCTCAAAATGTAAGCCGATACACATCCCGTGCCCGAAACCTGTCGTTACAAGGAGCTTATTTCGTTGCAACCGGCCCAGCCTGCTTGACATTGCTTCGCCGAGCAAGCAAACTGCCCTACAACAGGTAAAAACAATAAGGATGTCCATGCAGTATGGTGAGGAACATCAATTGACAGGATCGCAGGCAAGCCGGATAACGTATACACTCGAATCCTCGCTCGACAGCGTGAACCGGGTGGAACAGACAGCCGAGCAGATGGCGAAGAAGGCCGGCATCGACGAAGATGAAGTTTTCCGCATAGCAATGGCGGTACGGGAAGCAGCGGTCAATGCGGTTCTTCACGGCAATTCCTACGATCCGGAAAAGCGCATCACGGCATCCTTTGAGAACACCGGCGAATCCCTGGTCATTCGCATCGCCGACCAGGGAAAGGGGCTTGATCCCGAGACGCTCCCGGATCCGCTGGCTCCCGAAAATTTGTTGCGCGGCTCAGGTCGCGGAATCTTTCTTATCCGCTCTTTCATGGATGAGGTACACTTCAAGCAATTGCATCCTGGAACCGAGCTGACATTGATCAAGCATCTTGGGACCGCCCAAACCGGAAGTTAGTTTAAGGAGGAATCTTACGTGAGCATGAAGGTGAATACCCGTCAGGTGGACGGCATAACGATTTTGGATCTTAGCGGTCGCATTACGCTCGGCGAAGGCAGTGTGCAGTTACGTGATGCGGTTCGTGATCTACTGGCCAAGGGATCCAAGTTGATCCTGCTCAATCTGGCCGACGTAAACTACATTGACAGTTCGGGGATTGGTGAGTTGGTAAGCGCGTACACCACTGTCCGCAATCAGGGCGGCGAACTGAAGCTCTTAAACCTTACCAAGAAGGTTCATGATCTGCTCCAGATCACGAAACTCTATACAGTTTTCGATGTAAAGGACGACGAAGCCAGCGCGATTGCGTCCTACGCACGCGCCTAATTGCAGTCTTCACCGACTGAATAAAAAAGGCTGCCGAAACCGGCAGCCTTTTTTGTGTACGCAAATTCGTTGTTCCGCTAGTGAGGTTTGCGGTATTCGATATCCTCATCGCGCAGATAGTACTCCGCCGAGCAATTGTTTGCGCCGCAGATCATCGATTCAAGACCGGCAAACTGCGTTCGCGTAATCAGTCCCAGTGCGCCGCAGCTGGGGCATGCGAGCACGGCCCAGTAGGGATTTTTCGCGTCACCCATCGTTCCCGCGTTTTCAAGCACAAACAAGGTTCCCGGTTCCATTTGCTCCGGTATCCACTCTTCAAGCAATTGCAGTTCTGCGGACATGATGCCTCCTCGTTGGGGACTATCTTTTTCGCTACGTACACCTATGGTGGTTATGGATTCCCTTTTGTTACGCTGTGCTCGGCTCTTCCTGTGCCCTCCTTCGACTCCGGTGCCTGACGACCGGCTTGCGCGGCGTTTTCGCCAGGATCTCGCCCACATCAACCTTCAGGCGGCTGATGGTGTCCGTTAGACATATCAACAGCATCGGCTGATCAGTGTTGCGCATGAGATCGACAATCTGGCGAGAATCCGATTCCAGATAAACGTGTTTCCCGTCCAGCAACAAATGGTGCTCCTGGCTGCCCTGCGCGATGTCCGCCAGCCGCATATGTACTTCCTTGCGAAGAAAGCGCAGAACCCGACGCACCTGCTGAAGCGAGATGTGCCTGCGGCGAAGCTGTTCAATGACAAGGATTTCCACCAGGTCGGCGGTGGAATAGATGCGGTTGCGCCCTTCCCGTTCCGGCACGACGACGCGTTTTTCATCCCACCATTGCAGCTGGCGGGCGGTGACGCCAGTCAGTTGCAGAACGTCGCTGGTGCTGAAGCGGTCTGTCAGCATGGGCGTGCAGATGACCTCAAACATTTCAGTGTTGAAATGTTTGATGCGATTTTTCTATCAATGAGCTTCCCTGTCAATCACTCATTGGTTCCTGCCCGTAATCTTTCGTGTTCATCTGGTAACAGGAGTGGTGCTGGCGACCGCCTGGCGCACTGCCTGGGTGATCTGAGTGATCTGTTCGGTAGTGAGGTAGGGGTGCATGGGCAGGCTCAGCACGCGCTTCCCAGCGCGCTCGGAGTGCGGAAAGCTGCCCTCGCCCAGGTTCATGTATGCGAAGACAGGCTGCAGGTGCAGCGGCACCGGATAGTGAACCGCGGTGGGGACTCCTGATTGCTGCAGCGCCTTCTGGACGGCATCGCGGTCATCGACTTCGATGGTGTATTGCGCGTAGGGGCTGGTGTAACCCTCGCGCACAACTGGCGTCTGTACCACGCCTTTTAGAAGCTCGTTGTAGGTGGCTGCGGCTTTGTGACGGGCTGCCAGCTCCTCCTCGAAGACTTCCAGCTTAGCGAGCAGGATGGCGGCCTGGAGGGTGTCGAGGCGCCCGTTGAAGCCAATGCTCGTGTGGTGATAGCGGCGCTCCTGTCCGTGGTTGCGCACCTCCCGCATGCGGCGGGCGAGTTCGTCGTCATTGGTGAAACAGGCTCCGCCATCGCCGTAGCAACCGAGCGGTTTCGAGGGGAAGAAGCTGGTGCAGCCGATTGTGCTGAGATTGCCGGACTCGCGGCTTTTATAGGTTCCGCCGAAGCTTTGCGCCGCGTCTTCGATCACGGCTAGTCCGTGCTTTGCTGCAATTTCATTGATCGGGTCGAGGTCGGCGCATTGCCCGTAGAGACTGACGGGCATGATCGCCTTGGTGCGCGGCGTAATGGCGGCTTCGATCTTTGCCGGATCGATATTGTATGTTTCCGGATCGATATCGACGAAGACTGGCGCTGCGCCAAGGAGAGCGATCATTTCTCCGGTAGCAATAAATGTGAACGGCGCGGTAATGACCTCATCCCCAGGACCAACACCCAGAGCCATCATCGCCAGCATCAGCGCGTCCGTGCCGCTGGCGCAGCCGATACAGTGTTTGGCGCCGGTGCGTGCGGCCAGACGGCCTTCCAGCTCCGCAACCTCGGGCCCGAGAATGTATTGGCCGTGATCGAGAACCGTCTGAATGCGAGCGTCGATCTCAGACTTATGCCTGCCGTACTGCGCTTTGAGGTCAATAAATTGCATGGCTAATTGTCTCGCATATCCGTTGGTTGAGAGGGGCTCCCCCTCCCCCTTTTCATGTAAATTCCTCATTTTAAATCCAGTTACAAGAATTTTGCATTCTGGACGCCGTTCTCGACCCATTGGCCATTCTCGACCCGTTGATCGATCGGGATATTTGTATCTCGTATATATTCCAGAATAACAAGAATGGGCATAATTCTCTGCGTCGGTCGCTCCGTCGATCTCATTCATTTTGTTTGACTTACTCGCATTAGACCGGTCGCGGGACTTGACAGGCACATTTTTCCGGAACATATTCTTCGCAGGTTGCGTACTGCGTGACAACGACGATGGCCAGTCTCCTCACCATTTGATTTGCGCGTGTGGAGGCATATTAAGTTTGGCCTCGCGTTCCCCCGATTCGTTCTTTCCTGGAGTGATCCATAAAACCTAAGGCTGCTACTCACCTCCTTCCTGGACATGCACCACTTTTTCTCGACCCAAGAAACCAGGCGACGGAGGCATTATGCGGCGATCCTTTCTCAGTACCCTCACGACCGTCCTTTCGACCGTGATTTTCTCTTCCTTTGCTGCCCTGCCAGCATGGGCAGTGTCACCCGATCTGAAACTTCTTTCCCTCGTCCCACCGCATGCGGAGATTCTTTCGGGCATAAAGCCTTCTCCCTCGAAAGAGCAGTCAAACCGTTTTCTTCTGGCCACCAAACAGGACAAGATCGACATGGACGATTTAGCTGCCTTGATCGGGGTCGACAGCAATCGAGGCACTTATGAAATTCTCCTCGAGGCGGCGCGCGATCATAGCGGAAGGCTGAACGAACACAGTCTTCTCGTCAGCGGCCGGTTTGACCAGGCGCGCATCTTCCGGTCCGCTGTCAGTAATGGCGCGACCGTGACCAAATATCGCGGCGTCGATGTTTTGGTGGTGGTTCCGTTTTTACGCGAACGCGGCGTATTGGATGACGTGCGATGGCTGGCAATCCTCGATTCAGGCATCGTACTTTTCGGGACGATCTCCAGCGTGCAAGAGGAACTCGATCGCTACCAGAGCCATAATTCCGCAGAACCGTTTTTCAGAAGACCCCTGGGTCGCCTTAGACGGGATAGTGAAACCTGGTCCATGCTGCTGGCATCCAGCGGTAATGCTCAGACCCCGATCGCGATCAAGTCCATTGAACCTGTGCTCCCAGGGGTGATTCCCCTGGGCAGTACATTGGCATTCAGCATTCACTATGGATCGCAGATTGAATTTGAATATGACTTGAGCGCATCTTCTGCGGCCGATGTCCAATCTAGCTTCCACTCACTGTCGCAGACGTTTCTCGGATCAACTGCAAAAGCATCGTCTTTTTTGCCGGACACCAAGAGCAGCGGCTCTGACTACGATTTGCATGGAGAGGGCAAGCTCACGAAGGAGAGATACCAGGCCTGGATGGCGGAGATTACAGCAAAGCACCCTGCCCTCGACGCTGCCGGCGCACCATAAATGACGCCTTTTCTTTTTCCTGTGGCATTACCACATCGGTTGTGCGATGGTTTATGTGGTAGTGCCACAGGAGATATCGATGGGTGACACAAAACTTGATTTGCTGCAGGGCACGCTGGACCTGATGGTCTTGCAGACGCTGACCGCCATGGGATCTCTGCATGGTTACGGCATTGCGCGGCGCATTGAACAGATCAGCGGCGACGAGGTTCTGCTGAACCAGGGAACCATCTACGCCTCGCTTGTCAGGCTGCAGCACCGCGGATGGATCGCCGCTGAATGGGGCGTCTCCGACAACAACCGCAAAGCCAAGTTCTATTCCATTACGAAATCCGGGCGCAAACAACTTGCGGAAGACGCGGCGCATTGGGCAAGGCTGGCGGGAGTGATGGGCCGCGTGCTTGCCATGCAGAACGAAGGCGGTGACCAATGATGATCGCTTCCCTCCAACGGGCGCTCAACCGTCTTCGTTCGTTTTTTCGCAAAAAGCCTTTGGATCATGACCTGAACGAAGAGATGGCGTCTCATCTCGATCTGGCCATTGAGGAGAATCTTAGCAGCGGCATGACGCCGGAAGCGGCGCGGAGGCAGGCGATGGTTCGTTTCGGCGGAGTGCAGCAGGCGAAGGAGCAGCATCGCGAATCGCGCGGGCTGCCGTGGATGGATGTGTTGGGACAGGACCTGCGTTTTACGTTTCGAACTCTGGCCAAGGATCGCGGATTCACCATGATCGCGATTCTGATTCTCGGATTAGGTATCGGCGCGAACGTTGCCGTTTTCAGCGTGGTGAATACGATCCTGCTGCGGCCACTTCCCTTTCGCGATTCGCAACAACTGGTCTGGATCGCACCTCCTCCGCAGACGTGCGGGCTCTCATGCGCGACCTATTCGGCTGACGCGTATGACGAGTTCAAGGCGCAGACCAAAGCGTATCAAGACATAACTGGCTACTTTGCTTTTTCCAGCCCGGATAACTACAAGCTGACTGGGCACGGCGACCCGCAACCGGCGACGGGCATAGAAGTGATGGGAAATTTCTTTCAGGTGCTGGGTGTCGAGCCTGAAAAAGGACGGCTGTTCACGACGGCGGAGGCGCAGAAAGGTGCGCACCCTGTGGCGCTGCTGGCCCACGCGTATTGGAGGCGTCAGTTTTCCGGCGATCCGGAGATCGTGGGTAAGGAAATTGACCTGAACAACACGCCCACGACAGTGGTTGGCGTGCTGCCGGAGAGCTTCGATTTTGGAGCCGTGTTCTCGCCGGGCTCGAAAGTGGATCTGATTGTTCCGGAGATTCTGGACAATGAGCGCAGCTGGGGCAACATCGTCACGATGATCGGGCGCCTGAAGCCGGGCGTGACGCTGGGACAGGCGCAGGCGGAAGCGAACATGGTGGTGCCGCACCTCTGCTGGAGCGAGAAGCAACCGCAGTCGTGCGGAGACTACGCCAGCGGCAAAGACGGTGGCATGGAGTTGCGGACGCTGAAGGACTATGTCAGCGGCAAGCTGCGGCGATCGCTCATCGTGCTGTGGGCTGCTGTCGGGACGATTCTGCTGATTGCTTGCGTGAACCTCTCGAACCTGCTGCTGGCTCGGGCAGCTGCGCGCCATAAGGAGTTCGCCATGCGCAGCGTGCTGGGAGCAAGCCGGAGGCGGATCGTGCAGCAGCTGCTGGTCGAGAGCCTTGTGCTTTCGGCTGGAGGCGCGGTGCTGGGCCTTGGAATCGCCTTCGGCGTGACGTCATGGCTGGCACATCAGGGATCGCTTGCCTTGCCACTGCTAAGCACCATGCACATTGATGGCGCGGTGATGGGCTGGACTGTGCTGATAGCGGTCGTGGCGGCTTTTCTCTTTGGGCTGATGCCCGGACTGCGCATGGCGAGCGGGCAGTTGCAGGAGGCGCTGAAGGATTCCGGGACAGGGACAAGCGCCGGACGGACTCACGAGCGGGTGCGCGCTGCTCTGGTGATCAGCGAAGTAGCGCTGGCATGCATGCTGCTTGTGGGCGCAGGTTTGCTGATGCGCAGCTTTCTGAAGGTGCTGGACATCGACCTGGGATTTCAGCCGGAACATGCGGCATCGATCAAGGTGCAGTATGACGCCCCGACAGATCAAGCAGGCGGGCTGAAGCTAGGAGTGACCTTTCGGGACATCATCACGCGGGTGAGCGCGCTGCCGGGAGTAGAGTCCGCGGGCTTTGTTGACTTTCTGCCGCTGGGACGCAACCGTGCGTGGGGAACGCCGACGCCAAAAGGCAAGACGTTTCCGGAAGGGGCGCTGCATGGGCCGCTGGTGTACGTGGTTTCTCCAGGCTATGTGCAGGCCATGGGAATGCGGCTGCACGGCCGGGACTTTAGCTGGGAGGATGGGCTGAAGAGCCAGCCGGTGGTGATGATCAATGCGTCGGCGGCGCGCGTGTACTGGCCCGGCGAGGACGCGGTTGGGCAGATTCTCGTAGCGAACGGAGGCGATAGCCGCGTAGTTGGCGTGGTGGATGATATCCACGCGGATAACGTGGAGGGCGATCCCGGCTGGCAGATTTATTACCCGATCACACAGCAGAGCCCAGCTGACGCACAACTGGTAATCCGGAGCAAAGTGCCGCCGGAGTCGCTTGCCGGAAGCGTGCTGCGCGCATTGAGGGAACTGAATCCGACGCAGCCGGCTGCGGAGTTTCGGCCAATCGCTACGGTAGTGGAGCGCGCAAATTCGCCGCGCAGGTTCTTTGTGCTTCTGGTTTCGATCTTTGCGGGTCTGGGGTTGTTTCTGGCTTCGCTGGGAATTTATGGGGTCATCTCGTATTCGGTCACGCGGCAGACACAGGAGATCGGCATTCGCATGGCGCTGGGCGCAACGCGGTCCAAGGTGGAACTCGGCGTGATTGGCAGAACGCTGCGACTGGCGGCGATCGGGATTCTGGTGGGCGGAGCGCTTTCGTTTGTGCTGGCCAAAGGCATTGCTTCGCTGCTTTATGGGACGGAGCCTACCGATCCGCTTACGTTCGCGGCGATGGTGGTGGTGCTGGGGGCGGTGGCACTACTCGCGGGGTATCTGCCTGCGCGTAGGGCTTCGCGGATTGATCCGATGATTGCTCTGCGGACGAACTAACGGTTGGGGTTTCGTGGTCTCCCACCCTGTCGCAAACTACGCGACAGGATGGGGCACCCGGCTTCGTGCTCCAGCAATATTGAAAGGCTAATTCGATGGCGTATCGCTTTCGGCAAATGCTCAATCGTGCGCGATCCTTCTTTCGTAAAGAGCCTCTGGATCAGGAGCTCGATGCGGAGATGGCGGCGCATCTGGAATTTGCGGTTGAAGAGAATATTCGGCGCGGCATGAGTTCTGAAGAGGCAAGGAGGACGGCAATGGTTCGTTTTGGAGGAGTGCAGCAGGCGCGCGAGGAGCATCGCGAGACGCGTGGGCTGCCATGGATGGATGTGCTGATGCAGGACCTGCGTTTCACCTTTCGCACGCTGCGAAAGGATCCCGGCTTCACCATCATTGCGATTCTGATTCTCGGACTCGGTATCGGCGCAAATGTCGTTGTGTTCAGCGTGGTGAATACGATTCTGCTGCGGCCGCTTCCCTTTCACGATCCGGAGCGGCTGGTGCGCATTGTGGAGAAGGATGCGGGGACCAACGAATCCGCCAAAACCTACACGGCGGACGCCACTCAGAGTTACCAGCAGCAAAACCGCTCGTTCCAGTCCGTTAGCGGCTACTTCGCCTTTACCGGACCCGACAACTTCAAACTGGTGGGGAATGGCCAACCGGTGCCGGTCACCGGGATCCTGGTGGCGGAAAACTTCTTTCAGACTCTCGGCGTAAATCCGTTCATGGGGCGGCTGTTCAGGCCTGAAGAATTTGTGCAGCACGCTCAGCCGGCGACCCTGGTCAGCTATGCGTTCTGGAAGCGGCAGTTGGGCGGGGACCCAAGCATTGTTGGACGAACTATCAACCTGAGCGGCACGGCGGCGACGGTGGTGGGCGTGTTGCCGGAGACATGGGATTTTGGCTCGGTATTTTCGCCCGGAGCCAAAATCGATCTCTTTACTCCCTACATCATGGATGATTTCCGCAATGACGGAAACGACCTGGCACTGGTTGGCCGCCTGAAACCCGGAGTCACGCTGGCGGCGGCGCAGAGAGAAGCCAATGAGATTTTTCCCCAGCTTCTTTTCGAGAATAAGCACCCGGAATACGGCAAGGGTTATACGGCCCAACTGACCGGATTGAAGGATTACATCAGCGGCAAGCTGCGGCGGTCGCTGATTGTGCTGTGGTGCGCGGTGGGGATGATTCTGCTGATCGTCTGCGTGAACCTGTCGAACCTGTTGCTGGCGCGGGGTGCGGCACGCAGCAAGGAATATGCCATGCGCAGCGCCCTGGGCGCGAACCGCGGGCGGCTGGTGCGGCAATTGCTGACAGAGAGCCTGGTGCTTTCCGGCGCCGGGGCGGTGCTTGGGCTTGCGCTCGCCTATGCCGTGACGGCTTACCTTGCGCATCAGGGATCGATTGCTCTGCCACTGATGGGCAGCGTGCGCGTAGACGGCAAAGCGCTGGCATGGACAGTGTTGATTGCCGTGGCTGCGGGTGTGCTCTTCGGGATAGCTCCGTCGCTGCGGATGTCGCGCAACGACTTGCAGGAAGCGCTCAAGGACAGCGGGCATGGAACGAGCGGAGGCAGGAAGCATGAACGGATGCGGTCAGTGCTGGTGATCTCGGAAGTGGCGCTGGCATGCGTTCTGCTGGTGGGCGCAGGGCTGCTGCTGCGCAGTTTTCTGCGCGTGCTGAATGTCGATCTGGGCTTTGAGCCGAGCCGCGCTGCCGCTATCAGCGTGGACTATGACGCGGGTGGGAATGCAGCGAAACAGGCGGCGATATGGCAGGAAGTGGTGCGCCGGGCTTCAATGCTTCCGGGCGTGGAGGCGGCAGGCATCTCCGATAACCTTCCCATGAGCCGGAACCGGGGCTGGGGGATCGCGGCAAAAGGCCAGGAGAAGCCCAAGGACAGCGATTTCATCGGCGTGTTCGTCTACATTGTTTCGCCGGGATATCTGAAGGCGATGGGCATGCGGCTGATGAAGGGACGCGACATCAGGTGGGAGGACCTGGCAAATAACCAGAATGTGATCATCATCAACGAAACGGTTGCGAAGAAGCTTTGGCCGGGTCAGGACCCGATCGGCAGGACCGCGATCGCGGGTGGTCAGGAGTCGCAAGTGATCGGAGTGATTGCCAATGTTCGCGAAAGCAGCGCGGAGGACAATGGGGGCGCGCAGATGTATCTGCCTGCGACCAAGAACTTCGGACCGACGGGCTGCTATCTTGTGGTGCGATCGAAGCTGCCTCCAGCCACGCTGGGCACAAGCGTGATGCGCACGTTGCGGGAGAGGAATCCGGGGCAGCCTGCGACGGAGTTCACGCCCATTCAATCGTTGGTGGACCATGCCGTTTCGCCGCGGAAGTTTTTTGTGCTGCTGGTATCGATTTTCGCGGGGCTTGGGCTGTTTCTCGCTTCGCTGGGGATTTATGGGGTCATCTCGTATTCAGTCACGCGGCAGACGCAGGAGATCGGTATCCGCATGGCGCTGGGGGCCACGCAGGCGCGGGTGCAGGGAGAGGTGATCTGGAAGACGCTGCGGTTGGCGCTGATCGGCATTGCCGTGGGGACGGTGGCGTCGTTTGCTGTATCGAGCCTGATTGCTTCGCTGCTGTTCGGGACGGCTCCTCGGGACCCGG
>Ga0070764_10001259_pt1 | contig 10889 bp, 4 predicted proteins | sample HubBroMetageWRM4_FD_67287 | JGI IMG/M metagenome (GOLD analysis project Ga0070764, IMG submission 67287) | Warmed soil microbial communities from the Hubbard Brook experimental Forest, New Hampshire - Hubbard Brook CCASE Soil Metagenome WRM 4 | ecosystem: Environmental > Terrestrial > Soil >... | reverse complement strand
TGGAGCCCTACAAGCCTGGATTCGATGTGTGGTCCCTCGTGCAGCTCCTTGAAGACATGCGCCGAGCGGCTGAGTCGAATGTCAGCGAGCGCAAATCTGCGCCGATGTGTTGTACGTCGCGCGTGGCGACGATACCGCGCCCAAGCGTTTGGCTAACGCGGACGGCCGCTCGCTGAACATCCCGATGCACGAGGGTCACGACGTTTCCCAGCCACGGGTTTTTGCGTTTTTGAGTTCCGGCTAGGCCTTTGATCCCGGCAAGTTTTGCAGAATCGATCAGACGGCCGTTTGAGGAATAGCCGCTCGCCTGGCACGATGCGCCCTCGCTAGCGCGGCAGGGTGGAGCGGCATGCCGCTGATGCAGCGGGTTACTGCCGCGCCATGATCATATTCATGACTTCTTCACGATTGAGCAGGTGGTCGGTGTTCTCACCGCTTGTTTCGATAACAACAACGTCGACCGTCCCATTGAACGCGCTCTTTTCCGGCGGCATGTCGGGCGTTATCGGAGAGCCATGCTTGACGCCGACGTCGGACGTCTCGTCCGCTGAGAATACCGATGGAACCGTCCGGTCAACCCGCCCGCTGCCCACGGCTTTCCCATCGATGAAGAGCGTCACGGTTGCACCTTTGGCGAGGCCGCCGCCGTCGTAGGCGAACTCCATCCTAATCTGATGCTTACCGGGAGAGAGTACCTCCGCGGACGTTATGAGGAACTTCTGAAGCCCAAGGAAATTGTAAATGTATGTGAGCTTCCCGTCTTTGACGTAGAACATCCATCCGCCGCCGATCCCGCCTTGCGACAGAATCGTTCCCTCGGCGGGCGTTCCTTCAGGTACGACGACCTGAGCCGTAATCGAATGGCTCTTGTTCTTGACGTTGATGAGCCCGTTCTCATTGAGCCCGCCCATGCCGTTAGCAAGGACTTGGGATGTGCCGCTAATGAGGACCGGTCGTCCCGCAGTATCGGAATTCATTCGTTCCGACATGCGATCGTCCATCGGTAACACACCATTGCGCGTTGCTTCGATGATCCAAAGACGTTGCAGCTCGTGCAGCTTATCGGGCATCTCCTTCGAGAGGTCGTGTGCCTGCGACCAATCCTTGTTGGTGTCGTACAGCTCCCACACATCGTCGTCGAAAGGCAGCATTTTTGCGGTCATGAGCCAGGGGGTGTTATGGCGGGTGACCGCCGTCCAGCCTTTGTGATAAATACCGCGATTGCCGAACATCTCGAAATATTGAGTTTCGTGGCGTTCGGCCGCTTTCGCGTCGTCGAAGCTATAGCGCATGCTCACGCCTTGCATCGGAACCTGTCCGACGCTATTGACCATGTACGGCTCCGGAAGCTGCGCGGCCTCGAGAATCGTCGGAGCCACGTCGATGACGTGATGAAACTGATGCCGGACTTCGCCCTTCGCCTTGATGCCCTTCGGCCAGCGAACGATCGTGCCGTTGCGCGTCCCGCCCCAATGCGAAGCGACCTGCTTGGTCCATTGATACGGTGTGTCCAGCGCGTGCGCCCAGCCAACCGCGTAGTGATTGTAAGCTTCCAGACCGCCAAGTTTATCGATGCGCTCCGTAAGGAACTCGACGGTTTCGAGCGCGTTCATGCCGTTAAATGAGATCATTTCACTGAAGGTGCCTTGCGGCGTACCTTCGGCCGAAGCGCCATTGTCGCCGATGATGTAGTAGATCAAAGTATCGTCGAGCGCTTCCACTTGCTCGAGCGCATCGATTAGGCGGCCAATGTGGTAATCGGCGAACGAAAAGAAGCCGGCGTATACTTCCATCTCGCGCGCGAGAACACGCTTGAACTCCGGGGTATGAGAGTCCCACGAGGGGATCTCCTTCGGGCGCACCGTAAGCTCGCAATCATTCGGAATGACTCCGAGCTGTTTTTGACGCGCAAAGGTCTCTTCGCGCAGCTTCTCCCAGCCTTGATCGAACTTGCCTTTGTACTTGTCAGCCCAATCTTTTGGCACGTGGTGCGGGGCGTGCGTCGCGCCGGGTGCAAAATACATGAAGAACGGCTTATCGCCCGCGAGCAGTCGCTGCTGCCGAACCCAGGCAATCGCACGATCCGTCATATCCTCCATGAAATGATAGCCCTCTTCAGGCGTCTTCGGAGGTTCGACGAGTTTCGTACCCTCGTGAATCGCCGGATACCATTGGTTGGTCTCACCCGCGACAAAACCGTAGAAGTATTCGAAACCGGAGCCAGTCGGCCAACGATCGAACGGCCCAACGGGGCTGGCCTCCCACACCGGGACCTCATGGCACTTGCCGAACTGCGCCGTCGAATAGCCGTTGAGCCGAAGAATTTCGGGGAGCGGCGCCATGGAGTTTGGCCGCATGGAATTATAGCCTGGGGCCGAGGTTGCAATCTCCGTAATGCCGCCCATTCCAACGGTGTGGTGGTTGCGTCCGCTAAGCAGCGCCGCGCGTGACGGCGAACAAAGCGCCGTCGTATGAAAGCGCGTATAACGCAGGCCGTCTTTGGCGATTCGCTCGGCGGTGGGAGCCTGGCATGGCCCTCCGAAAACACTCGACGCGCCAAAACCAACGTCGTCTATCAACACAATTAGTACGTTTGGAGCGCCCTTCGGCGGTCGCAAGGGCTTGATGGGTGGAAACGTTGAGTCTGGGTCTTTTGCATCATAGGCCACGAACCCGGCGTAAGGCTTGTCTGGGATCGGTAGTACTTCACGCTGTACGGGGCTCTCTGAATCTGAACCGTTCGAAGTCGGCATTTGTCCTCCAAAAGACGCGACAAGCCCGTCGCCCGGGGTGGGGCCTAGCTATTACGACAAGCACGAAGCGCATCCTCGAAGCCGTCGTCGCGTCTCCAGTAAAATGCTTGCCAACTCCATGATAATGCAAAAGAGCGTCCGAACAATTAAGGGGTTGACAAGCGTGAGTAGCAATTCCACCGTTTTCTCTATGCCCAGGTGTTTTTATTAACTTTCCCACCGTGGTTTGTGCTCTCAAACTATCGGTGATGCCGATGTTAACGACGATTGGACAAGCAGTCTTATAGGACTTGCTCGTCGTCGCTCATGGGTTGCGGATTCGTTATCGTCGCAGGTTTTGCCAGTAATCAAGCCTACGTTCCAGACTGCGCTGTTTCCTGAATCTCATATTGCTTGCGCTGCGAGTGCTTGAGAAACTGTTTTCAAGCATTCTGGCCGTTTTGTAGCAAAGTGCGTTATACTGCGTCTACAGCAACTCTAGGCGACCACGTAAAAGCTGCCAACCGTTACTGCCGCCTTCTAAGCGGTATCGAAATACGGGGCAGTTTCTTTTTTTTTAGCTGATCAATGGAGCTGATAAAATCTAAGGAGTCATATGTTTTCTCGAATCATTACAATGCATCCAAAACCCAACAGCGTTGCCCAACTTACGAAGGCCGTTGAAGAGCAAGTACTTCCCATGCTCCGGAAGCAGGAAGGCTTTAAGGATGAAATCTTCTTCGTGAGCCCCGACGGTAAGGACGCAACCGCAATCAGTTTGTGGGATCGGGAAGCAAACGCCGAATCCTATAGCCACAAAGCTTATCCGCAAGTGGCCCAGATACTAACGGACCTGCTTGAGGGAAGTCCGCAAGTCAAGACGTACGACGTCGTGAACTCGACCTGCCACAAGATCGCCGCTCAAGTCACAGTCTGAGGGCGACGGGTCTTTCCATGCGGTTAAAGGGCGGCTAGGCATAGGCCGCCCCGTTCCCGTTTGTTTGGAGCTGGAACCTTGCCTTGGCTCGCGAAGCTGGGCTAGTGCGACAGCTTGAGGAGTCGCTTAGGTTTGCCCTCTTTAATATCTACCTTTGCATGCGTGCCCGGCCTTTCACTTTCTAAGCGCGAGACTTTCGGTTACGCAGGATCAGAGGCGCCAATCGATGCCTTTCGCATCGGCGGTTTCGATCGCGATTTCGTAGCCGGCGTCGGCATGGCGCACCACGCCGATTCCGGGATCGGTCGTTAGCACGCAGGCGAGACGCTCGCGAGCGTCATCGCTGCCATCGGCGACGACGACCATGCCGGCATGAAGGCTGTAGCCGATGCCGACGCCGCCCCCGTGGTGGAAGCTCACCCAGTGCGCGCCGGCGGCGGTGTTCAGCAGGGCGTTGAGGATCGGCCAATCGGCGATCGCGTCGCTTCCATCGCGCATCGCTTCGGTCTCGCGGTAGGGGGACGCCACGCTTCCGGTGTCGAGGTGATCGCGTCCGATGACGATCGGCGCTTTCACCACACCGTCGTGCACGAGGTCGTTGAAGGCGACTCCTGCCTTCGCGCGGTCACCATAGCCGAGCCAGCAAATGCGCGCGGGCAGACCTTGAAAGGCAACCCGCTCGCGCGCAAGTTGTATCCAGCGCGCCAGCGAGGCATCGCCGGGAAAGAGCTCGAGCAGTTTTTCGTCGCAGCGTTCGATGTCGCTCGGATCGCCCGAGAGCGCGGCAAAACGGAATGGGCCGGAGCCCCGGCAGAAGAGCGGCCGAATGAAGGCCGGGACAAATCCGGGAAAAGCAAAGGCGCGCGCAAAGCCGGCTCGCTCGGCCTGCGCGCGAATGTTGTTTCCGTAGTCGAAGACGATCGCACCGGCATCGAGATAGCGCACCATCGCGGCGACGTGCGCGCCACAGCTCTCGAGCGCGCGGCGTTGATACTCGTCCGGATCAGTGCGCCGCAGCTTGGCAGCCTGCTCTAGTGTTAAGCCCGCAGGAACGTAGCCGTCGAGCAAATCGTGCGCCGACGTCTGATCGGTGACCGCGTCGGGACGAAAACCGAGGTCGTAGAGCTGTGAAAACTCCTCGGCCGCGTTTCCTTCGTAGCCGATGGAAACGGCTTCGCCCGCCTCGCGAGCGCGGTCGATCTCGCGCAACGCCGCATCGCGCGATTCGGCGACCCGGTCGAGGTAGCGAAGCTCGCGCCGCCGCTCTAGTCGCGCGCGGTCAACGTCGACGATCAAGCAAATGCCGCCGTTCATCGTGATCGCAAGCGGCTGCGCGCCGCCCATCCCGCCTACTCCGGCAGTCAACGTTACCCGCCGCTCGAGCGATCCGTCAAAGTGCTGCCGAGCCAGCTCGGCAAACGTCTCGTACGTGCCCTGAACGATGCCTTGGGTTCCGATGTAGATCCACGAGCCGGCAGTCATCTGGCCGTACATCGTCAGACCCTTTGCCTCGAGTTCGCGGAAGACGCTCCAATCGGCCCATTTCCCGACAAGGTTCGCGTTAGCAATCAAGACGCGCGGCGCGCGTGCGTGCGTTTTGAAGACCGCGACCGGCTTGCCGCTCTGAACGATTAGCGTCTCGTCGCCCTTCAAACGGCGCAATGTCCGAACGATTGCATCAAAAGCCTGCCAAGAACGCGCAGCTCTTCCGTTCCCGCCGTAGACAACCAAGTCGTCCGGACGTTCGGCGACGTCAGGATCGAGATTGTTCATCAGCATTCGCAACGCAGCTTCTTGCGGCCATCCGAGGCACGAGATTTCACGGCCCCGCGGCGCCCGAACGGTGCGAGCATTGGCTACAGCGCTCATGGGCGGCGTCCTTCGACTCCGGTCAGGATGACAACTCCTTCAAGGTTATCCCCGCGTTCGTCCTTCGACTACGGCGCTGCGCGCCTCCGCTCAGGATGACATCCCTTTCGCCCTTCGACTACGGCGCTGCGCGCCTCCGATCAGGATGACAAGTGGTGGTGCGCGCTTCACTCAATGTTACAACGTCGCGCAGAATGACATGCGAAGTATTTCGCGAATGCCGTGGTCGCATGTAGCCCATGCCTACTTGGGGACGTGCATGCAACACTCGTTCAAGCGCTCGCTTTTCCTTTTAACCCTCGCCGGCGGGTTCGCATCGGCGCAGATCTGCGCCTATGCCGGAACAACCGGCTCCGTTACCGGTGCGGTCGTCAGCACCAACGGCGCGCCGGTTGCCGGAGCACGCGTTGTCGCCGTGAGCCCGTCGCAAACGGCGACGGTAACCACCGATGCAGCCGGACGTTTTTCGATGCTCTCGCTCGCGCCCGACACGTACACGTTTACGGCTGCTAAGGAGGGCTTTGAAAGCGCTTCGCTCACCGGAGTCTCGGTCTTTGCCGACCAGTTGCAGACGCTGCGGGTCACGCTCGTGCCGTCGCTCAGAACGATCGCCCACGTCACCGCCCGCTCCTCGATGGATCTCGTGAAGCCGGGAACGACGAGCGACGTCTACTCGGTGAACGCAACCGTCGCGGCGGCCGCCGCAGGGATGGGCGGCGGCGGAAACTTGAACAATGCCTACTCCGCGATCTCCGCCGTGCCCGGTGCGTACGTGCCGGCAAACCAGCAAGGCTGGAATCAAGTCGTCTACATTCGCGGCGGCAACTTCGATCAGGTCGGTTACGAGTTTGACGGTGTTCCGGTGAACCGCTCGTTCGACAACTATCCGGGCAGCACGGCCGGGACGCTCGGTCAGCAGGAGCTGCAAGTCTACGCGGGCGGCGGAACGGCCGGCGAAAGCACCTCCGGATTGGCCGGCTTTATCAATCAGGTCATTAAAACCGGAACCTTTCCGGGATACGCTTCGGTGAGCGGCGGCATCGGCTCGACGACGTTCTATCACAATCTGCAGGTCGAAGTCGGCGGCTCCACGCCGGATCGTCTCTTCACCTACTACGTCGGCATCGGCGGCTACAATCAAGATTTCCGCTATCTCGATCAGTTCAACGGCGCGAGCCTCGGCGACGTCTGGGGCTATCCGGCGATCGCGTTCAACACGATGAACCAATTCTTTGGCGGGGTCTACCCGACGTGTACCTACCGACCGCCCCATGGTACGAACTGGTATAACGGTCCCAATCCGTCACCGGTCTACAATCCGTTCACGCTAAGCCCGGGACAAGCAAACTTCGTCCAGCTGCCGACCGGGGTCGCCAACGATCCCGGCTGTTACCAAACAATCACCCCAGCTTACAACGCCTTCGGCGTTTCGAATCTTGCCGACCGCGAGAACGTCGTCAACCTGCATATCGGCGTCCCTCACCGCAACGACGCCGGGCGCGACGACATTCAAATCCTCTACAACGTCATCACCCTCCAGACGGGGTTCTACAGCTCGGGCAACGACCTTGGTCCCAACGTTATCACGCAGCTCAGCCAGGTTCTTTACAATAAGACCGTGCCGGAGGTTTGGCCCGATTTCGTGACCTGGCCAGGCGGAACGAGATTCGGCCAGAGCGCTTCAGGCTTATCGCCCATTCCCTATTTCGCCCCGGGTTCACCGGGAGGCCGCTGCGCGAACATCAACCCCTACAACTTTTACGGCAAACTCAGCATAGCCGGTCAATGCGCGCAGGGAACGTTCTCCGCCGTGCCGTCCGGCAATCGCGACTCCTATTGGAACAATGCGTCGATCGGCAAAATACAGTACCAGCACAACATGGGATCCAACGCCTACTTCCGGATTTACGGGTATACCTTTTACTCGGATTGGCTGCAGACGAGCGCGCTGAGTTACGGCACGCCGTTCTTCGGATTCGGCGGCCTCAGCTACGATTATGAGCTCGAGTCGCACACCCGCGGATTGTCGTTCACCTTTGCCGATCAGCTCAGCTCGCAGCATCTCGTCACGCTGGATGCAAACTACGTGACCGCGTCGACGAACCGCTTCAACAATACTAATTTCAACAACAGTCCTTTCACCTCAGCGACGAATCTCACGAACGGTAAGCAATGCTTTGCATATGTCACCGGGAGCATTTATAAGGGCGGCCAGGTCTATCAGCAGGGGCAGCCGGCCCCTTGTAACAGCACGCTAACCAGCGGATCGTTCGTCGACCCCGCACCCGGGCCGACGGTGCCGGGCGCGAACTGGCAGGTTACCTACACCGGCAACTCCGGTTTTCTTAACACCGTCGAGCCAACCTTTACGGCGGTCGCACTCCAAGATCAGTGGAATCCCACCGATAAACTCAACATCAACCTCGGCCTTCGCGAGGAAGCCTACCAATACAACCTCTCAAATACCTCAAACAATGGTCAGAACTTCTGGTTCGCGGCTGGGCAGAATGAGTTCTGTTATAACCCAATCACGCTCGCGCCGTACTTTATTCCTACGCCCCCAGCGAGCGGCAGGCCACCAATACCGTTTATCGGCTTCAACTGTCCGCTGGATAATTCGATCCCGGCGCATCCGGTGCAGACCGTCCATCCCGACGGCAAAGACGGGCACCTGCTGCTCAGCAACATGTACGATCCGACGCTGACCGATTATGCGTTCACGCCCCAGCTAGGCATGACGTACACCGTGAACCCCGACACGGTGCTCCGTTTTTCCGCCGGCCGTTACGCGCAAGAGCCCGAGACGTATCAAGTCCAGTACAACGCCAAAGACAACAACCTCGCCTACGATCTCTTCCAAGCGTTCTGGCAATACGGCTATACGACACCGCGCCACGATCCGCTCGTCCAGTACTCCGACAACTACGATCTCTCGTACGAACGGCGGTTCAAGGGAACCGATATGTCGATCAAGGTAACGCCGTACTATCGCTATGCAACCAACCAAGTCTACAGCATCTCGCTGCCGTTTGGGCTGGCCGGTGGCCTCAACTCCGGCGTCGAGCGTGTCGCCGGCTTCGAAACCGAGTTCACCAAGGGCGACTTCAGCAAGAACGGTCTCTCAATGCTGATCTCCTACACGTACACCAACGCCACCGAACGCTGGGAGAACTATCCCGGAACGACGATCAACCCGATCGATCCGTACAACCAAGACATCGCAAACTACAATGGTCTCACGAAAGCCGGCGGCGGCTCGCGGTGCTACGAAAACAACAACGCCGGAAACGTCTTTCCGGATCCGAAGTGCGCCCAGCTCAAGCCGAGTTACAATGCCCCGATCTGGAATCCGTACTACGCGATGTCCCCGCAGCCGCTGCTCGATCGCAACGGCTGGTACCCCGTCGGTCTGGACTTTTCGTACCTCTCACCGAACGTCGCCAGTATTCTCGTCAACTACAAGCGCAACCGGTTCAATGTGACACCCGCGCTGACGTTCAACGAAGGCTCGACTTACGGCAATCCGGCGGACGTCTTCGGCAATGACCCGCGCGTCTGCACCGGCAACTCGGCGGGGATGCTCAAGTCGCCGATCCACACCAAGAATCCGTTTCAAGCCGATTACACGACCTGTTTCTCGGCTGCGACGCAGAGTGGAACGTCACCCGGTTCGCTTTTCATTCCGAATCCGGAGACCGGCACGTTCGACAACTTCGGCCAATTCCGGCAGCCCAATCAGCTCAACTTCAGCCTGCAAATGGGCTATCAGATCAGTCCGCGCGTGAAAGTCAACGCCTTACTTGCGAATCTGGTCAACGCGTGTTTCGGCGGATCGTCGGAACCCTGGACGAAGCAATTTCCGCCGAACAGCTATACCTGCGGATATCAATCGAACTTCTTCTACGTCTCCAACTTCTACAACGGCACCTCGCCGAACGACCGCGGAGCCAACGGCGTGCCGCTGAATCCGGCGTTCAAGCAACCCTTCATCCCGTTGTATGCCGACACGAACGCGTTCGTGCTGCCCAACCCATTCAACGCCTATTTTCAGTTCAACGTCAGCCTGTGATGCGATGGGCGATCGCCGCTTCGGCCGCCCCGACGAGTCGCTGGGACGCGATGAGCTCGCGCGCTGCCGCGATATCAGGTGCCGGCGGCCGATCGTTGGTCCAGCGCGGGATCGACTCGCGCGCGAGCTCGTGAGCGGCGGCGGTGCCGCGCCCGGACCGTAGCGGGCGTCGAAAATCGGTTGCCGCCAGCGCGCCGAGCAACTCACACGCAAGCGCGCCTTCGACGTTGTCGAGAACCCGCGGAAGATTATTCGCTGAGGTCATCCCCATGCTGACGTGGTCCTCCTGACCGGCCGATGTCGGAATAGAATCGACGCTCGAGGGCCAGGCGAGTCCCTTGTTGTCGTTAACGAGAGCGGCGGCGGTGTATTGCACGATCATCAGGCCGGATTGGAGCCCCAGGTGCTCGGTGAGAAAGAGCGGCAAACCGCGGTCCTCGGCGTTGAGTAAGAGGTAGAGGCGGCGCTCGGCAATCGACGCGAGCTCGGAGACGGCTAACTTCAGGAAATCGATCGCGAGGGCGATCGGCTCGCCGTGGAAGTTCCCGCCGGAGATGAACTCGTGGTCCTCGGGAAAGACCAGCGGGTTATCGGTGACCGAGTTCGCTTCAATCTCGGTTACGCGGCGCACGTGGGCAGTCGAATCGCGTACGGCGCCGTGGACGACGGGGATGCAGCGAAACGAGTACGGATCCTGAACGCGATCGCAGTCCGCATGCGATTGCGTAATCTCCGAGCCGCCGAGCAGCGCGCGCAGGTTCGCCGCCACGCGCTCTTGGCCGGGGTGCGGACGCAGATCGTTCAAGCGACGATCGAAGACGCGCGGAGTGCCGAGGTAGGCTTCGAGCGACATCGCCCCAATGACGTCGGCGGCGGCGGCGAGCCGCTCGGCTCGCAGCACACCCAGCGCCGCGACCGCCGTCATGATTTGCGTCCCGTTGATGAGCGCCAGTCCTTCTTTGGCTCCGAGCGCGATCGGCTCGAGCCCCGCTCGCTCTAAAGCAACGGCGCTCGGAAGCCGCTCCCCGCGGTAGAACGCTTCGCCTTCACCGATTAACGAGAGGGTCATATGCGCGAGCGGCGCGAGATCGCCGCTTGCCCCGACCGAGCCCTGGCAGGGGACGGCGGGCGTCACACCGCGCTCGAGCATCGCGACGATCAGATCGAGGGTCTCGGGCTTGACGCCGGAGTGTCCCGCCGAGAGCGAGTTCGCCCGCAGTGTGCCGGCGGCGCGCACGACTGGAATCTCGAGCGGCGGTCCGGTGCCAGCGGCGTGGCTGCG
>Ga0070764_10001258_pt1 | contig 10890 bp, 9 predicted proteins | sample HubBroMetageWRM4_FD_67287 | JGI IMG/M metagenome (GOLD analysis project Ga0070764, IMG submission 67287) | Warmed soil microbial communities from the Hubbard Brook experimental Forest, New Hampshire - Hubbard Brook CCASE Soil Metagenome WRM 4 | ecosystem: Environmental > Terrestrial > Soil >... | reverse complement strand
TGGCCGAACAACGAGGACGGTTTGTCGTATTCGAAAATCGCGCGGCCTTGTTCGTCTTCGTAGAGGAAGACGCGCAACGGCGCATAAAGGCCGGCCGGCAGGCGATGACGCGTCATCTTCGATGCGGTGTGCGGATTGCCGATTTCGTATTGTAACGCCTTGCGTGGCCGTCCGACGACTTGCAGGAGCGCTCCGTGATCGCGTTTCAGAAATATGAAAAGCGCCTGACCGCGCTCCAGCTCGGTCGCTCGCTGCTCGTCGCCGTGTGCCAAGGCCTCTGCTATCGCCGGGTCAAGCTGCGGGACAATCCTTTCGAGAGCCGCCTCGACGTCGGCGAATTTCTTTGTTGTCTCCATCTTGATGTGCTCGACTTGCAGCGCCTGCCGCGTGAGGGTCGAATCGGCCATTGATCTCTCCATTCCAGCGAACAGCAGAACCAACGAACAGGCTGCCAACGTGAGCAGGGTCCGCGATGTTCGCCTTGCATTTCTCGCGTTGGCTGCCCCGGTGACGATAAATTTGGCGGGCAGGGTAATGCTGCTGGCGTCATTCATAACAGTTCTCCTCATCTATGGGACGCTGGCGGCGTCGCCATCGTCATTAGTCATGCCGTCACCGGCGACGGGCAACGTGCACGGTGCCGCGTGACCGCCGCGAGCGACAGGGCGGCCGCTACGCAGACTGCACCGACCCAGCCGAGCGCGAGCGGCGAGGCGCTGGTCAACGTCAGTGAGCCGAGAGCCGCGCCCGAGGAAAAGCCGAGGAACTGAAACGAGGCATTCAGCGAGAGCGCGACTGGCGCGACCTTCATGCCGGCGATGCTGATAAGCCGCGCCTGCTGTGCCGGCCAAAACGACCACGCCGATACACCCCAGAGAACTATCGCCAGCAGAATTGGCGCGCGCGCCGCCGGCGGCGGGAGTAACACGGCACTCGTGGATAGGATCAGAAATGCAAGCGCCAGCACCGACAAGCTCGCGACGATCACCGGGAAATAGCCGAAGCGGTCGGTCAAGCGGCCGCCGAGCCGCAAACCGATCACCGCCGCGACGCCCCACGTGAACAGCACGATGCTGACGAACGATCCGGTAAGTCCCGCCCCACTCGCCAGGAATGACGCGAGATAGGTGTAGACGGTGAAGGCGCCGGTCGCCCAAAGCATGGTGCTGAGTAAAGCCACGAGAAGTGCGGGCTGGCGCACAACGTCGCGCCGCTCGCGCAGGCTCGCGACCGGAAGCCGGCCGGCGATGTCGCGCGGAAGTCCCGCCAGCAGTCCGGCGGTCGCGATCAATGCGAGTGCGCCGATGGCCGCGAAATTCACGCGCCAGCCGAAGCGATCCCCGATCAAAGCGCCGAGCGGTACACCTAGCGCGACCGCGACGCTGCTGCCGCCGGTGACGATTGATAACGCTGTTCCGCGCCGCGACACGTCGACCATGGCGCTGCCGAGCGCATTGGCGTTCGGGACATAGAGGCCGGCGGCGACGGCGAGCAGGACGCGCGCCACCAACAAGCCGGTGTAAGTGTGCGCCGACCAGGCGACGAAATTCGCCGCCGCGAACGCCAGCATGGAAGCGATCAGGAGCCTTCGGCGATCAATGTCGCCCGTGATCGCAGTCAGGAGCGGTGAACTGAGCGCGTAGGTCAGCGCAAACACCGTCACCAGCTGGCCCGCGCTCGCGATGCTCACCGACAAGTCGCGGGACAGGTCGGGCAATAGCGGCGCGATCATGAATCCCTCGGTGCCGATGGCGAAGGTGCCGAGCGCCAGCCAATAAAGCCGGCCCATTGAAAGGGGTGATGTCTCGGTCACGATACGCTCCATTTCATAAGACGGTCGGTCATCTTGCGTTCGGGCAAATACAAAGGGCGTTCCCGGGAGGGCATCGACGCGGGACTTAGACCAGGATTTGGGTGAAAACGACGGTCATAAGGCGGTCGAAGGCACGCCCGGTCTTCTCGACCCGCGCGCGCAGCAGTGCCCCTTCATAGGCGTCGAGCAGAAATGCAGCGAGGTCAGCCGCTGGGGTCTTGGTCAAGATCGAGCCGTCCGCTTGGGCTTCGGCGATCACCGTGGCGATATCCGTCGACCACGAAACATAAAGGTCGGCCAGGCGCTCGCGGATCATTTGGCTCTGACCCGACAGTTCGGCGCTGAAGTTTCCCAACAAGCATCCGCGGCCGAAACTCTCGCTGGCGAAGGATTCGTTGAGCCGTTCGAAGTGGGCGCGCAACCGGCGCAGCGGCGGGAGCGACGTGTCGAAAAGCGCGGTACGGCGCGGGTTGTTGCGGCCGTAGCGATCGACGATTTCCGCCCCCAGCGCTTCCTTGCTCTCGAAGTGATTATAGAAGGAGCCCTTCGGCACACCGGCGGCGTCGGTGATGTCTTGCACGGCAGCGCCGTTAAAGCCCTTCTCAATCAGGACCTTAAGTCCGGCGTCGACGATCTTTTCTCGGACATTGGGTCTAGGCATCTGAATCGAATATGACCGGTCGTCTTATTTGTCAAGACCTAGGCCGGGCGCGCCACTCGCTCCACGCTCGGGATGTAGCGGATGGCGCAGGACCGGTTATCTAGGACGGACTGAACGACGAGTGGCGGAAGGCGAGCGCCTTTCGCCATCACATGGGAGGACGTCCGATGAAAGAACAAAATCTGGCGATCGACACTTTCGTGCCAGCGCTGCGTACGCTGGCGGGGGTGCTCGACAAAGGCGCCGCGCATGCGCGCGAAAAAGGCACGGACCCGCAGGCGCTACTGCAGGAGCGCCTGGCGCCTGACATGTTTCCGTTGAGCTCGCAGATCCAAATTGCCTGCTATCACGCCAAGGATGGCACCGCGCGCGCCACCGGCCAGGAACCACCCAAGATCGACATCAAGGAGCTGACGTTCGACCAACATAAAGCATTGCTCACGAGTACCGCGGACGCGTTGCAAGCGATCGGCGCTTCGGCATTTGCCGAGGCGGCGAAACGCAAGGTCGAGCTATCACTCTCTGGCGGTCGCGTCTTTGAATCGAATGCGCTCGAGTTCGTTCAGCATTGGTCGATCCCGCATTTCTATTTCCATATCGTCACTGCCTACGACATTTTGCGCCACCTCGGCGTGCCACTCGGCAAGCGCGATTTCATGAGCGGCATTACCCAGGGCTACATCCGGCAGGCAGCGCCGGCATAAACGCTGCTGCTCGCACCTCACGCGAACCGGCGAATAAAGCTAAGTGCGGCGTCCGCGACCTCCCGCCAGCCGTGATCGATCGTAAGCGAGTGACCGCGGTTCGCAATTTTAAGAATTTTCGGTCACGCCTTTATTTCGCTGTTGCTGATGATAGCTGGCATTGGCGATGGCCCACGGGACGGTGTCGTCTTTCTCTCCAGAGGTGATGAGCAGCGGGCTTCTCGCCTCCGTTTCTGTGTCGACCTTGGCCTCGGTCCAGGGATTGAGGTTTGCGGTTGCGGCTTGGAACAGCGGCGTTCCTGACGTCGGCACGGCAAACTCCTCGTAGAGCTGCTTCGCCTCAATTCGCCGACAATTGATCCTAGTCAATGAAGGCTCTGGCAGCGTGGTCTGCATTAACCTCACCTGTCGCGATGGGCCTTTTTCGCGGGGGTTAGAGGAGTTGGCAAAATGTCTACTCGCGTATTTTTAGGCGCCGTGCTGGCGTGCCTTTTCGTCGTTGCCAGCGTGCCGCTGCCCACGGTTTATTTGAATTCGGCGGCGGGACGCTTTTTTGCTCCGACCGCACAGGCGAAAGGGCCGGTACGCAATTTCGTTACGCGCTTACTCGGGCAATCACTGCCCGACGGAATCGTCAAGACCAATGGACGCATCGAAGCGACACAAGTCGACGTCGCGGCGAAATATCCTGGCCGTTTGACCGATATCACCGTCGAGGAAGGCAGCGAAGTCAAAGCCGGGCAGGTTGTCGGTCGGGTTTCCTCGCCGGAATATGAGGCGCAATTGCGGGCGGCGCAGTCGAACGTCGATAAAGCTAAGCAGGCACTGGTCGAAGCTGAGGCGCAAATCGTCCAACGCGACGCGACTTTGGCGGCAGCTAAATCCGATTACGATCGCGGCGTCGAACTGGTCGGCAAGCAGATCATCACCCAGCAAACCTTCGATCAACGCAAGCGCAACTACGAGGGCGGTCAAGCCAACGTGCAGGCGGCGATTGCGCAGCGCGATCAAGCTGAAGCCGCAATCAAGGCCGCCCAGGCCGACGCCGAACGCCTGGAGTCCATATTAAAAGACTTGATTTTGGTCTCGCCGCGAACGGGGAGGGTGCAATACCAGCTCGCGCGCAACGGCGAAGTAGTCGCGGCCGGCGGCAAGGTTTTCACCGTCCTCGATCTGCACGACGTTTACATGACTGTCTTCCTGCCGGCGGCGAGCGCCGGGAAGCTCGAGATCGGCGACGAAGCGCGCATCATTCTCGATCCCGTCCCGCAATTCGTCGTGCCCGCCAAGGTCAGCTTCGTCGCCGCCGACGCGCAGTTCACGCCGAAGACGGTAGAAACCGCGGACGAACGCGAAAAGCTGATGTTTCGCGTCAAGCTGCAACTCGACGCGGAGGTTCTGAAGAAGTTTTCGCGCCGGGTGAAGACCGGCGTGCGTGGGCTCGGCATTGTGCGCACCAACGCCGCCTCGAAGTGGCCGGATGATCTGCAGGTCAATCTGCCGCAATGACGCCGACACCGATCGCGCAGCTCGCCGATGTTTCCCATCGCTACGGGACGACGGTCGCGCTCGATGACGTGACCGTCGATATTCCGGCGCGCATCATGGTGGGCGTGATCGGCCCCGACGGCGTTGGGAAATCGACGATGTTGGCGCTGATCTCCGGCGTGCGCGCAATCCAAAGCGGCAGGGTCATCGTATTTGATGAAGATATTGCCAAGCGTGAACATTTGCGGACGATCCGCGGCCGCATCGCGTACATGCCGCAAGGCCTCGGCCGCAATCTCTATCCCACGCTCAGCGTCTTCGAAAACATCGATTTTTTTGGCCGTTTGTTTGGGCAATCGGCGGCCGAGCGCCGAGTCCGTATTACTGAATTGCTCGCTGCCACCGCACTTGACCCGTTCGAGAATCGTCCAGCCGGCAAACTCTCCGGAGGGATGAAGCAGAAGCTTAGTCTTTGCTGCGCCCTCATTAACGATCCGGATTTGCTCATTCTCGACGAGCCGACGACCGGGGTCGATCCGCTGTCGCGCGGCCAGTTCTGGGACCTGATCAACACCATCCGCGCGCGCCGGCCGCAAACGAGCGTCATCGTTGCCACGGCTTATATGGACGAGGCCGAGCGCTTCGACTGGCTGATGGCGATGGATGACGGCAAGGTCATCGCCAGCGGAACGTTGAAAGAGTTTCTGGCTAAGACGGGCGAGTCCAATCTCGATGATGCGTTTATTGCGCTGATGCCCGAGGCCAAGCGCGCTTTGCATCAGAAGGTGGTCGTGCGACCGCGCGTGGCCTCGGCAGACGAAACGCCAGCGATCGAAGCCGAAGGGCTGACGCGCAGGTTTGGCGACTTCGTCGCTGTGGACCATGTCAGCTTTAAGATCCCGCGCGGAGAAATTTTCGGCTTTCTCGGCTCGAACGGCTGCGGCAAGTCGACGACCATGAAAATGCTGGTCGGCTTCCTGCCGGCAACCAGCGGCACGTGCCAACTGTTCGGGCAGCCGATGGGCTCCGACGACATGCAGGCGCGGCGCAACGTCGGTTACATGACGCAGGCCTTCTCGCTCTACGGCGAACTGACAGTAAGGCAAAACCTCGAACTGCATGCGCAGCTCTATCATCTTCCCCGCGAAAAGATCGCGTCCCGCATCGGCGAGCTGCTGCAACGGTATGATCTGAAGGCGGCCGCCAATTCGCGGCCCGACAGCCTGCCGCTCGGCATCAAGCAGCGGCTACAGCTCGCGGTAGCAGTGTTGCACGAGCCCGCTATCCTCATCCTGGACGAGCCGACCTCCGGTGTCGACCCGATCGCGCGCGATGCCTTCTGGCGCACCCTTATCGACCTTTCCCGCAATGATGGGGTGACGATCTTCATCACCACCCATTTTATGAACGAAGCCGAACGCTGTGATCGCATCTCGCTGATGCATGCCGGCAAGGTGCTCGCCGTCGGGGTGCCGCGCGATCTGGTCAAGGAGCGCGGCAGCGACTCCATTGAGGATACTTTCGTCGGCTATCTCGCCGACGCCGCCGGAATCGATCGTGCAAAAAAGACTGAAGCGCCTTCGCCTGCGACGGCGGCCGCGGCGGCGGCGGAGCCGGCTCGCATACCGAAGCGCTTCAATCCAGGGCGCTTGTGGGCTTATGCGCGGCGCGAGACGGTCGAGCTGTTGCGCGACCCAATCCGGATTTCCTTTGCCATTTTGGGGCCGATCCTGCTCATGCTCGCGTTCGGCTACGGCATTTCCTTTGATATCGAAAATCTGCAAGTGGCGGCGTTCGATCAGGACGACACGCCGCAAAGCCGCGAGCTGCTCGACGGCTTTTCCGGCTCGCGATATTTCTCCGTGCAGACCCCGATTGGGTCCGCCGCGGAAGCGGATCGGCGGCTGCGGTCCGGCAACACCCAGGTGGTCGTGGAAGTGCCGGCCGGCTTCGGCCGCGATCTCCTCAACGGTGCGCGGCCCGAAGTGGATGGGACTGTCGACGGAGCCATGACGTTTCGCGGCGAGACCGCGCGCAATTACGTCATCGGCGTGGTGCGCAAACAAGGCGAAGACTTTCAGCAGCAGCTGAAGCGTGCGGGATCGCCGAATTCATGGACTGACAGCGATATCCAGGTCCGCTTTCGCTACAACCAGGCATTTCTGAGCGTCAACGCGATGGTGCCCAGCGTTTTCATGCTCATGCTTTGTCTCATTCCGGCAATCATGTCGGCCATCGCCGTGGTGCGCGAGAAGGAAACCGGCTCGATCGCCAACTTCCGCTCCACGCCAGTTACCAAATTTGAGTATCTGCTGGGCAAACTCATTCCCTATATCGGCGTCGCTTTGGTGAATTTTGTCTTCCTGTTCGTCATGGCGATCTTTCTGTTCGGTGTGCCGCTAAAAGGGTCGTTTCTCACGCTTTTAGTAGCGACGATCATTTACGTCGTATCGACTACGGGCTTCGGCCAACTCATCTCGTCGTTCACCCGCACCCAGGTGGCGGCCGTCTTTGCCACCGCCATTTTATCGATCGTGCCGGCGGTGAACTTTTCGGGATTGTTCGCGCCGGTGTCGTCGCTCTCTGGCAGCGCCAAGATCATCGGCCTGAGCTTCCCCTCGGCCTGGTACCAGCCGGTGACCGTGGGTGTTTTCGCCAAGGCTTTGGGAATGGCCGAGCTTTGGCGCAGCGTCGTCGCAATCGCAGTTATCGCCGTCGCCTATTTTATCCTGTCGCTCATCTTCCTTCGCAAACAGGAGGCATGAGATGGCGTCGCCGGCCGTATCGCCAAATGTGAAGCTTGCCGAAGCGAAAACGATGACGTTGCGCGATCACGTCATCAACGTTCTTCGCCTGGTCGTCAAAGAGCTCCGCAGCATTCGCGCCGATCCGACCATGCTGGTGCTGGTGGCATACGCCTTCAGCATTTCTGTCAACACGGTCGCCACCGGCGCGGTCACCGAAGCGACTAACCTATCGGTCGGCATCGTCGACGAGGACGGGTCGGAATTGTCCCGGCAGATTGCAGCGGGACTGCAACCGCCGACGTTCCAGCCGGCCATGCAGATCGCCGCCAAAGACATCGATTCGAAGATGGACAAGGGCGAGCTGTTGCTGGTGGTGGAAATACCGCCGAATTTCCAGTCCAACGTCATCGCAGAGCGTCAGACCGAGGTTCAGATAAACGTCGACGCCACGGCGGTGGCTCAGGCCGGTAATGGCTCCAATTATCTCAAGAGCGCGATCGCCAACGAAGTACAGAATTTTATCATCCAGCTTGGCCGGCCACCTATCAATCCAATCAACCTCGTGGTCCGCGCGCGGTTCAACCCCAATCTGAAAACGGCGTGGTTCTCGGCGATGACCCAAGTCATCAATCAAATCACGTTATTGACGGTCATCCTCACCGGTGCCGCGCTCATCCGCGAGCGCGAGCAGGGGACGGTCGAGCATCTTCTCGTAATGCCGGTGGTGCCTGCCGAAATTATGCTGGCGAAGATGCTCGCCAACGGGCTCGTCATCCTTGTGGCAGCGATGTTGTCGCTGCAGTTTATCGTTCACATGTGGATCGGCGCGCCGATCAACGGGTCAATATTCCTGTTTCTCCTTGGCGCCGCTCTTTACGCCTTAGTGGTAGCCGCGCTCGGCATTCTGCTCGGCACATTAGCGACGACGATGGGACAGTTCGGCCTTCTTGCTATGCCGGTTCTGATGGTCACGCAGTTGTTGTCAGGCAGCAGCACCCCGATGGAAAGCATGCCGGTGTGGCTGCAATACACTATGCGGATCATCAGTCCGACGCCGCACTTCGTCTCTTTCGCTCAGGCCGTTCTTTTCCGGGGCGCCGATTTCTCCCTGGTCTGGCGACCGCTCTTGGCGATGCTGATTATCGGTTCGGTCTACTTCGTATTCGCCATGAGCCGCTTCAGGCGCGTCATTTTCGGAGGCTAAAAGCGATGGCGAAATCCGCGAGCGACCCGAAAAGCCGAAGCAGTAAGATGAAGCGCAAAGCTTATGAGAAGGAACTGCGCAGGCTGCAGGTCCGACTTTGCCGATTGCAGGATTGGGTGAAGAAGAAGGGAAAGCGGGTCATCATCGTATTCGAAGGCCGCGACGCCGCCGGCAAGGGCGGAACAATCAAGGCCATGACGGAAAAAGTGAGCCCGCGGGTTTTCAGGGTGGTAGCACTTCCCGCGCCTTCGGACCGCGAGAAAACGCAGATGTTCGTGCAACGCTACATCGAGCATTTCCCGGCGGCCGGTGAAATCGTGATTTTCGACCGAAGCTGGTACAACCGGGCCGGCGTCGAGAAGGTCATGGGTTTCGTCGACGAGAAAGAAGCGCGGCGGTTCCTCAAACTTGCGCCCGGGGTGGAAAAATACATCACAGACGCCGGCATCCAGCTTATCAAATTCTGGCTTGAGGTCGGTCAACAGGAACAGGAAAGGCGTTTTCTCGCACGCATCAGCGACCCGTTGCGACAATGGAAACTTAGCCCGATGGACCTGGAATCGTATCGTCGCTGGTACGATTATTCGCGAGCCCGCGATACCATGCTGGCGGCTACCGACAGCGATGTTGCGCCCTGGCACATTGTGCGGACCGACGACAAGCGTCGCGGCCGGCTCAATTGCATCGCACGGATTCTTGAGTTGCTACCTTACAGGAAAGTGCCGCAGCCCAAGATCAGGCTGCCGAAGCGCTCGCGCAAAGCCGCGTATGACGATCAAGCCTCGCTGCGGGGCCGGAAATTCGTAACCGATATATACTAGGGAGCCGAAGGAGCGCGTCTAATCCCAAGCGCGGAGTTAAGATTGCGGGGGTTAAAAAAATCCCCCGGCCAAGCACCGGGGGAGTCTTGCTCGCCGGCCGTTCGAAGCGGTCGGTGATCGTTCGGCCGATTCAGTACGGGCAGGCTGGATACGGATAATAGCCGCACTGTGCGGAATTGTAGTACGAGCCGTAATAGCCAGAGGCTCCGTAAGCGGCAGCGGCACCGACCGCGGCTGCACCCCACGCCGCGCCGCGGCCATAGCCGCCGTAGCGTCCGGCGTAGCGGCCGCCGCCACCATATCCGGGACGCCCGCCACCAGCCCAACGTCCGCCACCACCAGGACGGCCGGCGGCAAATCCACCACGGCCGCCGCCGAAACCACCACGGCCACCGGCAAAGCCACCGCGGCCGCCGCCGCCTCGGCCTCGTACCTCGACGACGTTGTCGAGGCTTTGCAGAGCTGCTTTCACGGCGGACGAGTCGTTCGGAAACGCCGCCGCTTGGGCCACATCAAACGAACTACACGAGAGCGCCCCCGCAAAAGCGAGCGTGAGCAAACCGATTTTACTGCTCATGGTCTCTTCCTTTCCGTCCCTCCGCGTCTTTTTCCCGCCTGCCGGAAATTCGGCAGCATTTTTGTACCCGCAGGCGCTTAGTAGGCTTTGACGGAAATCGCTTCGATAATCGCCGTACAGTCGGAAACTGATCGACAAATCATCGGCAAATCGACGACGATTTGCTGAGCGCTGCATGCTCGCCGCAGCGAAAGATTTTGTTTGATGAAGACAATTTCGATTACTTTTAAATCGGCAGTTGGAAGTTGGGCTAATTTCTTTGAGTCTAGTCTGCTGCAAATCGTCGTTGCGGCCGGCGAACGACTCTAACTTTTCCGCTGCTCTCACCGCCGCAAAAGAATTGATCGCCGCCGTCGGATTCCAGTCCCGATATGCTCACGCCTCGCGGCATGTCGAGTTTGTCCAAAATCTCACCGGTTCGCGGATCTATTCGCCGTAGATCGCTCTCGTCGCCTTCGGACGTGGCGTGCCAAAGCTCGCCGTCGACCCACGTCACGCCAGTGACGAAGCGGTTGGCTTCGACAGTGCGCAGAACCGCGCCCGTCTCGGGATCGATTTGATGAATTTTTCGGTTGCGATATTGCCCTACCCATAGCGTGCCTTCGGCCCAGGCGAGCCCCGATCCGGCGCCTCCCGGCGCGGGGATGGTCGAGAGCACGCGACCGGTCTTCGGATCGATCTTCTGGATACGGTCGCCGGAAAGCTGGAAAAGGTGCCGGCCGTCGAACGCCGTTCCGGCGTGCGCGGCCACATCGATGGCGCGAACTTTTTTGCCCGTCTTGGGATTGAGCGCGTTCAGCTTGTCTCCAGACGCAAACCAGACGTGCTCGCCGTCATAGGTCACGCCTGCCACGTGATCGACGCCGGGAAAGGGC
>Ga0070764_10001255_pt1 | contig 10896 bp, 4 predicted proteins | sample HubBroMetageWRM4_FD_67287 | JGI IMG/M metagenome (GOLD analysis project Ga0070764, IMG submission 67287) | Warmed soil microbial communities from the Hubbard Brook experimental Forest, New Hampshire - Hubbard Brook CCASE Soil Metagenome WRM 4 | ecosystem: Environmental > Terrestrial > Soil >... | reverse complement strand
GGTAAATCCGCGCGGGGATATCGTGCTGCTGAACGTCCAAGCCGAAAAACAATTTGGATATCGCCGCGACGAGCTGGTGGGCCAGAAAGTGAAGAACATCATTCCCGAAGGTTTTGCGGAGCGGCTGGTGGCGGATGGCCTGCGTTCCGCCGAAGACGCGCTGGCGCAACAGATCGGCACGGGCATCGAGCTGATCGCGCGCCGCAAGAACGGAACCGAGTTTCCCATTGAAATCATGCTGAGCCCCCTGGACAGCGCCGAAGGCATTCTGGTGACGGCCGCGATTCGCGACATCAGCGTGCGCAGAGAAGCGGAAAAGCATCTGGCGCTGATGGAAGGGCGCTACCGCGGGCTGCTGGAAGCCGCGCCGGACGCGATGGTCGTGGTAAATCAAGCGGGCGACATCGTGCTGCTGAACGTGCAGGCCGAAAAACAATTCGGCTATCACCGTGACGAGCTCGTGGGGCAGCGCATGAAAGACATTATTCCGGCGGGCTTCGCGGAGCGGTTGATTGCCGACGCGCTGCGCTCCGCCGAAGACGCGCTGGCGCAGCAGATTGGCACAGGGATTGAACTGACCGCGCGGCGCAAGGATGGCAGCGAGTTTCCCATCGAGATCATGCTGAGCCCGCTGGAAAGCGCGGAGGGCATCCTGGTGACGGCGGCCATCCGCGACATTACCATGCGCAAGGTGGCGGAAGCCCATCTTCTGTATAAGGTCGAGGAACTGAACCGCTCGAACGAGGAGCTGGGACAATTTGCTTACATCGCCTCGCACGATTTACAGGAGCCGCTGCGCATGGTCGCCAGCTACACGCAGCTGCTCGCCCGGCGCTATAAGGGCAGGCTGGACTCCGACGCCGATGAATTCATCACGTTCGCGGTGGATGGCGCGAACCGCATGCAGCGGTTGATCCAGGACTTGCTGGCTTATTCGCGCGTGGGAACCAAGGGTAAGGACCTGCTGGAGACCTCCAGTGAAGACGCGCTGGAGCGTTCGCTGCTGAATCTGCGCGGTGCGATCGCAGATAGCGGCGCGCTGGTGACGCACGATGCCCTGCCCTCGGTCCTGGCGGACGAGATGCAATTGGTGCAGCTATTTCAGAATCTGGTGGGCAACGCAATCAAGTATCAAAAGGCCGGAACGCCCAAAATACATATTTCGGCCAGCAAGAATGGCGGCACGAAATGGACCTTCTCGGTGCGCGATAACGGGCTGGGAATTGACCCACAGTACTTCGAGAGGATTTTCGTGATGTTCCAGCGGCTGCACAAGCGCGAAGAGTTCGCCGGCACCGGCATTGGACTGGCGATCTGCAAAAAGATTGTCGAAAGACATGGTGGCACAATCTCGGTCGAATCGCAGCCGGGGCAAGGTTCCAATTTCCTATTTGCCCTGGAAGGAAGTGGGATGAAATCATGACGAACTTAGGAGACAACGGCATGCCCATCGAAGTTCTATTGGTAGAAGACAGTCCGGGAGACGTGCGGCTCACGCAGGAGGCCTTCCGCGAAGCCAACCCGGCTATCCACCTCCATGTGACTACCGACGGTGTCGAGGCCATGGCCTTTCTCAATCGCCAGGGGATCCATGCCCAAGCGCCCCGGCCGGACCTGATCCTGCTCGATCTCAACCTTCCCAAAATGGATGGCCGCGAGGTTTTGGCGCATATCAAGGACGATCCTTTCCTGAAAACGATACCCACGGTGATCCTGACCACCTCCGACGCCGAAGCAGACATCGTGAAAAGCTACCAGCTACAGGCGAACTGCTATCTCAGCAAGCCTGTGCAGTTGGATGCGTTCGAAAGCCTGGTAGGGAGCATCAACGATTTCTGGCTGACCAAAGTAAAGCTGCCACAGCAAAGGTAAAGCGCATGCCGAAGAGACCGATCAAACAGCTGCTCCTGATCGAAGACAACGCCGGAGACGCTCGTTTGATCCGTGAGATGTTCAACGAGCACGGCGCGCTTGACATCGAACTGGTGCGCGCGACGACCATGAGCGAAGCGGAGGCGCAACTCTCCCAGCGGACATTTGACATTTTGCTGCTCGACCTGGGGCTGCCCGATTCGCAGGGACTGGACGCGGTGCGTCGAGCCCACGCCGCCGCGCCCCGCGTGCCGCTGGTGGTTTTGACGGGCATGGACGACGAGTCCCTGGCCGCGCAAGCACTGCAAGTCGGCGCGCAGGACTATCTCATCAAGGGCCAAATCGAGACGCGTGGGCTGCTGCGGGCGCTGCGTTACGCGGTCGAGCGCAAAACGATGGAAGAGGCGCTCTTCGTTGAAAAGGAACGCGCGCAGGTGACTCTGAATTGCATTGGTGACGCCGTGATTTGCACGGATGCATCGGGAAACATCACGTTCCTGAACATTGTCGCGGAAAAAATGACGAGTTGGTCACGGCAGGAGGCCAACGGCCGGCCGATGGCCGAAGTCTTTCAAATCTTGGACGCCAACACCCGCGAGACAACTCCGAATCCCATGGAGATCTCCGTCGAGAAAAATTGCACGGTTCACTTGCCCGCAAACTGCATCCTGGTGCGGCGCGACGGATCGGAGGTGCCCATCGAAGATTCGGTTGCGCCCATCCACGATCGCGAAGGCAAGCCGACCGGTGCAGTGGTGGTGTTTCGCGACGTGAGCGCCGCGCGCGCGATGGCGCTGGAGATGACCCATTCGGCGCAGCACGATTTCCTGACGGGCATGCCCAATCGCATGCTCTTGAACGACCGCGTGAACCAGGCCATCGCTTGGGCGCAGCGGCACGCGAAGAAAGTCGCGGTACTCTTTCTGGATTTGGACGGGTTCAAGCACATCAATGATTCACTGGGTCACGCGACGGGCGACAAACTCTTACAGTCCGTCGCCAAGCGTTTGGTGGAGTGCGTGCGGGGTTCCGATACTGTGAGCCGCCAGGGTGGCGACGAGTTTGTGGTGCTGCTTACCGAGGTAGGCTTATCCGAAGACGCGGCCATCACCGCCCGCAGAATGCTGCAGACGGTCGCTCAGGCGCATTCGGTCGACCAGCACGATTTGCATGTCACCACCAGCATCGGCGTAAGCGTGTTTCCCGACGACGGCCAGGATGCCGAGACGCTTATCAAGAACGCGGACACCGCCATGTATCAGGCCAAGGAAAACGGGCGCCAGAGCTATCAGTTCTTCAAGCCGGCGATGAACGTGCGCGCCGTGGAGCGGCAATCCATCGAAGAAAGTTTGCGGCGCGCCCTGGAGCGGGAAGAATTCCTGGTGCAGTACCAGCCCAAGGTCAATCTGAAAACGTTGGAGATTACCGGTGCGGAAGCACTCATCCGCTGGAAACATCCGGTCCGCGGCATGGTGCCTCCTTCCGATTTTATTCCCATCGCGGAAGATTGCGGCTTGATTGTGCCGATTGGCAATTGGGTACTGCGCGAAGCCTGCAAGCAAGCGCGCACCTGGATGGATGCCGGCCTGCCGCTGGCGACGATGGCCGTAAACATCTCCGCAATGGAGTTCCGCGACGAGGATTTTCTGGATGGCGTATTCCGGATACTGCGGGAGACGGGCTTGGATCCGGCGGCGCTGGAGCTGGAGCTTACTGAAAGCGTCCTGATGAAACGCGCCGAGTCCACGCAGTCGATTCTGAAAATTCTGCGCGGTAGCGGCATCCAACTGGCGGTGGACGATTTCGGCACCGGTTATTCCAGTTTGAGTTATTTGAGGAAATTTCCGATTGACGCTCTGAAGATTGACCAGTCGTTCATCCGCCAGATCACCACCGCTCCGGACGAGACCACCATCGTGACGGCGGTGATCAGCATGGGCCGCAGCCTGAAGCTGCGCGTGGTGGCCGAGGGCGTGGAAACGCTGGAAGAGCTGACATTTCTGCAGGCTCACCAGTGCGAAGAGGCGCAGGGCTATTATTTCAGCCGGCCCGTACTGCCCGAACGATTCGCCCAGCTACTGAAGAGCGGCATACCGGAAGCAATGCTCAGCTGAATGGGGCGGTGGGCGCCCCGGAAAAACCAGCGCGACGCCAGCTGCGTTTTGCGGGATTATTTGCCGGGAGTTGGCAGCTTGTCAGGACGCGCAAACTCATAAATCCCCGCCGGATCGGAAACCAACAGGATGCGATCGGGTTCGACCAACATACCCACGGGCTGCAATGCGGCGCCTTGCGGCGTTGCCACGCGGTAGGTATCCAGCAGATTTCCATCGCGATCGAAGCGCAGCAGCATATCTCCGATGCAGGCCCACACTTGTTGGCTGGCGCGATCCACTCCCAATGCGCGAATCACCGGTGTCACCGAGGTCTTTGGCTCGCGCTCGGTAAACTTCACGACTCCGGCAAAACTGTTCACGCCCTCTTGCCGGAAGCCGTGGCCGAAACGTTCGCCGAACTCGCCGTGCCCCGCCCCAGGACTTTCCACTCCGCCGCCTGCTGCAGGTCCACCAGCATGGCCTCCAGGAAAACCTCCCGCGGCACCGCGGCCAGCTTCCTCCGCTGTGCCCGCTGCCCCTGCGCCGCCAGCTGCATCGGCGCCTATCATATGATGCTCAAATCCGCCGCCAAATCCGGGAAAGGCTCCGGGGCCAAAAATTCCTGGCGCGCCGAAGCCTCCGCCCGGTCCCCCCACGCCCAGCAACGCGTTAAAGTCCGGGGTAGTGCTGGAGTTGGAACTGGCCCCCGAGCTGTTGTTATTGTTGCTGTTTGCCGACAATGAGCCGCTCAGGTCAGAGCCATCCGACGATCCCGAGGCGCTGCTGGTTGTGCCGCCGGTGGCACTGCCGCTAGTCGCATCCGTATCGCTGCTGCCGCCATTCGTGCCGCCGCTGCCAGCGGCGCTGCCAGGCGCGGCGCCTCCGGTGCCGCCAGGCGCCGCCGAGCCACCGCCGCGGCGCCCGCCGCCCGCGCCATGCCCACCGTTCATCGTGAATCCAGGAGCGCCGCCTCCTACCGAGTACATGCTGCCGAACGAGAACATTTCACCCGGCCCCGCCATTCCCGAAACGCGCATGCCCAGCTGCACTTGCGAATTATCGTGAGTTATATCGGGAATTAATTCCTTCGCGGAAACTTCGGCTTCGTAGCCTGCGTAGCCGAAGCGGTCGTATTTCCTAAACTTTGGATCTTTCAGCAAAGTAAACGCGAAATAAATGTCGCCCGGCGCGCCGCTGTAGAGTTTTCCGATATCCATGGCGTAGGAGGGCGGAGCGCTGGTGGAATAGCCCGCCGTATAACCTGCGGTCGAATCTGCCGAAGCGCTGAGCGCGGGCATCGTTAGCTGGCTGGGATCGCTCACCGCGTCGGAAATATTGCCGAAGCTGCGCAGCAATTTGCCGTGCTCGTTCATCACGCGCACCAGGTGATCGCTGCGCAGCGTGACCACCGCGAATTCGCCGCCCGCCAGCGCCACTACGGACATCGGTGCGTTCACCGCGACGCTCGCTTCCAGCGCGCCCTCCGCCGTGAAAATCTTCACCGCGTTTGAACCGCGATCGGCGACGAAAATGCGGCCCGAGGCGGCATCGCGATCGAAGTCCACTGCATATTTGATGGTTGCGTCGCCCGTGGCTTGGGCGCTGGGAATTTGGCCGGTGCGTTTTCCGTCCGCGCTATATATCCAGATGACGCTGGCCGGGGCGGCTAGCACGTAATAATGACCAGCGGCATCGCGCTCGATGGCTTCGGCGCCGCGTCCCACCTCTGGAAACATCCTACCGCGCGCGTGCAGCACGGTTTGCACGCCCTGGGCTTGCGCCGATACGCCCACCCAGCCGAATAGAAGCGCCGCGGCGCAGGCCAGCAAAGCTGTCCGCGAAGTGTATCTCTTCGTCAACCTCTGACTTATCAACCGCTGCCGCGTCACCCGTTTTTCCCCGCCGTTTTTACCGAACAGATGCCGTTAGAATTGCGAAAGGTTGCCAGCAGCGGTTACAAATCCTGGACCGATGGCGCTCCCCGGCCGCTGTGGCACCCTACCTTGTCCCTAGTTCTGTTTTTCGCCTGCAAAAGTTCCGCAATTGTGTGTGAGTAGTTCCCTGCCCGGTGTTTTGACGTGGTTGCGGACACTTGCAGGCGCTCGTGCCCTGGAATTCTGGAACTCTCGCGCCATTGAAACTGAATTAGTTAGCGGCGTGGGGATTCAGAATTCCTGAGAAGTGCCGTCATTTGCCCATACAATTGCGGTATGTCCGCGCGCAAGGTTATCGGGTCGAGGGGACGTCATTTTTAACCGCTACTACGGAAAGGCGCTCGGGCTGCTGCTATTTTGGCTCGCCTGCGGACATTTAGCTGGCGCGCAGCAGCCCGCCGGTGCGCCCCAGGCGGTCAGCGGAATGGTTCGCACTCCGGAAGGCACGCCGGTGCCGGCTGCGACGGTGCGTCTGGTGAATGTCCAGACGAATAAAACGTGGCTGAGCTGGACAGACGAGTCGGGCAAATTCGAATTTCCGCAGATTCCGGCCGGGTCTTATCGCGTGGAAGCAAACCAGCTGGGATTTGCCAACGTCGCGCTGGTGGTGGAGATTCCGCTGGTGCCGCCCGGGCCGATCCCGATCGTGCTGCGGGTCGCAACTTTGGCGGAGCTGACGGGCAAGCCTGAAGCAACGCGCGCGCCGCGAAATCCGCGGCCGTCAGGTGATGCGGCCAACACAAACGCGGGCGCGGACGCAAATGCGGGCGGCGGGCGCAGAGGCGGCGGCAGAAGCCAAACGCCCGCAGGCGTAACCAACGCGATTCGCGCAGGACTGGCGGGCGGCGGTTTCGAAGCGACCGATCTTACCGACGAAGGCGCCGGCGGCCCGACCGGCGCAAACAATGCTCCCGCGAATGAAGGAACGCAAGTTTCGGCCGAGCTACCCGCTAGCCTCGGTTCCGGCGCGACTTCCGATTCATTTTTATTGCAGGGAACCGTTGGCCAGGGCCTTTCTGGAAATGGCCCCGGCGGATTTGGCCAGAACGGATTGGTACCCGGCAACCCAGCCGGAGAAGGCGGACAAGGTCCGGGCGGAGGACGTGGCGGGCCTGGCGGGGGAGGACCCGGTGGCGGACAAGGCGTCGCGGGGGGCTTTGGCGGACCGGGCGGCGGAGGCGCTGCAGGTGGCGGAATCTTTGGCGGGGCTCCTGGCGGCGGAGGGGCAGGCGGCGGTAGCGGCGGGGGAATGTTTGGCGGGCGCGGCAGATTGAATCGCCAAGCCGTAAATCGCATTCGCTTCAGTTTCTACGACCACTACGAAAATTCCGTGTGGGATGCGAAACCGTATTCGATTACCGGCAATCCGGTCCCCAAGCCGAGCCATTACGACGAGCGCTTGGGCGGCAACCTGGGCGGGCCGCTGAAAATTCCGCACATTTATAATGGCAGCGACAAAACTTTTTTCTTCGTGAACTACCAGCACGAAACGCAATCGAGCGCCCTGGACACCTATTCGACGGTGCCTACGGCAGCCGAACGCGCCGGCAATTTCTGTGGCCTGGGAATCACCCTGTTCGATCCGTTTTCTAATTTCAGCGGACCGCGCACTCCGCTGGGAAATGGCTGCCAGATTCCCACCATTAATACAGCCGCGGCCGGTCTGCTGGCTTTCTACCCCATGCCGAACTTGCCCGGCACCGTGCAGAATTATTTGTTGCAGACTGCGGTGCCGGTCAATAGCGACACATTGAACCTGCACCTGCTGCACACCATCAATTCCAAGCTTAGCTTGAACGGCGGCTACAACCTGAATTCCCAGCGGCAGAATACGTTCGGTAATTTTTTGAATACGGCCGGCACTTCATCCACGCTGAACCAGTCTGTCACGCTGGGGCTCTCGCACAACTGGACGTCGCGCCTGGTAGAAACCACGCAGCTGAACTGGAGCCGCAGCCGCGCGCGCGTGCTGAGCGACAATTCCTTCGTGAACGATGTGGCGGGAAACTTGGGAATTACCGGCGTTTCCGCCGAACCGATCACCTTCGGCATACCGCAGGTGAATTTCACCAGTTTTTCAGAGCTGAACGATCCGATTCCCTCGCTGGTGCGCAACCAGACGCTGCGCTTGAACGACAGTTGGAAGTGGATTCAGGGGAAGCACACGATGACGGTGGGCGGGGAGATGCGCCGCATCGAACTGAATTCCGAGGCCAATCCGTTGCCGCGCGGGTCATTTAATTTTACCGGCGTGATGACCTCGCAGCTGACCGCGACGGGCCAGCCCGTTCCCGCGACGCCGCAGACCGAGCCATTCTACGAGCTCGCTGATTTTCTGCTCGGCCTGCCCTACAGCACCACCGTGCAATTCGGGCCGAACATTTATCTGCGCAGCTGGGATTTTATCGGTTACGCGCAGGACGATTGGCGCATGAGCAAGCAATTTACGCTGCTCTACGGCGTGCGTTATGAAGCCGCAACTCCGGCGGTGGATAAGTACGACCAGATCGCGAATCTGGATCTGAACTCCGCGGCCACGGCGGTGGACGTGGTGACGCCCGGCGGCGTGGGATCTTTCAACGGCCCGTATCCGCGCGCGTTGATCCACGGCGACTACGGAAACTGGGCGCCGCGCATCGGATTCGCGTGGCTGCCGCGCGGAATCAAACCGAAGACGGTGATCCGCGGCGGCTATTCGATTTTCTACAACGTGGCGATTTACAACTCGCTGGCGCAGAAATATCTGTCGTATGAGCCGCCCTTTGCGACTTCGGAAAACCTGATTACTTCCGGCACGCAGGTGCTGACCCTGGAGGACGGTTTCCCCAACACCAGCACGATTATCTCCAATCGTGGAGGAGTGAATCCTTCTTACAAGGATGGCTACGCGCAAATCTGGACTCTGGGAACGGAAACTTCCTTCAGCCAGAATTGGATTCTGGATTTGACCTATACCGGCACGAAGGGAACCGACCTTGACCTGTTGCGCGCTCCGAATCGCGCGCCGCTGGGCACCAGCCCACTGGACACGCAGAATTCGCTGCAAATTCCCAACGCCAACAGTTTTTACTACGATCAATCCGGCGCGAATTCGATCTACAATGCGCTGCAGGTACGCCTGGTGCATCGCTTCACGCGCGGCGTTTCGTTTCAGGCGTTTTACACTTTTGCGAAATCGCTCGACAATGCCAGCAGCATCGGCGGCAGCTCTGGCATCGTGGTGCAACAGGACGGAAACTTCGCCGCGGAGCGCGGGCTTTCCTCTTTCGACGTGCGCCACCAACTTCGTTTCTTGAATTTGTACGAGCTTCCGTTCGGTGAACATCATCGCTGGGCGACGCATGGCTGGGCCGAACACGTGCTGAGCAATTGGCGGCTGCAGAACATCGTTACCTGGCAGACCGGAACGCCGGTTACCGCATATCTGGGCGGCACGGCCTCCGACAACGGCACCGGCGCCAGTTTTTCACTGCGCCCCGATCAAATCGCTAATCCGGACCTGGGAATCTGCGGCGGCTCCCCGCTCGCGTTTTTCAATACGGCCGCTTTCGCGACTCCGGCGGCGGGAATGTATGGCGACGAACGTCGTGGCGCGATCGAAGGCCCGTGCAAATTCAGCTGGAATGCGTCGCTTGCGAAATCTTTTCGCTTTGGACCGCGCGAGCGGCATCATTTGGACATCCGCTGGGAGGTCCAGAACCTGACGAACACGCCCGCGTTCTCCGGGGTTTCGGCAACCCTGGGGTCGTCGTCCTTTGGGCGCGTGACGAGCGCCGGTTCCATGCGTACGATGGACGTGATGGCGCGGTTTAATTTCTGATGCGAGAAATGGCTTACAAAATCGCGACGCTGTGGCTGGTGGCCGCGCTCGCGGCGGCGCCCGCTGTGGCTCAAGCGGGGCGGGCGCCTGACACGCAGCAACAATCCGGCGGCCCGCCCGCGCCCGTCGTAGTCGCGACGCCCGCACCCACCCCAGCGCGCGCGCCGCAATCTCCGGCCCAGCAGGCCTCGCACCAGCCGTCCTCCGTGCTGCGCAGTTCCTCTGACCTGGTGCGCATTGATGTCGAAGTTACCGACAAGTCCGGCAAGCCAATCAAGAATTTGTCCGCAAATCAATTCACGGTAACGGACGAAGGCAAGCCGCAGGCGATCACGTCCTTTTCCTACGCCGACATCGAAGCCATCGAGACCGCGACCGCAGCGGACGACAAGCCGATCGTCGTCTCGGTCGATAACGAAGGCCCGAATTCGCCTTCTGCGGACGTCACCAGCGATGCGTTGCGCGACCGCCGCCTGATCGTGCTGTTCTTCGACCTCACTTCGATGCAGACGGACGACCTGATTCGCGCGCACGATGCGGCAGACAAGTTCGTGAAGCAGCAGATGACCAAGGCCGACGTGGTGGCCGTGGTTGTTTTCTCGACGCGCCTCAGCGTGCTCGCCAATTTCACAAACGATCGCAACCTGCTGAATAAAGCGATTGCGCAGCTTACGCCCGACAACTCCGCGAACCTCGCAAGCCCTCTCTACGCCGCTGCTGCCAATGGAGAATACGACGTCCAGGAATATACCGGCGCGGCTTACACCCCCGATGAAACCGAGTTCAACGTGTTCAACACGGACCAGAAGCTCGCAGCCGTCGAGGGCCTCGCGGACGTGCTGGGCGGAATCCCGGGAAGAAAAGCGATGGTGGAATTCACCGGCGGAATCACGCAGACCGGCGAGGAAAACCGCACGCAGCTGCGCGCTGCCACGGATGCCGCGAATCGCGCGGACGTTTCAATTTATTCGATTGATTCCCGCGGGCTGCTCGCCGCCCCGCCAGGCGGCGACACGACGACCAACGCTGCGACCGGGACTTCGATGTTTACCGGCGCCTCCGTCTTCCATCAGACCGATCAGCGCGAAGATTCGCGCGACACGCTCGCAACGCTGTCCACGGACACGGGCGGAAAAGCGTTTTTCGATTTGGGCGATCTGAGCGATGCGTTCCC
>Ga0070764_10001247_pt1 | contig 10925 bp, 8 predicted proteins | sample HubBroMetageWRM4_FD_67287 | JGI IMG/M metagenome (GOLD analysis project Ga0070764, IMG submission 67287) | Warmed soil microbial communities from the Hubbard Brook experimental Forest, New Hampshire - Hubbard Brook CCASE Soil Metagenome WRM 4 | ecosystem: Environmental > Terrestrial > Soil >... | reverse complement strand
CGCGGCAAGTTGGACCAGACATCCTTATCGAACTGGCGAATAACAAGATTCCCCCAATAGCGACGGGTCCATTCGGGAGGCTGCTCCTCGAAGACAGGGCGGCATTGACCACTCCACGAACCCAGGAATGGCTTCTCTCTGCCGATCCGAAGCGCCGTTTCGAGGAAGTCCGCGTCAAGCACATTGTCATCATCCACGAAGACCAGCAACTCTCCCGTCGTCTCGCGGGAGCCGCGCAGACGGGCGGGCGTGAGACCAAGCGTTTCCTCTCGAATAATGCGCGCCGCCGAATGCCAGGAAAGGTCGACGCGATCCGCGACCGGTTCGTCACTTCGATTATCGACCACAACCAATTCCCACCGGTTGGGCGGGAGTGTCTGGTCCCGTAGCGCGTCGACACATCGCCTGAGGTAATCCGGCCGTGGATTGTAGGTGCAGATGACGACGGACAGCATCTTATGAAGAATTTTAAATACTCACGAGATTCTCTCGTGGAATGGCGAGCAAATCGGTCATTGTCGGCACGGTACATCCTTTAATTGGAAGAAGTGGAAGGCCATGACCAGGCAAACCATCTTTCAGTGTAACCACGGGAGTTAGCCCTTGGGCCGCGAAATCGCATTGACGGCAGAAACAGACTTCGTAAGATAAGGAGTCAAGAAACTCGATCAGCTTCGCAGGAGGTCCGACGCGTACAAGGTACTTCTCGAAGTACTCAAAATAAATCGCCTTGATGCATCGATTTCTAAGTGCCTGCTCAGCGCCGCGAAGAGCGGTAAGCTCATAACCTTCAATGTCGAGTTTCAAGAGTTCCACGTGGTTCAAGCACTTGTCTTTAAGATATGTGTCGAGCTTTATGGATCGGATGGGAACACCACCGTTCTGAACGATGTGCGACCCCCCTGTCTGATCTTCTTGAAAATAAAAGAGTATGGTACTGTCCTCTTCACTAACAGCCACAGGATTTATTTCGGTCACCATTGAAGGGTACAGCTCCAGGCTCTTTCCAATAGACTCCAGCAACTTCGGATTCGGTTCGAAGAGGTGAAACCTTACAGAGTCCTGCAGCTTTTTCGCCAAGCCAAAGCTCAACAGGCCGTGATTGGCTCCTACATCTAGGAATTCGCCTCCATCCCTAAGGAAAGCGTCCGCTACACGAAAAAAGTCTTTGTCATATTCCCCATCTATCACAATCAAACGCAGGAATCCGTCTCTTAGGTCAGCATAGGCAAAGGAGTTGCCTCGTATGCGCACAAGCTGAAGAGGGTCTTCTCCGGTAAGCCGCATCCAAGCCTTAATCAAGCGATGCCTCCGCATCGTCCGGGGTAGCCTCTCAAATAGTCCGGCGGCTTTGGGGAGCATTTTGTTTCACGCACCCGAAATTATCGGAGTCATGGGCAACCTACTCGATCCATTTGTGCTGCTTGAGCGCCGACTTCCCCAGACACTGGCGAGTCCAAGAACTTCGTTCCCTCATCGGCTCACTCAGGCGGCCAACGCCTTCGATCCTACTCAGCGAGGAACAATCCGTCGAGAATCGTAAACGGCCATGAAATGGTTTCGGATGCCAATAATCACAACTAGAAGTTAACTGGAAGCAGCGTTCTAGTTCACTCAGTCATGAGTTCACAAACCAGCCTTCGATGGAGCATCGGCTCAATTCGCCCACTTCGGTCCGTCGAGCACCGCCAGCATGTCCTCCGCCCCCGACCGAGCAAGACGATAGCCGCGTTGTTGCAACATCTCAAGTGTTTCCTCCTGTTGTAACTTGGGGAGGTGCTTGACCTCCCAATGAATGATTGCTGGGATCACGCGATCGAAAGGGAATAGGGATAAAATATAGGCGTCTGCCCCCTCGGTGTCGATCTGTAGAAGATCGACCCGCTTGGAAGGTAGATGTTCAAGGACTTCGTCGAAAGTGATGCAATCGATAGTCTCTGCTTTGATCATCCCCTGCAATCCCGGGATGAGATCGGAATGTTTGGCAATAGTCTCTCGCTTGAAGGACGCCATTCCGCCAGCCCAGACCGGGGCGCTTTCGGACTCTACTGTAAAAAGCGTGCGCCTTCCGAATTCGCGGTCCACTGCGGCCTGCAAAATGACAACGCTATCATTACGACTATATAGTTCGCGTAGCTTGTTCGAAGCCCGAGCCTGAGGCTCCACCAAAACACCCCTCCACCCACATTTATTAATATATTTTCGCAGCGGATCGCCAGTAATTCCGTCGAACGCGCCAACCTGAATGAACGTAAAGGCTGGCCCGAATTCGAACATCCGGCGGCAAACGACGTCGTCGAATTCCAGTCGACGAAGGAATGCAGGTTCGAGGAGCTGACGAGGACAATACCGCGTTCCTCGAACCTGGTAGCCGAGTGCCGCCAGCCCCCTTTTGATCTGGCGTCGCACCTTGTCCATGCGCTCCATCGGTTATCTCGCTCAGTGTGTCCAAAGTCCGTTTTCCCGAAAACACGTCCGACCGGTTCCACCTCCGGCGGTACATCCGGGGTTACAGTCAGTGCAGAATACTACGTAGCCGTTCGGAGCGGTGGGCAGCTTCGCAAAAGCGAACGATGGTAACTTGTAGCCGTTTAGATCAAGTCTGGACACTTCGGTACTGTCATTCACTTGGTTTCCAGCCATACCCTCCGTTCCCAATCGGAAGCTGATCCCACCCGGTATGCCATTGCCTGTTGAGAGTCCTCCACTAACCGGTAAATCCATGCCCGCTTTGTTAGCGCCAAATGGTGTTGCTGGACCAACCGTCCCCAAAATTCCGAGCACTGCACGTCCGGTCGAGTTGAGGGAACTGTTGTCGGTCCGGATGCCAATGCACACATCATTTGCGGATCGGTCTTCTCCGTTCTGCCCGTAGCTCCAGCAGACGGGCTTCGTGCCCATGTTTTTCTGAGTTACTCCAGAGTAAAAACTATCTCCACCGCTGTTACGGGAAAATGTCCAGGGAATATGTTTCGCCGTGCCCCCAACACTAATATGCTGGTCTGGCTTCTCAATATAGATGTCATCGTAATCGGCTAGTTGAAGAGAGTCTTCCAAAACAAAGCCTGCCGAGTTCCAGTCCGCTCGCGAAACGAAGACGTGCTTGACCTCAGAATAAGGGCCAGCGATCTTAATCTGGCCCCCAGGAGCGTCCACGTCATATAGCTGGCCATCAGCAATGACACCGCCAACGTTGCCTTCGATTACGTTGAAGTTAAAGGGGGCGAACCTAATGGTGCCGCTCGCAGTCGGGTGCGCGGCCCAGTTCGGCTCCACAACAAACTTGCTGGACGAATCGGGACTGACGATTGCGAGTTGGTAGTAGTTCGTCACCCAGCCAGCCGCACAGCTGATGACCGCGGCGGTGTTGGATGTGATGACGCAATACTGCCCGTTGCCGGGGCCGGATACAATCGTTGCCTGCTGCCCGATGAACCCGTCTATCGGCCAGTTCGCCATCTGATTGCCGATCTTTGTCAAACTTCCGCCACCCGTGGCAAGTGTTAATCCAAGGCCGCCGAATTTGCCGCGGCTTTGGACTTGATAATACTTTCCATCCCCACCTTGCCCCGTACCCGAGAAAATCGTCCGGGCGGGCCATGTTGTCCCCGCCATAGATTGACTACGCCCAGCCGAGTACCACTGTGTTGCCTGGAAGAGGGTGCGGCTATGCTCAATTAAGATTGGACTGCCTGCAGCGAGTTTGTGGCTTTCAGACCGGACACTGCGTACGATACAGCGATCTTGCGGAGCCTCACAGTAAACATCGAATCCGGTCTGAGTGCCAAAACCGGCGGAATCATTTTCCATGGTTGTCCCATCCACTTCGATACTTCCTCCATAGACTGCCACACCGTACAAGGGACATCCTTGAATATCTCCGCCGATGATCTGTTCTTTAATCGCATTCTGGGCGTAAGAGCGGCCGGCATTGCGACCCGTGTTGTTGCCGCCGATCTGCCAACCTGCCCCAGTGAAACCATTGAAGTAACAGTTGTAACAGCGGATGTTATCGCCTTGAGCACCGCTGCCGCTCTTGGCGATTAGGACACCAACATCGGTCAGGCCAGCTCCCGCAAAGAAATCGTCGTAAAAGGTGATGTTCTGGGAGCGAAGGTCCGCTCCTTGTGCGCCGCTATAATCGATATCAACTAACGCCGCACTAGATTTACCACCGCAACCGCTCTCGAACCGCAAGTTTTCAAATCGCCCATATGCTACCGACTGTCCATCAATGATGCGCAGCCCGCAAGTGATTTGCCTCAAGCCGCTGCCAAACTGGTTCTCTCCTTCCCAGCGAAAACCGATCATATGGTAAGCCTGAAGCTCTTTATTGATGTTATACAAAGTCGAAAAGTGCAATACTCGGTTGTACTTCGAATAAACCGTTGAGTTGGTCCGGTTATTCCCATAAGCTCCGATGATGGCTGCCTGGAGTGCTTGACTGTTCGTTGCTCCGCTTGCATCGCCTGCCGTTGCTCCCCACCATTCCGGGAAAACATCAATAAGAGCTTGCCCCCCGTCGTCACTCGAGTTGGCGGAGGCGAGCATCACTGCTCCTTCGCCTGCCACGGCATTGCAGAAAATCTTGGACATGGGAGCAGTGAAATAGCCCTTAATCGTTGTCGTGGTTCCATCAGCGGGCGCCAAACACGAACCCTTGGAAAATTGCAAAGTGACATTCGAGGGAATTGTGCAGTTTGTAGCTATGTCGTACGTGACAGGATAGAAAACCAGAGTAATATTTTGCGATCCCCAAGTCGGGCAAGCCCTCCATGTTTGATTAGTAGAATAATCTGCCCAAACTATTCCGCTGCGGTGTGCAATGGACCCGATTGCATTGCTGATTTGAACATCCGCGGTCTTTCCGGCTTGAGTACTTGCTTCTAAAATGGCGTTTACAGTGGCGCCGTCTTTGCCAGACCTTTGCGGCAAAAAGCTAGCATACTCATCCACGGTTCTTGTTTCCCCAGAAGAATGCCGGTCGTCAGGATTGCCCGTGAGTGTCGTCGCGGTGCAAACAGCAAAAGCAACAATCAATGCGGTGCAAAGAAGACGTGGCATTCGTTCAACCAAAGGACGACTTGTCTCGCCAAGTCTGGACTTCGAGCCCTGGACACGATGCACAAAGAACGGGAGAAAGTGTTTCACAGGAGTCATCGGGAAAAATTTCCAGCCTTATGGTGAACTTGCGGGTGCTCTTGCAAACTCCAGAGACGCGCTGACCTGCTTGAATGTGAGCTCCGATCCAGATTCTAACCTGCGGCAGCAGACAAAGGTCACCTAACTTCGGCCCGATTGGAGAAGCTGGCGCAGGCAGTACGGGTCCTTGAACCCGATGCCCGATCGCCGTTAGCCAATTCTTTAATCCAATGTTTCATGCGTTTGGCTCACGACGTAACTTTCGTGGAAACTGATGCACTGCGCGCTGCCAATCTGCCAGATGCCAACTTGATCCGAACTCTTGCGCCAAGTAGGGATTGCGACAACGCATCTCGCCAACCTGCAAAAAACCGGCGAGCTCCGCCTGAGGGAAGCCGCTGATAGTACACTTTTTCGAAATATGCGAGCAGATCTGCACCGATCATGTCCCGCTGACGTACTCTCTTCATGCCAGCCCAATGGACAACACGCGGTTCCGCCGCCCATTTCGAAACGGTTTCCGCATCCAGCCCATGCATGGAATGACCTGGCCAGCGCATGATTTGGCTACGGTCGACCCGCAGGCCGTCAATCGCCTTCTGGTTGAGCACATAGTTCAGGATGCCTTGCTCTCCATTCATGAAGTATCCGTGAGGGCTCGTGGCGCGAGGAATTGTCCATTCCACCCAGGGCGCGAAGTTGTCACGAGTGAGTACACCCGCGGTCCCGAACCACTGTCCGGAGTTGAACACGAATTCAGGCGGTCGAGCCGCTTGATCGATCTCCCGCACCTTCTCCCAGTCGTAATAGAGGCGCTTTGTGTCGGCCTCCGACTGCTGTTCATCATCCACAAGGAATGGCGCGGGGCATTCGTTCCATATCTCTATAACCTGCCCGGTGAGCACTGTGTCAGAGTCAAGCACGAGAAATCTCTCCCCGGATGGCCCAAATAGCGGCTCCAACTTCACGAACCCCCAGCCATAATCACCTCTCGGAAGGTCTGCCACCCCGACGTTCCAATACTTTCGCAACTCGTCTGCCAATCCGCGCTGCAGACACCCGCCAACCAGAAGCCGAATTGGAATATCCCCGCAAAAATAACGAACGCTGGCGACGCAGGTTCGAGTGTATCGGGCGTCGCCAGGGGAAGCCGCTATGTAAACGCAATCAATCACCTTATCTGGATTTCGTGACAGCCGGAATTGCCCTAACCCTCTTGCTTGCACCCTTCCAAGGTCAGGCTTTCATAATTGAGCAATCCTTCGGGGTAGCGCTGTTCGTTTCCCAGGTTTTGCAGATCGGGATGATCGCTTTCGCTCAAGAGTCGTCGCGTGACCGAACTGAATCCCGCAGCACGCATTGCATCGGCCAGCGTCGCTTCGTCGTAAATGAACTGGTGTCCCCACAAACGAAACATTGCATTGATGGCGGCCACAGCGTTCGCCGGGTACTCCGCCGGAACAAACGTCTGACAAAACCACGAAAGATATTTTTTCTGATCGGCGGAAAGATCGCCGCCGTACAGTTCCATAACGGCGGCTAGGTCGGGCGTGATCACACGAATCACGCCTCCCTTTCGCATGACACGATGACACTCCCGCAACATGTATGTGCCCTGTGGGTAGGAGACGTGCTCGATCATGTGTTCTGTATAGACGTAGTGGAACGTCCCATCCCCGAAAGGAAATCGTTTGGTTGCATCCATCTGCATGACGTCCGGAATCACATCGAGATCTGTGTTTAACCATCCGTCCAGTCGGCACCAGCCGCCGCCAATGTGCAATTTTGGTGTTTTCGTTTTGTATAGGTACTTGGTCCGCAAGCGTTCGTCCGATCGCAGGATGCTCCGTCGCAATCGATGCGCTCGAATCGCGTAAGGGTGCGCCGGATTGCCAAATCCGAACAAGTGGAGCAGGCACCGTTTAAGTTGCGCAGCCATTCGAAGTCTTGGGCGAACTCGCATTCGCCTGTTGTACTAGCGACGGCTCCTGCCGGAAGCGTGACCAGCCCTTCCATTTGTTGACCAGCCGCCAACAGAATGCGTCGGGCCTTTCACCCAATCGGGCTGCACAAAGCATCAATAGACCCACAATCTGGAGATGCAGGGGAGCTTGTTGTCGAGCACAGCCCGTGTTCCATACACGTACCGCTCGGCCAAATCGTCTTGACCGCACCCATGATGCGGCCGCTCCGAAGCTTAGTCCCAGAAGTGCTCGCCGCCGGCTCCACGTGAGCAAGCCGCTAGTCGTAACCATATCGAGAAGCTTTATGTGGACCCTCTCTGCTGCCTCAATATAGGTCGGATCCTCATAATGGCGCACACTTGTCTTGGTGGCGTCCCTCTGCCAGCGCACGTCGTGATCTACCTCAGCGAAGCACACATATTTGGGGCGAGCTGACAGCGCGCGCACATGCATCTCCAAGTCCTGCATGCTTAACAGCGTCTCGTCGAAGCACCCAATCTCCTCGAGAAAGCTCCGACGCCAGATCGGACCCGAAATCTCCCACACACACTCATGAGCCAAGAAGCGCAGCAAATCGTCCCCTGGATTCAGGGGATGATAAAGACGAGTCAAATCGCCCACTGACTCTAGAAAAACACCGGCGCGAAAGACAGTGAAGTCCAGGATCGAATTCCTCTGCATGATCTCGACGCGCCGCTCAAGGCACTGCGGCCTGAGCAAGTCATCGGAATCGAGGAATACGGTGAAGTCTGCACGGCTTTCCCTGACTCCGATATTGCGGCAGACATTCGCGCCGGATTTGTCGCCGTTTCGCCGGATGTAACGGATACGTGGATCGATCACCGCTCGCCTGGCGACTTCCTGGGACGTCCCGTCGTCCGACCCATCATCGACAATGAGGTGCTCCCAGGCGTCGAAGCTTTGCCCCCGGACGGAGTCCATCGCCTCGCAAAGCAGCTTGACCCGACTCTTGGTCGGCGTGATGACGGCAACAAGTGGATTCATCGTCAGTGTGGACGCTAGGAGAAAGCTCTTCAGATGTGGACAGCTTGGGTTGCATCCACAATCGAGGTTGGGCGCGAGGTTGCTCTGAAGTACTTAGCGAGTTTCTTGACGGCCGCAACCAAATCCCTTGCCTCGCCGTCTCCCAAGGATTCATGGACGTCAACGCGGACAATCTCCCGGGTAGATTGACGGGCATTGGGTAGTTCGAAATGCCGCGGCCCGGTAAGCCCCGACCACGGGAGGCCACTCTTTCCGAAGACGACCGCGTCTCGGTGCCACGGCTGATCGGTCGGGAAAAATGGGTAGCCTGCGTACACGCCGCCGATGCCCTCTTCCAGAAGCGCTGCAGCAAATTCTTGAGACTCGCAAGCGAGTTTTGAGGTATCGAGCCGCATGATCAGAAACCAATAGGAGCTCAAACAGTCAGGTGGGTCGCCCAGAAGAGATACGCCATCCACCTCGTTCAGACCGGTCTCAACCAAAGAAACGAATGTACGCCTTGCTCGGATGGCCATCGGCAATTTTTCGAGTTGCACCCTCCCGATTGCCATGCTGATCTCATCCTGGTTAAAGTTCAGCGAGGCCACCAAGTTTGCGGGATTCCCCAGCGCTCCGTGTGGCTTTCCGCGATCGGATACCTGTCGGACTCTCGCAAATAGAAGAGTGTCCTTCGTGAAGACTACTCCGCCCTGACCTCCGGTGGAGTGCTGCTTTCCGAACATCGTAGAGAATGCTGAGATTGTGCCTAACGATCCCGCCATTCGTCCCTTATACAGTGCTCCATGTGCCTGCGCGCAGTCTTCGACGACCGGGATCTGACGCTCGGAAGCCAGTTCCAAGATCGGATCCATGTCCACGGGACGTCCCGAAATATGCGCTACGACGATTGCCGAAGTCCGATCACTCAGAACCTTGCTGATTTGCTCCGCAGAAATGTTGAGAGACCCGGAGTCGGAGTCCGCTGGGATGGGGATGCAGCCCAACATCGCAACCGGCATCGTGCCACCAGAATCGGTGATTGCCGGCACGACCACCTCGCTCCCGGGTTCAAGCTCAAGCGCCCTGAGCGCTACATAGATGGCATTGGTGCCCGAATTCACGGCGGCGGCGTAGCCACCACCTCCTAGATAATCTGCGAAGGCTTTGCAATAGGCCTTTGTCTCCGGGCCGCCGTAGATCACAGTACCGCCCTTGCGGATCTCCTGATCGAGCAACCGCATAACCGCCCGCTTCTCCCTCTTGTCGAAGTGGCGGCGGCGCGGCCAAGGCATTCGACGGGCGCGGGGACCGCCGTGCACCCGCGGCGGCTTACGCAGTAGCGCCTTAACCACGGCAGGCTCGATGCTCGCCATGTCGAGCGCTTGCCGGCCGATGCTGTAGGCAAACAGCTTGGCTGAATCTAGGAGTCTCATTTCTTTGACTTCTTTCTTGTGACTTCGACTGCGGCCGCGAAATCCTAAACCGGCATGTTCGCATGTGCTGAGTAACTACGCTGCGCCGCGTCCAATAGGCGAACGACCTCCGCAGTCTCTTCGGCATCGGGGTCCAATGCACGCCCTAGGCGAGGTCCGGAGACGGACCCCACCTCCGTGGCGCTCCACAGACGGGGAAACTGCCCCTCAGTCAGCACATCCAGGGCGGCCCAGAGCACCCGAGCGGACAGAGACGACATCGACGAAGTGAGGTCAACACGTACCTCTCGCTTGTCGGTCTCGATTGTGACATCAAACGTTCCATCGACACTCGAACCGATAATGGACGACTGCCGCCCGTCGTCGTGCCACACGGTGATCGAGTCATGATCCGTGCCGCCGGAGGCCTTCACTTCGCGGACGCCTGGTCCCATGATAGCGCGCAACATTTCAGCGCCATGAATGCCATACCAGAAATAACGGCCTTGTGTTTCCTGAACTTGCAACCAATAGCGAACACGGCATGTTTTCACTCGCTCCCCCTTCTCCCGGATCGTATTTAGCGAGTTCACTAAGCCGTCTGCGTAACGGAACGCCGAGCTAGCGAAGACGCGCGTGTCGGTTTCTGCGGCGAGCCCAAACATCTCCTTCGCATCGGATGCTGACACTGCGAATGGCTTGTCCACAAAGACCGGCTTGCCACGACCGGCTACTGTACGGAACAGTGCTGGGTGAAGTCGCCCGTCGGATGCGAGGATAAAGACGAGGTCACAGGCCTCCGCGACGTCCTCGGGAGCGTCCATGATTCGCACGCCATACTTGTCTCTCAACTCGCTTGTAAAACCGGCGACGCGGGAGATGCTGATCGGCATGTCGGGTGAACCGCCCGGATAAGCTGCAACGACCCTCGCACCGGGAATGTGAAATGGATCATCTGGGTTCTGCAGAATGCTCGTGAACGTTGAAGCGTGAGAGGTGTCGAGCCCGATAAGACCGACACGGATGGCGTTGCCGCCTGCGTTGTTCCTTGAGGTCCGGCTCGCCTTCCGCTCCTGTACCTTCCGCGAGCATTTGCGTGCATTGTAATCTTCCTTGGAAATCCCGCGATAAACCGCGCTAGTTGAAGCCAGCGGAAGTCCAACCTCTTTTCCCGTAAGTGCAGACTCGTAGGCAGCCATGCATAACTCCAGCGAACCGAGCGCTTCAGCCGTCGGAATCGGGAGTGGGTCTCCCCTCTTAACGTTGTCTGCAATTTTTTGATAAAGGCGAGCGTGCGGCGTCAAGGCCGGCTTGGCTTTGAAGCCCAACCGCCTCGTTAGAAAACGGGAGCCACGGCTAACAAGGGACGGGGACTTAGGGTGCACTTCCGGCAAAGCTTTATCTAGCTCATTCATGGCTTTGG
>Ga0070764_10001246_pt1 | contig 10931 bp, 10 predicted proteins | sample HubBroMetageWRM4_FD_67287 | JGI IMG/M metagenome (GOLD analysis project Ga0070764, IMG submission 67287) | Warmed soil microbial communities from the Hubbard Brook experimental Forest, New Hampshire - Hubbard Brook CCASE Soil Metagenome WRM 4 | ecosystem: Environmental > Terrestrial > Soil >... | reverse complement strand
CTTCGTATCAATGGCGGAGAATTCGAGAAGAATCTGCAGGACGACAGCAACTTGACTACCGGCCGGCTCGACACTCGCTTCTCCGGCCCTACCTTTGATCCGCTCAGCAAGGAAGCTGACTACGATCCGCAATCGTCGGCAATCTCCTCAGCTTACGTTTCCGCGTTTAACGACTACGTACGAAAGGAACTCAAGTTCGGCGAGAACCGCGAATACAAGCCGGAAATTGAGGTCTACAAATGGTGGAGTTTTGCACACCAGGCTCCCGGTCTTCCCTTTGCGTTCCCTGGAGCAACCAATGTGATGCTCGATCTCGCCGTCGCGATGAAATCTAACCCGACCCTGAAAGTCCTCTTGAATGCCGGTTATTTTGATCTAGCCACTCCGTATTACGAAGGCGTTTACGAAATGCAACATTTACCGATTCCGCCTGATTTGCAAAAAAATATCGAGTTCAAGTTCTACGAATCCGGCCACATGGTCTATGCCCACGAGGCCTCGCTGAAAGCGATCCACGATAACGTGGCCGCTTTCATCCAAAAAAGCTATAACGCCAAAACGAAGTGAGTCACAACCGGAGAAGCGATTTGCCGCGAGGGTAAGAAAAACTGAGTACTGAGAACTGGGAACTGTTCTTAAGAGCTTTCGGTCATTGTCGCCGCGAACTCGATCAACTGCTGCACTCCGTGGCGTTCGTCCCTGGTGTTCAGCATGAACGAGACGCCCATCCCGTACCCGGGATGCGAGGCTTTCACCACGCCGCTCAAGCGCAATTTCATATCCTGGGTGCGCACCGTAATCTCCACCAGTGTGCCGGCTGGAAAGGCCAGCGGCATCTCGAGATAACACCCACCGGGGGCCAGATCGCTCAGATAGCAGTAGTTCCGCACTGAACTTCCCCTCTGGTAAACTTCCGCTCCCAGACGGCAGGCATATCGAGTCTGCCCGCGGCGGTTATCCGGCTTGCGGGCTGCCCCTGCTTCCCCTTCACTGCTCTGCGCTTCTTTCCGCTCAACCTGCTGCTCCGCCGCAACTGATTCTTCATTCGGGCGGATGGAAGGTTCCACCGTCTCGATCTCCGAGACCGCCTCCTGCTGCGGCGCTTCGGCCGCGTTCACCTTCAACCACTCTTGCAGTACCCGCCGCGAAGCTTGCGGCACATCCATAAACTGGATTCCCGCGCGCCCGTTCCAATCCTGCCACACCACCTGTCCCGAGAGCCGCACATTCTTCATCTGCCCGGGCAGCTGAAACTGAAAATAAACCTTACACGTGGGCGGCAGCTTCTTGCCAAAGTTCACTCCCATGCCATCTTCTGCCAGGTTCACCAGCGTAGCTTTGGCTCGTTCTTCCCCGGCGTAGTCGATGGTCGCGTGCGTATGCACGGCAGCGCGCGCCTTGCGGCGTTTGTCCCGATGCAGCACGGTTTGCGCTGCCCGCAGCGTGCTCAACGCCCGCTCGTGGGATACCGGCTTGTACAGCACGAAGTTCACTCCCAGCGAAAACATCTCCCGGATGCTCTCCTGTCCCGCCACCACTACCACGGTCAGGGTCGAATCATTCAGCCGTGAAGACCGGCTCTCGTGCAGTAGCGCGACAACTCCCGCCTGCGTCTCGCAGTCGAGAATGATCAGGTCATAGCGTTCCTGCGCCAGCCTCACCGCCGCGCGGACGTTGTCCGTGCACAACTCCACCTGAATGCCGAGTTCTTCCAGCACGTGCCGTAGCACTTCCACTGATGCTTTGTCCGAGCAGACTAAGAGCGATGAAAGAGTCATACCTTCATGCATCCTAGGATCACTCCAGTTCTTCCGACAAGTTACCGCGGTCATCCCTACTGCCGCGGTTTCCCAGGGGCCGTGACCTAACTCCACTGCCCTCAACCCCGGTGACCTCAGTCACCACCGCGATTACAAAAGACCAATAGTCCTGCGTTGCACCGTGGTGCTTTGACGCCATCACCCCAGCTTCCTAGGATGAAGGCTGCCCCACCGTAGGCAGTGCCGGTTGGCCTGCTCCCCGAACGGTCGCAGGTTTTCTCTGTCCGGTTGGGCTCTTGGAAATCTTGAGTTGGAAATCTTGGGGATGAGAGTTGTATTGATTGCGGTCAACAGACGATACGAGGTTCACGACCGGTAAGGAACTTATGCCATCGCGCAAAAATAACGGGTTCTCGCTCCTCGAACTGATGATTACCGTCAGCCTCGGCCTGGTGATGGCCGGGGTCACGTTCATCTACCTCACGCCCTCAATGAATAGTAGCCACATGAACTCGGCGTATGAGACCACTTTGATGGCGCTGCGGAACACTCGCAACCTGGCCATCACTCAGGGTCACCAGTACCAGGTCAATTTTAATCCGGGTGGCTTTCCTCCTGGCACTATTCAGGTTGAATACCAGCCGCCGATTGTGCCTCCCGCGGTTGCCGCGGCGCCGCTGCAACAAGTCAATACCTACACCCTTCCACTCGACGTCTCTTTTGCCCTGCCAGCGACTCCCCCCGCCAATGCGCCGGACTCCCCTCCTCCGCTTGTGACTGGGGGCACCGCCATCGATTTCGAATCCACGCCCGCCGGGGTCCCCCTGGCCTGTCAATGCGTGGTCTTCATGCCCGACGGCTCTGCGCGAGATAGCCTGGGCAACTACAACAGCGGCATCGTTTACCTAACGCGCGTCGGTGACACTGTCTACAATTCGCGAGCCGTCTCGGTGTGGGGTGCCAGCGGCAGAATCCGCGGATGGACAATTGGCATGGTAGGTGGCGCGAAAGAATGGGTGCAACAATGACCGAAACTAAGAAATCCGTCAGGACGCTTCGAGCCCAGAGCGGTTTCACGCTGATCGAAGTCATGATCGCGATCGCGATCATGAGCATCAGCATGCTCGCCCTGATCGCAACCTTCGGCACCGCGATCGCCGCGACCGAATCAGCGCAGGAAGATCTCATCGCCCGCCACAAGGCACTGGATGCCATGGAAAGCATCTACACCGCGCGCAATAGCCAGCAGTTGCCTTTTTCCTCCATCAACAACGTTGCGGCCGGCGGCATCTTCTTGCCGGGTGCTCTTCCTCTGAGGTGCGCTGGACCGGATGGTCTGGTCGGCACGGGCGACGACGTCGCCTGCACCGCTCCCGATACTGGCGCAGCTTGCCCGGGAGGAGTGGAGTGCCTCATACTGCCCGGCCCCGATGGCATTCTCGGCGAGGCTCCCCCCAACGATGACATCCCTTATAGCCTAGGCAACTTCACCCGAAGCATCACGTTCAATCAGGTGTTTATGCCCAACGGCACTGTCAACACGAATCTCATCGCCGTCACCATTACGGTTGCCTATACCAAACCAGGATGGCCGGCGCGCTCGTACTCCGTGAATGGCCTGATCTCCAGCTACCACTAAGCCGGAACAAAACCATGAAGATGCCTATCTCAAAATCGCAACGCGGCTTCAGCCTCCTGGAAATGCTCGTCGCTTCCTCCATCGGCTTGATCGCCATTATGGCGATGACCCAGCTTTTCAACATGGGTATGAACGCCACCCTTACGGTGACTCAGCGCGCCGATACCCAGCAGAATATGCGGGCCGCCGTCGAGTTGATGACCAAGGACATCAGCATGGCCGGCGCTGGCCTTCCTTCCGGTGGTCTGCAGTTGGCCAATGCCGATGGCTCCAGCAAAGTTGCCTGCAATCAGACCGGCACCTGCTACGTCACGGCTGACACTTATCCGCTGAGCGGAAGCGGGGTCGCAAATTATATGTATGGCATCTTGCCGGGCTTTGGCAACGGAGTGCAGAGCGCCGCTATCATCGCTGCCGCTCCCGCCGCGGTGAATGACAGCATAACTTCGATCTACTGCGACTACAACTTTCCGCTGAACAACTTCGCGTTTACTTTCCCCAGCGGAACCCAAGCCACGGTGGGCGCTGCGACTACTATCACCGCGGGCGACCCCACGAACATTCTTGCCGCAGGCGGCCTCACCGTGGGCGACCTGGTGCTGTTCACGGTTAGCACGCCGGGCACTGGCAAGACCGCCCAGGGTACCAGCTACGCACAGACGGCCGCGGCAGTCGGCGAGATTACCGGCATCCCCAACAACACTACGATCAATTTTGCGTCCGCCGACGCCCTCAATTTCAACCAGACCGGCGCCAACAGTCTCGCCTCAGTCGCCGCCGCCGTCACTGCGGCGGGAGCCGAGACCACAGCATGCCGCCTTTACGCCGTCACCTATTTCCTGCAGGTTCCTCCCGCGGGCGGAACTCTGCAAACGCCTCGTCTGATGCGTCAGGTCAATGGACTCGCTGCCGTCCCCGTTGCCGATGGCATCATCAATCTGCAGTTCAGCTACGACGTCATCAATAACACTCTTGGGACGATCAGCGCGAATCAGTCCAATCCGATCGGCGCCGGGCTCTCACCTGCCCTGATTCAGAAGGTCAACATTTGGGTGCTGGGAGAGAGCATTACTCAAGCCGGGAAAAAATCCCAGAGCATGTATCTGGCGAGTTCCATCAGCACTCGCAATATGAGTTTCTGCAATTCTTATAGTGACCAAACCACCGCTTGCCAATAAATGGCGGTCTGAGGTTCTGGCTGTGCGCTTGGAGGGGGAGATATATGGGTAAAACTATACGAGATTCGCGAGGCTTCACGCTCATCGCGGCGCTATTGCTGACCGTCCTGCTGTCGGGTATCGCCGTGGGACTTTTGTACATGGTCAGCAATGAAGAACGCATGGGCGGCAATGACCTGGAAGGCAGTCTCGCCTTCTACGGTGCTGAGTCTGGCATCGAAAACCTGACTGCTCAACTCTCCCAGCTGTATCAGACCTCGCAGACTCCGACTGCCCCGGCCCTTTGTGCGCTCACCGCTCCCGCCAATAACCCGACTCTGGTTAACGGTTCGAACATTACCAGCATGAATTACAACGTGGGCATTGGCTGGCCGACAAACAACCTCTGTGTAAACGGCGCCAATACCGCTACCACGAACCCGACCGGCAATTGGGATATCGTCGGTTCTGGTTCCGATCAGGGCATGGTGGCAACACTTATCCCCTACACGTTGACGGTGACTGCGACCCGCGCCTCCACTGCCGGTGAGGCCACCAACAACGCGGCTCTTACCAACATCACGGGCGCGTCGGTCAACTTGTCGCGTACCGTGGAAGTGGCTCTGCTTCCGGCTTTCGAGTTCGGCGTTTTCTGCGACGGCGACTGCGATTACTTTGCCGGTCCAAACTTCAATTTCGGCGGCCGGGTTCACACCAACGGGAATCTCTTCCTCGCCTCCGGCGCCGACCTCACCTTTACCGATAAGATCGCGGCCGTGGGCCAGGTCATCACCACCCAGCTCGAGAATGGTTGGCCGACCGCTACGGACTACGGCGGAACCGTATACGTGCCCAACGCCGCGGGTGGTTGTCCCGGTGCTCCGGGGACCGGACCTGCCGCAAATTGTTTAGCGGTTCCCGCTGGCAGTTGGAGTGGCGGATTTCCAGCCCCTCCGGCCCCCGCCACCTGCACGGCTGACTGCGGAGGCTTAGCCAACGCGGGCTGGAAGGGGATTTCCACCACCACCTTCAACAGCTTCATCACCAACGGACTGACGGGCGCGACTAAGTTGCAGTTGCCTTTTGTTAATTCAGCTAATAAGGTTGGTGCTATCGATATTGTTCGCCGGCCGCAGAACAGTGATACTCCACTCTTGAGCAATTCCCGCCTCTATACGGAGGCTTCGATCCGCATCCTGCTTGCCGACACCCAAGCCGATCTTCACCCTGAGCGCGGCGCTCTCGGTGATGGTCAGGACATACAGCTAGGCGTCACAACCGTTGGCACCACCACCTCATCCGTCAACATCGTCGGCACGGGCAACTACATGTACTACGGCGTGGCCACTGCCGGAACGAACGGATGGGTTGCGCCCACCAACCCCGCGACTGGCACAGCATACGGCTGGACGAATTGGCCGCTTTTAAGCCAGATCACCAGCAGCCCGGCCAGCGTCGCCGGCGCTGCTCCTAATGCCGCGTCCGTTTGGCTGCGCGTCGAGTACCTGAACAACGCCAACGTCTGGGTCGGAATCACTACGCAATGGCTGGGATACGGCTTCGGCCGCGGCTACAACACACCCCCTACGGCTCCCTATGTCCTCGGAGGCGCGAACCTACCTTGCTCCTTATACCCCACGCCCCCCGCGGGTCAGTGTTACAACCCCATCAGCCCGGCGATCTTGATTCTGCAGCAGCTCAACCAGGGCGTCGCGACCGCCAGCGCCGTCGAAGCTGACAAGCTCGACTCCAGTGGAACGGCCGCCAACTGGATTCCCATCAACTTCTATGACTCACGCGAAGGCGAGCCGCGCGACGTTAACACGCGGCCCACCAACACCACTGCCACCAAAGGCACAACGGTCTACACTCCGTGCAGCCCAATCGGGGTCATGAACGTGGTCGAACTGGATGCGGGCAACTTGTGGCTCTGGCTGCAGGGAGTCGCGCCATATGCCGGCAGCAGCGGCCCATTGGTGAACAACACTAACTTTAACGGCTACATTCTTTATTTTTCGGATCGTCGTGGCATGTTGCCCGATCCCAACCCGCCCGGCGCGGCCATTTACAACGGCATCACAGGAGCAGCTGGGCTTGAAGACACGATCAATGGCGCTTCCTCCACTGGGGTCACGGATGGCAAGCTGGAACCAGCCACCTATTACGGCTATTCGCCGGAAGACGTGGACGAAGACACCTACTTCGACAACTACGGCCAAAAGAACCTGGCAGCGGGATTCGGATTGACTGGTGCCTTCACCAGCACACCGTACTTCCCGATTCCGGCTAATGCTGCGACCGTTAGCGCGAACCAGGTGAACTGTAATTCTTATACCTTGACCGCGGGCGGCGCTATTGAGACGTATCCGACCGCAACTGGAACGGCAGGCGCGACCGCGTTCGCGGGAAATCCGCAGAACAATGTCGTCTACGGCCCGCGACACGGACTGCGCCTCGTTGATGGTGGCATGAGTGCGAAAGGCGTGAGTTACTTGCCCCAGCCCATCGCCCCAGCGACTAGCGGCAACGGCTTTACCGTCGCTTCTGAAGAACCGGTCTATGTGTGGGGAGATTACAACACCGGCTCCGCCGATCCTCTCTGGCCCGCCGGAGCCACCCCCACGGCCCCACATTCGGCAGCTTCAATCATCGCCGATTCCGTCACGCTGCTCTCCAACCCTCCATCGAACGCCACACTCCCGACCACGAAGACTGGCTGGACCGATGTCGAAAGCTTCCTGCAGCCGGGAGTGGCAAACAACCGGCCGGGAAACAATAGCTATTACCGGATGGCGATTGCTGCGGGCAAGAGCGTTCCGTTCTTCGAGCCGGCCTGGGCCGTGACCGCCGGCTTGAAGGATTTCGGCACCGACGGCGGTATGCATAACTTCCTCCGCTATCTCGAGGACAGAAGCGATGGCATCAACGGAGGCGGCGGTACCGTGAACTATGCGGGCTCGCTGATCAGCATGTATTACTCGCAGTACCTAACCGGCGTGTTCAAGTGCTGTAACACCGTGTACGGCGCTCCCACGCGAAACTATTTCTTCGACACGCAGTTCCTGAATCCGACTCAGCTGCCTCCCGGAACACCGATGTTCCAGGACGTGGTCAGTCTGAGCTATCACCAGAACTTCACGCCACAATAAGCTCACAAACCGCCAACAGCACCCCGGTCCAGTTCAACGGACCGGGGTGCTTTTTTTGTACTATTCCGCTGCCCGGGGTTCTTCTCGTATGATTCGCGGATTAAAATCGATACAGTCCTAACTCGATCAATCGATGAACACATCTTCGCTATCAGAGCACGAGTTCCGCGGCCAGCTTGCTCATGAAACCAATCGCCGCAGCTCTAGCTGGATCTGGATCCTGTTCTCCCTCTGCGCCCTCGCCGCCATCGGCCTGTTCTTTATTCCGGCCTTCATCATTCGTCCCTTCCGTTACCAGGCGCAGCGCGCACTCTTGGTTGCCATGGCTCTGCGCCAGCGCGCTCCCCTGGGCACGCTGACAGCGGGCGTCGCCTGTTTCGGTCTCGCCTTCGTGTTGTGGAAAACCGTCGGCCCCTGGCGCCGAGCCCTGCTCGTGCTCGCTCTTCTTCTTGTCACCTTCTCGGCCGTAATGGCGCGTCAAAACTATTTCGAGTGGATGTTCCACCCTATCGCGGGCGCGCAATTCCTCGCGCAATCCGAGAGCAAGCTTGACCCCAAGGAAATGATCTTGGCAGTCCGCTTCGGCGGCGACGCCCGCGCCTATCCCATCAGCCAGATGGCTTACCATCACGTCCTCAACGACATCGTCGGAGGCGTGCCCATCGCGGTCACCTATTGAACGCTCTGTCACACCGGTCTGGTGTGGACGCGAACGGTGAACGGAAGGGTGCTGCACTTTTATCTTGCCGGCATCAACAACCAGAACTTCCTGATGCGCGATAAAGAAACCGGAAGCTGGTGGCAACAGATCACCGGCAAGGCGATCTATGGTCCGCTGCAAGGCGCAACGCTCGAGCTCGTGCTCAGTGACGAACTAACTTTCGGCGAGTGGAAAAGCGAATTTCCCTCCGGCCGAGTGCTGGCGCCCGTGGCCAAATACACGAAAGAGTACGAACCCAACTGGGAACCGGAAGTAGCCAAACTGCCGGTGGTCGTCAGCTTCCCCGGAACGGAACTTAAATCGCGCGATGTAGTGGTCGGACTCACCGTCAACGGCGTCGCCCGCGCCTATCCTTGGGAAGCTTTTGCGAAACAGTCTCCGGTTGTAGATCACGTCAACGGAACACCGCTTCTGTTGGTGCTCGGGCCGGACGGCAAATCGTTCCGCGTCTTCCTGAGCCGCATCGACGGCCGCGATGCTGAATTCTTCCTGCAGGGCGATGACACTACCGACACCTCAGGCGAGAAAAAAGCTTGGACGCTGGTCGACGCCAGCACCGCCAGCCAGTGGAACTTTCAAGGTTGTGCCACCTCCGGGCCTGCGCAAGGAAAATGTTTGGACCGCATCCCGGCCCTGAAAGACTATTGGTTTGACTGGCGCAACTACCATCCCGACACGACCGTCTACAAACACTAGGGCAAATGCTTAAAATCAGAATGACAACAGGAGGACTCGTAGGTGTCTATCATTCACGCGATCTTCTGGGACGTTGGAGGAGTGCTGCTCACGAACGCCTGGGACCACACCGAACGCACGGCGGCTCTCGAACGCTTCCATCTCCGCGAAAAAGAGTTTACACCCCGGCACGAGATGGTCGTCTCGTCATTTGAGCGCGGCAAGATCACGCTCGACGAATACCTGGATCGCACCGTGTTCTACCGCGATCGACCTTTCACGCGCGAGGAGTTTCGCGACTACATGTTCTCGCTCTCACAGCCCATGCCTGAGGTTCTCGCCTTCGCGCGCGCTCTCGCCGGTTCCAGCAAATATTTCATGGGCACGATTAACAACGAGTCCCGCGAGTTGAACCTGCATCGCATCGAGAAGTTCGGCTTGCGCGAAATCTTCCGGCTGTTCGTGAGCTCCTGCTTTGTCGGACTGCGCAAGCCGGAGAGTGGCATTTATCGCTTGGCGATTGAGATCACGCAGTTCAATCCGGAAGAATGCTGTTTCATCGACGATCGCGCGCTGAACCTGGAATGCGCCGCGAAGCTGGGGATGCACACAATCCAGATGCAGACGCTGGAACAGTTGCGCGCGGAATTGCAGAAGTTGGGAGTGGAAGCAGTGGTCGATGTCCAGTGATCAGTGGCCAGTGTTTGACTTTACTGACCACTGGCCACTGGACACTGACCTCTAGCTCTTCCGCGGCTGCGGCTTCGCGGGCAAAGTCGCAGGTTTGGGAATATCCGATTCTGCGCCGGAAAGCGTGAGGTCGCTCGACCAGCATTCCGAGACCAGCTTCCAGTCTCCGCTGGCCTGCTTGGCGAAGACCCAAAGATACTTGCCGCGTTCTTCGCGCCGTTTACCGGCCGTTCCCGGGACCAGCGCGCTGTAGCGTCCCACTTCGTGAGCCAGGTCGCCGAGAACCTCCACCCGCATGGGATCGAGGGCCACTTCTCCTAGACCGGCTTCGAGGGAGGCGAAGAAGAACTCCCGCACCGCCACGGCGCCGCGGATCGCGGGAAGGTTCGACCGCAGCACCAGCGCGTCCGGCGCATAGAGTTCCATCAGTTCTTCGAGTTGCCGCGTATTGCAGGCTAGAACCCATTCCTGCGTGAGCCGGCGCACCGCAGCCTCACTGCGGCTCATGGGTTCGCCTTTGGCAGCTGCGGCAACTCTCATCCGGTCGGCTTCTCGCGCGCTCTCTGAGGCGTTGGAACGCGGGGCGCTCTCGGCGCTTGCGCTGCCTTGAAAATAGTGGTGATGGTAGTGGTGGTGGTAGTGGTGCGTACTCGCGGGAGCCTCGGGCTGGGGATGAACTTCATCACCGGCTTCCTGCGCTCGTCGTGCAGATTGCGGCACGTCCTCGTGGTCGAAAGCGTGTAAGGCATGAACGGAAGATGTGGGATCTGGCGACTGCGATGGCGCGGCTCCCAAGGGAAGGCCGCACATGCCGCAGAACTTGCTGCCCACGCGATTGTGATGTCCGCATGCATGGCAGGCATTGAGAGAGGTCGAAGTAGCGTCGAGCGTGGCGTCCTCGGCGGCGGCTTCGGAATCGGATTCCATGGTGAGGCGCTGCATGGCTTGAAGAGCCGCGGCAATGGCTTCCTGATTGGGTTTTGGTCGCCGCATTTCAGGATAAAGACGTTGGTAGATCTCGCCCAGAGCGGGATTGTGCGGGCCGATGCTGGGCATCGCATCTTCGGCATCCTGCGCCGGCGCGGAACTGGTTGGCCGGGCTAGTTTCTTATCTCTGTCCACGATTCAGACCGCCGTGCT
>Ga0070764_10001243_pt1 | contig 10933 bp, 9 predicted proteins | sample HubBroMetageWRM4_FD_67287 | JGI IMG/M metagenome (GOLD analysis project Ga0070764, IMG submission 67287) | Warmed soil microbial communities from the Hubbard Brook experimental Forest, New Hampshire - Hubbard Brook CCASE Soil Metagenome WRM 4 | ecosystem: Environmental > Terrestrial > Soil >... | reverse complement strand
CGAAGATGCAAGGAGATGAGATCGAATGGACGCCCGACAGCCGGCACTTGTTGGTGACGACTCCAGCCGGTGACCCGTCGCGATACGACGATGTCCCGAAAACGTCTTCGGGCTCGGATACCGGCGAGCGACCGGCGAACGCAGAAAGTGGGTCGACAGCGATAGTATACCTGCGAGACGGTGCCGCGGATGCTGCCAAGAGGTCCTCGCGGTCCGGCCCCTTTAATCTCGATCGGCAGTTACGCAACCTGGTCTCGGTTGACGTAGGCAACGGGGAAATCAGCACTCTCGTTCACGAAACAAGAATCGCGGCACATTTGCTTTCGCCCGATGGGTCGCGCATCGCGTACGCAATTCCATCGCGTTTTGAGAAACCCGGCTCGCAGCAGATTCTATTCGATCTTGCCGTCATCGGAGTTGCGGGAGACCGGGCGCGAATCCTCGCCTCGGAGATACCGCTCGACCACAATGGAGATCGATTTCGCTGGTCGCCGGACAGCCGGCGCATCGCCTACCGTGAGGGCGGTCCCGGGACATACGGTGATTGTTACGTTGCCGCAGTTGATGGCAAAAGTCCGCAAAATGTGACGCGGCTTTCGCTTGAAACAGATGTTCGGTCTTCTTCCGGGTCAGAAGAACCGCTATGGGATGGCCAGGGAAAAACGATCTTCTTCCTTCGTGGCGGAGCTTTGTGGCGGGCGGACGTGAGCGAGGGCAACGCTACGAAGCTTGCGGAAATACCTGGCCGCGAAATCCGGGAGATGATTCCGCGATCTGCAAACCTGCTGTGGACGCTTGACGATGGGGCCTCGACCGTCGTTGTGACGCATGACGATTCGGGCAAACAGGACGGATTTTACAAGATCGATTTGCGAAGCGGGAAAAGCATCCGCCTTCTTGAAAGCGGCCGGTGCTATACCTGCATACGCGCGAGCCGGAAATTCACGGTGACGGATGACGGCCGGCGCCTGGTGTACTTTGAGGAAGACGCTGGGCACAGCCCTGACTTGTGGACGAGCGACGCAGGGCTGCAAAGCGCGCGACGGTTAACCCATCTCAACCCACAATTTGACAAATACGAAATGGGCGTAGCGCAACTGGTTCGCTGGCTCGGCGAAGACGGCCAGTCCCTGCAGGGAGCTTTGCTTCTCCCATCTGACTACAAAGCCGGTGTCCGCTATCCGCTCATCGTCTGGGTCTATGGGGGCAGCCTGCTATCGAACGACTTCGACCAGTTCGGCCTGGCGACATCCGGGCCATTCAACATGCAATTGCTAGCGACACGCGGCTACGCGGTTCTGCTGCCGGACATGCCTCTCGGTGTCGGTACACCAATGGTGGACATCGCAAAGACAGTCCTTCCCGGAGTGAACAAGGTGATCGAACTAGGCATCGCCGAGCCCGCTCATCTGGGCGTGATGGGCCACAGTTTCGGAGGCTACAGCACGCTTTCATTGATCGTACAGACCACTCGTTTCAGCGCCGCCATCGAGGCCAGCGGATTCGCGGACACTGTTGGCGACTATGGGGAGATGACGAAAGCTGGAACGGCGTTCGCAATCTCGACCCAAGAACATGGACCAGGTTCGATGGGAGGAACACCTTGGGACGCTCGCGACCGATACATCGCTAACTCGCCGGCATTCTTTTTTGATCGGGTCCAGACGCCACTGTTGATTATTCACGGGGCAGAAGACCCAACGGTAGCTCCCTATCTCGGCGACGAAGTGTTTGTCGATCTGCGCAGATTAGGCAAAGACGTCGAATACGCAAAATACGAAGGAGAAGGCCATTCGCCCGTGAACTGGAGATATGCAAACCAGGTCGACCTCTGCAATCGAGTTATCGCTTGGTTCGACAAGTACCTGAAATAGTTGAGGCGCGACTGAAATGCATTCAGGGAGGACAGGTCGGCTGCAAGACTTCAACTCAATCGCGGTGTTCGATGGATTCTCTCCGCAACCGAAGTCGTAAGTTTGCAGATGCCGGAGCATTCATGACGTTCGAACGCTCCGGCATCTGACTACTCGTCGGCTGCGTATGCTCCGATTGTTTCTTCGTGCAGTACGTCGAAGTACACATTGACATCCTTAATGTGATTCTGAACTTCGGCGCAAGCTGAAGTCACCATGACAAGTCTGGGTTTTTCGTAATTCATCGCTTTTTACCTCCTTTCTCTGTCGATTCTGTGATGAATCGGCAGGAGTTCGTGCACACAGGAGCGACCACGGGCTGATGTCGTGCCGGGGCACTTGAGGATTCGAGCGCACCGGCATTCCACATTCCAATTCACTCATCGGCTTCGTACGCGCCCATAGTCCCTTCCTTCCACAAATCGATGTAGACGCAGAGACATTTTTCGTGGCCCTCGATGGCGGTGCAGGTGGACACGACCGCGATGAGCTTTGGCTTTTCATGCATTATGGTTGATCACCTCCCTGCGTATCGTTTCTTCTTCGTCCTTCGGTTCAAGAAACACTCGGTTCCGCTGCGGGAATGAACTGCGAAGCGTGAAAATGGCGGAGCGCTCAAGTTCTCTGAGCGCTCCGCCACGGTACTACTCGTCGACTTCATACGCTCCGACCGTTTCTTCGTTCAGCGTGTCAATGAAGATGCTGTTCCACTTCATGTGATTCTGCACGACCGCACAGGCGGGAGCGGCCATTACGACTTCCGGCTTTTCGTATGGCATCGTTGTTTACCTCCTTTCTCTGTCGACGCGGTAGTGATTCGGCAGGTATTTGGGCATACAGGAGCGTCTGAGGAACGAACGTCCGTAACCAGACGTTGCTTTCAGAGGCTCGTGGATGTTGCGCAGGAACACCCGTGGATCGAGTGTTCCTGCACGCGACTACTCATCGGCATCGTATGCTCCGACGGTTGTCTGTTCGGGCAGCGCGTCGGGGTACGGACTGGGCCTCTTGGCGCCGTTTTGGACGGCGGCACACGCAGAGGCCGCCATCACGACTTCCGGCTTTTCATAAGTCATCGTTGTTCACCTCCTTTCTTTATCGAAATTTTCTCAGCTGAGAAATTCAAGCCGGCCTTTAGGAAGATGCCGGTATTGCCGTGCGTTTTTCATCGCAACGCAAGTCGAGGAGAGGTTCCGACGCGGCAGCCTCTAGTCCCGTTGATCGCAACAAACCGCGCAACCAAATTTCGAGCTCGATCGTCCGCAGCAACGTGATGACTGGAACCTCCCGTCCCTCCCGAGCTCTTTGCAAGGTTGCCCGAAAGCAATGCGCGTTTACGATCCCCAGAGAACTGGCGACCATGTTGGTGCTGAGTTCAGCGAGACACTCGCGTTCTTTCGAAAAGGCGTTCATCGGAGCACGAGACACGTACGCCTTTCGCCGTCGGTTGAGAATCTCCTCGGGCACGATCCCCACCAGAGCTCGGCGCATCAGGGAGCGGCGCTGTCCGGGACGCACCAGTTGTTCGCGTGGTATGGCGCACAAGAATTCCAGAAGATCTCGATCGAGATATGGATAACGCCTGTCGTAAGGGGGGTCGTGTGGAAGCACTTCGCGTGTGACTTGTCTTCGCAAGGCGTCAAGCGTGGATGTACTTTGCTGGAAACTTGGCAAGGGTCCGAAGAGTTTCAGCCGGCTCTCATAGCCTGCAAGCGCGATTCGATAACGTCTAGCGAAGTTCGGATGAACCCAGAGAGGCGGCCTTCGGTATTCCGGAACGGGGATTACCCCATGCGGAAGGAAATGGGATGCGGCTTCGAGCAGTAGATGGAACCATGGTTTTCTCTTGGCAAGTGCCCAGAGTTTCAGTTGCCGCGCGAGGGTTCGAAGGTGGGCGCGAGCAATGAGATTCGCGAATTCCGAGATGGGAGAGGGTACTCCGCCCGTAACCTCATCGCCACCGATGCCCGACAGCACAACGCGATAGCCTCCGGAGCGTATGGAAGCGGCGCGCTCACGTTCGGCCTTGTTGCGACGGCCGTGACATCCGGGAGCCACTTGAAACTCATCTGGTTCGATCGGGAACAGCCAAGAATCTTCGGAACCGAGGTCAATGTGAAAGCCAATGCGTCCTCGCTTTTCTTCTACCTTGCTGAAATAGGGACGCTCATTCCAGTTGGGTTCAGAATCAGCGAAGTAAGACAGGGTATCGATTCTCGGGGATTCGCCGCTTTGCTGGGCGACGATGGTGTCTGCCATGCAAACGATGGAAGAGGAATCCATTCCGCCGCTGAGCTCTGCCAGGACCGGCGAATCCGAGCGCAGCCGTCGGCGCACCGATTCCCGAAACACCGCGCGAAACTGTTCTTCGTACTCCGCATCGGTCGCGTAGCGGATTCGCTTGTCCGGATCAAAATCCCAGTATTTAGAGATCGTTCGTTGTCCAATCCCCAGGCGGACAAAACTGGAAGGCGGAACAGACTCGATTCCGACGTAAGGCGTCAAATGAGTCGCGGGGAAGAACGAAAACCAACCGGCAATATACTCCTCGTTAAGTTTGACGGTTTTTCCCGCGAACAGAACAAGCGGATCGAGAATGCTGCACCAGGTTACCTGTTCTTGATCCAAGGAATAGTAAAGTGGACGAGTGCCGATGGGGTCTTTAGCCAAGATCAGGGAACGGTCGTGCGGATTCCAAATGGATAGCGCCCAGTCACCGACAAATAAGGCGAGGCAAGAGCTGCCCCAGCGCTCGTAGGCTGCCGCTACGATCGAAACATCGGGTGAATCCGATGCAATGGTTTTCCCAAGAGGCCCAAGGAATGTAGCCCGGTTATCGAGCCGCCCATCCCAGGTCAGGACAATTCCTGAGGCGGTGACCTGAGGCTGTTTTTCCCGTCGGGATTCCTTCGTAGCGTGGAGCGCGGAGTAGAGAATGTCTACGCCGGCCTCGGAATAGGAATAGGCGCCGTCCGGACCGTACGCAGAAACAGCGCCTTGCACTTTCTCAAGATAGCGTGGTGCAGGCGGCGCGCACTGGAAATGCCATCGTCCAAACTGAATACTCATGGTTGCCTCTCGCGGTCCCCGCTTTGATTGCTAACACCTGTCGAGGACTTCGTAAATTTCCGGCATATAGGGCCTGTCGTTGACGACTCGACCACCCACTTCTACCCAGGCATGCGCTTTGAACGGCATCTGTTGTGCGCCGATGACCATCTGGGCAGCCACTCCATACCGTTTGAGCAAACAGGCGGTTGCGGCCGATCTCTGCAAGCACAGCGCTTCCTTCCAATACCAAATGCAGGCCATGTCGATGGCCGAACAAATCCGCGCAACCGCTGCGGGGTCGAGCACTCTGGCTCGGATCGGATAATCGCGGACCTTTTGGTAGAGGTTCGCAAAATTTCCACGCGCCAGATAGAAATCGAACAGGATCAGCCTTCCGTACGCTTGGAGAAAAAGCAGCCGCATCGTGAATCCTCCTCGTTAAACAAGTAGCGCAAGTTGCTCGGAGAGAAACGCCATCCGGTCTGTAAGGGCTTCGATTCGATCGCTTAGCGGCAGCACCGGGGAGTGTCCTCGAAACGGGCTGTAATCAAGAATGATGGGATACGGCGACGCGTTTGCTGTTTGCAGCCTGGCTGTCATTTTTCGGGCATGAAGCGGATTGCAGTTCCCGTCCGCGTCACCGGAAACGATCATGGTTGCGGGATAGGCGACTCCGGGGCGAACGTGATGATAGGGGGAATAGGCCGCCAAAGCCGAGAAGTCGTCCGGATCATCCACCGTACCGAACTCCTCGCGCCAGAGGATCGCGCTATCGAATAAGTGGTAGCGGAGCATATCGAGCAGGGGGACCATGCACAGCACAGCGCGAAACAGGTCCGGCCGCTGGGTCATCGCTGCTCCGACAAGCAGTCCGGAGTTCGAACCGCCGAAGATGGCGAGCCTTTCGGACGTAGTCTTGCCGGTGCTGATCAGCCAGTCGGCGGCGCAGAGAAAATCATCGTAGGCAACCTGCCGGTTTCGCCTGATTGCCTGCTTGTGCCATTCGCTTCCGAACTCCGATCCGCCGCGGATGTTCGGCAGCGCGAACAGGCATCCGCGTTCAACCAAATACGCCACAAAGACGCTGAATTGAGGCGTCATCGATACACCGTGCCCGCCGTAGGAAGTCATGATGGTCGGATGGCTGCCGCCCGAGAGAACTTCGTTTTTTCCCAACAGGAACATAGGAACTTCGGTTCCGTCTTTTGATGGATAGGAAACCCGGGTGTGACGGTAATTTGCAGGGTCGAACGGAGCCGAATTTCTCGCCCATGGTTCCGGCCGGTTGACATGGGCCGAGTGGCGGAAAATTCCGATTGGTGCGGTGAAGGATTCTCGTTCAAAGAGCAGTTCGTCGTTGCTTGAGCTTCCCAGGAAACGGATGGTTTCCTCACCTGAACCCGGAATCTCTCCAACCTTCTGACCTTCTAGGTCAAAGATCGATACATGGGAGCAGGCATGTCGGATATAGGAGACGTAGATGCGATCGCGGGCAACGCACCACTGGTTGATTCGGGCGTCGCTTTCAGGAACCACGTTGTGCCACCGCAGGTCGCTAGACTTTGCAGTCCGCAGCTCCACGATCCGAAGGTTCGGTGCGCCGCGGCCGGTGAGGGCGAGTATCCGGCCGGGAATCAGACGGGGACTAAACACGAAATCCGCATCGAGGAGCACAGGGGCAGGAAGTGCATCGTGCTCGAACGGCCTGAGATAGAAATCCGTGCGGACACAGTCCGCGAGACGGTACACCAAAATGCCAAGACGGTCCCGGTCGGAAACCATGCCAAGCCGAATCGTGTTGCTCTCACCGGCAGAGAAGACCTCGCGGTCTTGTTCGAATGCGGCGCCTAGGACATGGTGATAGATCGCGCGATAGAACGGTCTGGCCGAATCAAGTTGCTGGTGGATGTAGTAAAAACTCAGCTCGTCCGGAGCGAATGCGAAGCCCCGCAGATAACCTCGGGGAAGAACGTCCGGCAGCGTCTTGCGGTTCTCGGCATCGAATAGCGCAAACGTTCCACTGCGCTCACCCCCCTGCTTGATTTCATACAGCAGGAGCCGGCCGCTCGGCGACCCGCGAACCGGTTTCACCGCCGTGTAGGGACCTGTTCCGGATTGGGAGGGATCGATTAGCAGCTGATCATCGCCGTCGTGGCTCTGGCGCATGTAAAGACACGGTTGCTCCTGGCCTGACAGACGCTTCCGGAAGAAATAACGTTCGCCAGCTTTCTCGACCGAGTCATAGGTTTCAACGTCCAGAAGTTCTCGGATGCGCCTGCGTATTCCGTCCCGGCCCGGTATGGCATCAAGATAGGCACGCGCGTATCCACTCTGTTGCTTGATCCACTCGCGGGTTCGAGGAGCGTTTTGGTCTTCGAGCCACCGGTAGGGGTCGATGACCGGCACGCCATGGAAAATTTCAGTGACCGGTTCACTCGCGGTAAAAGGCGATTCTGACATCATGCGAAGCATTGCTTGCTCCTTGCCGAAATTCCCTGGGCTTCGCGATACATGCGGCGAGTGAGGCTGCGGAAGTAGCCGGCGTGAGATTTTTGGCCGAGCGTTTCAGGGGAACGCCATGCGTTACTGGCGACCGCATAGGCAAGGACGGCAACCAATGGAGACACGGCAATCGCCTGGTTCCAGTCAGCCGGGGATAGCAGAGACTGCCAAGGCGCGAGGTACGAGTTGACGAGGTGCTCGATGGGTGTCGAACGGCTGATGTCGGCCCCCTTGAAGTGCTCGCGGAGGAATTCAAAAGTGATAAGTGGACTACTCACACAGGCCTCGGCCCAATCGAGAAAAACGCAGCCGTCGGGCGCGACCAAAATATTTCCTGGATTGAAATCCAGATGGCCCAGCGTATCGGGCAAGCCAGCTTGGAGAAGGGACGAACAAACCTCTTTAAGTCGGGTTCCCAGACGAGCCAGTTCGGTATCGGTCAAAGGTGCGGGCGTTGTTTTTTCCTGCGCAGCCATGAACTCTCCCATGCGATCCAGGAACGGGTCGATCTGCGCGGCAAGCGTTGGCAATCGCAGATCCTTGCACTGGCCTTCTAAAAGTTCTGCTTCTCTTCCGACCGAAAGCATTTGCAACTGCGCAAGGTCTTCGGCTGCTTTCGACCAGGCTGAAAACTGGGCGGTAGAGTCGAGCCTGGTTCCGGAAACTTCCTGGGTGAGCCACCCATTCCAAGCCGAATGAACGCCGAGAAGGCGGGGAACATAGCGCGGAACAAGCCGGGCGAGACAGGCGGCGACCGGCAATTCGTGACGGTTTGGCTCTCCAGTGGCTTTGAACCAGACGGCTGAGTGGTCCGTTTCCAAACGCACGAGGCTAAATGCGGGACTGGCGTTCCATTGCGTATAGTTGCCTGTAAGACGCTGGCCGAGCGGTGTAACTTGCTCCTTGACCCACTCCATTAGTTCCGCCAGCCAGCCTGGATTTGCGAACGGAGCCAGTCTTGGTTCGTTTCGGTAGGTATTTAGCTCCGCAAAGGATTTCTCAATGACCGCGTGGTCTTCGGCAGAGTCGGTCGATAAATTCCTCGCCTCGCCGAGTGGAATCCAGCAGGTTCCAGCCGAAGACATTTGGTTGTCTTGGGAGGCTTCCATCAGCGCGCATCGGGATGATTCACCTGCACTGGCCGGAAGAAACAGGCAATATCCGCGACATCCATACTGCGCGTAAAGCTCTGTCGTAAGTTGCTCCGCCGTCCTTTGTCCTCGCTGAATCTGGACAGAAGGAAGCGACCAGCCGCTTTCATAGCGCGCGAGCAGAAATTCCGATGCGTTTCGGCGCGTGACGATGAGTCGATAGGTGTCGCGCCCGCTGTTGTGAACAGAACCCACGGATCCCTCCCCTTGCTAGCGAAACAATCCAGTCATTCAACTAACCTCGAAGACGCCATGCTTTTGCAGGCTTTCGATGAACTCGAGAACGTCCACCTGCACTTCGCTGATATTCGCTCCAAATTCTCGGCTGATTTCTCGCGCGATCTGAGATGGTTCAACGCCGCATTGCAGCATTTGAAAGATCGCTGAGCCCATCCGGTTCAGGCCAAGAATCTGGCCGTGACGAATGTCGAGAAGAATGGCCCCGTCTTGGGTCACGCTCGTTCGAATTGCGTCAGAGATTCTGAACATCGCTTCCTCTATGACAGGTGACGCGCCGCGCTCGGTGCGACACCTCGTGTGCGGGTAAATTTCACATTACCGGGCTCGCAATTCCACAGAACCGTGCGTTTGTTCGCAGAGGAGAAGCCCAGCACGCAAACAGCTCTGAGGTCGAGAGATAGTGCGAGCGGTTTGAGCAGCTCCTAGCGCCGATGTTCGCGTCCAGGACTTATGGTCAGATGGGTTCGGGCTAAGGACTGGAAGCTAGGAATCCGAACGGGTTTGAAGGAGTCCGATCCGTTCACTCAAGAAGTGGCCGACCGCAGAAAGCGCGGGGTGCTAGGTGAAGCGCCTGAGAATCGCAGTCACCTGTCCCATAACCTCTGCGTCGGTCCCGTTCTTGAATTCACGCGGGCTGAATGCCTTTTCCGGATAAGGATGAACAATGACGAACCCACCTTCCAGGGTGCAACAGCCGCACAGGTAGCGGCCGTCCCTTGCGAGCAGAAGATACAAGGGCTGTTCCCAGAACGTCGTTCCGCGCCAAGGGACGGGCTTTCTGACGCGGCGGTTGATTGCGACAAACTCCGCATTTTCAAGCCAGGGGTGAATCGGGTTTGGATCTGCACCAACCCAGAACACATCGGAAAAAGAGAAGTTCGGGACCGATGTTATCTCACCGAGCGAGTTGCGCAGGAAGAGCGGTATTTCTTGCCATCGTTTGAGAAGCGTTTCCCAGAAGTCATTCGATCGTTCTTGCCCCAGTGTCTCGCGGGTCGCCCAGTCAGCCCTCGGTCCGGCAAATGGATATTCACGGGCAACCCATTCGTCGGGCATCGGTTCAGCGCCCGTTCCTTCCAGAGACAAACCGCTGGCACGAAGGAAGTCCCAAAAGCCAATCGAGTACAGGGCACATAGCGCAATGATTTTGTGGATCCGGCGCGGGGGAGCAGCCAGAGTCTCGTAGTCCGATAGCGTGCTTGCGGCAGCGAAATAGTGCGGATTAGCAAGCCTTCGGGCGATCGACCGCGTCATCTGCGATGCTTCCCTGAACGATAGGCCCGTGCGAACACGCGATCGCCGGATCCATTGTTTGAGGCTCATTTGTGAATCGATCGAGGGCAGGCGCTGGGGGTTATGAAAGGTCGAAGCCAGGAAGGGCGCGGGAGTAGAAGCGCGCTGAGGCAGTGAGCGGATCTCCGCATCGACCACACCCAGAATGCGCAATTCCCTGTCGAGGATCAGTTCGCCGGGCGAGAAGGGCAGCTGAGGCGAACGGACGCTGATCCTGTTATTGCCGAGCCAGGACAGGCGAGCGCAGGCAAAGCCTAGATCATGTTCAATGACAAAAATCCGTTTGTCGGAGTGGTTCTTTGCAGGTGATGGCGTTTCTTTCGCCCTTCTGGTATCGATCCGGATGATGCTTCCGGGACCAATATCCGGGAAAGCCAAGAAATCTTCCTCACCTACCTTGGCATACAGAAATCTTGCCTTACCGCCTGTGGGCAATTCCCTGGCGCGCAGCGGTGCGCTGCGGATCAGAAATTCTCCCAACGGCGCAATCGCTTCTCGGAACTGTGAGGCGGGTTTTCCCGCAAACCAGGGAATCCAGCTTTCCGTGTCGTAGACAGACGAATCCAGAATGGCCGTGCGATTCCTTGGGACCATGCACTGCAGCCTCGGAATTGTGTCGAGAGCGAATCCAAAAACCGCAAGCCAGTCGCTCAGGCGATAGTTTGTGATTCTGCTGAGCGCCAGCAGTTGTTGAATGCTGGGGGTCAAGCGGGATACGGCTAGGTCATAGTACAGGCTATGGGGAACAAAGGATGGAGACAGCCTTCCAAAAATCTCGGCGGA
>Ga0070764_10001242_pt1 | contig 10934 bp, 9 predicted proteins | sample HubBroMetageWRM4_FD_67287 | JGI IMG/M metagenome (GOLD analysis project Ga0070764, IMG submission 67287) | Warmed soil microbial communities from the Hubbard Brook experimental Forest, New Hampshire - Hubbard Brook CCASE Soil Metagenome WRM 4 | ecosystem: Environmental > Terrestrial > Soil >... | reverse complement strand
GCGAGTTGCACCACGCGGTCGAAGGCGAACACCATCTGGGTATACATCGGGTGCTCCACCCAGGTTGTGCCGTCCTGATCGAAGGTGGCAAAGCGTCGGTCAATCGGAACGAATGTCGGACTCGAAGGATCGGTTGTAGCGCGAACAAGATTGACGATCGCCTGCTTCGCCGGACCATCGTTCCACGCAGGTAGAGGATCGCTCTGCGCTTGCATGAGGAACGCAGACAGAAGGATAGCGAGCAACGCTAACCTTGTAGCAACCGCGTTATAGTTGCAATTCATCCCCAAGCGTTTTTTCATGAGCTGATAGTACCGGAAAAAGTCGCCGCCAGAATGAAAAAGGCTCGCCCGAGGCAAGCCTTTCGACCACTACAACGATCTGAAACTAGAAGGATCCTTCCAACCCCACAACCGCTCCCTGCTGCGTCAGGCGAAGACCGATGCGCGTCGCGGCCTGATTATTCACTACCAGCCGCGAACCCAGCGAGTATCCGGCATTCACGCTCAAATGCTTATTGATTGTGAATCCCAGATCGTTGGTCGTGGAAACGAAATTTCCATAGCCAAACAAATACATACCGTAGACGTTCCCCTCAACGAACAGGCGCGGCGAGTTGGTGATGTAGAAACGGTATTCGGGCCCGGCGACCGGAATCGGCGCTAGTAGCGATGCGCTGCCGTATGCCGAAGGCTGAAAGTTTCCGCCGCCGGTAACCTGGGCATGAGCCGACAACGAGGCTTTGGCGTTGAATAGGTCTATTTGCACGCCGACACCGAGATGTCCTCGCTGACGACGGATGATGTCATATTGATAGCCGGGCGCGTAGAGGTCGGCGCGCAGGTTGGCGCGCACGGCCGCCCCTACCTGATACGTTTGTCCCTGATAGGTAACCGTGCGGTTCAGCACCGCGTTTCGGGATTGCTGGAACGGGCTGTAGGTGAAAGTCAGGTGATTCTTGTGAGTGAAGTGCCAGTCAAGCACTCCGGTGAAGGTCGAATAGTTGCCGAAGCCCAGATCGTGCTGCAAATCGATGCGGTCGGTACTGTCCGAACCTTGAAAACTCCCGGACGGGCTGGAGTAGAACCAGAATAGGTCTCCTCGCACCTTATAGTTGTCGTACTCGTCTGAGTCATCGCCCGCATGTAGCAGCGGCGCGGCTGTAAGAAAGGCAAATACGAAGGCGGCAACAAGAAAACTGCCGCGGCAGAGACGATGGCGTAAGCTAGGGGACACGACCAGCTCCTATAGCAGGGCTAGTCAACTCTACCGTGAATAATCCCTGAGAAAAATACCCCTTCCGTGGAGTATCCGAACAGGCAAGACAAGTTTCGAACCAGTCTGCATATCCTATTCAACAGTTCCTATTTCGTTCCTGGCTCGATTCGGACAACCCTGCTGCCGTATACCCGCTTGTTACTACCAACCTGGGTATCCGAGAGCCTGATCCGACTCTCAAATTTGCTGGAACCATCATTGCGCCCCCGGCCCAAAAGGGAACTCGTGAAAACAAAAGTTGCCGTCTCGTAGATGGCGCCAGGACTCACCGATCAACAGGAAGAAGTGAAGCTGACGGCGGCAGCGGCCATCGCCCAGTTGTCGGCGTTGCGCATGGATTCGATCGACGCCAGAAACGGCAACTTTTGTAGGAAATGCCAAAGCCCTTAGCGGGGCATAGTAAGTGCTACAACTAACCAGCCTAGGTCGATTGGTCTCGCGCACCCAACGTGTCGGCTTTTCGCAATTCGGGGAACATCCACGCCCATAAGGCAACCACCATAAGCGTACCGATGCCACCTATCAGAACCGCCGGAACCGCACCGAACCACTGTGCAGTAATGCCTGACTCGAATTCGCCAAACTCATTCGATGTACCGATGAAAATGGAATTTACAGCACTGACGCGGCCGCGCATTGCGTCCGGCGTGGCCAGTTGTACCAGCGTGCCACGCACTATCACGCTCACCATGTCGGCGGCCCCAACAAAGAAGAGGGAAATGACAGAGATGATCAAATTACGCGACAGACCGAATGCGATCGTAAAGGCGCCGAACCCAGCCACGCACCACAGCATGGTTGCGCCTGCTCGCCTCCGCAAAGGACGATTTGCCAGCGCCAGTGCCGTCAACAACGCGCCTACTCCTGGGGCGCTGCGCAGAATACCCATGCCCCACGGACCTGTGTGCAGAATCTCCTGCGCATACACCGGCAGAAGCGCAACCGCTCCACCCAGGAGTACAGCAAATAAATCCAGGGATATCGAACCGAGGATGAGCTTGTGCTCCCAAATGTAGCGAAAGCCGGCCAAGACCGTGTCGAGACTCACAGGCTCGCGTTTGCTTGGTGAGGAGCGCAACCGAATCTTGGACACTGCAAAAATCGAGATGATCGCTGCTACTAGAGAGGACAGATACACCGCAGCAGGTCCGCGAAATGCCGCGTACACCAAACCACCTAGTGCAGGACCAATAATGGTTGCGGCTTGAAACACCGTCGAGGACCAAGCGACAGCGCTAGGAAAATCCTCCTCTGAGACGATCGACGGAACCATCGATTGCCCGGCCGCCCCATTGAAGGCCCTCTCGATCCCAACGATCACGAGCGCGCCATAAATGGCGTGAACCGAAGGGTTGCCCCGGATGGTCAGCCATAGCAGCATCGCTGACGACAAACCGAGCAAGGCGTAACAGACAGCGACAATATTTCGCCGGTTAAATCGATCCGCAACATGGCCCGCGGCCAGAAATAGCAGAAGAATGGGCGCGAATTGCACCAGACCTACTAGTCCCAGATCCAGAGGACGGCGAGTGATCTCGTAGACTTGCCAGCCGACGGCCACAGACTGCATTTCGCTCGCCGTCACGGTGAATAGGCGTGCGAGTTGATATCGCCGGAAGTCTGGGTACCGAAAGGCGGCTCTTGCGGTGGATTGTGGCTCTGTAATTGCCACTTCCTAGGATGTACCTGAAAGGAAATGGCGGGGTCGACGGGACTCGAACCCGCGGCCTCTGCCGTGACAGGGCAGCGTTCTAACCAACTGAACTACGACCCCGCTATTGTGCGGTAGCGGAACCGCTTACGCGATCGCTGACTGACCAGCGAACGATTTCGATTGTAACAGAAGTTGCTGCGCGCGTCAGATGCTGAACTCGCTTGAAACTTCTGGCGCGTGCTTCCTGCGATCCCCTGAGTGTTGCGAACGTCTGGGATCGTGGTGGGCAGTGCAGGGCTCGAACCTGCGACCTCCTGCTTGTAAGGCAGGCGCTCTAACCAACTGAGCTAACCGCCCGACTGCCCATATTGCGGCATACGAGCAACGTGTTTGAGTTTACATGAGGCCCTCTGCGCGAGTAAACCAGCGCCGCTACGTACGATTGCTGAATTCGATCAGTAGTTGCAGGCGCTGCAGCGCGTGTCCGCTGTCGATGGCATAGGCAGCGAGCGGTACTGCCTCTCCGATTTTATCGGCATGACCGGCGGCAACGAGCGCAGCCGCGGCATTCAGCAGGACCACATCGCGACGGCACGAGCGTTCGCCTCCGAGGATAGCGCGAATGATGTCGGCGTTGGCTGTCGCGTCGCCTCCGGCAAGCTCCCCCAGCGTCGCACGCTGAAGTCCGAAATCTTCTGGCGCGACTTCGTACACGCGGACCGCTCCATCGCGAACTTCCGCAACTTTGCTCGGCCCGGTGATGGTGATTTCGTCGAGTCCGTCGTGACCATGTACAACCAGCGCACGCTTTAACCCAAGTTCATTCAGTGCCTGCGCCAGCTTCTCCACCAGATCGAGCGAATACACGCCGACCACCTGCGCCGACGCCTTGGCAGGATTTGTAAGCGGGCCGAGCAGATTGAAGACAGTCCGCAATTTCAAGTCTCGCCGCACCGGCTGCACGTATTTCATCGCCGAATGCATGGCCGGCGCATACAGAAACGCGATGCCCGAATGCTCCAGGCAGGCGGCAATTCGCGCGGGAGGAAGATCGATGTTGACGCCAAGCGCCTGCATCACGTCCGCCGACCCGCACTTGGAACTGATGCTGCGATTGCCGTGCTTGGCGACCCTGACGCCCGCCCCCGCGATGGTGAGGGCCGTTGCCGTCGAAATGTTGAACGTGCCGCTAGTGTCGCCGCCAGTGCCGCAGGTATCCACCAGCGCGTCGCGGCCCGTGCCGCTCAGATCGAGAGCTTCGCCGTCCTGCGACTTCAGCGACGTCGCCTCGGCTCGGATCGCTTGCGCAAAGCCGACGATCTCTTCGACGGTCTCACCTTTCATATGCAGGGCAACCAGCAACGCTGCAATCTGCGCGTCTGTGGTTTTCCCGCGCAGAATCTCCGCCATGACCGCGCGAGCTTCATCGCGAGTCAACGAGGCGCAGTGATTAGCCAGCTTGTGCAATGCGTCGACGATCATGGAATCGGCGTGCCTTGCTGGTTAGCTTACCATTCACGCGACGCACGCGGCCGGAGCGCGAAGACGTGCGATATTACTAGGGTGAAGTTTATTTTCCCACTGCACGGTATGACGCTTGCGCTGGTTCTGCTCACTGCCAGCGCGGCAGCACAGAATGCGTATCTCGGGATGGACCGCAATGAATATCCCGGCGACGACGCAATGAAAGCGCTGCGTGGCACGTTTGCTTTTACCGGCTACTGGCTGAACGATCCTCCCGGAGAGGACAGCGACACCTGGTTAGGCAAACGCCACTCGCTCGAATCGCAGGGCTACGGATTTCTCTTACTGTTTAACGGCCGCGAATACGCGTATCTCAAGAAGTCGGGGAACCCGGCTGGAGTCGGCAAGAGTGACGCCGCCACAGCCGTACAGGCAGCACGGCGTGAGGGCTTTCCGACGAGTGCGGTGATCTTCCTCGACCAGGAACAGGGTGGCCGCATGCTGGAGGAGCAACGCGCCTATATTCACGCCTGGGTCGACGGCGTGACCCACGGTGGATACCGCGCCGGGGTCTACTGCTCAGGGATTCCATTTCGCGAGTCGGCTGGGATTTCTGTGATTACGGCGAACGACATTCGCGATCACGCGGGCGCTCGCAAAATCGAGTTCTTTATCAGCAACGATCAGTGTGGCCCTTCGCCGGGCTGTGTGTTTCCTAGGAATGCGCCGGCTTCGTCAGCCAGCGGTGTGGCATTCGCCGAGGCATGGCAATTCGCGCAATCACCGCGGCGTCCGGAGATGACCGCTGCCTGCCGGCAAACCTATGCAGAGGACGGCAACTGTTATCCCCCGGGGGTGTCGCTCACGTCGGGCTTGCACATCGATGTCGACACAGCGAACTCGGCTGATCCCTCACACGCGAGGGCGCGCTAGGTAATGAAGAAAACGTCAAGGCCGTCTACGGAAGAAATCCAGAGCGCCGCTTTGTTGCTGCGCGCCGGAAAACTGGTGGCCTTTCCGACCGAAACGGTCTACGGGTTAGGCGCCAACGCATTCGACGGGGAAGCGGTTGGGCGCGTCTTTGAAGCCAAAGGCAGGCCGTGCAACAGCCCCATCATCGTTCACGTCGACAGCACTGAGATGGTTCCCACTGTGGTTGCCGAGTGGCCGCAGACGGCTGAGGCCCTCGTGGAAAGATTCTGGCCTGGGCCGCTGACGCTGGTGCTGAAGAAGCAGCCGGCCGTCCCCACGATTGTTACTGCAGGACTCGAAACGGTCGGTGTCCGGATGCCGTCGCACCCGGTTGCACTGGCACTCATTGAAGCGGCGCAGCTTCCCATTGCTGCGCCCAGCGCAAATCGCTTCACCCAGCTCTCGCCGACGACCGCTGAACACGTTCGCCATGGGCTCGGCGACCGCGTCGATTACATCCTTGACGGTGGCCCCTGCACGGTCGGCATCGAGTCGACCGTGTTGTCGCTCGCCGGTGATGTTCCGGTGCTGTTGCGGCCCGGCGGAATTTCACGCGAGCAGATCGAAGAGGTGATCGGCTCGATTTCGCATCCGTCAGAAACCAAGGCCGGGGCCCATCCGTCGCCTGGAATGCATCCGCGGCACTACAGTCCGCGCACGTCGTTGTTACTCGTTCACGACGGAGCGATACCAAAGCAGGGAATCGGAGCCTACCTGCAATTGCATTCGGCCCCCCGCGACGCGGCGCGAAAACTCGTAATGATGCCACCGGACGCCACGGCTTACGCCGCGCAGCTTTACCGCGTCCTCCACCAACTGGATGCGCAGAACCTCGATTGGATTGCCGTCGACATGCCCAATGATGAACCCGAGTGGGAAGCCGTGCGCGATCGACTCAAGCGCGCCGCGACTTCGGAAACGAAGGAGCCGCGCTGAGCGAGACACCTTCCAACCCTTCCCAGCAACCAACTGCCCCTGGCCTGCTGCGTCAGGTTGGCCTGTTTGACGCCACCATGATCGTCATGGGCGGCATTGTGGGCGCCGGCATCTTCATCAATCCCTACGTTGTTGCCCAGCAGGTGCACACACCGCTGCTCATCTTGGGCGCGTGGGTCTTGGGCGGAATCATCGCGATATTGGGCGCGTTCGTCTACGCCGAACTTGCAGCCCGGCGGCCGGCCGTCGGCGGGCAATACGCTTATCTGCGAGAGGCATTTCACCCCGTGGTCGGTTTTCTCTACGGTTGGGTGCTGCTGCTGGTTATCCAGACTGGCGGCATGGCCGCGGTGACCGTCACGTTTGCGCGCTACCTGCTCGAACTCACAGGCTGGCATCTATCAGAACGTCTTATCGTCGTCGTGACTCTCGTTGTACTGACGATTATCAACTGCCTCGGCGTGAAGCTCGGCAGCCGCATGCAAAGCGTCCTGATGCTGCTGAAGATCGCTGCTATCGCCGGCCTCATCGGCGCGGGCCTCTTCCTGGTGGGCTCGCCACAGCCGATGCTGCATCCCGCTCTCGACCGGCCGCCCTCATTCGATCTGCTGACGGCTGTCGGCGCAGCCATGGTGCCCGTGTTGTTCGCGTTCGGCGGATGGCAGACGACCAACTTCATCGCCGAAGAGATCAAGGATCCGCGCAGAAATCTCTCTCGCGCTCTTGTTCTCGGCGTCGCGGGCGTTGTCGTCTTATACGTTGGGGTGAACTTTGTTTGTGTGCGAACGTTAGGGCCGCAAGGGCTCGCCGAAACGCGCGTTCCTGCGACCGCGGTTATGCGTGTTGCCATGGGCGATGGTGGAGCCCGGCTCATCGCTTTGGGTATCGCCGTTTCGACGCTCGGATTTCTCAGTCAATCGGTGCTAACCGCACCTCGCGTTTACTTCGCCATGGCGCGCGATGGCCTGTTCTTTCGCAGTGTCGCCAAGCTGACAAAGCACACTCACGTGCCCGCGTTGGCGATCGTTCTGCAAAGCGTATGGACCACCGTCGTCGCACTGTCCGGCCGTTATGACCAGATCCTGAACTACGTGGTCTCGATGGACTTTCTCTTCTTCGGACTGACCGGCGCCAGCCTCTTCATCCTCCGTAGCCGGGACACCCAATCCAGCGAAAACGCTGGCTATCGCGCACCGGGGCATCCGTTTACCACCGGCCTATTTGTCCTGGCATCATGGCTGGTGGTTATCAATACGATTTACAAATATCCAAAGAACAGCCTGCTCGGGATGTCGATTCTGGTGCTGGGTCTGCCGGTTTATGCATTCTGGGCGGCAAAACTGAAATCGGGAGACGTAGAGATCTAATGCCTTCGCGCACTCATGCCACTTCTCCGTACATGGAATTCGCCAAGCGCCGCTCTGCCGCCAAGTACAACCTGGCAACTAGCGGGATCATGAGCTATCCGCTGGCGGAGCTGCCGGTGACCATCGACGACCTGGAGATCAACGGTCCCACATTGTATGGGTACGCCCCGCTGCTGGAGCGACTGGCCAAGCTCAACGACGTCACTCCAGATTGCGTCGTCACCGCGGCCGGAACTTCGATGGCCAATCATCTCAGCCTGGCAGCAACCCTCGAATCAGGCGATGAAGCCCTTGTGGAGTTTCCAACCTACGAACTGCTGCCGAGCACGCTGGAGTATCTCGGTGTCGGTATCCATTACTTTGAGCGGCGGATGGAAGACGGCTTTCGCGTCGATCCCGAAGCTGTGGAAGCCAAGCTCACACCTCGCACCCGCGTCATCGTTTTGACCAACCTGCATAATCCTACCGGCGCGTTGATCGACGAAGCGACGTTGCGCGCCGTAGGCGATATCGCCAAGAAGCACGGTGCATACGTTCTAGTGGATGAGGTCTATCTCGAGGCAATGTATGAAAGCCGTCCGCGCCCCGCCATTCACCTCGGCGACCAGTTTCTGGTGACCAGCAGCCTAACCAAGGCTTTTGGCCTGAGCGGCCTGCGTTGCGGCTGGGTGCTGGCCAACCCGGAACTCACCCGCCGCATGTGGCACATCAACGATCTGTTCGGAGTGAATGCTGCTCACCCGGCAGAGTTGATAAGCGTCATCGCTGTCGACCACCTCGACCGTGTAATCCGTCGAGCCAAAGCCCTACTGAATTCGAACCGGCCAGTCCTGCATGATTTCCTGAAGTCGCGTGATGATCTCACGTACCTCTGGCCTGAGTTCGGGACCATCATCTTTCCCAGGCTGGCTCAGGGAACCGTGGAAGCACTCGACAAACTCCTACGCGAGAAGTATGAAACCGCGGTTGTTCCCGGCAGTTATTTCGATATGCCGCAGCACTTCCGGATCGGCATCGGCGGCGAACCAGAGATGACTCGTATCGCGCTTGAAAGGCTGGGTGCGGCGCTCGATGAACGGCGCTCACGGCGATAATGGCTTGTCCGCCAACACTTTTTCGGAGCAGCGACTTACTTGTATAATGGAATGCGCCGGCAACGATTACCCGCGCCGGGCAGGTCACTCCTTCTACGTGGGGCTATAGCTCAGCTGGGAGAGCGCATCGTTCGCAACGATGAGGTCGTCGGTTCGATCCCGACTAGCTCCACCAAATCAATATGTTGCAGAGATCTTCAGGTACGTCGAGTCCCGCAGAAATTTCTCAGCGCAGAGGACTTTCTTTGGAAACTCGGTTACAAAAAATGGGTTCCAACGTATAGTCATTGTGAGCGGGGGTCGTTACCGAACCTTGAACCGAATCTTCATGCGCAATGAAACGCTGTGGCGAGCCACCCTGTTGTGGCTATGCTCCCTGGTGTTTTTCTTTGCTTTGCATGCCAAGCTTGCGGTCTACAACGGCGATGCGCCAGCCAAGGTCACCCCGTCCACCGCATCCAAGCTTTGGGTCAGCAGCCAGAAGATGGAATCGCAGACCCTGGAGTCGGCTGGCGTCGTACTGTTCTGGATCGCCTTCACCAGCCTGTTCAGCCTCTATCTCCATCGTGAACCCCGAGTCCAAAGCGTTTTCGTAACCCCTCCGCCAACTCTCTTTCCTCAACGGCACCTTCGTCGTTTTTTACGTCCTCCTCCGGTCCAAGGCTAGTTTCCCACTCGTCCTAATTCATTCTTCCCCTGGGTTTCGGCGTTTGCGCAGACGATTGGTCTTCAATTGACCAGAATCTCTGCTGAGCAAATCGGCTTGATGGAATAAGGAAGGCGCCATGTCAGTTCTGACTGAAGAAAACCCGGTGGCTGCCCGCGCGAATCGCAAATGGATTCTGCTGGCAGTTACGGTTATCTGTCTTGTCGTTATATTTGTTGTCGTCAAACGTGGCCGCGCAAGCGACGAACACAGTGCCGCGGTCACGGACACTGAGTCGCATCGTATTTATGCTGCCGTGGCACCGGTGGAGCGGAGGACGGTCTCGAACCAGCTCTCCATCGCCGGCCAGTTCATCCCCTACCAGAATGTCGAATTGCATGCCAAGGTGGCGGGATACATCAAGCACATCTACGTTGACATCGGTGACAGGGTACACACCGGCGAGGTTCTGGCCGTGCTGGAAATTCCAGAGCTGGTCGCACAGGTAGATGAAGCTACTGCGTCCGTGCATCACGCCGAAGAAGAGATCCAGCGCGCCGGGAGCGAGGTGTCGCGCGCCGAAGCCGACAATATCGCTCTCCACTCCAACTCCGTCCGTCTGATGAACACAGACAAGGTGAGGCCCGGCCTTATCGCTCAACAGGAACTCGACGACGCCAACGCGAAAGACCGCGCTTCGCAGGCCCAGGTGGATGCTGCCAAATCGTCGCTGTCGGCTGCGCAACAGGAGCTGCAAGTGGCCCGAGCCAACGAGCAGCATTTCTCGGCACTCAGCGACTATTCGCGGATCATCGCTCCCTACGACGGCGTTGTGACCTGGCGCTTCTCGGATACCGGGGCACTGGTCCAGGCCGGGACCTCGAACACGAGCGGTCTCCCTGTAGTGACGGTTGCGCAGGTCGATTTGTTGAGACTGCGCATTCCGGTGCCGGAGTCGCTAGCTGCCAAAGTTCGCATTGGAGACTCGGCCGATGTGCGAGTGCAGGCGACGGGCGAACACTTCACCGGTAAGGTCACGCGCTTCACCGACGCGCTCGATCCCTCGACTCGCACCATGCAGGTGGAAATCGATGTTCCCAATCCAAACTTTCGCCTGCAGCCCGGAATGTACGCCGACGTGACTTTGCTGGCCAACAGCCGCAGCAACACGCTGACGATTCCAGTGGAAGCCATCGAGCGCAACGGCGACAAAACCAGCGTGCTGGTTCTGGACGCTGACAATCGCGTGCAGCGCCGCGAGGTCGAACTGGGAGTGGAAAGCTCCAATCACGCTGAAGTGCTCAGCGGCTTACGGGACGGCGAGAAAGTGCTGGTCGGCAATCTCGGAAGCTATCAAGTGGGCGAAGAGGTTCAGCCCAAGCCCAGCGCCTTGGCCCCGGATGAGAACGAGGGAGGCGAAAACTAGCCATGTCAGAATTCGCCGTCAAATACCCATTCTTCATTTTGATGTTGTGCCTCGGCATCATCGTGGTCGGCGTGACCACCGTCGCTCGTATGCCGGT
>Ga0070764_10001240_pt1 | contig 10942 bp, 10 predicted proteins | sample HubBroMetageWRM4_FD_67287 | JGI IMG/M metagenome (GOLD analysis project Ga0070764, IMG submission 67287) | Warmed soil microbial communities from the Hubbard Brook experimental Forest, New Hampshire - Hubbard Brook CCASE Soil Metagenome WRM 4 | ecosystem: Environmental > Terrestrial > Soil >... | reverse complement strand
TGATCATCGGCTCGGCCGCCATGCTGGGCAGGCAGTTTGACTGGGCTCTGCTGGCGCGAATCTCCGGTGGTTCCGAATCCGACACCCTGGACGTGCTGCAGCAGGCCCACCGGCTCCAGCTCATCGAGCCAGTTGCAACCGACCTCGGCTGGTTCAGGTTCCGGCACAGCCTGACCCGCGCGGCGATCATGTCTGAGCTGCTGCCGCCCGAGCTCGCCCGTCAGGCCGCACGCGCGGCCCAGGAGGTGGAGAAGCTTCATCCGGACCTGCCCGGGCCATGGTGCGAGCTCGCCGCCGAGCTGCGCACGACCGCTGGCCAGCCGGTCGATGCGGCCCGCCTGCTAGTGACGGCCGGCCGTCGTGCCCTGCGGCAGGGCGCTATTCGCAGTGCGGTTACCTCGCTCCGGAAGGCACGTGACCTCGCTGACGAGCTATCCGAGCAAGACGTCGGGGCGCTGCCCAGCGACATCGACGAGGCACTGGCCGAAGCCCTCGCCCTGGCGGGAGATTACGGTCAGCTCGACCAGCTGCTGACGGACCTGCTGGCCCGGCTCGATGTAGCGGGCGCGGACCGGGAGCGAGCGGCCTTCATCCTCCTGCGGGCCGCCAGCTCGCTGCCGATGGACCATTGCCAGACCGCTGCCGAACGGATCGCCATGGCCGGTGACCTCGCCAGCGATCTCAGCAACCCCGAGCTGAGCAGCCGTATAGACGCCATCAGCGCGCGCACGGCCCTGGTGTTCGGCGATCTCGATCGCGCCAGCCGGCTTGCCCGCCGTTCTCTGGCGGCGGCCGAGGAAGCCGGCCTGACCGGGTGGGCCGCCGAGGTCGCGGTCGTGTCGCTGACCGTCATAGGCCACCGCCTGCGCACCAGCAACCTGGCCGACGCCCGCGCGGCCTATCAGCGGGCCTACGAGATCGCCGACGAGCACGAGCTCGGCGTGTCGCGGATCCGGGCATTGCATGGCCTGGCCACTGTCGACCTGCTGGCCGACGGTCACACCAGCGCACTCATCGACGCCCAGCAGCTCGCGCACGAAGCCGGCTTGCTGTCCATCGCGTCGATCATCGACCTGCAGCTCGCCAACGTCTGGAGCGTGGGCACCGACCTGGATCAGGCCCTCATGGCGGCCATCCGGTGCGAGCACGCGGCCCGGCGGCTGGCCTCACCGCAGCTGGAGGCCATCGCGATCACGCATCAGATCCTGGTGCACGGCATCCGCGGCGCTAGCCGGCATGCCAGCCACGCGGCCCGCCGTGCGGAGGCCGAGGTGCCTGGCGATCCCACGATCATGATGGCTGTCACCTGCCAGGGTCGCGTCCCCGCCGAGCTCTTCCGCGACAACATCGCGGAGGCCGTCCGGCTCAGCGCCGGAGCCGACAGCTACCGGGAGCAGGTTCTCAGCACACCCGAGCGAGCACTGGGCTTCTTTTCCTCAGCCCAGGCGCCGCTGGTCGCCCGCGGGTGGGCCTGGGGCCTGCATGCTGTCCTCCAGGCCGTCAGCGGCGGTAACGTCGCCGCCGCGATCGAGCTGGCGACGGCCGCGCAGGCCAATGACGGCTGGAATCGCGGCTGGCTTGCCTATGCCGAGGCCGTCGTGGCGGGACGGCAGGGGCGCCCGGGCCAGGCAACGACCCTGGCGGCCGAGGGCGCCACTCTGCTCGCGCCCTTTGCCCCGTGGTGGAATCACCTGGCGCACCGCCTCGTAGCCCGCGAGGCTCTGCACGACGAGTGGGGCCAGCCGGTCGGCTGGATGCGCAACGCGGCCGAGGCGTTCGAGGCATCCGGGCACCCGCAGCTTGCCTCGGCGTGCCGCGGAATCCTGCGCCAGACCGGCGAGCGCGTACCCCGCACTGGCCGCGGAGTCGCGCAGGTACCACCGCAGATGCACGGACTCGGCGTGACCAGCAGGGAGATGGACATCTACCTGCTCGTCGGCCAGGGCTGCTCGAACGCGGAGATCGCGGAGCGGCTCTTCATATCGCCCAAGACCGTGGAGACCCACATCGCCAGCCTCGTAGCCAAGACCGGGCAGACCGGCCGGCGGCAGCTCGTCGCCCACGCGGCCCGCTTTATCGGCCCGTGACCTCTGCTGCTCAGAAGCGGCGGAGCCTGACCCGGGTCACGGCATGGTCGGCTGCCTTGTGCAGGACCAGCGTGGCCCGCGCCCGGGTCGGCTGGATGTTCTCGATCAGGTTGACCTCGTTGACGGTCTTCCACACCTCGATGCCGAACGCGTCGACCTCCGCGGCGCTGATCTGGGTGAGCTGCCGGAACGCGGAGCTCGGGTCGGTAAAGGCAGAGTCCCGCAGCGCCTGCAGCCGGCTCAGGAACCACTGGCGGATGTCATCGGGCCGGGCGTCGACGTAGATGGAGAAGTCGAAGAAGTCAGCCAGCGCGAGCGATCCTGACGGGTCTGGCTGCAGCACGTTGATGCCCTCGAGGATGAGAACATCGGGCTGCTGCACCGTCTGGCTCTGGCCCGGCACGATGTCGTAAGCCAGATGTGAGTAGACCGGAGCGGAGACCTCAGGGACTCCGCGTTTCACCTGCTGGACGAACCGCAGCAGGGCTCGCCGGTCATAGGACTCGGGGAACCCCTTGCGCGCGGCCAGGCCGCGCTGCTCGAGCACGGAATTCGGGTAAAGGAAACTGTCTGTCGTCACCAGCGCGGTCCGCGGCTGCTGCGGCCAGCGCGCAATCAGCGTCCGCAGCACACGCGCGGTCGTGGACTTGCCGACGGCAACGCTGCCGGCCACGGCAACGATGAAAGGCGCGGGCGGCATCTGCTCGCCGAGGAACCCGCCGACCGTCTCCCGCAGGCCCGCGCTCGCCTCGTAGTACAGCCGCAGCAGCCGGCTCAGCGGCAGGTAGATGTCCTCCACCTCGCCGATCTTGATCGGGTCGGCGCGACCCCTCAGCTCATCCAGCTCGTCCGGGGTCAGGGACATCGGCGTGCTGGCGCGCAGACCTCGCCAGGTCTGCCGGTCCAGGTCAACGTATGGTTCATCACCGCCGCCGCTAGTCACTGTCTCAACCTAGGGGATCGGCGGAGCCTGCTCCGGCCGGGCCGCCGCCCCCGGTCCCGTCTTTGCCTGAGCCGTGGCCATCCAGGAGACTGGCCGGGACGCGCTGACGCCATGTCGGCCGGATTCTCGCCAATCCCGGCCTGCGCGACCGCGTCCAGGCCGTCGTCCTCGCCTGCGAAAGCGGGTTCGTGGTCCCAGACCCGCCGCCAGCGTGAACCTGGCCGGCGCGCGGCAGGCGATCTTGCTCAGGGGACTCCAGGCCCTGCTGCCGATCGCGCGCTGTTAGCCTGGGCTGGGTGAGTGGCATTGATGCGGCTCGGCCGGGCGTGCCCGATCCTGGCGGTTTGCTCGGTATCCGTCCGGTGGCCGATGATCAGTGGGCGATCGTGGCCTGGCTATGGCAGGCGTTCCGGCATGACCTGGCACTCATTGTCAACGGGCTTCCCTACGCCGACGGCCGGTACCAGGCGGCGCCGCTCGCGCAGTTTCCCTCGCCTGATGGCGCGGGGTACCTGGCCTGGCGGGCTCATCCCAGGACGGGAGAGGACGCGCCGGTGGGATTCGCGCTGATTGACGGGCTTACCGGCGACCATCGGTCGGTGGCCGGTTTCTGGGTGGCTCCGGCCGTGCGCGGTGAGGGCGTCGGGCGCCAGCTGGCGGTCGAGGCGCTCTCCCGGCATGACGGCCCCTGGTCGATCGGCTTCCAGCATGACAACCTGGCCGCGGGCAGATTCTGGAGAGGCATAGCCGACATAGCGTTCGGGCCAGGACAGTGGTCGGAGGAACAGCGGCCCGTGCCAGGGAAACCGCAGGTCCCGCCGGACCACTTCATCAAGTCCGGTGTATCCGTGCAGCAACCCGCTGGAGGCGCAGTGACAGAGCAGGACCCCGACCAGCCAGCCGAGCAGTTCCGCCGTGACCGCCACGAGCATGGCGGTGCTCCGGCGCACCCCGATGATGACCGCCTGGCCCGGCTGACCGAAGAAGAGCGGGTGGCAGCCGGCCTCGATGATTACGACCCGGACGAGGTGCCGCCCGCAACCGACGCGCCGCCGGAATGGGATGTTACCCAGACCGAGGTATACCAGGAGGAACGGGCCGAGATCCGTCGCGAGTTCGACAAGGATGAGCTGCAGATCGAGGGCGAGCGCGACCCGCTCCCGCCGACACATTACGACCGGTAGACCTGGCGGGACGCATAGCGCGAATCCGCTATCCGCTGCCGGCCGGCGGATCGCGGGAGGACGGGACGATCATGACGAGCCAGCCGCCTGGTCCGCTCGGCCCTGACGTCGCGGTGACGCACATCCTGGTGGTTTCGGACCCGGCGCGGTCGCGGGATTTCTGGGTCGACGTCCTGGGCGCGGAGCTCTACCGCGAGTACGGCGGAACCAGCGTCGTACTGCGATTCGCCGGAACCTGGCTGCTGCTGGTCAGCGGCGGCGGGCCGACGGCCGACAAGCCCGCCGTGGTCTTCCAGCCACCCGCCGATGCTGACCTGGTCAGTCACGCGATGACGGTGCGGGTGGCGGACTGCCAGGCAGCGTATGAGGCGCTGCGGTCCAGAGGAGCCGCGTTCCTCACGCCGCCGCATGACTGGGGCGCCGAGATCCGCTGCTTCCTGCGCGATCCGGACGGCCACCTCGTGGAGCTCAGCCAGTCCACCGGCACCTGACGGTGCATACGTTCAGTCGAGGCAGAACTCGTTGCCCTCGATGTCCTGCATCACCAGGCACGACTCGTTGTCCTCGTCGGCAGTCAGCAGTCGCACGCGTACCGCGCCGAGTGGGACGAGTCGTGCGCACTCGGCCTCGAGTGCGGCCAGCCGCTCCGCACCCGCGAGCCCTGTGCCGACCCGCACGTCAAGGTGCAGCCGGTTCTTGACGACCTTGCCTTCGGGAACGCGCTGGAAATACAGTCGCGGGCCCGCGCCGGAGGGATCAGTGCACGCGAACCACGAGTCCCGATCCTCAGGCGGCACCGAGCGCTGGAAATCGTCCCAGGTGGCAAACCCCTCCGGCGGCGGCGGTACGACGTACCCCAGGACCTCGCACCAGAACCGGGCGAGGCGCTCGGGTTCGGCGCAGTCGAAGGTGACCTGGATCTGCCTGACTGATGCCATCGGTCCACCATAGAGGGCCGGCCCGGCCCTCGCCGCGCGGGTCGCCGTCGCCCGCGCGGGGTGGGCCGGCGCGGATCTAGGTGCTAGGTGTAGTCGCCGTCGGCGTGCGGGCAGTACGGGGCCTCGAGCCGGGCTGTCTCGTCGTCGGTCAAGACGACATCCAGCGCCGGGATCGCCTCGCCGAGGTGATGGGGCTTGGTCGCGCCGATGACGGGCGCGCTGACGCCGGGCCGGCCAAGGAGCCAGGCCAGCGCGATCTGGGCTGACGGCAGGGACCGCTCGCTGGCGATCGCGCGCACCGCGTCCGCGACATCGAAGTCAGCAGCCCGGGTTCGGAACCGGTCATCGGAGCCGGATCGGAGGGTGCGGCCCTCGCCGCCGCGCTCGCGGGTTCCGGCCAGCAGGCCGCGCGCCAGCGGACTGTAGGGGATCAGGCCGACGCCCTGATCACCGCAGAGCGGGATCATCTCCCGCTCGTCCTCGCGGTTGACGAGGTTATAGCGGTTCTGCATCGACACGAAGGTGGTCCAGCCGGCTGCCAGGGCGGCGTGCTGAGCTTTGGCGAACTGCCAGGCGCGCATGGTCGAGGCGCCGATGTAGCGTGCCTTGCCGTCGCGCACCACGTCGTCCAGCGCGGCCATCGTCTCCTCGATGGGCGTCTCGTCGTCCCAGCGGTGAATCTGGTAAAGGTCGACGTGGTCGGTCCCGAGGCGCCGGAGCGAGGCGTCGATGCTGGCCAGGATGTGCTTGCGCGACAGTCCGCGGTCGTTCGGGCCAGGTCCCGTCGGGTAATAGACCTTGGTGGCGAGGACGTAGGCATCGCGACTGCGGAAGAGCTTTCCGAGCAGCCGCCCGGTGATCTCTTCGCTCGCGCCATTCGAGTACATGTCGGCGGTGTCGAAGAACGTTATGCCTGCTTCGACCGCCTGGCGGACGATGGGCTCGGCCTCGTCCTCGCGCAGAGCCCAGTCCTGCGCGGCCGGGTCGCCGTAGCTCATCATGCCCAGGCCGATCCGCGAGACCTTGAGCCCTGATCGGCCGAGGCGCACGTATTGCATGCCAGCTCCTGTCATTTCGTCTGCGGGTTCTGGTGGAGGGCCACGCCGGCAATGACGAGGCCGATGCCCAGCAGGTCCTGAGGGGTCGGGACCTGGCCGAGGACGACGAGCCCGACGACGGCGGCCGTGGCCGGCAGGAGCGCGAGCATCAGCGCGAACGTGGCGCGCGGAAGCCTGGCCATGGCGAGCTGGTCGGTTACGTAAGGGATCACCGACGAGCAGACCCCGACGCCGATCGCCCACAGCAGCCAGAGGGGGCGGGCAAACGCCGGGATGGCGCTGGGCAGCCCGGCCGGGATGGCGATGACGGCGGCGACGAGCATCGCGGCGCCGAGCTGGTCGATGCCGTTCATGGATCCCGCGGCGGGCCGGCTGCCGTCAGCGGAGACATTGGCGATCTTGTGACCGAGGGTGACGTAGAGCATGAACCCGGCGCAGTTGGCGAAGGCGAAGATGAACCCGAGGGCGTCGCCGTTCAGTCGCAGGGCGGTGAGCGCGATGACCCCGCCCACAGCGAGGGCAAGGGCGAGGAGGTTTCTTCTCGTCCGGGCTCCCAGCGCGGCCAGGACGACGGTGCCGAGGAACTCGATGGCGCCGACGGTCGCCAGCGGCAGCCGGTCGATGGCCAGGTAGAACAGCGAATTCATGGCGGCCAGGACGGCGCCGAGTGCGAGCAGCACCCGGATCTGGGCGGCGGTAAGGGCACGCACCAGGCGCCAGGGCCGCCGCCAGAGCGCGAAGACAACGGCGGCGGCTGCGATGCGCAGCCAGGCGACGCCGAGGACCGCGACGTGCGCGAACAGCAGGACGGCGAGCGAGGGGCCCAGGTAATGGAAGACCGCGCTGGTGACGAAATAGGAAACCGGGGGCAGGCCGGTCACGGCCCGGCTTGCCCTTCCTGGCCGCGGCGGTCGCGGTGATGCCGCCGCCTGGGCGTCCGTAGCGCTGCTCACGCCTAAGGAGTCTTGTAGGATTAGACCCAGAAGTTAATAGCTATCTAAAGGAATCCTGATCTACTTGCCTGCAAAACAAAGGCAGATACCCGTATCTGCCTTCACCGAGCCAGTCACGCTTCTGGACGGCATCAACGCCCGCCTGCTGGCCGAGCTGCACGCGAACCCGCGCATCACCATGTCCGCACTGGGACGGCGCGTTGGCATGTCGCCCCCGGCCGTGACCGAGCGGGTTCAGCGGCTGGAGCAGGCGGGGGTGATCCTCGGTTACCGTCTGGAGATCGACCCGGCCGCCCTGGGCCTGCCGGTCACCGCATTCGTGCGAATACGGCCGGGACCGGGCCAGTTGCCGAAGATCGCCGAGCTAGCCCGCCGGCTTGGCCAGGTCAGCGAGTGCCACCGGATCACCGGCGAAGACTGCTTCCTGGTCAAGGTGCACGCCGCCTCCGTGCCCGAGCTCGAAGAGCTCCTCGATCAGTTCGTCACCTACGGCCAGACAGTCAGCTCCATCGTGGTGTCCACTCCGGTGCCGCCGCGGCCGCTGCCATTGCCAGGCCAAGATAGGCCCTGACCACCCGCCGAGGCGGGCGCGCCCAGAACCGGGCTCGCTGGCCGCTGAGGGCGGCGCGGCAGCTAGCCGGGATACCGTCAGTGGCACGAACGTGCTGCGGCGATGGCGGCCCGCCTCTGCGGGGAGCAATCCGAGGCTGCGCTCGCGGACACGATCGCAGGCTAACCAGCTCCGCGCCCAGGGCTACGGAGCGGACAGGAGCATGGATGTCATCGCCGTCGAAGCCAGAGCACCTCAGTAACCATCAGCGCAACACCCTGCGCCAGATCTTCCAGCATCCGGCGGGCCACAACATTGAGTGGCATGCTGTGCTGTCGCTACTTGAGGCGGTCGGATCAGCCGAGGAGCAGGCCGGCGGCAAGGTTGCCGTGACCGTAGGATCCCAGACCGAGTACTTCGACCCTCCTGCCCACAAGGACATCGACACTCAGGCGGTTGTTAACCTGCGCCGCATGCTGACCCAGGCCGGCTACGGAGCCGATGCCGGAACCGGGCCCGGAGATCCCGCGGTCAGTCCGTAGCTAACCGCGGCTCTGGCGGTACGGCATGGTCGGGAAGGCTGTCCTGGCTTAGCTGCTCAGGTCGCTCAGGTGCTTGGCTACCCGTGCGCACGCTGTCTTGGCGAGGACACTCCAGCCGATGACAGCTAGCAGCTGCTCGTCGGTGAGGCTGCTGGCGCCGATCCACGGCGAGCCCTCCGTCTCGGCCACGCTCCTGGCGGCGTGGTCCCTGATCGCCTTGAGGATCGCGCCGTCCGAGGTCCCGTACTTGATCCGGTAGCCGGAGCAGCCCATCGCGGCGGGCTTCGGCGCAGGCGGTGCCGGCGGGAGGCTGACTGCCGGAGCTGCGAGCTTTGCGGCGGGCCGGCGATCGCCCACGGCAGTCCGACCGCCACCGCTGATCTCGATCACCTTGGAGCTGGCGGCAGCGTCGCCGTACGGTGAACGCCCCTGCAGGGCTGGCTGGGCGGGGGTAGGTGCCGGCATCTGGTGCCTCTCGGGCTGGTGGCGTGGCTCGCGAAGGAGCCTCAAGGTCAATCATAGTTGACGGGAATCTAGGCCGTACCGCCAAATCGGACATTCCGCGCGTTCTTTGCGCGCCAGTTAGCCGAAGGCAGGTCCTTCGCTGTTCCCCCGTCCCTGCAGCTGGGATCGCGCGACCGTGGCCGCCAGGCGCGGGGCCGGCGCAGTTGCCCGGCAGCCCGGGTGCGTAGCCTGAAGCTGAGGAGATGGCGCAGGCCGCCATCTGCGCGCTGATGCGCTTGCGTTGCTCAGGACCACGGTGGCGCCCCGTCACGACACGGACGTTATTGCTCACCCGGAGGTCAGGTTGGCTCTGCCCGTCAACGGCTCGGGCAGCCCCGCGCTTCCCAAGGATCGCCGCTGGCTCGTGCTGGTCATTGTGGCCATCGCGCAGCTGATGGTCGTGCTGGACGCGACGGTGGTCAACATCGCGCTGCCGTCGGCTCAGCGGGCGCTGGGGTTCCCCAATAGCGACCGGCAGTGGGTGATCACGGCCTACGCGCTGGCGTTCGGCAGCTTGCTGCTGCTAGGCGGGCGGCTTGGCGACATGTTCAGCCGTAAGCGGATCTTCATTATCGGGCTGATCGGCTTCGCCGTCGCCTCGGCTCTTGGCGGTGCCGCCGTCTCGTTCGGGATGCTGGTGATCGCCCGGACGCTGCAGGGTGCCTTCGGGGCCATCCTCGCGCCGTCCGCCCTCGGGACCCTGGTGTCGACGTTCCGTGACCCGCGGGAACGGGGCCGGGCCTTCGGCGTCTTCGGATCGGTCGCGGCCGGCGGCGGCGGCGTAGGCCTGATCCTGGGCGGGGTGCTGACCGAGTACCTGTCCTGGCGCTGGACGCTGTACGTGAACCTGGTCTTCGCCGCAATCGCGGTGGCAGGCGCCCTGGCGTACATGAAGTCCTCCCGGCCGGCCACCCGGCCCCGGCTCGACTGGATCGGGACGGTGCTGGCCTGCGCGGGCCTGTTCCTCATCGTGTTCGGCTTCTCCCACGCCGAGACGGTCGGCTGGGCAGCGCCCCTGACCATAGGCTCGCTGGCCGCGGGCGTGGCCCTGCTCGGCGTGTTCGGTTTTGCCGAGCAGCACGTCAGTCATCCGTTGCTGCCACTGCGCATCATCACCGACCGCACCAGGGGTGGCGCCTACATCTCCGTTGGCCTGTCCGGGATAGCGATCTTCGGTGTCTTCCTCTTCCTTACCTACTACCTGCAGACGGTGAAGGGATACAGCCCGGTCACGTCCGGCCTGGCGTTCCTGCCGCTGATCGCTTGCATCCTGCTGAGCTCCAACGCCTCGAGCATCGTCTTGCTGCCGCGGCTCGGGCCGCGCGCGCTCATCTCGCTCGGGATGCTGCTGGGCGGCGGCTCGATGATCTATCTCTCCCAGCTCACGGTAACCTCGGCCTACGCCGTCAGCGTGCTGCCGGCGCTCCTGGCGCTCGGCCTGGGCATGGGCATGGTCTTCGCGCCGGCTATCAATACCGCCACCGCCGGCGTCCGCCGGGAGGACTCGGGTGTCGCCTCGGCGCTGGTCAACACGATGCAGCAGGTGGGCGGGTCGATCGGCACGGCCGCGCTGAGCACGGTCGCGCTCACCGCAGCGAGCAGCTATCTCGTCCTGCACCACACAGGTCCTCAAGCGGTCGTGACCGCCGAAACCCACGGATATACCGTCGCGTTCATCGTCTCCGGTGCCTTGTTCGGCCTGGGCCTCATCGTGGCCCTGGTGCTGCTGCCCTCCAGGCAGCGGCTGGCCGCACTCAGGGCGGCCAGCGAGAGCGAGCCGACCGCCGGGGCCGCTACCGGAACCACGGCCGGGGCAACGGTGCTGCCCGCCGCGGCCGGGGCGACCGCCAGGCCGGACGGCGAAACCGAGCCAGTCTCCCGGACCTGACGACGCCGCGATCCAGCCCTGGCATCCGGAGCGGAGATTCATGACGGAGTCCACATCGCCGAGACCATCGGGGCCCGGCGCGCGGCTGCATGATCTGGCGTCCACAGGCCAGGAGCGGCGAAATTCCGGAAAGGCCGCCCGGAAACGCGTCAAACGAGGCATGCACGGGTCCTGGGACGAGGACGACCGCGGGCACGACGCCCTGCGGACGATCCTGGCCCAGAATCAGATCCGGGTCCCCGAGCTCGTTCCGGTCCGGCATCAGCGCATGGCCGCATCGCCGTGGAACTACTAC
>Ga0070764_10001231_pt1 | contig 10962 bp, 8 predicted proteins | sample HubBroMetageWRM4_FD_67287 | JGI IMG/M metagenome (GOLD analysis project Ga0070764, IMG submission 67287) | Warmed soil microbial communities from the Hubbard Brook experimental Forest, New Hampshire - Hubbard Brook CCASE Soil Metagenome WRM 4 | ecosystem: Environmental > Terrestrial > Soil >... | reverse complement strand
ATTGTCACAAGTGAGCGTGAACAGACTCGGAGCGGTGGAAAGAAAAATAACGCGGGTGGCGTCGTCGCGGCCCTCGACGGCGGCCCGCAGCTTACGGAAATCCTCCGCGTCGGTCGCGTCGACCCGGACGTACTCCACCTGCGCGGCAAAAGCACGCCAGCGCGCCTCGGTGAACTCTTCCCCGCCCAAATGCTTGCGGCAACTGGTTTCGATCTGCGCGAGATATTCCTCCCGAGACAGGCTCGAGCGAGCCACAGCGAGCACCCGGGACGACGGCCCCATCTGACCTGCAATGTGGCGGCGATAAAGCGCCGGGACCAGCTTGCGTAAAGCAAGGTCACCGGTTCCGCCGAACAGCACCATGTCGAACGTATCGAGTTTCTGCACGCTAACCGGAACTCCTTTAACAGGCGCAGACTGACGCTGGAGCGTGTCTCCACGCCCCCCAGGCTGCCACAAGGCAAGCCCGGAATTTAGTATTCACACCGTATTGCGTTAGGCTCGCACACTATCGGGGCCCGCCGCCACGACGACCGTCGAATTTTAACGACGTCGAATTTTTTTCACGCAGCGGAGTGCGTGCCATGCCCACATCATCAATACCAATTCACCCGCGTGTGCTCGCTGTCACCGAGCGCATCGCAGATCGTAGTCGCGCCGAGCGCGCATCGTACCTTCGTCGTATGACCAGTGAGGCCGCCGAGGGACCGACCCGAGCGCGTCTGTCGTGCACGAATTTGGCGCACGGCTTTGCCGCCTCCTCCTCGGGCGATAAGGATGCCCTGAAGGATTTGCGCTGGCCGAACCTCGCCATCGTCAGCGCTTATAACGACATGCTCTCAGCACATCAGCCCTTCGAAGGCTACCCGGGACTCATTCGCGTGGCAGCGCGCGACGCCGGCGCCACCGCACAGGTTGCCGGCGGGGTGCCGGCGATGTGTGATGGAGTGACGCAGGGGCACGCCGGCATGGAGTTGTCGCTGTTCAGTCGGGACGTGATCGCCATGTCGACCGGCATTGCGCTCGCGCACGCCATGTTTGATGGCGCGCTGTGTCTCGGTGTTTGCGACAAGATCGTGCCGGGACTGCTCATCGGTGCGTTGTCGTTCGGGCATCTGCCAACCGTCTTCGTCCCGGCTGGCCCGATGCCATCCGGTATGCCCAACAAGGAAAAGGCGCGCATCCGCCAACTCTTCGCGGAAGGGAAAGTGGGGCGCGACGCCCTGCTCGAATCCGAATGCGGCAGCTATCACTCCGCCGGGACGTGTACGTTCTATGGCACGGCCAACAGCAACCAGATGCTGATGGAGGTGATGGGACTGCACATGCCCGGCAGCGCTTTCGTATCTCCAAACACGCCGCTGCGCGACGCGCTCACGGCTGCGGCCACTCAGCGCCTGGCGCGCATTACTTCGCTCGGCAAGGAACACATTCCGCTCGCGCGTGTCGTGGATGAACGCGCAGTGGTGAATGGGATCGTGGGTCTCGTCGCGACCGGCGGCTCGACGAATCATACACTCCACCTCGTCGCCATCGCGCGCGCCGCGGGAATCATCATCGACTGGACTGACTTCAGCGAGCTATCGGATGTCGTGCCCCTGTTGGCCCGGATCTACCCGAACGGCAGCGCGGATGTGAATCACTTTCACGCAGCAGGGGGAATGGGATTCCTGGTGAGGGAACTCATCAACGCTGGCCTAATGCATGCGGATGTGCAGACGATTGCCGGCGTGGGACTTGAAGCCTACACCCAGGAGCCGTGGCTCTCTGCGGAGGGGCTCGCATGGCGTCCGGCTCCCACGGAAAGTGGTGACGACTCGGTGTTGCGTCCCGCGAGCAATCCGTTCAGCGCCGATGGCGGCCTCAAGCTCATGCGCGGGAACCTGGGACGATCAGTCATCAAGATATCGGCAGTCAAAAGCGAACATCGGATCGTCGAAGCACCTGCTCGCGTGTTTGACGCGCAGGATGACGTCATCACGGCGTTCGAGGCGGGTGAACTCGAGCGCGATGTCGTCGTGGTCGTGCGCTACCAGGGACCCCGTGCCAATGGAATGCCTGAACTGCACAAGCTGACACCTGCGTTGGCGTCGCTTCAGAGTAAGGGTTTCAAGGTTGCGTTAGTGACTGACGGCCGTATGTCTGGAGCATCCGGTTCGGTGCCGGCGGCGATACATGTCTCGCCGGAGTGTCTCCACGGTGGGCCGCTGGCGAAGGTTCGGGATGGAGACGTCATACGACTCGATAGTCTCGCCGGCACGCTGGCAGTACGGATGTCGGAGGACGAGTTTGCGAAGCGATCCGTTCCAACTCCCGAGCTCACGCAGAACGACTACGGCATGGGCCGGGATTTGTTCCGGATGTTCAGGGCGAACGCGGCGGCGGCCGAGGAAGGCGGTGGAGTTTGTGTGCCCGGCGTAGGTACTTGATCGACCCAGTCGGGCTAGTCACGACTTCCCGAGGCGCGCGCGGCCAGCAAGTCCGCGACCGCGTCGGGCTGCGAGAGGAACGGCGAGTGACTGGCCTGCAGCTCGATCGATTCGGTCGCGCGTGAGGCGAATACGTTCCGCTGCACCTCTGCCGGCAACGCCATGTCGTTAACACAAACGACATATGTGGATGGAGTCGTTCGCCAGGCGGGGCGCGGCACCGGCTCATCGAACGGTGCGCCTGACTGCGGCCGGATCTGGCTCTTCGCCCACTCGACCGTCGGCGCATCACAATCGCTGTAAAACACGGTCGCCGTTCGCTCCGGATCAGGGAGGGTCAATCCACCCTCGAGCATATGAACCCATGACATATGGCGACCGCCGCGCATACCGACGAGCGACTCGCCTTCCAACGGCATGAACGCGCACAGGTAGACGAGTCGCGTGACTCGCTTCGAGGCGGCACGCGATATCACCATGCCGCCGTAGGAATGGCCGCAAAGGACCACCGGTCCCGCGACGCTCTCAATTACGGCCTCGAGCGCAGCCGCGTCCGCCGACAGATCCGTGCCGGCGCCAGGACGCGCGCCAACGCTCGGGAGGTCCACCGTTCGAACGGCCAGCCCACGCTTCTCGAGCAGCGGCGTAACCCGCTGCCAGCACCAGCTCCCGTGCCATGCGCCGTGGACTAGAACGATAGTCGCCATGGATGGAATGGTCATCTGAAATCCCTGGGTCAGCCTACGAGCGAGGATGCCACATCTGCGCTACCGTAATCCGGTCGGTCGCAACCCACGCACGCCAGGGAGCAATCAATGCAAAAGCTATCCCCGCAGAAAACCGTCCTGCTGATCGGTGCATCCCGCGGTCTTGGGTTTGCGATGGCCGCAGAATATTTGCAGCGCGGCTGGAGAGTCATCGCCACTGCACGAGCCACCTCGACGGATCAGCTTCGCCGCATGGCAGAGGCCTCCGACGGAGCGCTCGAAGTCGAAACAGTCGACATCACGATTCCCGAGCAAGTCGCCGCTTTACGCGCCCGTCTTGGCGATCGACGCATCGACGTGCTGTTTGTGAATGCGGGCGTCAAGAACGACGACCGTGAAACGATAGCGGATGTGTCGACCGAGGAGTTTTTACGCGTGATGGTGACCAACTCGCTCAGTCCGATGCGAGTGATCGAAGCGCTTCAAGACCTTGTCCCACCGACCGGAACCATTGGCGTCATGTCTTCCGGGCAGGGCAGTCTTACGAACAACACCAATGGTAAGTTCGAGGTCTACCGGGGTAGCAAGGCAGCACTCAACATGTTCATGCGTAGCTTCGCGGCGCGCCATGTCGGCGATACCAGAACGTTATTGCTCATGGCGCCGGGGTGGGTACGGACGGACCTGGGTGGGCCTCAAGCTCGCTTGAGTATCGAAGAAAGCATTCCGAGCTTGTTGAACACGATGGAGGTTCACGCAGGACGCCCCGGGCTGCATTACCTGGATTATCTCGGAAGAGTCGTTCCTTGGTGAACGGCGGCATGGGGGCGCTGGGCACCGCGTAACGCCGTATCCGCCCACCGCTGTGGATACGGGAATGAAAGGGAAGCTGAGATGGAGCGGGTGAAGGGAATCGAACCCTCGTCATCTGGTTGGGAACCAGAAGCTCTACCATTGAGCTACACCCGCCTCGATTAGAGAGCCCATCGGAGGCGCAGGTACTGTGGCGGGGAGTATAGCGTCCCCGCGGGGGCTGGAGCCAGTTGCGAGGCTCGGTCCGAAATCAGGGCGTCGCCGTCGCGGCGCAGCGGTAGCCCACCCCGGCGCGGTGTCAGATAGTCGCCAGGGCGTACAGGTGTCGCACATAGGACAGGGTCGCCTCTGCCATTCCGTGCACCGCCGGGTTGCTCGACTCGATGACGTAATACTCGTCGGGCGCATGTTGCCGGCTGCCGTGACCGGTGCCGAAGTGTCCGGCCGGCAAGCTCACCGGAGAGCTCGTGAACACGTAACCCGGCCATGATCCGGCCAGGCGCGGCGACAGGCTGACGGGCAGGCCCTCCGCTTTATAGACCTCCATGGATGCCCTGATGAGCGACGAATTCTCCTCGGTCTGGGTGGGGTCGTAGCCACCGGTTACGTTCACCTCGATATCGTCGAAGCCGCGCCTGGCGAGGTGCGCTTTCAACTTGGCCGCGGCTTCGGCGGCCGTCTGATCGGGCACGAGGCGCATATCGAGCTTGGCAACCGCCTTCGAAGGCAGAACGGTTTTTCCGCCGGGACCGGTATACCCGGCGTACATGCCTTCGATATTCACCGTCGGCTGCGACGCGAGCCGCTCCAGCGCATCCCGATAAGACAGGTCGCGGACCCAGTGCTGCACGCCCATCAGCTTTTTGACATCAACTTCCCGGGTAGCGGCGACCTGTTGCTCGATAATCTGCTTCTGGCGCTCGGTCAACGGCTTGACGTGCTCGAACCAACCATCGATCGCGGGATCGTTCCCGTCTTCCGACACCAACGTCGAGAGCGCCTTCACCATGCGCCAAACGGCGCTGTCGAGCTCGGCTTTGTAGCTCGAATGGATGTCGTCTCGAGAGCCGCGGCCCCACTTCTGCGTTGAGCACACTAACTCGACTTCGATCAGGCCCTTCGCACCGAGCGCGATTTCCACTCCACCTTGCGGCGACTGGGACGCGAAGGGCATGAAGACTTCGTGACACTTCGACAGCGCCTGCAGGACCTCGGGTCGGTGCACCACCTGTCCGAAATGGGGCGAGGCGATCTCCTCCTCGCCCTCGGCCACCAGTACGATGTTGACCGGTGGCTTACGGCCGGCGGCCTTGAGCGCGTGGAGCGCCGCGAGCCAGGTCGCCTCCGGCCCCTTCTGGTTGACCGCTCCGCGCCCGATCATCACTTTTCCAAAGGGCGCCCGCTCCACGATGGCGGCGCTTAAGGGTGGCGAGCTCCACTCCGACGGATCGAACTGCTTCACGTCGTACATGAAGTACATGCCAACAGTGCGCTTCGCACCAGCGTCCAGCGTGGCGAACACACCCGGCTTGCCGTCGGTGGGCATCACGGTCGCGCTCTGAAAGCCAGCCTCTTTCAGGAGCTCGACCATCATCTGAACCCCCTCCTTCATGTTGCGGTTCTCCGCCGCGATTGAAGGTAAGGCAATCCAGTTCTGCAGGCGTTTGATGGCTTCGGGGCGCTGCCTTTCGATTGCGGCGCGGACAGAGGACAAGTCCCCACCGAACTTCGAATCCGCTTTACTCGCGGCGGCCAGGAGCAGCCGCGGTGTGGCCAGCGAGACGCCGGCGGCCGCTGCCATCATCAGTAACCCGCGCCGGCTCGCTTGTCCTACTAACCCGTCTTTCATCGCGGCCCCCGCCTAAGGTCATTGAAGCGCAATAATTACCACACAACCGCACCGCGTTGCAGGCGGCAAAATAGACAACGCCCGCCAGTGGTACGAGCACTGGCGGGCGCTTAGGGGGGACTACAAGGCGAGCGACTACTTAGTGAGGATGCGCTCCACCGAGCGATCGGTGAGGCCAGTGTCGGCGGACGAGTTCGTTTCCGTACGCGCACCCGTATCGGAGCCGCGAACAGCAGCGACGGCGCTCTGCATGTCCACGGAGCCATTGAAGTTCGCTCCTTCCATGATACCGACGCGCGGCGCCGAGATATTGCCACGAACCTTGGCGGTCGCCGCGATGAGCACCGAGACGACTCCGCGCAGGTCACCTTCAACGGTGCCTTCAACGACAATACTACGGGCGTGAGTATCGCCGATAACGACGCCGTCGATCCCGACCGTGACACTTTGCGTGTGGTGAATCGAGCCTTCGACGCGGCCCTGGAGAATGATGTCCTCGTCGGCAGAGAGCTCGCCCTTGAAAACAAGGGTTTTGCCCAGTACGGAAACCTTCCGCGAGGCCTCCTGGGCCGTCGCCGCAGGAGCCGGGGCCTGCGGAGCACTAGGGGGAATGGAGAATGTGGCGGTGTGTGTGGGGGCGGGCGGAACAATCCGACGGTCCGGCGGGGGCGCGCCACGATCGACCTGGTTGTTGAATACGGACATGTGACGATCCTTTCGGCTACTTGGCCGCGGCGTCGGCCTTGGCGGACCGGCCGGTATGGGTAGTGGCGTTGGTTAAGGCGGCGCGCTTCGCCACGTCCATGGCGACGCCACCGTTGAATTGTGCACCTTCGATGATGCTGACACTGGGGGCCTGGACGTTGCCCTTGAGGCGGGCGGTATCCTTGATCTGCACCGCTTTCTCGGCGTACAGATCGCCCTCGACAGTACCCTCCACCACGATCGTCTGCGCGCGGATGTTCGCCTTCACGATACCTTCGCCACAGACGGTAATGCGCTGAGAGTGCGTGATCGACCCTTCGATCTGTCCGCGGATCAACAACTCTTCGTCGGCGTGCAGCTCGCCCTTGAAGCGCAGGGTCGGACCCAGCACTGAAGTGCGTTCTGCGGACGTGTCATACGGATCTCCCATAGGTGCTCCTTCGCGTGATAGCGGATGGGGGAGGTGTTTCGAGCAGGACAAGCAAGCATCGGGCGACACAGACGCCAAAAGTCTAGTCGCCTGTTGGTCGGCGAACACGATGCGCGTCACAGATGAGGAGCGCGTCGCACAACTTTCACCGTGCCGGGCGGTGAAGTTCCCACGCCGCCGGCGCGGCGGCGACATAACATCGGTGCGCGAGGCCTCGGGAAGGACCAATTTAGTGCGGGAGGTCGAGGCGACTTAACATTTGCTAGAATGGCGGTCAGCACAACAGAATGCGGGTCGTGGACGACAATGACAGTGCTCGTAACCGGAAGCGCCGGTCACCTCGGCGAAGCGCTCATGCGTACCCTCCGCACGGCGTCTCGCCCGGTACTGGGCGTAGACATCAAGCCGTCGGCATTCACCGATCGTGTCGGCTCGATATGCGACCGGGCCTTCATTGAGCAATGCATGCGGGGTGTCCGCACGGTCATCCATTCGGCGACACTGCACAAGCCGCACGTCGCTACCCACACGAAGCAAGACTTCATCGACGCCAACATCACCGGAACGCTGGTCCTGCTCGAGGCGGCGGTGGCGGCCGGAATCGAGTGCTTCCTCTATACGAGCACCACCAGTACGTTCGGAGCAGCACTGACACCGGCGGCCGGAGAGCCGGCGGCGTGGGTAACGGAAGGTGTGGTGCCGATTCCCAAGAACATTTACGGGGTGACGAAGCTCGCGGCCGAAAGCCTGTGTGAACTATTCAGCCGAAAACACAACCTGCCGGCGCTAGTGTTAAGGACGTCGCGATTTTTCCCGGAGGACGATGACGACGCCTCGGTGAGGTCCGAGTACGAGACCGCCAACTCGCAGGCGAACGAACTGTTGTATCGGCGTGTGGACGTGGAAGACGTGGTGGCGGCGCATTTCCTGGCAGAGCAGAAGATGCGCGCCAGCGGCTTTCAGCCGGAAGCTGGCTTTCGCCGCTACATTATCTCGGCGACGACGCCCTTTAGGCGCAGCGACCTGGCTGAACTACGACGCGATGCGGCAGAAGTGGTCCGCCGCCTCTTCCCCGACTGCGAGGCGCTCTATGAGGCGCGCGGTTGGAAGTTATTCCCGAGCATCGACCGCGTTTATGTAAACGAGCTGGCGGTGGCGGAATTGGGCTGGCAGCCGAAATACGACTTCCAACACGTCCTCGCGTGCCTGCGGGCGGGTAAGGACTTCCGCAGCCAGCTCGCGCGTGAGGTGGGGGCGAAGGGATACCACGCCACCGTGTTTGATAGGGGCCCTTACCCGGTCAGCTCTTAGCCTGGTGCCAAGCCTGCAAGGTATCCGTCTCTTTCTGCGGAGCAAGTCCCGCGTGCGGATGCGCCTGCCGATCCGCGGGTAGCGACTGATACCACGCAAGCGTGTCGCGAACCGTTTCCGGCAGAGGGCGGGAGCGCAAACCCGTTTTGGCCGCCGGCTTCATCGACGTCAGCGACGCGCCCGCGGAGTCACCCTTCATGGGCGACCATGGCGGCAGGTCCAGCTCCTCCGGCTTCCAATGGGCGGCCAGAAAATCCTCCGAAACCCACGTCACTTTCGTGCCTGCCTTGGGCGAAGCCCGCAGGCTCGCGGTAACGAGATCACCCATGGTGTAGGCGCCCGGTGGCGATACGGCATTGAAATAGCCAGTCGTGCGCGCTTCCACGAGTTTCATCATCCAGGCCGAGAGGTCACGCACGTCGATGATCTGCACTGGATCGTGCGGAGTGCCGGGCGCAAGCATCTCGCCGCCCTTCGAAGCACGCACGGGCCAGTAGGTAAACCGGTCGGTGGAATCCAACGGTCCCACGATGTAGCCGGGTCTGACGATGGAGATCCGGCCTTTGAACGCCTCCGCAGAATACTGCTCGCACAGCGCCTTCATAGGCCCGTAGGTTTCGCCGGTGATTTCCTCGATGTCGGGATTCGTCAACTTCCCGGTCGGGGACTGCTCGTCGTTGGGCTTCGCAAAACTGGCGTAGGCGGAGATGCTCGAGATGAAGAGGCAATAGCCAACGTTCGGTGCCAGCAGCTCAGCGGACATCTTCACGTACTTCGGGATGTACCCGGTGTCATCAATCACGACGTCCCACGTGCGCCCACGCAATGAGTCGAGCTGCCCCTTGCGGTCACCGTTCAAGGTCTCCACACCCGGAACGCCATCCGCGGCACGTTTGCCGCGATTGAAATGGGTCACTTTCCAATTGAGCCGCAGAGCTTCCTGGGTCAGGTGAGGTCCGATGAAGCCGGTACCGCCGAGAATGAGCAGGGTCTTCGTCTTGGAGTCCGGTTTCGCGTCGGCAGCGACGGCCAGGGCATCCGGCAGGACGGCTCCGGCTGCCGCACAGGCGGCGATCTGCAACAGGTCACGACGGGTCGTCATTGCGGGCCTCCCAGGGTGGATCCTTCAAAAGCGGTCATGTGCCGCATCGTCTTGGCCCCAGGACGATGGACCCGGGGCTGATCCGACAGGGAACAATCTTAATATTGTGGCGAGCGGAGAGGTCCAAGCATAGCCGGATGCGACCACCCGACGTGGATTGCAGACGAACGATAGACTAGTGGTTTGTCCGACGAATGATCGCCGTCGCGAGTGCGACACTATCGAGCCGAGGTATTCGTGCGCCACTTTCTCTTGCCCGCAATCCTGGTCGCCGCACAGATCGCGATCGTCGAGGCACACTCACCGCCGTTACTACCCGAGAAGGAGGTGGCGGCCATCGCGAACGAGCTCAGTGGCGAAACGGCAAAACGCAATCTCGAGGGGCTCGCACGTCTTCACCGCCAACGCGGCTCCCAAGGCTTTCACGCAGCCGCGGAGTTGGTCGCCGCGAGTGCCCGCGCGTACGGCCTGAGCAATGTTGAGATCCTGAAGTTTCCGACGGATGGCAAGACCTTTTACGGTACGCAGCTTTCACGCCAGGGGTGGGACGCGGAGGAAGGAGAGCTCTGGGAGGTCAAGGAAACTGCGGAGGGCACGGCACCGGCGAACCCGCTAGCGGCAAACCCATCATCGGCAAATCCGCCATCGGCCGACCGGTATGTCGAAAACCGGATCGCCAGTTATGCGGCCGAGCCGATCGTACTTGCAGAGGACAGTGAGTCCGGCGAGGCCACGGCAAACCTCGTCGACGTCGGCGACGGCACGCAGGACAGCGACTATGCCGGCAAGGATGTCGGAGGAAAGTTCGTGTTGGTCGCCACTCCTCCGAGCGATGCGCAGGATCTCGCGATCGGGAAATACCATGCCGCCGGGATCGTCAGTTATGCCCTGAACCAGTCAACCGCGTGGTCGGGTGACAATGACAACCTGATCCGCTGGGGACACCTCGGGTCTTTCTCGCCAAACAAAACGTTTGCCTTCATGGTGTCCTTACGGACCGCACGAGCACTTCAGGACAGACTGCGCCGCGGCGAGAGCATTCGGCTCCACGCGCGCGTCAAGGCCGGCCAGCACCCCGCATTTTATGAGGTGGTGACCGCCACCATCGAGGGCGCCGATCCGAAGCTCAAGGACACCGAGATCGCGTTCTCGTGCCACCTCGATCACCAACGCCCGGGAGCCAATGACAACGCGAGTGGCTGCGTGACGATTCTGGAGGCCGCCCGCACCCTGCAGAAGCTCATCGCCGCAGGCACGCTGCCGCGCCCGGCGAGAACGATCCGGTTTATCTGGCCTCCCGAGATGGAGGGCACGATCGCGCTGCTGAATGCGAAGCCGGAATTCGCGCGCCGGATCAAGGTGGCCATTCACATGGACATGGTGGGTGGCGGGCTGGATACGAAGTCGGTATTCCACGTGACGCGTGGGCCCTTGAGCCTGCCGTCGTTCGTACACGATGTCGCCTGGGCATTCGCGGATTGGATCAACACGGAATCCTATGAGTTCGCCGCCACCGGCGAAGCGCAATATCCCCTGGTCGCGCCCGAGGGCGGTAAGGATCCGCAGCGCGCCGAATACTCACCGTTCGAATTGGGCAGCGACCACCAGGTGTACCA
>Ga0070764_10001228_pt1 | contig 10978 bp, 4 predicted proteins | sample HubBroMetageWRM4_FD_67287 | JGI IMG/M metagenome (GOLD analysis project Ga0070764, IMG submission 67287) | Warmed soil microbial communities from the Hubbard Brook experimental Forest, New Hampshire - Hubbard Brook CCASE Soil Metagenome WRM 4 | ecosystem: Environmental > Terrestrial > Soil >... | reverse complement strand
GCACTATAGCCAGCGTAGAGATAGGTCTGGTTCATGGCCAGCCCGATTCCATTTGCGGACCCGGAATCGGTGGCCGAACCGGTAAAGTTGCCAACCGCTTCCTCTGCGTCCATATCGACGCCGGTAATTTCGCCGAAGTATGCGGCCGACGCGAAGACACAATTGGTGCCGCCAATGTTGGTCGACAGGATACGGGGAGCGGCGAAGTATCCGCCAAGGATGCCTAGCCCAATTCCTATTTTCCCTTCTTCCGTGATTTTGCCGTGTTTGTTTACTGAGAAGACAGTAAGGGTGCTTAGCAGCTCCGGCGCCAGATCGTCATTCGTGACAATGTATTCCGTGCCGCTTTGCGCTTGTGCCGTGGACGAGGCGAAGAGGAAAGAAAGGAAGACCAGGATAGCGGCGGTCAGGCCGACGGAACGCGCGCACGAACGAGCATACGAAAAGCGAGCGCACGAAAATGGTGAGTCCAGAGAATTCCTCAGCATCGTTTTACCTCAAACTCGCAGGGGGTGCGGAGCGTGGGTGGAATTGCGAAGCGCGGCGGAAAAACATTACTAAATTCGCCGTCGTGGTTGCAGTCTACCACAGCATTATTTCTCTACTGCTGAAAAACTCCCGGTGCGCTATTCGATTTTTAAGTAGGTGGGATCAGCCTCAAAATTAATGGCGAAGCTTCAACTAGCGAAACTCGTAACTGGATCTCGACTAAATCGGTGCGCACGCGATGACAATTTTTTTCACTCTACACAAGCAGAAGAAATGCGTGTACAGTTGTGTCCCGTTTTAAAAAAGATCACAAGGGAGATTCCGGTTGAAATTACTCGCAAGACTCGCCATCACATCCGCCACTCTGCTCGCATTACTGGGAGCCGCCGGTGCCCAAACATGGACACCTCTAAATAATCAGCCCGGGGTCAATCTCGGCGCCATGCTGCAACTCAGAGACGGCAGGATCCTAGTTCATGAGGAGCAATCGGGAAATTCCAGAGCCTGGCATATTCTCACGCCGGATTCGACTGGCAGTTACATCAATGGAACATGGAGTTCTGGCGGATTGTTGCCCAACGGCTACGCTCCGTGGTTCTTCGGCTCCCAAGTACTGCTGGATGGGAAAACAGTCGTTATAGAAGGGGGAGAGTACAACGGCGGGCAGTCGGCCTGGACGAATCTGGGAGCGATTGGAACGATCTCGGGAGGCAGCATCACTTGGACGGCGAACACTCCGCCTTCGGGCTGGACGACCATTGGCGATGCGGAGAGCGTGATTTTGCCGGATGGCACGTACATGCAGGCGAACTGCTGTACGGCGCAGAATGCGTTGTTTAATGGTCCGAATTCCTGGACGGCAACCGGTTCAGTGGGTCAGTCGAGCAATGATGAGTCAGGGTTCACGCTGCTCACCAACGGCCAAGTGCTGACGGTCGATACAAAAACGGATTCCATGTGCAACACGAACATCGGCTCCGAACTTTACAATCAGAGCACAGGCGCTTGGACGTGCGGTCCGAATCTTCCCGTCCAGCTCTATAATGCAGCCGACGAAGAACTGGGCGCTGCGGTCATGATGTACAACAACCAAGTGCTGCAGTTTGGCGGGAACGTGGTGGCGACGGCGATATACAACGTTGCTAACAATACCTGGGCGGTTGGTCCGACTCCCGCGAACGGTTTGGATCAGGCCGATGGACCATCGGCACTCGAGCCGAACGGCAAAGTGCTAGCCATGTTGAGCCCTGGCCTCTTTCAGGGTGGTTGCCAGTTTGTCGAGTACGATCCGAACACGAATACCCTGGCGAACACCGTCAATCCGACGAATTGTCCTGGTGATTCATCGTACGTGGGACACCTGATGATGCTGCCGACCGGTCAGATCATGTTCACAGACTTCAGCGGTCTGGTAGAAGTTTATACGCCAGCCCCCGGAGTGGTTTCGGGCGTTGCGCCGACGATCAATCCTGTCAGTGGATCGGTCGGCAGTCCTTCGCTCAACAACGTTCTGTCGGGCGTACAGCTGAATGGTCTGTCGGAGAACAACGCCTACGGTGACGACTACCAGGGACGGACCGACTATCCTCTGCTTCAATTCGAGCAGGTCGCAGCTCCTCACACTGTTTATTTCGCCACGACACACAATGAGAGTACGCACTCGATCGCACCGGGCACAACCAATTCAACCGAGTTCGACGTGCCCTCCGGCCTTACCGCTGGAAGCTATAACGTGACCGCGATTGCTAACGGCATCCCGTCGAACTCGATTGAGGTGAACGTTGTTGGAGGCTTCAGTTTGACCGCCAGCCCGAGCTTCGTAAATGTGGCGCCGGGTGGCACGGCTACCAGCACCATCACGGTGGATGCGGGTAGCGGCTTCTCTGGCAGCGTCAACTTGACTGCTTCCGGGCTGCCGACGGGAGTAACAGCGGCGTTCAATCCGACTTCCACGACTACTACAAGCACGCTGACCCTGACGGCTGGCGCCTCCGCTCCATTGGGATCATCCACGGTTACCGTCAACGGCGTGTCGGGCAACTTAACGAACACGACGGCGGTCGGCCTCACCATCAACCCGTTGGCTACTGATATCACCGTATCGCCGACGTCTCTCGCGTTCGGCACCACGGTGGTTGGGGCGACGAGCGCTGCCAAGCTAGTCACTCTTAAAAATGGCGGGACTGTAACGCTGGACATCACCAGCATCGCAACGACCGGCGCTTTCAACTATGCGGCGGGTAAGACGGCTTGTGGCACCACATTGGCTGCGGGAAAAACTTGCCAGATCGAAGTCTCCTTTGCTCCGACTCAGGTTGGGGCGAACACGGGAACACTTACGATCTACGACAATGCTTCGAACAGTCCGCAAACGGTGACGTTGAGCGGGACGGGTGAAGCTCCAGTGGTGTTAACACCAGCGACTGCGACATTCCCGAAAACAAAGGTCGGGACAACCAGCGCAGCGAAGGTGTTTAAGCTGGAGAGCCACCAGAACGTAATTCTTAAGAACATCATGATCACGACGACTGGTAACTTCAGCGTCTCCTCGACTACGTGCGGCACGCAGCTAACCTCCAACGCCACCTGCAACATCGACGTAGTGTTCACTCCAAACGCGACAGGAACGACGACGGGTGCCTTGCAGGTGTCGGATAGCGCCAGCAACAGCCCGCAGACTTCCAGTCTGACGGGCACGGGCAAGTAGCGATAGAGAAATGGAAATTGCTCAACTGGAGGGGCTGCGCAAGCAGCCCCGTTTTTTTATCGAGGGCGTCAAGAATGTACCGGCGTTATCGGGCGAACCGCCGGCCTACAAGGCCGAGTCTCCGGAGAAATTCACCCGGCTCGAATAAAAACTCACATAGTGTGCATATGAGAGACCGGTTTCTCTTGCAAGAGAAGCTCTGTGGCCTGTACTCGCCGGTCGGAGTGGAACCAGCGTTGCACCACATTGTTGCGGAGAAAATTGGCTAAAGACAGCAGACTCATCCCCTGATGGTGAACCATCCAAGATCGAACGAGTTCGCCATGAGCTCGCCGAAAGTGGCCGCGAGAATTCGTGAAGTCGGCGGCCTCGTAGAATCCGTACGGGCCGAACCATCCGAGCGCATCCATTCGATGAAGATTGCGCAGCGCACTTTTGCGATCGACATTCAAAGCCAGAAATGTGGAGTATGGCGAAACCACCAGCGGCTCCGATTCGTTTTTTTTGATCGCAAGATTTGGCACACCAAACGCTTCGTAATGATAGTCTCCCGCTTCATTGCGTTTCGAGCAGGCAGATTCAGAAATCCCCCAAGGAATGCCTTTGCTCTTCGCATATGCCTGTTGTGATCGCACAGCCGCCACGCTCGCCCGATCGAGCAGCGTGTTGGGATAACTCCGCATCCATATCGAAGGCATTAGATACTCGAACATGGTTCCTGTCCACGAGAGCAAAACCGGGCGGCCATCATCACTCGTGAATGGCCGGTCCAGGTGGAACCAGCATTCCTGCGGGATATCCTCTTTCGCAATTGCAACGAATACCGCCGTCCGCGGCTCGGTGGCTAGTAAGTCGTAGAAGTATGGTTGTAGTTCTTCAGACTGGGCATCGAAACCAACCGATATCAGCAGCCGCTGCTCATCCAGTAAGAAGGTGAAATCCATGGCGCTAGCTAAATCTTGCGCCTGCTCGCTTGTCTGGCGCAGCTCCTCAATAAGACGCAGGGTACTCTCCCGTGCCTTCGGGAGCATGTGCCTAAGGGGCTCACTGATCGTTCCATTTCCATTGGGGACAGCTCGAAGCGAGTCATCAAGACGTGCCTCCAGGTCTGAAGTAAATTCTGGCAGCTGCTCCAGGGATAAGTCGTCAATGGAGTTCGTGCTATTCCATAACTCTTTTCGCAATTCCGAGAACTCCGGGAGCATCCAGGGCATATAGGCTCGTACCAGGTCGCGGACTTTCTGCACCCGTAGACGCGCTTGTTCGCGGAACCACGCTATATCTGCCGAATGTTCGGGGTGCGCGAGAGACTTCTTGTCGTTTAGAACTTCTTCGGAACAATTCAAAATGGAGGTCAGCCAATCCTGGCCTTGGAACTCCGTTTCATAACGCGACAATTCGCGCTTAGAGATCGCCCGCAAGTTGGTGAGAATTCGAAAATGATCCAGCAAACCCTCGGCCAGCGTTTTTGAAAGCAAGGGCTGACGCAAGCGATCGAGACATCCCTGTTGCAACGTCCAGAGAGAAGCTACCAGATTGCCGCTGTCAACTGAAGAAACGAAAAACGGCGGTTTTGGTTCGAGTGTATGGGTCTCATACCAATTCATGAGATGACCACGGTACTTCGGAAGACGGACTAAGGTAGCGAGTGTCTTCTGTGTCAGAGCCACCATCTCTGGCGTTGTGATGTAGCCAAATTCGTTCGCCACCTGGCGAGAATTTAGTAGAAGTCCAAGGTTGGTCGGGGAGATACTGGGCGCGACCTTTCGCGGTTCGTCCTGAATATTATCTGGCACGAGCCAGTTATGTTCGTCGTTGGAAAACTCCGCAAAGTATCGCCAGATATACAAAGCGGATCTGCGAAGGAGTGTGGCATCCTTGCGTGTAATCTGAGACGGCGCTTCGATCGGAGAAGCGTTGAGCCAGACTACCAACACCTTGCTGCAGGCCCACAGCCCAAGAATCGGAAGCGCCGCCAGTAATGATTCGGGGCGTGCTATCCAAATCACCAAACCCAGCCCGATCGCAAGAAAGGGCATCCAGCTGATATATCGGTCGATCGGAGTTTGGCGCTCTGCTAACTCCGCTTCGGCGGCTGTCTCCCATTCCAGTAGGCGCTCGCGCGTGACCACATGCCGCACTAGCGCCCGTATCACGGCGTCGAGCGACAACAGCATCTGATGCGCCAGAAGTGTCACAGTAAGCAAGACAGTCAAATTGGCTGTAAAGAGATTGCTTAGAGCTTCGCGTGCAATTCGCGTCTGGCGTCCGGTCATCGCGCGGATCAAGCCGAAGGCGAATTCGACCCAGGCAGGAACAAACAAAATGCAAATCGTGACGAGCGTCCACAGAATAGGGTGGCCCATCGCGAGCCAGCCAAATACAAGCAATGCAAAAGTTGCCGGTTCGACGAGGCTGCGGCGGAGGTTGTCGAGGATTTTCCAGCGCGAAACCAGGGAGATCGGATTTGGCACCTGCGCTCCGGACTCGTTGGGTACCAGGTTCGTCAACCATTCCATGATCTGCCAGTCACCTCTAAGCCAACGATGTTTTCGTCGGTTATAGGCGCTGTAGTGCGAGGGATAGTCTTCGATTACCACGATATCCGTGGTCAGTCCAGCACGTGCGTATGCACCCTCAATCAAGTCATGGCTTAGCAGGGCATTCTGAGGAAAGCGGTGATTTAGAACGCGGAACATCGTATCGACTTCGTAAATTCCCTTTCCGGCGAATGTACCTTCTCCGTATAGATCCTGATAGACATCAGAAATCGCGCGGGTGTAGGGGTCAAGACCGGTCTCACCGGCAAAGATGGCCGCAAGCCGCGAGCGTGCGGTACATTGCACGCTTATGCCGACTCGTGGTTGTAAAATGCCATATCCCGCAACGACGATGTTTTTGACGGGATCGATGACCGCCTGGTTCAGAGGATGGGCTATCGCTCCTACCATGCGGTGCGCCGATCCTCGCGGTAGCTCGGTATCGGAATCAAGGGTAATCACGAAGCGGACATTGGGGAGAATCGACAGATTACCGACCTTCACCGGGAAACTGTCGAATTGGTCACGCAATAGCTGATTAAGATCGAGCAACTTCCCGCGCTTACGTTCCCAGCCCATCCAGCCTCTTTCCCGCGGGTTGTAGACTCGGTGACGATGGAGGAGGAAAAAAGAGCCGGCTTTCTCTGCCGAGTATCGCTCATTTAATTCGTGAATGAGTGTCGAGCACAATTCCACCAATGAACTATCTTCTGGAGCGGGCTGATCCGAATCTGGTAGATCGGAGACTATAGCAAAGTGAATGTTGCGGTCGTGGTTGCCCAGGTAACGCACTTCTAGATGTTGGACCAAAGCGCGCACCTGATTTTCACTGAGCAAAAGCGTCGGAATAGCAACCATGGTTACGCAATCGTCGGGGATGCCCTTTGAGAAGTCGAGTTTTGGTAGGGTATCGACCGGCAGCAGGTTCGTGGTGAGGTAATTCATCAGCTGAACCGCCGCCTGGGAACTTGGCAGCAACAAAATCAACATCGAAAGTAGCACGAGCTCCGGTGAAGTCGTGGCGGGAGTCAGCAGCAACACGGCTAGAGTTATGACGGTAAGAGTCAGGACTGTAATTCCGAAAAAGAGGAATTCATCGGGATGCCTTCGCAGCAACATCCGGAAGCGTTCGCGAAAGGTGGGGTGAAACCCGACCCTCTGGTAGAGAAGCGTCGTTCCTTCACTAATGAGGTAATAGCCAACGTGGGATTCTCGAAGCGCAATTCTCGGATCGGCGAATGTTTTCTTGTGAGCCTGCCGCGCCAGGGAAAGTGCTTCCTCTGCCACTTGCAGCTCCGACCGAGCAGAGCGCTGGGCAATATTTGCCACCCTTTCCCGATATACATTCCGGCTCTCGACGTCCATGGTGGCAAAGGCGCCGGCGGGATCCTTGCGAAGAATCCCGTCGAATGGAATGAGTGCCTCCAGTTCGTCCTCCCATGAAGTTTGTGTCACATTCTGTAGGATCCGGATACACGGGACGACGCGCTTGCAGTCCTTGCTCGTCGGATTTTTCACGAGACAGTTGCCCCGGACCGCAATCTGTTCCAGTAAAACGAGCTTTAGGGCCGGTACCAGAGCCCCAATCTCGTGAAATTCGAGAGGCGTGGTCTCCTCGAAAACCATACAAAATTCTGTGAACCGGACTTTGGAAAGGGCGGCGTCGGAAAGGATGAAGTCGGCCTTATCAAAAAAGCTTTCTGCAATCGCCAGCACGCGAGGCAGAATCTCGTGTTGGTTGGAAACAACGGGGAGAGCGGTCAGCGGCCCGAGTTCACTCGCTACCACGCGCGCTGCTGACGAAAGCTGCTGAGTATTGTTGCGAAGCCAAAGCAGATCTTCAGAATTGGGGGCTTGTGAGAAAGCCGCATCTACGCCTCCGAACACGGACTTGAATGCAGCCACAAGTTTTTGGCAACGCTTCGAGAGTGTATCCGAGGATGGACTACCCGGCAGCCAACTCAGACTTGAGGCAAGCTCGAGCGCGGCCGAACGAATCGTCCGAGCTTCGGTCGCACAGCCGGCAAGAGAATGGCGCGCATCGTCGCCGGTGATGCTATCTGTCTGAGTATTGGGAACCATACCTAATCAAAACGGCCTTCCTGGAGCAATACTTGATCGAGCGATACTTGGTCGATGCGGGGCTTTTCATCGATAACTCGCAGCCTGCAATTCGAACATTTCCGCATAGCGGCCACCGAGATGCGTCAACGCGTCGTGATCACCTTCTTCCGCAACGCGTCCCTTCTCTAGCACTACGATTCGGTCAGCCATCCGCACCGTCGAGAATCGGTGCGAAATGAATAAGGCCATCTTCCCGGAGGTCAGATCGGCAAAACGCTGAAAGACTTCGTACTCACTGCGTGCATCCAGCGCCGAAGTGGGCTCATCGAGGATCAGCACCTGCGCGTTGCGGAGATAAGCTCGAGCCAGGGCAACTTTCTGCCATTCGCCACCGGAGAGATCGACACCGCCATCAAAGCGCCTGCCCAGCATTTGCTCATAACCAGAGGAGAGTTTTCCCACTACCTCGTCAGCCATACTTTTTCGAGCAGACTCCCGGAGCGATTGCAGATCATCGATCTGCTCAATCCGACCAACCGCGATGTTTTCCCTTGCTGTCATTTCGTAGCGCATGAAGTCCTGAAAAATGACGCCGATCTCCCGATAAAGGTCTTCGAGGTTGTAGTCCCGCAGATCCACACCATCCAGCAAGACTTGCCCTTCCTCGGGATCATAGAGTCGAGTCAGCAGCTTGACGATGGTGGTCTTCCCTTCCCCGTTTTCGCCGATCAGCGCCACCCGCTCGCCGGGACGCAAATGGAAATTCAATCCATTCAGTACCAAGCGTGAGGATCCCGGATACCGGAAGGAAACATTGCGAAATTCAAATCCGCGTCGGATTGGACGCGGCGCCGGCAAAGCATTGGGCTTCGATTTGATGGTGGGACGCATCTCAAAAAATGCCACCAGGTCGGTCAGGAACAAGGCCTGATCGGCGATGGTCGAAAGCGTTGAAAAAGTCTGCTGCAGGTTCGAGCTGGCATCTCGAATAGCGTTTGCCAGGAAAGTTAGAGTACCGAAACTAAACACGCCTGTAACCGTCCTCCAAACCGCGAACACATAGGCTGTGTAGTAACCAGCAGTTCCAATCGCGGAAAGAAAGGCACCTCCCGTCATCTTACGCTGCGCTAACGAAATGTCTTCTTCGTAAACCTGGTCTGACAGGCCCCTAAATCTCGAGGTCAGAAAATCTCGTAGTCCAAACAACTTTAATTCCTTGGCCGCCTCCTTACTGCCACCCAGAATGCGAAGGTAATCGAGTTGGCGCCGCACAGGAGTCTGGCGAAAATTCTTCTCGTAGCCCAGAAACGCGAAGTGCGTCTCCCCCACAAAGGCTGGAATCACACCCACAATCAGCAAAAGCAAGAGCCAAGGCGAGAAAAGCATGATCGAGACGGAAAGCGTGATTGTCGTGATCACCTGCTGGATGAGACGTCCAATTGCTTGGATCATGTACAGCCGGTCTGTGGCCTGAACACGGGCTCGCTCCAGTCGGTCGTAGAACACGGGATCTTCGTATGCCAACAGATCGAGCCCGGCTGCGTGTTCCATAACGCGAACACTTACGTAGTTCGTATACTTGCCCGCGAGCAGGGCATCGAGGTAATCGATCAGCCGGCTGAGTACCCCGGCGGTCACAGCAATGGCAAACTCGGTGGCGACCAGCCACCACAGCCTCCTACTGACAGCCTCATGAGTCGCGAGGATGCGGTAGATGGTGTCGATGATCAGTTTTGAAACCCAAAACAGCGCGAGTGGAAGTAAGGATGCAAGAACTCGGGAGATCAGCTCAAGAACGACGACGGTACGCCCGGACTCCCAAACAAACCGCAGCACGGCGGGGATATTGCGGAGAGCTGAAAGTCGCTCCCGCCATCCACCACGGAACTCTGATTTTTCCTTCATGACTGAATCAATACGGATCCTGTCTGCCAGAGGCAGTCGTCCGTGGCACTCATAGCGGCCCAGGTGTCAGTCGAGGTGGCGGATACTCCGAGAGCCGCCGAATCAATTCCATCTATATTAGGGCATTTCATCAAAATTAGGGCATTTCATCAAATGACGCTTCGATGAAGAAACAGCTTCTCGGGTTGGGTCGGATGAGAAAAACTCGGCAACGACAACTCTGGCAATATGTCGCTAGTATTTGTGGAACCCCGCTCGCTCCATTCCACGACGTGCTTCAGGGGTCTTCATAAAGGTATTCCAGACAAATCCGGTTCGCAGATTCTCCGCCATCAACAAAATGATTCCAGTGTCGATTCCGATCACGTCGGAGTCATACCAGTTATTGAGAGGATTGAACGCGTTTACGAAACCGTATTGACTCCACGCCGAGGGATAGCGATTTCGGATCGTCTTCAGAACACGCATCGTTTCCGCCGGCAGAAACGGCAATGACCCTCCGGCTGCACTTGGGACAACCGTGCCATCAATGGGTCCGGTCGCGGGAGGTCCGCCCCACGCGACATAGCCGTGCTGGGAGTCGGAAGCCGTAATTCCCCACAGATCGTCGCTGTAGTCCGGGAACTGCTTGCCTAACTCCACACAAAAACGCCGATGGACTTCAGTGGCAATCACAGAATTCTGGAAGTAATCCGCGTATTTATCGCGCTTGCCGCGAAAATCAAACCATGCCTGCGAATACTGATTTACAAAGAGCGGCGCAAACGACCCGATATACCGCATGCCATCATATTCAAACGCCAACCGCTTCCATGCGTTCCAAGTTTCTTGCTTGAGTGGATGCGCCGACGATCCCATGCCCAGCAGATACATCATCATCAGTTCACTGTAGTAATCCCATCGTGAAGGAAGAAATCCAATCTCTGGCGTCCAGCCGTGGGTTAGCAGAGTCGTGTCCTCTGAGAGCCAGGTCCAATCCACTCGATCGAAAATCAGATCAGCGAGTTGTGCGACCCCGGGATGACGAAAATGCTCACGGCAGGTAAGAATCCCACACAGCAGAATAGCAGTGTCGACCGAAGACACCTCCGAGTCGAACATCCGTTCCCCGGTTTCGGGGTTGGCAAAGTGGTAGAAAAATCCGCGGTGGTTCGGCAGCTTCTTCCACAGAAAGCGTAGAGTGACGAAGACTCGCTCGAGCGCAGCGTCTGTGGAGATGAAGCCCCGCTCGTCTCCAATGCAGAGAGCTGTGAGACCAAAACCTGTCGCCGCA